>Ga0209542_10005957_pt1 | contig 24011 bp, 30 predicted proteins | sample RifCSPhighO2_01_FD_184028 | JGI IMG/M metagenome (GOLD analysis project Ga0209542, IMG submission 184028) | Soil microbial communities from Rifle, Colorado - Rifle CSP2_plank highO2_0.1 (SPAdes) (version 2) | ecosystem: Environmental > Terrestrial > Deep subsurface > Rock core/Sediment ...
GTATTTCACGGCTTCTCAATTTTCTATAGGGATGCTACTAATAGACATGCAAGATGATTTTCTTGAAGACATTGATGCACGAGAAAAAGAACGTGAAATACCGAATATGTTAAGGGTGTTAGAGTACGCTGGCGATCATAAAATTCCTCTTATTGTTTTAGAGTATAAAGGTCATGAACCGACCATCAAGGAACTTCGACAGAAAATCGATTCTTTGCCAACCACAGTTATATATATAACTAAATTAGATGACAGTGGGTTTTATAATACAGGTCTCGAAGCGAGATTAAAAAATTTACGGATTAACAATCTAGTTCTTATGGGAATTAATGCTACGGGGTGTGTTATGAGGACCGCGGAAAGTGCATTAAATCATGGTTTTCGGATTTTCACTTCTCTGGATCTTATCGCTCAACCTTCTTCTTGGGTAGATGATCAAGACGAAGGTAAAGAAGGGTCCGTATGGTATAAAAAGCATGGTACTCTAGCGAAGGACCATCACGATTTGCTGCGAATAATTTCTGAAAAGTATGTCCAAAAATCTCCTTAAAAATAACCATAATAAACTTAATAAAGCCGCTCTTTCTTTATCAGGGAATGACCTTTACGGAGGAATTGGCGACGTTTTGCAAGAAGAAAGGATTTATGTACCCTTCCAGTGAAATTTATGGGGGACTAGCGGGGTTTTATGATTATGGCCATCTGGGAACCAGGTTGAAACATAATTTTGAAAATATCTGGAGAAAATATTTTTTATCTCTGAATGATAATTTTCATGAGATTGAAACGGCTAATATTATGCCTAGAGATGTGTTTAAGGCTTCCGGACATTTGGAAAAATTTGCAGATCCAGTTGTTAATTGTTCAGCTTGCGGTTTTAAGGAGCGAGCGGATCATTTTGTAGAACGGTTTCTCAAAAAAAGAGTAGAAGGATTAACATCAGAAGAATTAACTAAAGAAATTAATAAAAATAAATTATTCTGTCCGACATGTAAATCTGAATTAGAACCTGTTAGGTCGTTTAATATGATGTTTCCAGTACAATTAGGGGTAGCTCATAAAATTTATCCTAAATCAGTTCCAGCTTTACTAACAAAGTCTGAAGAGGAACAAAAAAATATAGCCTACTTAAGGCCAGAAACGGCACAATCGCCTTATGTCAATTTTAAACTTCAATATGAATTGTTACGTAAACGAATGCCTCTGGGGTTAGCTCTCATAGGCAGAGCTTACAGGAACGAAATTTCACCGCGAAATGTCACGCTGCGTTTGCGTGAATTTATTCAGGCTGAATTGCAGATTTTCTTTAATGAGGCAAAAATTAATGATCATCCTTTATTCGAGATGGTTAAAGAGTATAAACTTCGAACTGTTCTTATAGAAGATCGAGAGCGTACAAAAACAGTGGAGAGGACAGCACAAAGTCTTGTGCAAAAGGGCCTGCCAAAATATTATGTTTACCACTTAGTGAAAATACAGCAGTTTTACCTTGAAATATTAAAAATACCTTCAGAAAAGTTTCGTTTTTACCAATTAAATGAGCTGGAGCGAGCTTTTTATAATAAATACCATTTTGATTTTGAGGTCGAACTACAAGAGCACAGCTTTACAGAAGTGGGAGGGCTACATTATCGGACGGATCATGACTTGGAAGGGCATCAACGCGTTTCTCAAGAGTCAATGGAAGTCCTGGACGAGGAAACAGGAAAGAAATTTGTCCCTCATGTGTTAGAGTTGAGTTTTGGCGTCGATCGTAATGTGTATGCGCTCCTGGATGTAAATTATGAAAATAATAAAGAACGAGGGAATATTATTTTACATTTGCCTTCTGGTCTTACACCTTTTTTTTGTGGAATCTTTCCTCTGGTGAAAAACAAACCAGAGATCGCCGCCAAAGCGGAGGAAATTTATAATGACCTTAAACAGCAATTCTCTTGTCTTTACGATGAAGCAGGAAGTGTCGGGCGGCGCTATGCGCGAGCTGATGAGATTGGTGTTGAGTATGAAATTACGATCGATTTTGCATCTTTGGAAGATAATAGTGTAACAATACGGGATAGAGAGACCACAAAACAAGTTCGGGTGAAAATTACTCAATTAAGCGGCCTTTTACAGAAGCTTTTTGCGGGGAAAGGATTTGAAGATCTCGGCGAGAAAATCATATAAATTTAAATATCGCCGCTTCTTCCCGTTACTTATGTGGCACGAAAGAAAAGGCAAGGTTGATGTAGGGTTGTTTTTATTTATAGGCTGCCTGGCAGGAGGACTGGCCTTGTTTTTTCTGGCAAAGAATGATTCTTTGCTTTTTCTGAGTATGGCTCTTCTTTCCCTTAGTTTTATTTTAGGTCTCATTGGAAGTTATAACTTTTTTTTTTCACCTCGCCACAAATTACGGAAAATTATCCAGCAAATGGAGCGGAACAGGACCGTTTCCAGCATAGATACATTAAAATCAGAATATAATGAGGCTTATATGCTCTATATGAAAGTGTCGGAAGCATCGAAGCAGAACTTTTATGGACGAGTTATGAAAGCGCGCGAGCAAGTAGAAGAGTTGCTGAAAGCGCGGAAAAAAGTCGAATTTCTCTTGGAAAAGGCAACGATGGGCTCGATGGAGGAATGGAAAAAGAATTTTAATGAGTTAACAAAAGTATGGGAGCAATTGCCACAAAAAGAGAAAGAAATGTTGCTGCCAAAGTTCATGCTTGTGAAGGAACAGGTTGAGAGTGGTAGAGGATAGAAAATTATAAAAATGACTTCTTCTTTGATGTTAAAAATGTCTGGGGAGATTCCAAATGGAAGTTAAAGATGTGCAGGCTAATAAAGGAAATGTGGATGTAGTCTTGGAAATTGTAAGTAAAGATACGCCAAGATCCTTTTCAAAATTTGGAAAGGAAGGGAAAGTATGCACCGTTCGAGGAAAGGATGAAACGGGAGAAATCACAATCACGTTATGGAATGAAGATATTGAGAAAGTGGATATCGGAGACAAAGTGCATCTTTCCAATGGCTGGTGTTCTGAATATAAAGGAGAAAAACAACTCTCGGCAGGAAAATTCGGGAAAATTGAGGTCATAGGCAAGGCGCCTAAATCTTTATTTAGCAACGATCCGGAATTAGCGGCAGGGCAAAGGCCAAAATTAGTGGAAGATGATGAAGAACCGGAAGGGAAGTATGAGCCGGTTGATGATGAGTATGTGGAATAAATTTTCTGAAATCTTTATATACCTCCTTCTTATTCCTTTTTTCAATGCCTCTCCTTCCTTCCCTTAAGCAAAAAAAAAGGTATGTGGTCTTTGAGATTCAAGCAGAGGAAAGTTTCTCTTTGCAGGAAGCTGAAGCTGCGGTTAAAGAAGGATTATTACGCTTTCTTGGAGAATTTGGCGTAGCGAAAGCTGGCCCGATGTTTATCAGAGAGAAATATCAGCCCAATAAGTTTATACTTAAGATTAATAATAAGTATGTCGCAGAGGTAATTTCTGCCATCATTCTTATCAAAAGTATTAAAAATAAGGCCGTGATTCTGCGTTCTATCATTACTTCCGGAACGCTTAAAAAGGCAAACGGGTATGTAGAAAAGCGAGGTGTGTGAATTATGAATGAAAAACAGATGATAGACAAGATGGGGTATGATCGTTCTATTACGATGTTTTCTCCCGATGGGAGGTTATTACAAGTTGAATATGCTAAAAAAACGGTTCGCCAAGGTTCTACGGCGATGGGAATCGTCTGTAAAGATGGAGTGGTTTTCGTTTCCGACAAGCGTATTACTTCTTCATTAATGGTTCCAGAAGCCATTGAAAAAATGTTCCGAATTGATGATCATATCGGGGCCACGGCGGCGGGAATTATTTCTGATGCTCGTGTCTTGGTTGATAGGGTACAACTGCGAGCCCAGCAGCATGCTGTAACTTATGATTCTAAAATAGATATTCTTTCCGTCGTGAAAGAAATCTGCGATTTGAAGCAGGTCTGTACTCAATCCGCTGGCTTACGGCCGTTTGGTGTTTCCATGCTTGTAGGCGGTGTTGAAGAAGATGGCAGCATTAAATTGTTCTTAACTGAACCGTATGGGTTATATTTCCAGTATAAAGCGGCAGTGATTGGCGAAGGTGAAGTAGAAATTGATGCCATTCTGCAGAAAAGATATCGTGCTAATATGAGCGTGGAGGAAGGGATAAAATTAGGTGTCAGCTCCATGAAAGCCTTTCTTAAGACAGATTTCAACCCAGAGAGAGTAGATGTGGCGTATATTAAAGCTGATGAACTACGATTTATGAAGTTAAGTGATGATGAGATTAAGAAAGCGGCGAAACAGGTTTAATGGTTTATTTTTCTTACTATTCTTTTATTAAACTCGTTTTAGTTGTCTTAAACCATGCCTCAAAAACCAACCATTGCCCGTCTTAAACGTTATGGAAAAACTTTTGAATTAAGTGTTGATCCAGATAAAGCTTTAGCTTACAAGAAAGGAAGTATTTCTGATGTGGATGAGGTTCTCCACTCTGATTCAATCTTTACTGACGCAAAAAAAGGGGAACGTCCTTCTGAGGCAGAATTAAAAAAAGTTTTTGCTACGACAGATCAACGGAAAATTGCCGATCTCATTATTCGAGAAGGGGAAATTCAACACACGGCAGAGCATCGCGCTCAGGAAAAAGAACAACGGAAAAGAAAACTCATTACGATGATTCATACGCAGGCAGTTGATCCGAAAACAGGTTACCCTCACCCTCCCGAGAGAATCGAAGCCGCTTTAGAGCAAGGAAAGATACATCTCGATGATCATCGACCAGTTGAGCAGCAATTTGATGAGATTATTAAGAAATTACGGCCGATAATTCCTATTCATATTGAACAGAAACAACTTGTGGTTATAATTCCAGCAGAATTTGCCGGGAAAATGTATTCGGTCATTCATTCTTCTGGGAGAGTTCTTAAAGAAGACTGGCTGTCAAATGGAAACTGGAGTGTTAAACTGGAATTGCCGGCAGGGCTGGTTTCTGAGTTTATCGATAAAATGAATTCGCTGACGCATGGAGAAGTCATAGTAGAAATGGAGAAAAAATAGGGTAAGAGTTACTTTTAGCTGAAGCTTGCAAAACCAGGCTTGTCCAGAAAGGAATAAAAGTGTATACTGAATGTCATTGGTTATGACACAAACAACAATTCAGTATACACTAAAACATGAATTTCTTTCTGAAATTCTTAAACTTTATCATGGAATGGATCTACCTTTATATGATAACCATTTTGGACCAAGGATTTACTCAGAGTTTCAAAAGCTTTCATTGGTCGTCTTGTTCAGACGATCCAAGAAAGTTCTGCGTGATTTTATCGCAGAACTGTTTGAGTCAAAGTGACTTTCTTGGCTTGATTTTAAGCAAATTCCCAGCAAAAGCGTGCTTCATGATTGGTGTACAAAGTACACCGTTGAGTTCATTCGTAAACTCAACAGAACTCTTTTGCAAAATAAGAAGCCAAAACTCATGGCAGTTGATGCAACAGGAGTAGATGCATATCAACGAAGCAAACATTATGAAAAGCGAGCAAAGATAGAAGCGAAATTCAACAAGTTAAGTCTTTTTATTGACGTAGAAAACCATTTGATTTACGATCATGTCTTGCAGATGAAGCCACGACATGACGTCAAAGCAGCAGAAAGTATCTTTAAAAGAACATCTCTACGAGAGGTGAAGATACTCGGTGATAAAGGTTATGATAGTGAGCCATTACATGAAATAGTACAAAGTAAACAAAACATCTTGTTTACTCCCGTGAGAAAAAGCTCGCGGAGTAAACCTAAAGGTAAGAATAGAAGAAGATGCACGAAGGGAGATGGGCAATATAATCTGAGACCAAATGTTGAAAGCTGTATTCACAGCTTAAAGAAACGAAGGATACCTATTTTGCGAAGCAGATTACACTTTATGAAAAAGAGAGAAATGGCGGTCCATATATTGATTCATAATATGGAGAAATTAAGTAAAGCTGTCCGGTTTTACATCAGAATGATGCTCAGCATCATTCTGGACAAGCCTGCAAAACCGCAAATCTTTTAAAGAAACCTCTATTTTTGAAAGAAGAGAGAAAAAATGAAAAAGGAGTGTTTCACGTTTTTCTCAAGTTTATTAGCGCGTGAAACAAAATCAATATGGGTAGTTTACTAGTGCAAGAGAAGGATATCATTATCCCTGGCGAAATTTTGGCAGAAGGTATGGATTACCTTCCTGGTGAGAATACATATAGAGAAAACGATAAAATTCATGCTCGAGTTCTTGGTCTGGTAACTTTATCAGGCAGGGTAGTTAAAGTTACCCCTCTTTCTGGTCCTTATGTTCCGATGATCGGGGATAAAATCATTGCTAAAGTTGTTGATATTACGATGAGCGGCTGGCGTTTGAATACCAATACGGCTTATTTGGCCTTGCTTAACGTTAAAGACGCAACAACACGCTTTGTGAGGAAGCAGGAAGATTTGAGTCAAATCATTGCCATTGGCGAGTATGTTATCGTGATGATCATTAATGTTACCTCCCAGAGGCTTATTGATGCCTCGATGAGAGAACCAGGGTTACAGAAAATAGTTGGGGGGAGAATCATTGAAATCAACAGCCAGAAAGTGCCTCGCATCATCGGGAAGAAAGGGAGTATGATCTCACTAATTAAAACTCACACTGGTTGTGAAATAACCGTGGGACAAAATGGACTAATTTGGATTAAAGGAACACCTGAAGGGGAGCACAAAGCAGAACTGGCAATCAAAATTATAGAAGAAAGGTCCCACTTAAGTGGTTTAACAGAGGCCATGGAAAAGTATCTTGGTGAAACACATGACTTATAAAAAGCGTCTTGACGGCAGAGCCTTTAATGAACTAAGGTCCATGGAAGCAAAGGTGGGGGTAGTGCCCAATGCGTGTGGATCAGCGTCGTTCCGTATGGGCAAAACCTGGGCTATTGCCGCAGTGTATGGTCCCAAAGAAATGATTCCTAGGTTTTTGGCGGATCCAACAACAGGAGTTTTGCGCTGTCATTACAACATGATGCCATTCTCAGGTTCAGGAGAAAGAATCAGGCCAGGTTCTAATAGGAGGTCTCAAGAAATTGCCCTTGTTATGACGAAAGCACTCGAGCCGGTGGTCGATTTATCAGAATTTCCTAATTCAGTCGTAGATGTGTATGTTGAATTGCCACAAACAGACGCGGGAACACGTTGTGCGGCAATTTCTGCGGCCTCTATGGCTTTAGCTGATGCGGGGATTCCCATGAAAGATATGGTCAGTTCTGTTGCCGTAGGGCAAGTTGATGGAATGGTCGTTGCAGATTTAAATTATAATGAAGAGGCGTATGAAGAAGGGGCAGTTTCAGATATTCCCGTGGCTATGACTCATAATACTAAAGCTATCACTTTATTGCAGATGGATGGAGAAATTAGCAAAGAAGATTTACTCAAAGCGCTGGAATTAGCGAGGGAAGTAACAGAGCAGATTTATGAATTACAAAAAAAAGCACTGAAGGAGAAATTTCCTAAATAAAAATGATCGTTAACAAAACACTGATTCGGGAACTAGCAAAACAAGGAAAACGAATCAATATGCGCTCTCTTACTGAGTATAGGAAGCCCATCACTATCGAAACAAATATTTCCTGGACAGCAGAAGGTTCTGCTAAAGTCCAAATTGGACAAACAGTTGTTCTTGCCGGAGTAAAATTAGCTATTGAGAAACCATATAATGATACCCCGAGTGAAGGGGGAATTATGGTTAATGCTGAACTTGTTCCTCTCTCTAGTTCTGAATATGAACCTGGGCCGCCTGGACCTAAAGCAGTAGAATTAGCCCGAGTGACAGATCGAGGCATTCGTGAAGCAAAAGCTGTCGATATGAAGAAATTATGCATTAAATCCGGTGAGAAAGCGTGGTTTGTGACTATCGATTTGATCACGATTAATGACGATGGCAATTTGTTTGACGCGGTAGGATTGGCGGCATTAGCAGCCTTGAAGGCGGCACGATTTCCGGTCGTAGATCAGAAGACAGGGGCTATTGATTATAAACAAAAAACAGAGGAGCCATTGCCTTTGTTAAAAGAACCATTACCCGTTACGATTTACAAAGTAAATAATGAGCTCTTAGTAGATCCAACGTGGGAAGAGGAAAATGCGTATGAAGCCCGCTTAACAGTATCGGCGGATAAGGATGGAACTATTTCTGCGCTCCAAAAAGGGGGAGAAGGGCCATTAACTATTTCCGAAGTAGCAAAAATGGTTGATTTGGCTTTAGAGAAAGCTGAATTCCTACGAGTGGAATTAGATAAGGCCTTTGAATAAGGAGGATTCGATAATGGTAAAAGATAAAGATTTAGGAAAGGAAGATTATACTAAATATGAAAAAGCCCGCATGATCGGTTCTCGTGCCTTACAGCTTTCTATGGGAGCTCCTTTCTTGTTAAAACTAAGTACTGAGGACTTACAGAACATTCATTATGATCCGATTGAAATTGCGTTGATGGAATTCGAGGCCGGAATTCTGCCCATTACGGTGAAGAGACCAGGAGCAAAGTAAGCTCCAATGATTTTTTACGTCATTTTTTTCCGATTAAATTTTTAAAAACCTCTTATTATTCCGGATAAAATGAATGCTATTATCACTTCCGAAAAACTCAACAAATACTTCTTCATAACCAAAAAGGCTCTGGAGAAAGCAAAAAAAGCTCTGGATACTTCTCGTCTTAAAGAAGCGGAAGATTTTTTAGATATGGCACAGCGATATTATGATGATGCGCAGTTCTTCTTGGAAAAGAAAGATGATGCAGTATTAGCCTTTGCCGCTCTCAACTATGCTCATGGCTGGTTAGATGCAGGGGCAAGAATAAAGTTATTTAAAGTGACAGATTCACAGCTATTCACAGTCGATGAACAATAATTATAACTACTAGACGGTACTAACTAACGAAACATTTATAAAGAAAGGCTCTTTTCAAAGATCGTAATTATTACTAAAGGGGGTTCTTGAATTGTGTACTAGAAAATCAAAACTTTGGTTTTCGGTACATTCCGAAGGGCCTAAGTCCTTTGTGATGTTTAGATGTCAGTATGCCTAGAATGAAGGGGGGACTATAACAATGATTGTACAAAAAGAATTCATCAACAAACTGAAGGACTTTGGATTAAATTCCTACGAAAGTAAATTGTGGATCGCACTTTTAAGTAGAGGAGTATCTACGGCGGGAGAATTATCTGACATCTCTAATGTTCCACGCAGCAGAGCCTATGATGTTCTAGAAAGTCTCGAGAAGAAAGGATTTATTATCGTTAAAGTCGGTAAACCTATTAAGTATCTTGCCGTTCCTCCGGCAGAAGTTATCGAGCGTGTCAAAAAGAAAGTTCAACAAGAAGCAGAAGAACGCCATACCATGCTTTCACAATTAAAAGATAGTGAAGTTTTAGGTGAACTTAATGTTTTGCATACCGAAGGAATAAAATTAGTTGATCCAACGGATAAAAGCGGAGCCTTCCGTGGCCGGGAAAAAGTACATGAGCATCTTTTGACAATGGTGAAAAATGCGAAAAAAAGCATCACGATTCTAACTTCAAAAGATGGTTTAGATCGCAAGTATGAATTGCTGGCGAATCCTTTGAAGAAAGCTGTTAAAGCAGGAATTGATGTGAGAATTGTCGCTCCTCTTAGCGCCAGCAAGGAAACGATTGAAAACTTCTCCAAGATTGCAAAAATAAAACAGCTTAAGACCAACAGCAATGCCCGTTTTTGCATGGTTGATGAAGTGGAAATGTTAATGTTCTTAACCGATGATGAAAAGGTTCATAAAAGTTATGACTGTGCGGTATGGGTAGAAGCGCCATTCTTTGTCCAGTATTTTAATTCGCTGTTCGAGAATGAGTGGAAAGGAGCGAAGTAATTTATTAATTTTTTCTAATAACAAATCTTTTTATACTTCTTTCTTTTTCTCTTTGTCTAATGTCATATAAACAAGTGATCATTATCCGACAAGATTTACAACTTCCAAAAGGAAAAGCCTGCGTACAAGTTGCTCATGCTTCTGTGGAGGCAACTTTAAAGTCAGATTCTAAAATGGTCAAGAAGTGGCGGAGTGAAGGGATGGCAAAAATTGTCGTGAAAGTGAAGGATGAAAAAGAACTTCTGAAATACATTCAATTAGCCAAGGATCAAGGCTTGACAGCGGCATTGATAACAGACGCAGGGAAAACTGTCATTGCAGCTGGAACAAAAACATGCGTGGCGATTGGTCCTGATGAAGAAAAAAAAGTTGACTTTGTTACTGGTTCTTTACCTTTATTCTAAAATCCAAGACCTTTGCGGATAAATTCCACGCTCCAGGAAAGGGTTACAAGACCTAAAATAGTGGAAATAATTTGGATGATGACGGGATGCAGGAGTTTACTTATTTTTTCCACAAGCAGGAAAAGAATTCCCGTGAGGGTGAGAACAATAGCCACAGGGAGGGCGGTGTATAATATCCCAAAATCGTTAACAGAAATTAAAATTGCGGTAATGGCGGCCGGACCTGTTAATAAAGGGGTGGCAATAATGGCAGCAATGGCCGTCCAGGAACTTTTTGTCGTTCGTTCAATGTTTTTTGCCGAGGTTCCTAGAACCATATCGAGTCCAAGGATGCCTAAGACAATTCCTCCGGCAACGCGGAAATTGTCTAAAGAAGTGCTAAAGATGGAAAGAACTCTTTCTCCAAAAATGAGGAACGTAAATGAAAGAAACATTGCTAAGCCTACGGCGAGCAAGGCTACCTTCCGGCGTTCTTGTTTATCCATTTTTTTCGTTGCCGCCGCGAAGACGCCAAAACTAAGGATAGGATCAAAGATGACAAAAAAAAGAATCGTAAGTTTCAGGAGAGTTATAAACATTTTAATTTTAAAGGAAGTTATTTGTAATTATAAATCTATTCCCAGAATGTTTTTCTAAAATTGTAATTCTTAAAATTTAAATAAAGCTACTCTTTTAAAGTCAACTAATGAATAAAAGAATAGTGCTTCCAGCGATAATCTTTTGTACAGCAACCCTTTCCGGTATTGGTCTGGGATTGCATTCTCTGGTTTCAGCATTAACTTCTAACTGGGATTATGAACCTGAGAGGACTATTTCTATTCGTCAACCTCAAACGTCTGACAGTCCTCGGAAACAGCTAAGGGATTTGGCTGCACCACTTAGGCCATACGCTAATGGAGGCAAACCAGTTTTGAATCGAGCGCCTTTTTCAAAGTCTATTGATCAGTTTATTGACGCTTACTGGACTAATCCATTTTTTAGACAAACTGGCACGCTGGTTTATAACTACTCTGAAGCAGAAGAATCTCCTGATTTTAAAACTGACTGTAGCTCTCAATGCGTTTATATTGAAAATAGCGATAAAATCGGGTTTCAGCGCTACGAATTAGATCCTGGCGAAGTTATCTCTCTGCGTGTTGAAAAAAACGTCACCGAGTTAGGCTACTGTCGGGGAGAACCGTACTGTGAAGATGTTTACTTTACTTTAGAGGGGACTTATTTGGTTATCGATGCTGATGGCGATCTATCAGGTTTTGAAAAAACAGCTTACAACTATCTGGATAAGCCCCTTTCTCATTATTATAGTAGAAGATTGTTAATGAGGAATGATGCTGATGAAGAATGATAGACCAAGACGCTAAAACTTCTAGTTGATTTTGAATCCCAGGCGTTGTGGAACGGTAAATATAGTTTTCGTTAATTACCCCAGAAGTCATTAAAATCAAACCATAAGTCTATAAATATCTCTGAAAATCAAACGTAGTGTATGAGTTATCAACCTACTGAAGATTTTTACGTATGCCAGGGAGCAAGAATAATCTCTGGATTGGAAAGATTTATTGATAGGTATAAAGGTAACGTTCATGATTTTGAGGAGAGAGGAAACAGTCTTACTTTAGTGGCTCTGGTAAGATCAACATATGGTTTTAGTGTTTTCAGGCCGCAGTTTCAAGATCCAGAAGTTATTGACGCAATAAAAAAAGATTTTTCTGCTTTTAAAAATTCAGAGCGTATGCGGGGAAAAGGAATATTTGTCTACGCCAATATTTTTTATGCTTTGGGTGTCTCCATTCCAGGAAAAAAACCACGATCGAAAGTGAAACTCTAAATTTCCGCAGTAAGGGGGGATGTTTTTCTTTCATCTTTAGTGCTTAAGGCAGCTTACTTTTTAGCTCATTGACTTTCCAGCGAAGGTTTTATAAATAAACCTCTTTCTAAGATTTTTAATGAAGGTTCCAAAAACAATGAGAAGGTTATGTCCCTATTGCCGAAAGCATACAGAGCATAAAGTTTCTCTTAATAAAAAAAAAATGGCCAGTTCTTTGAAGCGTGGTTCTAAGTATCGGGCTAGATTACGAGGAAGAGCTCGAGGCATAGGTAATTTAGGCAGATATTCTAAACCGGCCGTAACAAAATTTAAAAGAACAGGGGTAAAAGCCACCAAGAAGACTGATTTTCGTTATACTTGTGCGGTTTGTAAAAAATCGAGTCAACAACCATATGGAAGACGTGCCAAGAAGGTGGAATTTATTTAAGATGAAAGCCTTAGTAAGTAAGTTCATTAAAGTACGCTGTTCAAAGTGTAAAAATGAGCAGGTTATTTTTGGAAATTCTAGCAATATTGTTTATTGTTTAGTTTGCAGTAAAGAAGTTGCTTACCCGACGGGTGGAAAATCACGAATTTCGGCAAGAGTTTTGGAAGTGTTGGAGTAAGTAGAATATTTGAATATTCTTTACATGGATTATCTTCCTCATAACATTTATAAATATTCGCTTAAGGAAGAAGATTACAATGATGTATAGACTTCCTGGCTATCCAGAAATTGATGAGATTGTTCTTTGTCAAGTTACAAAAATATTTCCTAACTCCGTTTTCGTTGATTTATTGGAATACGAAGGGAAGTCTGGGATCGTTCATATTTCTGAAGTTTCTCCTGGAAGAATCAGAAACCTGCGTGACTTTGTAAGCCTTGGTCGGCAGATTGTCTGTAAAGTTCTCAGAATTGATAGAGAAAGGGGGCACATTGATCTTTCCCTGCGTCGTGTGAATTCAACACAGCGCGGAGAAAAATTAGAACAAATTAAACAAGAATTGAAAGCGGAAAGTCTCGTAAAAAATCTCTCCACTAAACTTAAGACTCCTTTTGAAAAATTATACGATCAAATTAGCAAACTTATTCTTAAAGAGTATTCTTACTTATATCCTTGTTTTAAGGAAGTGGCAGCTGGAGAGATAACGTTGGCAAAGCTTGGTTTTGATAAGCAGCTTGCGGCAGAGTTGGAAGTGGCGATTATTGAAAAATTCAGGCCAAAAAAAGTGCTTATCGCCGGGGAAATCAAAGTACAAAGCTATGCCCCGCAGGGGGTAGAACAAATAAAGAAACTCTTCTCAACCCTCGAGAAAATCTCTGAGACGATAAAACTTTCGTATTTGGGAGGGGGAAGGTATAAAGTGATGATTGAAGATTTTGATTATAAATCTGGAGAAAAAACGATGAAAAAAATAGAAGAGATCTTGTCTAAATTTAACGATAAATTCTCTGTCGCTGTTTTGGAGAGGGGAAAAAATGAGTAAAACAATTCTTTCTTGCACTTTTTGTCATCGTTACACTCTCTGTCCAATATGCCCTTCTTGCCGCCAAAAAGTGGTTTCTCCCCATCCGGCAAAGTATTCCCCTCTAGATAAATATGGTAACTATAGACGGGAAACTCGAAAAGAAGAATTACAAAAAAAAGGATTATACTAAGTAATCTTTATAAACTTTTTTTTATTCCAGCAATTATGGATAAATTTATTCGTTCTTTTGATAAAACACGGATTTTTTATATTTATACCCCCGGAATAAATCCGTTTACTCTGGTTTTTCTTCATGGTGTGGGGGCTAATTTAACAGTATGGAAAAATGAGCTCAATTATTTCCAAAAAAAAGGGTTTTCTACCTTAGCCCTTGATTTACGGGGGCATGGAAACTCTGATGCTCCACACTCCTTTGACCGCTATCAACTTCCCTGCTTTTCTCGCGATTTGCACTTAATTTTAAAACAAGAGCGTATTACAGATTTCTCTTTAATTGGGCACAGTTTAGGTGGAGGAATTATTATTCATTACTGTATGCGTTATAAGCGTTTGTTTCCTTCTTCTCTTATTCTCATTGAAAGCGCAAGCACCTATCCTTTTGACCATAACCGATTATTAAATTTAAATCCTTACGTAACTAATTTACTGCGTTTTATCTCTGAGCATGAAGCAACACGGCGGCATCATTTGCCTCACTTGCAGGAAATAGACCTCTCCGTGAAAGGTATAGAAAAAGGACTCCATGTAATCTCTCACCTTCTCCACTTAACTCCTTTAGAATGCCTCGTTAAAACGTTAGACAATGTAGAACAATTCGTTTTTCATAATCAACAACGTATAAACACTGCTTTACACGGTTTGCATATCCCTATTTTAATCGTGGCCGGGAGCTTGGATCGTATCATCCCTCTTAAATTTTCTGATCAGATTAAAGCCTTAAATAGAAAAGCCCAACTCAGAATTCTGCCCGGTGCTGAACATCGAGTTATTATTAATCATCCACGAAAAGTGTCACATGTAGTGTATGAATTTCTGACAAAGCAGCATCTTAGTTCTTCTTAAAGATATATTTATTCTTAATTTTTTCAATATTAAAGGGGCCGGTTCGGTAGGCAAAGAGGTCCAGATGGGGTTCAAAAGATTGATGATCATCATGGAGACCAAGGCGATAGGCTTTACTTACTTTGGCGAGATTTTTCTTTATCGTCTCTTTGATTTCTTTTTCTAATTTTTTGCTCGGTTTAACTCCTTCTTGAAGCTGGATTCGGATAAAAAAGTGGTTGTCGCCATCATGATGAAAAATTTTTGAAATCTGGAAGCTTTGGATAAGGCGATATTCCCTCTTGTTTTCAAGAAGAGCGATTTCGATTTGTTGGGGATAAATATTTACTCCATCAATAGAAATTACATCATCGCTTCTCCCACCGACCCAAAGAAATGGTAACTTTAATGAAGAAGTTTTGTACTTAGTTTCGTAAAGACGAGAAAAACCTTTAAACTTTTCTTTCATAAGGCTGATCATTTCATTATAAGACAGCTTTCCTCCCAGATCATGGATATTGTATTTTACTTTGACGCCGACGTGGCCTTTAGTTAGTACGGTGGCATGGAATTCTTGTGTTTCTGGCAAATTGTTGATGTAAAAACGGAGCGGATTGTACTGGAAGAACATAGGAACTTCTTCTACTTGTAATATTTTCTTTACGTTCTTCTCTTCTTTTACAAAGAAATTGCGGATTTCTTGTGATAAAGGAGTTTCTACCGCTAATCCTGTTTCGAGATCTGAAGCGCCATAAGCAGAAATAATCCGTGTTCCTTTACGTAATTTAGTCTTAATGTATTCACGCCATTTAGGAATAAATCCTTCTCCACCAACAACAAGGTCAATTTTGTACTTTTTCCAGGGCAGCTTTCCCGTGTCAAGAAGATGTTTAATAAATGGAGGATATCCACCAATAAGGTAGCGTGGTTTCGTTCCCATCATCTGTATTGTTCTCACGACTTGTTCTACGTCGGGGCCAATATTTTTAACTAAGCCTAAAGGTTCAAAATAGAAGCAGAAGGAATAACTGGTTGTCCAGGCGCCTAATGTCCAGCAACTTATAACAATGTATTCTGTGTCCCCGAAAAGATAATGCGATTCTAATTCCACGTCCTTGGCGATCTCTCGTTCTTCCTCAAGAGTCCTAAACCAATTAGTTGGTATCTTTGACGTTGAACCAGAACTTTCTATAATCATTCCTTCTTTTGGAAAGTGGTGTTTTTCAACCCGCTCCAGAAGGGAATAATGTTTTACGTAATTATCTTTGTCAAGAAAAGGAAGCTTAGCGTTAAAATCTTTAATTGATGAAATCGTTCCGATATTATGTTCTTGAAGGAATTTTTTGTAAGCCGGAATATTGCGGAGGGCGTAGCGGTACACTTTCAGGGCTTTTCTCTCGCTTATTCGCTCTAAAAATTCTGGATCGACTTTCTGGATAAATTTAGTGGTAGTTTTGTAATGGTAATGTTTTTCATGAAACCAGTCTAGAAGACGTAAAGGCACTAAATTATACAAAAAATTATATCCCCATTTTTTCACATCTCTTCCCTCCCTAAGATTTCCTATTTTGGAGGAGCGATATATTTAAATATTAGTTACCATCATTTAGTAGTCATGGTAGCAGCTAAAATAGAGACCCCGGTTCTTAATTCCATTACTTTTCGTTATCTCTTAGCTCATGCAGAAAGGCCGTCTCTTTTAGCTGATTCCTCAACACCAGCTTTACAAAGGTTATCTCGTCTCCCTCCTTTTTATGAAGAGTTTGTGGATGCAGTAGCATCGCAAGTTCCAGGATATGATGAAGCTGCACTTTTAACTCCCGGGACAATGATTCCGCAAAAGGACTTTAAAGCCGTATTGGCTTGCTTTAAAAGAATCACAGGAATCAATAATCCTTTAGATTATCCTCATTTAGGAAGAGTTATTCCTGCTGTCCAAGATAGTCTTACCTTGTTAGGAGCTATGGCGGCAGGTCCCGCGGTTGTAATATCCCAAAGTCCTGGCTATAATCATAAATTTAATAATGATCAAAGAGTTGCGGTTGAAAAGTTAGATCAGAAAAAGAATAGAGTTGAGGCAAGGATTGAACATTATCTCCTTCCCAGTTCAGAAGTTCATTATTTAGAGATGGTCACTGCGGCTTTGGGGTATTGGGAAGGCATCCCTCGTTTATGGCAATGGCCAGAGTGGGGTTCTACAAATTTATTCGAAATTCAAATTCCTTTGGATGAACTTGTTGCTCGTGATTATACTTATTTGGGTTTACATTATAAAGAAGATAAGGGAGTTGTTTTTATTAATGGAAAAGCAATAGGTATAAAATTTTCATTTGCAAATGATCCGGATCGTATTTTAGGATATACTCCTATTGAAGGTTTTCTCACTTCTTCCTTACTTGATTACCAACCAGTACAGGTAAATGAAGATGTTACCATTAATGGGGAGGTCATTTTTCCAGGTGGAGTGAAGTATGGTATGCCTTGTAATCGTTATGATGTGTCTGTTCCTCATCCCACATTAGGCAAAAGGCTTCTTTTTGCCTGGGCTAAATTGTTTAAGTATGGTTCTTCCGAAGAAGACAATTATCGGTTTCTACAAAGGAAACCATCTGAGGTTGTTTTAGCAGATGAGATTTGTGTTCATCAAAGAGATGTTATTGCCAAAATTCGTGCCGAGGGAGATGCTGTCGTGTTGCGGGGAAAATTAGAAACCCTCAATAGGGAACATTTGGCTCGGTATGGAGCTCAAATGAGAAGAATACAGGAAAAGAGATTAGGAGCTCATCATATTCAAAATCATCTAGGTGTTGCTCTTGACTGTGCATACAAAGCTTTAGTTCAGGAACTTCGTGTTCATGGGAGTGGAGATGTAGCTATTCCTCCTGGCTTTGTAACAGAACCCAGGATTTTGCGACCATTTTTAGAAGACCTGAGTGTTAACTCTATTAATGTTGAAAACCCTATGACTTCTATTCCAGAACCAGTGTATACTGCGGCGCTTCTTACTCAAGAAATTGAGCATGGTTTAAAAAAAGCTCATGCTATCATGAAAGAAGCTGATGATGCCTTGCAGGCAGCAAAAATTCCCAAAGAACGGTTCTTTTATCGACCTCTGCTCGAGAAAGTTGTGACTCTTGTCAATCGAATGAATAGCGGCTTGGGAGCAGAACTATCTATTGACGTTCCTTCTGATGTCGAAATCTATGCACACTCAGATCTCTTGGAACGAGCTTTGCAAAACCTTTTAGATAATGCTGTGCAGGCTTCCCAAAGAGGGGCTGTCGTGATTTCAACAAGAATTGATAGAAGGCCAAAGGCAGATTACTTAACGACGATTATTACTCAATCTGGTGATCTCTCTCCAAGAACAGCATTTGAACTTTCTCGAGGAAAAGCTGTCGCAACGACAAAAGGAGAGAACGGGAATGGAGTAGGAGCTATGGCGAGTTATGATATCGTTAAAGATAAGCATGATGGAATTATACAGTACCACAGCTTCGGTGGAGGAAAAGGAGGAGAAATTGTTTTTTCTATTCCACTCCCACGAGATCTTTAATTAGAATATTTCTATTTGCTTTGATTTCTTGGTAATAATTTTCCCTTTTCAATTTCGTTTAATGTTCTTACTAGACCAGCTCTATAGTCTTGGACATCTTTTACTGCAGCATATACTGGAAGAGGTGCTGGTGAGAAATCAAGTCTCGTGTTTGCTCCCTTAATATCCCCTTCCATGACAGTGATAACGATCACTGATTTTAAAGTTGGATAAGTTCCTTCTGCGAGAAGTTCTAAGACGTCATAACCACTACAGTTTCTATCCCTTAAATTGAGGTCTAAAAGCACAGTTACTGATTTCAAAGGATGATCTTGCTGAATTCTATTAAATATATTTCTCCAGTAGGCGGGTGCATCAATCATCACTGGAGGTGAACTTGGGTTAAAATTGTAAGCCGAATATACTGTTCTCCCACCGATTCTCAATACTTCCGTTCCTTGCTTTACATGTTCATTATTGTCATCAACATATACAACAACATTACCTATTCTGTTGGAAGGAAGGAGAGCAGGTATTAGATCCCCTTCTTCAATTACAATCTCATCAATAGACCTTTTACGGACCTCACCGGCCTCTTCCATCATCCTCGTCCATTCTGATTTAGTAAGGGTCATCTTGTCTACTTTATAGTGAAAAAAAGAACAGTATTTAAAGATTATTGTTGGAGGGTATATATTACGGCAGGTATTTATCTTTATCTTAAATCAATATCTAACAGATCTCCACTAATACCTATTCCTCTGGCTCTTCCTTGGAAAGTGGTGATAGGTTTGAGAAGATCAGTTTCTCGATCTATGGTTACAGAACCGGCAAAATAATCAACCGTCGTTAAATCGTCCACAAGCTTATATGTTAGGCGCTGGTCTACCTGCAGTTCTCCACTCCCCATAGTATCAAAGCTCTCTGCTTTGAGGTTATTTATGAGAAGATGAGTATAATCTTGAGGGCCTTCAAAGGTGATCTTAATTTCCCCTTTTGCCGCTATGGCCACATCGTTTAGCTCAAATCGGGAAACTGTGAGATCTAAGAAAATTCCCTCTTTGTCAAAATTTATTTTTCCTATTCCTTCTTTGATATGGATAGTTTTCGTCGTACTTTCTTGGTCGTTTAATTCTAAACGGTCTTTGTTGATACGTATCGTAGTGATAAGATCAGTAAAACGTAAAGTGAGGTCGCTAAAATGAGCCTCTTCCTGAAAGTCCGGAATTTGGTCTGAGGTAAGGGTAATGTCCATTTCATGACGAGGCAGTGTTTTTGTCCTCGTTGTTTTGGATTTAGAGCCTTGAGGTGAAGAAGAGTCTTCGTTACTATTTCTTGATGTTCTTTCTTCCTCTTCTCTTAAAGTTAATTCATTTTCTTCAAGAGGAAAGTCGGCAAAATCCTTTCCCGGTAAATCTTCTTCTCCGCTTACAGATTTAGCGGTTTCATTATTCTGGCCAATAGTTTTCACAATCGCGCTAGTTAAACTGAAATCGCCTTTGTTATTCATCACTAAGAGAAAAAAAATACCCGCAATAACGATCGTACTCATTATGATATAAAAACGTAACGAATGATGTGGATGTATTGGGGGAGGACTCGTCATTACTAAACACCTCTTGTTTTGCTTCTATAGTAGAAGTGATGTTAATAAATGTTTTGGTTAGTTAGAAGCAGTTTTGGAGTTCTCTCTTAACTTTTCTTAAGACGCTTTTTGTTAATAACTCTCTAGGTTCTGAAGGCATTTTTGGCCATCCTTCATCAAAAAACCCTATTCAGGCAAATAATCTTTTTTCTGCGTAACGCGGGATGGCATGAAAATGGGTATGCTTATCTCTCATCATCAACAGGGGATAATTTATTTTATCGTAATTAAAAGAAGCTCTCAGTGCTTCTTCAATATCTTTTACTACGTTCTGAAACTCTTTCATCTCTTCTGGTGTTATTTTAGAGAACCTTTCTAGATGTCTTTTTGTGATAGCTACACAATTACCCAACGTTGTGTTTCTGTTTCTTAGAAGAAGTTTCCAGTGCTTGTATTCTTTAAAAAGGTTATTTTTCATCAAAAATTTGAAAAAATTGGCAACAATCCATTTTCATGTTAGCTCGATTATAGTTTTATTTAAATTTTCCCGTAATCTTTTTAAATAACATTCATATTAATAATAACTAATTCAAGGGGCAGGTCGGTTTCGGCTTACCTGTACTGGAGAGTATTGCAAAGCGCTCTTTCTCCATTGAATAAACAACTAATAGGTGAAATCTAAATGGCACGAATGCATTCGCGAGCAAAGGGAAAAAGTGGGAGCAAGAAGCCAATAAAAAGAGTTCCAACTTGGGCGCCCTATAAAGGGAAAGAAGTTGAAAAGTTAGTCATAAAATATGCTAAAGCGCGGAAGAATCCCAGTGAAATCGGCATGATTCTGCGGGATAGTTATGGGATTCATAGCGTTAAAGCTCTCACGAATCAAAAAATAACCCAGATTATGGAAAAAAATAAAGCGGCAAAGCCGCTTCCGGAAGATCTTGTCGCACTCATTAGAAAACTTATTGCGGTTAAAGCTCATATGGAGAAGAATAAGCAGGATATGAATGCCATTCGTGGCGTGACTTTAACATCTTCCAAAATCAGGCGTGTGGTGAAATATTATAAAAGAGCCGGGAAATTACCTGTAGATTGGACGTTAGATATGGAACGTTTGAAAATGTATGTGCAATAAAAATCACTGATTTTTAATTTTCTTATTTTTTCAATTTTAAACTATTTACTTTCCTGAGGAGGAGTAACATTACTTTTTATAAGAGTAAAAAAAAAGAAAATAACTGTTTACAACATTGTTTTAATGTTTTCAATATTAGAAGCAACGTCTTTTCCTTTTTTGGTTAATTCGAGAAGTTTAAGGCGGCCTTCCTTTTTGAAGTTAATTAAGTCGGCTTTTTGCATTTCCTGCAGAATCTTTACAACATGACTGTAGGTGCAGTCGATTTGTTTAGCCAAAACGGAAGCGTAGACGTTAGCGGAAGCATTTTTTAATTCTACTAGCATCATCGCTGGCTTTTCTCGAAAAAACACGTCAAAGATAACTTTATTTCTCATACTGATTGACACCCCCAAACCATCTCTACACCCCTCTTACATTATTAGGGCAGGATAGTTATATTTAAACATTTATTGACAGTAATAGCTATTTTCAATTATACTCTTTTATTTAAAGTTTTCTATCGTGAATGTTGTAATCATTATTCTTTCTCGGATATTCTTTAGAAATTATTTTTAATACGAGCTCTTTTTTTGACTCAATGATGAAATATTTTCCTCATTTTTCAATTCGCTCTGGCCAAGATCAATTAATTAAAGATTTACAAAAGACCTTTCAGGAGCATAAAATTTTACTTGCGCAGGCGCCTACCGGTTTAGGGAAAACTGCCAGCGCCTTATCCGTCGCGGTTGAGTTCGCCATCAGGGAAAAAAAGAAAGTTTTTTTCCTAACTAATAGGCATACCCAACACCGAATTGCCGTCGAAACACTTAAAAAAATGCGGGAGAAAACTGGTGAAAAGATTTCCTGCGTTGATATGATTGGAAAACGCTGGATGTGCAGTCAGGAAATTGCCGGATTATTTGGCAAAGATTTTAATGAGTTTTGTAAAGTGGTCGTGGAACGCGGCGAATGTGAATTTTATAATAATGTCCGCAGCAAAAAGAGTGTTACTGTTGAAGCTAAAGTTCTTATCTCGGAGTTAGCTCAAGAGAGTCCTTTACATAATGAAGAACTCATTAAAATAAGTAAGGAAAAGCGCATGTGCAGTTATGAAATTGCTCTGGCGTTAATGAAAGATGCCAATATAATTATTGCTGATTATAACTATATCTTTAACCCTCATGTGCAAACAACAATCTTTAACAAACTAGAAATTGACTTTGAAGATATTATCCTGATAATTGATGAAGGACACAATCTCCCTTCCAGGATTATGGACATTTTAAGCAATACCTTGACGAGCAACATGCTCAAAAATGCGATCATTGAGGCAAAGAAATTTGGATACAATGGAATAATCTACTGGCTGCAAGAAATGATGCGCATCCTTACGACTTTGGCTACTTTTTCCGAAAAATCTAGAGATAGAGAAAAACTCATTACAAAAGAACAATTTGCAGGTGAGATCCGGAAAATTATGGATTATGAAGAATTAATTAATGAGTTAGAAATTGTTGCTGATGAAGTACGGAAAAAACAGAGACGAAGTTATCTGGGGGGAATTAGTTCTTTTCTCGGATCTTGGAAAGGAGAAGATCTAGCTTTTGCGAGAATTCTTTCTGAAGAGTCAGCAAAGCAAGGGCCTTTGTTAGTGCTCCACTATTACTGTCTCGACCCGAGCCTTCTTACAAGGGAAATTTTCGCTCGTGTTTATGCCGGGGTGATTATGAGCGGGACGTTGAATCCGACATTTATGTATAAAGATATCTTAGGGATAGGCAAAGGAGAGGAGAAAGAGTATTCTTCACCATTTCCTCTGGAAAACAAGCTTACTCTTATTGTTCCGGAAACATCAACGAAATATAATTTGCGCGGCGAGGCAATGTATCGGAAAATTGCGGAAAAATGTTCTCACTTCGGTTCTTTAATTCCGGGAAATGTCGCTTTTTTTTTTCCTTCGTATGAACTACGAGACCGGATCTGTTTTTATTTCATTTCTCCTAAAAAACAGTTCTTTGAAAAAAGTGAGATGAGTAAAGAGGAGAAAGAAAGCTTTCTTAATAGTTTCAGAGCTGTGAAAGAGAAGGGAGGTGTTCTTTTAGGCGTGACCGGGGCTAATTTTGCTGAAGGGATAGATTTACCAGGTGATTTATTGAATGGTGTTATTGTCGTTGGTTTGCCATTAGCAAAACCAGATCTTAAAACCAAAGAGTTAATACGCTACTATGAGCAAAAATTTCAGAAAGGGTGGGATTATGGATACATTTATCCCGCGGTATCAAAGTGTTTGCAATCAGCGGGAAGGTGTATTCGCAGTGAAATAGATAAAGGAGTGATCATTTATCTTGATGAGAGATTTGCCTGGCAGAATTATTATGGCTGTTTTCCCATGGAAGGGTTGATTGTTTCTAAAGAATATGAGAAGTTAATAAAAGAGTTTTATGGGCAATTAAAAAACGTTTAGGGTGTAAAGATAAGATTGCTGTCATCAATAAAATGAAAAAGAAATGGGCAAAAAGTTAATTACTCGTATAAATGCGGACATTCCCTTACTACCCGAGTAGGCATCCAATAAAAAGCACAAAATAAAGGTTCAATGAATCCATGTTCTGTGAGAAACTCCACAACTCTTAAATCATTCATTTTTTTTCTTTCTCTGTTGAGAGCATTTAAATCAAAATTATCTATTTCTACTGAATATCCGCTTAATTCTCTGGCAACAGACTCTTTGATTTCACTGGGAATCGGATTATATTTACCATCCCATTCGTGCATTTTTCTTAAAGCGAGTTTAGCACGCTCTAATAATTCTTGATCGTTGGTTAGAGTTTCTAGTCTTGGGATGAGGTGCATATTTTACGTCTTCCTCATCTCTTGTTTTTAAACCTGTCGCAGATTATTGTTTTAGGCGTTCGCAAAAATGGGGATAAGTATTAACCTTTATCTTGTGCCTTGTAGCTGGCAAGAAAATCATATTTAAACAACTGGTATACAAAAACGTAATATTTATATACAAGTACTACTTTACTAACAAATAACACAAAAGAGGTGTTAGATCCTGATCAAAGGGCTCCAGGAACTTTTCTACCATACCCTCACCCCCCTCTTTGGGG
>Ga0209542_10005958_pt1 | contig 24010 bp, 22 predicted proteins | sample RifCSPhighO2_01_FD_184028 | JGI IMG/M metagenome (GOLD analysis project Ga0209542, IMG submission 184028) | Soil microbial communities from Rifle, Colorado - Rifle CSP2_plank highO2_0.1 (SPAdes) (version 2) | ecosystem: Environmental > Terrestrial > Deep subsurface > Rock core/Sediment ...
ATAGAAATAGTATTCATAGCGTACTTCCATTTCTTCCTGAATATAAATACACATCCTATTAAAATCAGAGTTAAGAATGCCACTTGGGCAGTATAGTTGTATGTGTAAAGTGTTAAGGAAGTAGCCAAAGCGATAAGCAATTGCTTTTTACTATTTTCTATATCATTTAACCAGTCAAATAAAGTTATGAGAAAAAATAAGTAGAATGGAAATATAATCTGCATGGAAACTTGTGACTGCATAAGTGAATATACCTGAGTATAAGCAAACAACGAACCAACACTAGTAACAATGGGGGAAAGTTCCAACCTTCGAAACAAGATGTATAGAAGTAGTACAAAAACAAGAGCCCACAATACGTTGTTAATTGCAATAACCATAAGTAGTGATGCCCCCAGTAGGTACGGTATTGTGGCAATCCAATCAGGAATGAAGAATGCCGGAGCCAGCCCATCTTTATGTTCAAGAATAAATGGGTTACCGAGGAGTGGGTATCCGTCTTTAATCTCTCTTATCCGCGCTAAATAATAACCCGAAGGGGGTACGCTATTCCAAGAATGTCCACCATATTGATAATCTCGACTTACTGGGATAAATGCCAAAATAGCAACAGTAATCGCTGTAATAGCCATATACCTCCATTCCCGACTTATATATTCTCCAATCATTATTTTTTGCGAGCGACTACAAACAAATTATCGCGAAGGTCCAGGGGAATAGATACTGAAGATACCTTGGGGTAGCTATTTATTTTATTTGCCAGATAAGTAAGCGGGGCGAACTTGAGCCAGCCACTGCCAATACGCATGATGTAAGAGAGAGGAAAACGCTTACCAATACGAGTGCTAAGTAAAATTTCAAAACCGTGCTTTTCCAAAAATAACGTAATGCTCTTATTGTGAAAAAAATTGAGATGTTCAGGTGGAACATACTGATGCCAACGCTTACCAAGCACGCGGGCAAAGACACTGCCGTGATCGGGGAAATTGAGGATCATGATCCCACCCGGTACTAGAATCTCTCGAACTTTAGATATATCCCCATTTGGATCCGGCAAATGCTCAAGTACGTCAAGTAAAGTAATCACATCAAGCGATCCGGCATTGAGATCTATCCTCGACAATACCCCTTCCTCTATCGGGTATCCCTTCTCTCTACCCATGGCGACAGCCTCTTTCGATAGTTCTATGCCTTGGGCGTCAAAGCCATACTGCCTGGCAAGATTGGCGAAGTAACCAGTAGCTCCTCCCACATCTAGCAATCTGCGACCATTTGTATGCTGTTTGATAATATCTAAATACTTGATAAGGACATCGCGCATGGCTTCCTTATTGGCATCATAATCAACATAGCCAAAACCGTCATCTCCTCCACCGAAATAATTCTCGCTATACACGTCGATACTTTCGGGGAGGGGGTAAACACGGCGCATTCCACAATTTTCGCATTGCCAGATATCAAAATTATTCTTATTTGTAAAGAAAAAGTGCCGTGAATCTCCGCACGCAGGACAAAGGTCTATTTGCTTCACTTTCGAAAACGCATTCGCCATGGGGCTAATATACCCTCATTAAAGTATCTTGCAATAGACCCAGCCGACATCTTGGACTCACCCTCCCTGCGATTGTGGAAAATGATTGGGAACTCGACAAACAAAGCGCCGGTTCGAACCAACAAAAACTTGAGTCCCATAATGAACGCATAGCCGGAAACATTCATGTTATCCAGATCTACCTGACGCAATTTGCTCACCCTGATGGCATTATATCCACCCGTGCAATCATGCACGGGTAATCCCGCCACAACTCGGGCATATAGATTGCCAAAGTAAGACAAGGTGCGACGCCAGAGTTCCCAACCAACAGTACCGCCACCCTTCACATAACGCGACCCCAATACCACATCATATTCTTCCGCCAGTTTGAGCATGGTTGGCAAATATTTAGGATCGTGGGAAAAATCTGCATCCATCATTACTATCAGATCGACATCTTTGTTTTTAAGAACTTCCTTGAATCCGGCAATGTAAGCCTTGCCCAAGCCATCTTTCTTTTCTCTGCTCAATAATGATACACGTACATTTTTCTTGGTTATCTCTCTAACGATACTACCCGTGCCATCCGGCGAATTATCATCCACAACTAAAATCTCCACATCTCCCGTTGTGCTCAAGATTGATTGGAGTAGCCGAGCAATGTTGGAAGATTCATTATATGTCGGGGTAACTATGCAAACTTTCATAATTAAAATCTGTTCTTTATTAGGACCCAAGTGGCAGTGAAGGCATCTCGCAATTTAATTTTTTTTCCCTCTCGGGCAGATCGTGGATGATAACTGATCGGCACTTCAATAATCTGTATTTTCCTTTTTCCTAATTTAGCCACCACTTCAGGACAAAACTCAAAGCCGATACAAGTAAGATTAAGAGAACGCAGAAGATCTGTTTTCACCATCTTGTAGCAAGTTGGCTCGTCCGTAATCCTAATACCGTAAAGAATGTTCGCCAACCAAGTAAGATAAACTCCGCCAAGATAGTAATACCATTTGCCCTGCTCTTGATTTGGGCTTGGCAAGCGACGTGAACCAAAGACGACCTCCGCCCCCGTTTCGTTTGCTTTCGTCACCATGCGCGAGATATCAGTTGGATCGTACTCAAGATCTGCATCTTGGATCACCACATAATCACCCGTCGCTTTAGCTAATCCGGTACGAATAGCCATCCCCTTGCCTAAATTCACTTCATGTCGCATGGTACTTAGCGACCCAGTCGCTAAGTTGTTAAGTATTGCGGAAGTCCTATCACTCGAGCCATCGTCTACGACAATAATCTCTTTCTCTACGCCACTGGGCAAAACAAGTTTGGCCAAGCGTCCAATAAGCTCGGCGATGGTCCGCTCCTCATTATAAACAGGCACGATTATCGAAAGTTTACTGATTGCCACGATTGGAAATAGTCGTAGACTGCTGAATCCTAACACGAGTTCGGCCCGTTTGTCCCATGTATATTTCCGAACTTCTGCTTTCGCTGTCTTGGCCAAATTGGTGGCCATTTGCTTGTCATTAAGTACCTTCTTAATACCCTCTGCTAGGGCCTGTGGGTCATCTGGCGAGACGAGGATAGCCGTCTTGTCACTTAGTACCTCTAGAATGGCGGGCACATTAGAAGCGACTATAGGCACTCCGGAGGCCATATACTCGAAAAGTTTCATCGGTGAGGTATATATCGAGGCCCGAGCATCACGACCGGAATTGGGTAGGACCAGCACATCCGCCTCGGATATTTCCTTAGGCACTTGGTTGTGCGCCCTGTGTCCAATTATCTCAATATTTTTTACATCTTTATATCGAGCGCGGAATGTTTCTATCTCTTCTTCCGTCCCTCCCACAAATCTAACTGTCACGTCTTTATCTAAATATTTGGCGGCCAGAGCCAATGTATCTACACCTTTATGCTTATACAAATGTCCAACATATAATACTATTTTCTTAGTGTGAATAGGAATCCTCATGTTGAAAGCGGAAATATCAACTCCGTCATGCGCCACCAAGATCTCTCCCGATACACCTTGTTTCAAGAAATAATTCTTCAGGGCATTGGAAATAACTATCACGCCACTCGTGCACTTAAGAACTGTCCGAACTAAGAAATTATACCGAGCAATATGCGCCTCCCAATATCGTGGTGCGGGAGCAAAAATAAGTGGCAACTCATCTCGGCTGTAATAAGCGTCTGCTTTATTTTTACGTGTATAGAAAAAAAGAGAAAGCGCGAAGGTAACAGTCTCGATCATAAAACCAGAGAAACCGTACTTGACTAAATCAAGACACCAAAAACGCTTAATGGTGAAATTATTTTTTGTCCCATAATACTCAAATGGATCATTCTTGATATAAGTGTGGCGCTTTGGTATTAGCAATTTAACTTCGACTCCCGTATTGGCGAGAGCTTCACACATCTTCATTATTTGCACACCATGAGCCTTCTCTGTGGGCATCCTGATGTTGGCAATGTAACTTATCTTCATATCAACTGAGTAGCTTACTTAACACACTAAGAACAAGCTCCTCCAATTTGGTTTGGGAAAACAATCGAACAGATTGATTATGGGCAGCCTCCGATAATTGCCTGCGTAAATTGATATCTCCCAATCGCAAGATCTCACTCGCAAACTCACTTGGGGTCTCGGACCTCAAGTAATGCGTGCCTGCGACGAATGGGTAGCCAACGATAGCTCTAGTGTGCGTAACAAGTGGCAAACCAAGAGCCATAGGCTCGAAGACCTTCTGTTGCATGCCCGCGCCGAAGAGGGAGGGTATGACAGCGATGTCCATGTCTTGGAGAAAGATCTTAGGATCTTGATAGCCAACATACTTAACATTATTTACAATATACTTTTCTAAATCCTTCGGAATCTGCTTACCCAAGATGTGGAAAATAAACTTGCCGGGCGCTCTTGCTTCCACCAGTGGCGCAATCTCGCGAACAACATATTCCAAGGCCGCCTTGTTATGGTGGACATTGTAAGTCGAACCCATGAAGAACACTTTCAAAATATCCCGATCTTTAACAGGTACCCGCGCGTCGAGCACATGTGCCAAGCCACGCAGGGGTAATGTACTTGTCTTACCAGCACCACCATAACGTTCATACGTTTTCTTTTCTGCCGGAGTAATGGCAAAAATCCAATCGCTCAAATTAATCGTAATAAGCTCACTTATAAACTTAGGCACAAATCTTATTAGATTAATCAATGTATAGCCGTCCTCTTGGAGGAAGTGGCGCGCCTCGAAATTGATTGAGCGAGTAATGACGGGAATCTTTCGTTTCTTGACCTCGGCGTAGAGAGGCCAGAGATATGTGTAGTCAAACCAGACTAGGTCGGGCCTCGTGGAATCAAGGAGCTCGCTCATGGCGGAGAGTGTGGAGCCATGTGAGTATTCGTAAGCCGCGCCATCCCAATTCCACGGTAGGAGATGCCCCAGCCAATAGAAAAGTCCCTTCTCTTTCTTAAATTCATACGGCACGGTTTTGACACTAATCCCCTGCTCACGACTAAACTTGAGGGCAAGTTCTGTGTCATATGTAGGCGACACCTTGGATAATACCGACACCTCATACCCCAGATCGCGCAACTGGAGCAGGTTGTAATACCTATCCTTCTCGCAAGCCCCCGGTGGTGGCACCGGGAAGCGCGGAGTGACTACAAGTATTTTGCCAAGACTTTTTTGTTTTCTTCCACCCATGATTTTAATTTACTTAAGCCGTCCACTGGTCTTACTTCAGGTTGCCAGTCAAGTAATTTTTTTGCTTTTCGTATATCCGATACATATACAGGTTGGTCGCCGGGTCTTATTTTATCAAACGTATATTTCAATTCTGGCAACATAGGCATAAGCTCAAGTAGTGATAATGTATTCATTGGTCCGCCTCCCACATTTATGATCTGCCCTCTTACTTTCTTTATCTTATTTACTGCCATCTCATAAATACGACAAAGATCGCTAACATAGAGGATATCACGCACTTGCTTACCCGTCCCATATATTTTAACTTTCCGCCCGAAAGCGTTGGCGATAGTAAACCAGGCCACCCAACCCTGATCCTCAATGCCAAACTGGTGCGGTCCATATATGCACGACTGGCGCAGGACAACCGTGTCGAGGCCGTAGATACGCGAGTAATCCCGGACATATTGATCAGCCGCACCCTTAGAGCAACCGTAGGGTGAATGGAAGTCGATTGGTTGCTCTTCCGATACGCCAGATTTAAAACTTGGCAGCGAATAGCGTAATTTATTCTCGAGTACTTTAGCACCCTCAAGACCACCATAAACTTTATTAGTAGATGTGAAAATAAGAGCAGGTTTATTTTTCGACAATCTGATCGCCTCAAGAACATTGAAAGTGCCCAGAGCGTTTGTCTCAAAATCTTCGCGCGGATTAGTGACAGACGTTGTAACGGCTACCTGGCCGGCAAGGTGAATGACGGCGTTTGCCCGAATTACAAGTTTTTTTAAATTTTCTAAATCTCTGACAATATCTCCTCTCACAACTTCAAATTTACCCGGATATGAACGCTTAAGCCAAGCGACATTATCTTGTGCCCCGTATCGCGAAAAGTTATCAAATATAGTAACCATCCACCCCAGCTTAATAAAGTGCTCGGTGGCATTAATCCCGATAAACCCCGCCCCACCGGTTATGAGTATTCTTCTATTCATGAGATTATTTCTGGCTCTACACTTGTTATGTTCGGTTTGAAGACCCATGCTTTGTAAATAAAATAATTGCAGGTGGAAATAATACCCATAGAAAAGAACTGGGCAATAACGTACCAGATGTGTAGATATTCCACCAAAACGAAAAGTAAGGCCGAATTGAGAATAAGACCGATAATGGCAATGCTAAGGCTAAGTGGTATCTGGATATGAACATTATCTTGTGACTTGTCCTCGAATGTCCAAAACTTCTGAAGCAGAAAACTAACCATGAAGGCGGTCACAAAACCCAAGCATGAGGATGAAAGATAATATAGACCAAAAAACTCGGTTAGAGCATAGGTAATAACAAGTTGAGTCATAGCCGCGGTTGTGCCGGAAATAAGGTATCGTACGACGCGTATTTTTAAATATCTCTTCACCTTACTTATTTAGCTTGTATGTACTTGTTTTTAAGCGTACTGAAAGAGTGCTCGAAAAACTTATCCGCCCGCAAAAATTGCTCGAAGGCATGTCTCGCCCCTATCTGCATCCCTACAAATTGCTCATCGCTAATACTATCATATAACTCTACTATCCGACGGGATAGACTACCGATGTCTTTCCAATCTACTCGTAGTATAAACGCGTCATAGTCAATGGTCCCTTCAAGTGGTAATGGACAATCTGTGTCAATAAGAATCGGCACTCGACCAAATGAAAGAGTTTCGAAAAACCTGATAGAACCGTTGGCATCACCCTTGGGCGTAAGAGTGAAATCAGACTGCTGTATATTATCCAGGAACTCCCTGCGCGCAAGATCCGGATCCATTTTGATTGTATCTCTGTGTGGAGTATAGAATAAACGAATTACAAAATTAGATTTGATACGACTATCCTTGCCTATGAGTTTAATAACTCTCTTCCGCCAATAGAGACCACTCTTCCTGGGGCCGGACTCTAGTAAGTCTTTGAAATATTGTTTGACCTGATGTGGGATATTCCTATATCCCGCGTAACCCACAAAACCAACCGACGGGATACTGCTCTTCCTCTTAGGTTCAAAACGTCCAAGATCTTCGACAAAATATGGCATAACGATAACATTAGACAACATTGACGATTTGTATTGAGAGACTCTATAGACAATCGCCTCTGGTATATCTATCGGTCTATCAAGGTCGCTCCAGTCAAATATGAGCACCTTCTTGTCATTTTCTCGAGCCATCTTTATATAACCATCAAGATAAGCTTTTTCTTTCTCTACGGCAAAATATTCGTGTGGTAACATTATGAAATCAGCCTCTCCCATATTCTCCACAACCAGAACAAGTGGCTTCTTGATTATGTCGAAAGCCTTTTCTAGGAATAAACGACTTTTCTTCTCTACCCTTCCCAAATTTGGATAAAGTATCGGGTGGTGGGAATAACCGGGACAAAGCTGGCCAATATAAACTTTTATCATATCTTTATATCAAAACGCTTAGCCCAGATTTGGAAGGTAATGATAGCCCAAAGCGGATTATAGTGATACTCACCTGCAACATGTCGCTCTAGCATATTATTTACTGCCGACCAATCAAACAAATCTGTGCTTCCCGCATGATAATCTGATTTTAGTACATCGCGAACATGAGTCAAAATGTCAGGCCTGCGCAACCATTTGGCTCCGGGGGAAAAGAAACCTCGCTTGGGAGCGCCAAGGACGTTCGTCGGCAAATCATTCACAAACGCCTCCTTTAGTATTATTTTTGTATTGAAAGGCGAGACTTTCCATGAGATTGGCAAACTGTTCGCAAGATTGATGAGTTCTGTGGAGAGGAGAGGCACACGCGCCTCAACCGCATTTGCCATGGCAAGCTTATCCGCGCGCAAGAGCGCCTCATCCACAAGCCATGACTGTCTATCTAATCTCATTAGTTGCTCGGTTTTGTTTACGCCACTTGGCCCTTGCTGAAGTTTATTACTCATAAGTCCACTATTCCAATATCTAGAACTGATTATTTTCGAAAGAACATCATCCTTCTGGAACATAAAACGTTCAAATCTTTTATTAACCGAAACAGGTAGATGCAGATAATCCAGTATCCGCGACCTTTGATATCTCGGATAGCCACCGAAGAGCTCATCTCCACCATCACCCGAGAGGACGACCCGAACATCCCCCCCGGCAAAACGCGATAGTGCTAGCATTGGCACGGCAGTGGCATTGGAAACCGGCTCATCCAAATGCCAGATGGACTCGATTAAAAGATCCCACACGTTGCTCGCTTCGAGCATAATCTCATGATGTGTTGTTCCAAAGTACTTGGCCGTCTCGCGAGCCAAATCGAAATCCGCATTAAACTTGCTCTCCTGCTCTCCCTCTGATAAGGCGAAACCAACGGAAAAGGTATCAATACTATTACGCACCTTCTTGACACTCGCGGTAATAATACTGGAGTCAATGCCACCGGAGAGATACACACCAAGCGGTCTATCTGACACAAGTTGTTGGCGAACAGATGCCAAGACTCTTTCCCTGAGTTCGACCTTGGCCTCCGCGTAATTCAACTTTGTCTTTTCGCTACTCGCCTCCCAATATACCGATGCCTGCCCGTCCGACAGGCGGGTATCGGTATATTTATCTTTTGTAAAAACCAGATAATGTCCCGGTAGTAATTTTTTTATTCCCTCAAACATTGTGTCTGGTGCAGGAGCATACAACAGGCGCATATAATGATTGAAGGCCCCAAGATTAAGTCTTCTGGTGATATCGTGCTTGAGTATTGCTTTAATCTCGGATGAGAATATGAACTTCCCATTTTGGTAGTAATAATACAGAGGCTTGACCCCCATTTGATCGCGAGCCAGGAATATTTCTTTTCGATTCATGTCCCAAATGGCAAAAGCAAAGATACCATCGAATTTCTTAACGCAATCCCTGCCCCACTTCTGATACGCAACCAAAATAACTTCCGTGTCACTCTCGGTACGATATTGGTAATTTCCCAATTCCTTCTTAAGGTTTAGGTAATTGTAGAGCTCACCATTATAAGTAATTACGAGGTTCCCATCAGAGCTCTTCATTGGCTGACTAGATCGTGAATCAAGATCGATTATTGCCAATCTATTATGACCCAGAGTTACTCCGTCACTCGCGTATATAGCAGTGCCATCAGGTCCACGGTGAGCAGTTACAGCATTCATCCTGCGACACAATACTTCATCTCTCCAGTTAAATCCGTTTATCGCGCACATCTTTTATAGCCTCATCATATTAATTGTAGGGCCATTTGAACGGCCGGAGAAAAGAAAGGGTAACCCACCACCAAAGCCGTTGGTGAGATCGTTGATATCATCCAGAGTGTCATAACCCGGGAAAGATTTGACAATACTGCCACAACAAGACGATGGCAAATCATGCCCTATTGCAAATTCAGGACTGATAACGGCATAATCATATTTGTTCTCAACTAAGTATCGGTTGAGATTGGTAAATAACTCCCCATTGGAAACAGTGCCCAGGTTAAGGGCGTGATAATGCAAATCCGGGAGATATTGTGGGGGAAGACTGCGCTCCGCCTCATCCACCTTACGCAAGGAGCCGGGATCAATCAGGGCTTGCTCAGAGATCGCTTCAGGTATATTCGGTAATCTTGTGAGACGGGCAAGCACCACAACCTTAGAACCGCTTTCAACATTCTCGAAGATCCACTGCCTTGTCTGTATCCTGGTATCATTCTTAATCAACAATTGATCAAATCGCAAACTTATTACGAGCATAACTCCCAATAAAACATACGCTATATTTTTGTTCATTCTCGATAACCCATAGCCGCCAATAATCGCAAAAAGTGGGTAAAGCATTAGAATATAACGTCCCTGGAGATGGAAAGCGAAATAGAATATGGCCACGTATAAGATTGCGAAAATGGCTGAGGTTAAGAAATATCTCCTGATAATCTTGCTCTTCAATCCAACGAGCAAACCCACAACCATGGCAATAAGAAGAGTCGGCTCAGTAAGTAATAGCAGTTTGAAATAAAAGTAATAGCTCCATATAAAACCAAACAATCCCGTAGGCTCATCGGCGCTATAACGGGCTACCGAGATCGGAGCTATTACTTGCAAGTTCTGGGGATACAAGGCAATGACTGTCCCAATTAGTACACAGAAAGTAAGTACCACTTGCCAGAACCATTTACTTTTTAACGCTTCAACTATTGAATATTTATCTGCAAGCAAGTACCAAGAAATAATAAATATCGTTGCTATTCCTGCTTGGTAATTGATTCCGAAACCAAAGCCCACTAGGACAGTTGACCAGAGATAACGACCTTTCGTCGACAAATCCGTTCGAGACAATGTCCAGATAACCAAAGAAAATACGAGAGTCACGAAGGACCAATGTCTACCCCAATGGGAAAAATTTACTGGTAAATACGCAAGAGCCATCACCGCTCCCGACAATAGCGCAGCCCTCTCCTCCTTAAAAATATTTCGGCCTGCTTTGTAAACAAAATAAACAGCAAGAGTGCCAGCGGCGGCGCTTAACAATCGGATTGTAAGGAAGAGAGCTGTGGGGTCAAGCATCACAAGATTCTTGAATGTCTCAAATGATACCCCGGACACGAGATACCATAATCCCAAAACTATAGTTACGGGAATGATATATATATACGAAAGGTACGGAGGGAAATATAACTTCTGCAGAAACTCGCTTGGATGTAAACCTGGGATAAGTGTCCGCGTTTCAAGCATCTGGAGACTCCCGTACAGTGGTGATGGCTCATCTCCCACAAGTTGTAGTGGTAAGCCGTAATTAATACCGGCTATACGTAGCAGGAAGGCAAGACCAAGTATAAGTAATAACCAGTGTTTGACTTTCATGGCAGAGAGTCTATCACGCTCACCAACTTGGTTACTAATCTTGATAAACTGTGATTTTCCACAACATATTGTCTATGACTCTTGTTATTCCCAACATTAATGCGATCAACAAGTATCTTAGCCAGAATATCAGCAGAACTTGGATTGACATAGATATCAGACCCCAATGACCGGAAAGCTTCGTTGGTTGTAATTACTTGACACTCGCAGGCAAGGGCCTCGAGCACGGCCTTATCAAGACTACCGGTATTGCTAAGGTTGATAAACACGCTCGCCCTACCATAATACTCCGGTAAATTAATATTAGAAACTGTTCCTACAAAATCTGCCTTATCTTTAATCAGGTCAAAATATATCTTATCTTTTTCCATATAAGGAGCACCGATTATTTGCAATTTAAGATCGGGTATCTGTTTCTTGGCCATGTCTACAACTTCTATTATCTCTTTAATCTGCTTAGTCGGACTAATCCTGCCAACAGTTAGAACTGTATGCTCTCGGGTGGGATTACCCGAAGGTTTGAATAATTCCGTATCTATTCCATGCCCGACAATTTTCAACTTCCTAGTTGCAAGGCGAAAGCTCTCTCTCGAAGCACTGAAGATCACGTCCGCAATGCGTACGGCCAGACGCAAGCGCAAATTGACCGCCTTGTGGGTATACCAAAAGGCAACCTTCATTCCCAATATATGCCAAATTGGTCCTCCCAATATCACATACTCCGGATTCATATGCACGAACACCCTGTCATATCTCAGAATATTTACCAGATGAAGAAAACGGATTAGACGGAATATTCTCCCTCTTCCATCCTCCTTGCCAAGCGAACTGACAAAGACGTTCCGCGAAAAATTGTACTTCCCTTTCTCCAAACAAATCACCTCCACCCGCTCATAATGTTTTGCAAATTCTTCTATCCAACGATGAAAAAAGCCGAGATTGCTATCATTGATATCGACCTTCTGTGTGACTATTAGAAGCTTCATTAGATCAACCAGAAAGACTTATAATCCTTGAGATACTTTTCTTTATCAGGAAGAAGATCTCCAAAGCCCACCAACCTCTCTCTCATCAAAAATCGGGCACTCTCGTTCTGGAGTAAGAAGAGAATATGCGAAACAAGTTTAGCCCTATCACCGACCGGAGCAACCAAGGCATTGAATTTGTTTACGATACCACCAACCACACCCACATCTGTTGTTACAATTGGTATTTTCGATAAGGCTGCTTCAATAAGTGCCAAGCCATAACCTTCGTAATTGGATGTCAGTAAGAAAATGTCCGCGGACTTATAATACGGAATTGGGTCATCTGCCCAAGGAAGGAATATAACGCTACCTCCCAGATTCATATCATACACAGCCTTCCTAAGAGAACCTTGCAAGGGTCCTTCGCCCACGATCACCAGTCCTGTCTTCGGATAACGCACTAGTACATCTTTCAAAACAAGCAAGGCCAGTTCGATATTCTTTTCTATTGTCAGTCGAGAGAGCATTAGGATTATATGTCTAAACTCTGGATGTCTACCTTTGAGGAAATCCGTCTGTGGTCCATTTGCGAATCTAGCCACGTCAACATGAATAGGCAACACTTTGATCTTCTTCTTGGGAATTCGCCATTTATCAATAAGGCCGATCTTGATCCTCTCTGAAACTACTCGGATTGATCTCGCCCTTTTCGCGCCCAACCAATAACCCAAGAGCCGAAGTCTGTTCAAATATGATTCGCGCCTGAAGAATGAACTGAAAATGTCGGTATGAATCTGGATCTCCATCGGCACCCGATTTAAACTCGAGAGCAAGGTGGCCAGAAAGTTGGTCATGCCCTCCTGACTGGTAATCCTCACTCTTGTCCGGCCAGCCTTAAGCTTCTTAATCAATCTTGAACAGAAACGATACCCTCGTATATAATATTCGATACGATATTTACTATTGCTCGGATAAATCCACAGCTTCTGACCCACCTTCTCCTCTTGAAAATCTTCTTTGGTATATACAAATACATGTAATTCATCTACAAATTTGGCATACATCTTGAGTCGCTCGCGCACCGCGCTCCCCTCCTTGAAAACCTTATCATCTATTGAGAGCATTAATACCTTCATTCCGGAGGATATATTGTGGTAAACAATTCTTGGGAAATTTTTCCTTTGTCATATAACATAGCATCCTCTCGCGCCTTCTTGCTAAGACTCTTAGCCAGAGCATCATCCTCAAAAAGATTAAGAATGTGCGTCTTAAGTATCTCTACATTCCCTAAATCATACAAGAGTCCATTCGCTCTATTCGTAATGAGCGCCCGATTGGCTAAGATATTAGTTGTTACAACAGGAGTACCTAGTGCCATAGCCTCAAGTACTTGATGCGAGAACCCCTCATATGACGTATTAAGCACGAATAGGTCTGCGGCGCTTAGATATTTATAGAGCTCATTCTGAGATAGTACCCCGAGGAACACTACTGAGTCTCCGATATCCAGTTTCCTAGTTCTGTCGGTAAGCTCATCTCGGAGAGGACCGTCACCGGCAATGTAGAGTTTGACATCTCTGCGTTCATCCCTAATCAATGCGAAAACATCAAGCAATTCGCCGAAGCCCTTCCATGGCACTAGACGGCCTCCAGATAAAATTACTTTACCCAAGAGACCTAATTCCTTCTTCTCTTTAGTCCTGCTTAGTTTAATCGATGTCTGGACCGGATTGGGAATTGGAAATATCTTATTCTCCTTGACTCCCCACAACTTCATAATCTTTACCAAGTACCCGCCGGGAACAATTACTCTTTCTGCCTTCAGAGCTACCCTCCTTTCAATCTTCGACCATATCCTAACCTTAAGTGGGAACTTACTGATGTCCTCACTGATAAAGTCATCGAGATTGCCACCGTAGCCTCTAAGGGAAGCAGTCTCCCACGCCCGAGAGCCCGCCACCCGTAAGACAAGTCTCCTTCCAAGCATGCTGGCAATAATGGCCCCGGGCAAACCGACTCCAACAGGATCAAGAACATAGATAGTATCCACGTGAAAGGCGTTGATTAAAATCTTGAAAGCAAAGACGAGATGAGAAAAGACAGCTGGTAAATGCCTAAAGGAGGATAAACTGATCCGCCTGACGCAAACGGCTAGTCTCTTAAACTCCTGCTCAAGAAACACGCTATGCGTAGCCGGCCCACCAATTTCCGGTGGATAAATGGGTGTAACAACAAGGAGACGGTGGCGCTCTCTTCGAAACAAATTGGCATAAGACTCGGCAATCCCACTCCATACATATTTTTCATTAACAAGCGTCTTAGCCTTCTTGATAACCGAGCTTGTAAGCGGTTTATTGACTATGGACAATTGGATCTTCTCAGCGATACTATGTGGATTGTTTGTCTCGCAAACGAATCCCGTTATTCCATCTCCGAGAAAATCTGGTATCCCACCAACATTAGTACCAATAATCGGTAGGCCAATAGCCATGGCCTCAAGGAAAGAAACCCCCAGACCTTCAGATCTGGATGGTCGAACGAAAACATCCGCCATAGCCAAGTACCTAACAAGCAAGACGTTATCTACAAACGGCAAGAGCTTAACTCTTTCTCGGAGACTGTACTCGCTGACCATATTCTCTAACTTATGCCTATCAGTGCCATCACCAATGGAAAGAAACTTGAAACGTTTGGGCAAATATGCGAAAGCGCGAATAATATCATCCACGGCATTCTTCGTTACTAATCTACTTGTGGTAATTACTACATAATCCTCATCTGTATAGCCTAGCGCCTCTCGAAAGGCCTTCCGCTCTCCCCTCTTCCATTTGAAATCGAGGAAACTGGACGAAACACCATTTGGAATAAGGATTGTGTCTTTTTCATATCCTAGCCTGCGAGCTCTCTGGCCAAGATAATTACTCAAAACACTAACATTGGAACTTAGGGCAAGTGCCCATCTCCATGACAAATCAATAAGTCCGTAATGTCTTTTTACCAAGTGCTCCTCTGAGTCTCCCTCTTGAAGATTAAGAATAACCGGTGTTGGATTCCAAAATTTAAGAATGTTATAGATATAGGCGGCCCCCGAAGCATACGTAACCATAATCGGCCAAAAAACATCAAATTTGCCAAGTTTGAAAATCTTAAAAGCACCTAAAAAAGGCACCAGCAATTTATCAATCCTCGAGCCAATTCCAACTCTATGAACCAACACATTACCAACCATCTCCTCACGCGCCAGCTTCTTGTCCAGCCTTGCCGTAATGAGCTCAAAGGTGAAATCCGAGAGACGATCTGTGATCTCCTTAATAGCCACTTCAGCCCCACCCACGAACGGCAAATAGGCCGTGGAAAAGACAAGTATGCGCATTTTAGCCATCTCCTTAATCCTAGCAACAAAGTAACCTATTATAAAGTGACCTATTACTCTACTGCTAAAAATTGACATTCTAATACATATATGATAACTTGAATTAAGATAGTGCCCCCCCTAAATTCTCCGATCCAAGTAATAATATGGGAGGAAAAATGAACCTGCTAGAATATCAGGACCCGGAAAATCGAAAACTCTGTCATAACGGAGTAAATTTGGCCATCAGTGAGCTACGGCAGAAGGAGTGCAACTTGGGTGTTCCAGATTCCTACTGGAATGGTCTGGAAGAAAGTCTCCATGATCTACGTATGTACTACGAAGCAGGTGGTGGCCAGGGGGTACCGAACTACGAAGATGCTCTCCGTATTGGGCAGTTCTCTATCAACCAAATGCTCGGGGGGAAGTAGCATAGGGGTTCTCACCCCACACCCACACGAGCCGTTTACATTTACGACCATTTGGGAGCACTTGGGGGTTAAACCCCCAAGTGCTTATAAGTATGCTAACCTTCAGAACGGAATCTTCGTTTGTCCGCCTTCCTGTGTGTTGGTTGGACAGCCATAACGGACGACGACGTTCGTCCGAACAAAACAAGGAGGTTCGTAATGGGTAGTCTTTGGCCATATAAAATTACATGTGAACATCCAGGATGTCCCACCACATTCGTCATCAGAAAAGCAGGTGATACCGATCAGGCCAGAAGATCGGGGTGGTATCACTGTCTTGTCAACCCAGAACCCGGAAAACCTTACGGTACCCGTTGCCCAAAGCATGTAGACTCAACAGAAGCACCACAGAGTGCTCTTGTTTTCCACAAATAGGGTTCTCTGGGTGGAGCGACCCTGATAAACCTAAACGACGGCACCCCATGGGGTCCCGTCGTTTCATTTTCTTAATTACTTGGCTACTTGCCTTTTAGGATGCGGGTGAGTTCTTCGGTTGGGATCTCTTTATGAGAAGAGGTGGGTACTTGTTCTTGCTCCTGTTTCTGTTCAACAACTTCTGGCTTATAAACAAGCTCGTTATCCTCGATCTCGCTGTCAGAGATGGGATGTTCCTTAAGGGCATTTTCAAGCAAGGATTTGAGGTCATTGGTACCAAGATCAGCCATCACCTCCTTCGGTATATTCGGCCTATTGCCAGGAACGTGTCCTTGCCTCGCCACTGGGCGAGGAGCGGAGTTCTGTCTTGGCGCCGAAGCTGGTGTTGATGGCCCACTTGCGGATCTCTGGGGAAAGTTGGTTGGCCCGCGTGGTGCAGATTGCCTTGGTGGAGCAGAAAATGATGGAGAAGCGGCTGTTTCGTGCCAATCCTTAATTACCACTTCAACGGAATCTCTACCCTTGGCATATAAACTACGTGAGGAATCTATAATCTCATTCTTGTGCGAAGCCTCCTTCGTAGGAATAGGAGGCAGAGTAACAGCCGAGAACGGTGGCGATCCAATGCCATCAATCATGAGCGTAAGATATATCTGTCTTAATCCCAGATTGACGATATCCTCAATCAAAAACTTAGGCGCGAAGACCTTCTCCAAGAGCTCGGCATCGAGTGGACCAACACGGAAGGCAAGAATAGTGCCCACGTTGCCGAAGACAGCATCACGTACTTCCTCTGGCATCTGCTCCACATATTGGTGAGCAATCGTAAGATCGAGCTTATATTTGCGAGCCTCGGAGAGTATATTGGCAAATGATTCATTAACGAATGACTGAAACTCATCTACGTAGAAGTAGAAATGGGGTAAGCGCTCAAGCTCGGCTGGACTTGCTGAGGCACGAGACATAGCAGCAAGATAAATCTTGGTTATGAGCATACCTCCCAAGAGGGCGGCATTATTCTCTCCCATTCTTCCTTTGGAAAGATTCATTATTACAATCTTGCCCTCATCCATAGCCTTACGGATATCAAAAGAGGAATGTGGTTGGCCGATAATATTGCGAATAATAGGGCTGGAGACAAATTGGCCGATCTTGTTCTGGATAGCCGCTCCAGCCTCTTGCATGTATCTATCCGTGTACTTGGCAAACTCATCAAGCCAGAAGGCGCGTACGGCCGGGTCCGTAATATGCCCTACCACCATATCTCGATAAGACTTATCAGCGAGCATACGATTTACTCCCAAAAGAGTGGAGTCGGGATACTCAATGAGCGCGAGGAGAATATTGTTCAATATGTACTCCATTCGCGCACTCCAAACATCCGGCCAGATCTTCTTGAAGGCCGCCATTAGCCCATCAGCCACCAAGTGACGTTGGTCCTTGCCCACGTCCTCCATAACGTTGAAAGAGATCGGATAATCAACATCAAACGGGGCGAAGTATATTACATCCTTAATGCGCGACTTGGGCACATGCTCAAGCAAGAGCTCGGCCGAGCCACCGTGGGGATCGATGAAACCGATGCCCGAGCCATTCTCAATATCTTGAATAGCCATGTTCTCAAGCAGGGTTGACTTGCCCATGCCTGTTTTACCAATTACATAAAGATGTCGAGAACGATCCTTCTCTTTAATCCCAAACTTATGTCGCTTGTTGCGATAATCCGTCTCGCCGAAATATATAACTCTCTCGCTATTGTCCTTGTCCATTAGATATATTATACGATGTAGTGGCCTCTTTATCTAGGGCGGATTCGGTATACTTGACGGCCGGGTCCCACATCATCCAAGAGTCGAGGCCGACATCATACACAGCCTGCTTCTGAGCGCGAATTTCTATTTCGCCGTAATGACCACCGTATTGGAAGTCTTGCAACCATGGACGCAACTTTTTCGAGGTTGTAGAAGCGGTAATGCCAGTAGTGCTCGCCATATAATCGAGCTCATCCGCCCGAGCCACGGCACGCTCCATAGAGAAGGCCACAATCTTGCCCGGCACGAGATTGGGATTGGCCCAACCGTTGAACTGTGGCGGATAGTGAGATGGATATACCATAGGAGCTACGAAGTCGAAATGTTTAAGTGCACTCTCAAGAACCTGACCTATTCCCAAGTCATCTTTATTAGTAGTAGTCATACCAAACAAATCGGCTGATATTACAATACCTTCCCCGCGAAGTTGCTGGTTGAGATAGGAATAGAAATTATTCATAACGATGGCCCGAGTACTCGTGCCTGCATGTACATATGACACATTGCTCATGTCTCCATCTGAAGGAAATCTAATATAATCGAAATTAATCTCATCAAACCCAAGAGAATAATATTCCTTGGCCATATCTACGACGTAGTCCCAAGCTATGTGGCTACCGGGATCAATCCAAGTTATTCCCTTCCTGTCTCGCCAAACATCACCATTATCCTTGCGTTTTACTGCCAATTCCGGATGTTCCTTGACATATCGCTGATCCTGGAAAACTGACAAGCGACCTATAACATAAATACCTGTATTGTGTAATTCTTGGATATACTCTTCAATATCTTTCGCCCGCTCAATAAGAAGAACGCCCGTGTAGTCCTTAATATCAATTACTATTGCATTCAATTCCGTATCATCGATTAGGCTCTTAATATCCTCGCGCCAATCTGTCACACCAGCCACATAAGATGTCATGTACACCGCCCGAACAGGGGTTGGGGTATCAATATGCCGAATGCTTGGCGGTTCGGCGACAATAACGCTGGCCGGTGTCACATCTGTACTCGAATAAGTAACCTCGGCAGAACGCACAAATACGGCATAGTAGAAAGTAAAAACAGTAACAGTAAGTCCAAGGGCAAGGAGGATGCCAATAAAAAATTTACTCGGTTTCCGCGCCTCCATTATATAGCTGTTTGACATAAGCCTTACGTAAACTCCGAAGGGAAAGAATAACAATTATGAATCCCGAGAGTATAAGCAGGACGTTATCAATAGCTCGAGGAATACCCAAGAAAGGTAGGAAAAAAATCACAACTCCAATAATAAATATCACCCATTGTTGCTTCATAGGCTTATTATACTTGACTTTCCATTAAACGCAACAACCCGCTAACTTACACTTTGGGTGATTGCACGGGAAACATGTTCAAACTATTCTCGTTGTATATTATCCAACGGCCGTGGGTTAATATACAACAGCATAAAAATCGAGCACTATCCTAGGTTTTAAGTTTATTGATGAAGGAGATAGTGCAGACACAAGGCCCTTTATGACACAGGTAACAATTATTTGAAAACATAACACTAATCTCTTTGGCCAGATCTATCTTGGCTGAGTTAGCAACTCCAAAAATGCATGAGATAAAGTCCGCTACTTCTTCCTTGATATTCCCCAACTGGAACTTTTTGTGCTCACCCATATGGGCATGTACCGCTTCGGTTATCTCGCCCATCTCTTCAGCAAGGTGTACCCCAGCATGCTCAAGAGTGCGATAAACGGGCGGGTAAATATCTCCCAACATCTCTTGCATACCTTTAAGAGTCCTAGGTCGCTCGGCTCTGTTATATGTTATCTTTATACGTTTTGCTGGTTTAACTTTCTTGCACATACAGGGCTTGCCCCCGCAATATGAGCATCTCTGGGGGAATCGTTTCCAAACCAGATCTTCGATATCAAGTTCATATCTGTTGGGTACAGCCATACCCCACAGGAAGGCAATCGCCAAATTGCGTTTTAACTTATCCTTATCTCCTTTGCGAATACCTTTAAGAGCTCGCATGGTAAAACGACTCTGCTGGGCCACCAGATCGCTTACGGAAAAGAGTCGGTCCCCGGACCTTGTGTATATGCTCTTAACCAATCGTTGAAAATCCCGCAAACTACCGTCCCGATTAAATAAGAGTGTGGGCATGTTGTTCATTTTAATTTAGGATAAAAATTATTAACACAAACTCACCACGAACGGTTGCGGGTGTGGAATTAAAAGACGAAAGAAGTTCGGCGGGAGTGCCTTCGATAATTTGCTCGAACTTTTTTGTAAGCTCACGTCCAAGTAAGATGTTGGCGTTGGGAACATGCTCATTTAATTCTTTCAGTAATTTAATTATCCTATGTGGTGATTCGTAAAGCACAACAGGATATTTGCTTAGAACAATTTCTTTAAGTTTAGTTAAGCGACCCTTCTTGTGCGGGAGGAAACCGAGAAAAGTAAACTCCGTCACTTCTCTACCGGACACAGATAATAAAGTGGTTATGGCAGAAGGTCCGGGGATAGGCACTACATCCATACCCAACTCCCGCGCCGTGGCGACCAGCCTCGCTCCGGGATCTGATATCCCCGGCGTACCCGCGTCACTGACATAGGCGATATTGGAGAAAGGTGTTAATAGTTGGGTACTTGGTACTAAGGAATGAGCATGGAACGACTTCAAAGGTTTACTAATTTGATAATACTTGAGTAGTTTACTTGTTACTCTGGTGTCTTCGCAGATTATAAGCTCAACATTCTTAAGGACCTCGATTGCCCGCAAGGTGATATCGGCCATATTGCCAATAGGTGTACCAACGATGTAGAGTGTAGACATATATGAAGGCATTATACACATACTTACGCGAGCATCCAGTAGCATATATAACAAGGCACAAAGAACGTGCCGACGGGATACCAGAGGATACCCCTGGGTACCGGATAGTGGCCGAACCAAGCAAAAGTACTAGGGAGCAAATAAAGGACTTGGAAAACCCAAACAATGAGAGCTTGCTCCTCTTCAAGCCCAACCGCCAAGTGGAGACCATCTGTAAGCAGAATAGGTGGAATCTTCTTAATCCATCGGCTGATCTTGCTGAGCGAGTGGAAGCCAAAATTAGCCAGACTCGTTGGCTCTCTGATCTTGCTCGATATCTCCCCTCTTTTGCCATACGGACATGTAAGGAGTTACGTTTTGATGGTGAGCCAATTATTGTCCAATTCAACCATTCACATTCCGGTCTCGGGACAATCCTGCTCGACTCCAACGAAAAGCTTGAGTACTTGATGTCGAACTTCCCCGACCGACCCGTACGCATCACTCGCTTCGTCAAGGGACCGATGATAACTAGCAACAACATTGTAGCCGGTGAGCGTGTCTTGCTTGGCAGTATTAGTTATCAGATCACCGGTTTACCCGCCTTCACTGACAACCCTTTCGCCACGGTCGGCAATGATTGGGGTCTTGGAACAAAGCTGGCTACAGGTAGGATCCGCGACGACTTCAACGAAATTGTGCATGCCGTCGGCAAGAGACTCTCACGAGAAGGGTGGCGAGGTTGCTATGGCGTCGATGCAATAATAGAGGAAGGAACAAACAAGATTTATCTTATTGAGATCAACGCAAGACAGACAGCCTCTGTTAGTTTCGAGTCGCAAATACAAAAAAGTTTAAGTATATCCGGCGTTACCTCATTTGAGGCTCATTTCACGGCCCTTCTTAATCTCCCCTTTGGGGAGGATCTCATCCCCATCACCTTCGGCTCACGTCTTATCCGCAGAGTGATGCAGACACCTATGTCAGGAACCGCAATTGCCAAGGTTAAGGAGTTAGGACTTGATACTGTTGAGTTCCCCAAAGATGAGCTCGGGGAGGATCTCTTACATATCCGATCAATGAACGCCAGTTTCATGCAAGAGCATGGAAAACTAAGCGACCTGGGGGAAAGAATTGTTGCTATACTCTAATCATGTATAACCTCTCGGCAAACTCGAGCAAAATTATTGATGATTATCTCTGTCTCCCCCTTCCCGGAGCGCTTGTACGTACTCCCTACTACAACAACAAACACAAAGGTGTACGAATGGGCCTTCCAGCTCTTGTGGGAAAAGGAACACCTAAAGAGATTGCCGAGGAGGCACTTATATATGCAACGCGTGAGAAAATCGATCTTGCGAGCCTAGATACAGAAAGTAAGCAACGTTTCCTTGTGGATCACAGCCTTGGCATAGACTGCTCAGGTCTAGCCTATCACATATTAGATGCCGAAAGTCAGGCACGAGATAAGGGCTCTCTCGCCTCACATTTGCAATACCCACTTAACAATGGAATATTATCACGGCTCGGTCGCTACATCCGTAGGCGATATGCTCAAAACGCGGACACACTCACCCTAGCTCACCCCTTCAACTCAGGTGAGATAAAGCAGAGTGATCTTGCTCCGGGCGATCTTGTGGTCTTGATTGATCGCGGTGGTGGCGAACGCAATCATGTCCTTGTGGTAGAAAGTGTGGACGAGAAGAAAGTGAGTCTAATCCACTCGATCGCAAATGCCGAGGACGGAAAATACAACCACGGAGCAAGAATGGAGAACTTCACCATATCCGATCAAATCGCAAATGAAATTCGAGAGAAGTTCCGCGCCAAGAGCATCTGGTTACGTCGCTTCAATTGGCTCTAAACAAAGAGCTGTGGTATCGTTAAGTTGTGTCTATCGAGCTCCTAACAACCATTTTCGGTTTTGCTCTTGGGGGTTGTGTCGTCTCCTTCCTCATGGCCCCAACGCTCACTTATTTTCTGTATAAATACAAGATTACCAGGCGCAATCCATACGACAAGACTCTTGCGATGGAGAGCCGCAAGGGCAAGGAAGGGGTACCTATCATGGGCGGTCTACTTGTCATTGTTACAATTGCCCTCATGACTTATCTCTTCAATTGGTCAAGGGCCTTCACTTGGGTACCCATTGGAGTAATGCTCCTCTCTGCCTTCCTTGGTGGGATCGACGATCTCTTGAATATTTTCGGCACACCCAGGCGTTCGCGTTCGCTCGCAAAAACGTGGTGCTTAATTAAAGTGCATAAAGACTTCTCGGCTCGAGTCTGGCTTGTTCTTACGCTTCCATGGACAGCCTTCAAGCGTGTCTCGCTCTGGATCGGCTCGCACCCTGGCAAAGGTATCCACGTACACGAAAAGTTACTTATGCAATGCCTCGCCGGAGGCATCACGGCTTGGTGGGTATACAGCAAGCTGGGCGAAAATTGGCGCGAAATTGCCATCCCCTTTGATGGAAGAGTTAACCTCGGCATCTGGATAATCCCGCTTATAATTGGCGTAGTCATTGCCGCAGCTAACTCTGTCAATATCGCCGACGGGCTCGACGGCCTGGCTGGAGGTGCCCTCATACCCACCTTCGGCGCGCTCTCTCTCCTCGCTTGGGTAAACAATTTCCGCGAGATTGCCATCTTAAACGCCGTTGCCCTCGGAGCTCTTGTTACTTACACGTACTTCAATGTTAAACCGGCCCGCTTCCAAATGGGTGATGTGGGATCACTTGGCCTTGGCGCTCTCATGGGCATCAACGCCGTGGTTCTTAATCAAATAGTGGTTCTGCCTTTCTTGGCTTTCATTTTCGTTGTGGAAACAGCCTCGGTGATTATCCAAGTGATCGGTCGGGACATCTTCGGCAAGCGCGTCTTCCGGATGGCACCTCTACACCATCACTTCGAGCTCCTCGGCTGGTCGGAAGAAAAAATTGTCATGCGCTTCTGGCTCATTCATCTCGCCGCTGTCATCTTCGGCCTCTGGCTCGGCCTACACTAGACAAGCTAAGTATAATGTGCTAGGCTGTTTTTAGACCAAAACCCCGCGCTAACCCCTCAATCCGAACACCGGCACATTTGCTTTTGATAATAGCATACTACTCTCGACCTTTGTTTTAAACTCTCTAAACTGCTTACGTCTCTCCATCACTTCCCTTGGTGTCCT
>Ga0209542_10005959_pt1 | contig 24009 bp, 28 predicted proteins | sample RifCSPhighO2_01_FD_184028 | JGI IMG/M metagenome (GOLD analysis project Ga0209542, IMG submission 184028) | Soil microbial communities from Rifle, Colorado - Rifle CSP2_plank highO2_0.1 (SPAdes) (version 2) | ecosystem: Environmental > Terrestrial > Deep subsurface > Rock core/Sediment ...
TTCTTTGTTAACTAACATATTTATAGACAGGATTTCTGACTCGGCTAATAATACTATAAGTTAGTCTAAAAGTCAAGTAGGAGAATTGTAAGGTGATAATTTCTATTGGGGACTAGTCCCTGCCCTAGACTAACCCCCAACACAAACTACCACTTCCCTGCCCTTAGGACCGAAGGTCCACGGCGTGCTGATAAACCCCCGATCCCAGTCACCTAGCAATTTCTGGTGTACTGATAAACCCCTTATATTGCATCCATTATGTACCCAAAATCCCGGATCCAAAGCTAAACTGGGGTCTTGACAACCCCTCGCAACTTGTTCTATTGTAAATTTAGGAAACAACTTATAACTGCTCTTTAGGTTGTTTTCTGAATTTACATAAAGGGCATTGCTATTCGAGTCCGTCTGCGGTAGTAATGCTCTTTTTTTATGGTCTAGCGTTTAGTTAAAAAAATTATTTCAACTAGACCCTATACGCTAACCGCTATACCCTCTTATTGTCTGACCATCAGTATTAATGTTTGATCAGCCTTTGTTAAAAGATCCCTTACTTGCTCTGTTACTAAATCTGCTCTTCTATTTCTAACCTTCTTTTCTTTTTTGTTAGCAGTCATCCAGTGTAAAAACATATCTTTGAAAACTTTATCATGTTAAAAACTATTTGTCAAGTTCCCTATGCCTTATAGTTTTTTATACATGAAATTTAGATAAACCTAGAGTTTCGTAGAACGGCTACCTACCTTATTATATACTATTATAACAAGCTAAGCTGAGGGTGTACTTTTAACAATCAACAAGAAAATCAGCGATGTGGAAAACTGACATTTATGTCATCCTGGTAACTTAGAACAGAGAATTACACAACATATAAGAAAAAGTGTCCGCGGGTTTACCTCTCGGTAAATATTAATAAACTTATTTATTATGAGGAGTTTCAGACCTCTCTCGAAGCTATTACAGCTGAAAAGAAGCTTAAAGGATGGACAAGAAAAAAGAAAATAGCTCTAATTAAAACGATAAATCCCGAATTCAAAAACCTTTTAGAAGGAATCTGAAACAAGTTCAGAGATCCTTCGGCAGCACGCCTTCCTTCGGAGGCATGCCTCAGGATGACAACTTCATCGTCATTTAATCTTACTAAAAATCATTCTGCCTGCAGAGCCTTGCAGGACTCTGGTTACTTCTGCTTTTATAATTTTGCCCAAACTATCTACCCCATCCTCCACCACAATCATAGTCCCATCAGGTAGATATCCCACTCCCTGTTTTGGATTTTTACCAACGTGAACTACTAATAGTTCCAGTTCCTCACCAGGTATACTAACTGTTTTAACAGCATTACTAAGATCATTTACATTTAATACATGAACTTCATGTGCCCGGGACAGAGTATTTAAGTTAAAATCTGTGGTAATTATCTTTCCATTTAAAGATTTACCCAAACGTAATAACTTCTCATCTACTGCCTTACCAGCTACCTCCCTATCCCAAACTTCCACTTTTAGCCCTTTAACCTTTTTTAATTCATCAATAATCTCAAACCCCCTCCTCCCCCGAGCCCGTTTTAAGCTATCACTTGAATCTGCCACCTGCTGAAGCTCAAGTAATATAAAGTTTGGTAGTAGTATCTGTCCAGAGAGGAAGCCGGTTTTAGCAATATCCAACACCCGACCATCAATAATAGCTGAGGTATCAAGGATTAAGGGTCGCATCGTTTGCGGCTGATTTGGCACGGTTCCGCCAAAATGGAAACTACCTCTAGATAAATTCAGTATTCTGTTAAAAACTTCTGAGGCTAACCTATTTACCATGAAGTTAAAACTGGATATAGCTATATCTGTTATTTTAGTGGCAATATCAGGAAATACTAGGAAACCAACCAATGCTGCCAATATGGTGATAAAAACCCGCAGAACTAAAAGAGGAGTTCCTTCAATAGGTGGGATTAGCTCAGAATAAATAATTGCCAGGGTAGCAAAAATAATCGCGAAAATTAAACGTAATACAAGTTTTATAGGCACAATAAATTCCTTTAATAGGGGTGAATGAGCAAAGCTCTCTTACAGATAAATCCTGATCTAATAAATCCCTATCACCGATATTTTGACACAAAGCATACAGGAGTATCAAGTATCAGGTATTATGTATTAAGTATGGCTGACAAAATCAAATCTTTTACTGATCTCATAGCTTGGCAAGAAGCTCATAAATTGGCCTTGAGCATATATAAGACTACTGATGTCGATTATCTACCTAAGCAAGAATTCTTTTCACAAGCAGAACAGACTGTCAAGGTCAGTAAGCTTATTAATGGTCTAATAAAGTCCCTAAAAGCTTAATACTTACTACTCTCTACTTAATACTTATCAGATACGGTCTTTTCCGAGGATAACTAATATATCGCCTTCTTTAGGCTTGGCCTCCCTACTTGGGAGATCAGATGTAGTAATATTTAAATCTTTGGCCAGCTTGGTAGCTGCATCTTTAGCAGAATCGTTCAGGATTACTATTATAGTTTTTTCATAAGTCTGCACTGCAGCATTCTCTTTAGTAATAATACTGGCATTAGTAATGGATTTTTTGATATCCGGCTCTGCCTTAGTGGTTAAACCAGTTGTTCTGGTACCATTTCTGAGAACAATCTTAATGGAAGCTGTGGCAGAAATAGTAGCAGTGCTATTTATATTAAAGGTAGCTACATCAACTATTTTTCTACCCACAGGATCATAGATAATAGCTTTTTTGGCTTTAGTAAAATACAGTATTTTATTACCATCAACGGTAGCAATGGCTGGATCTTCACCAGCAGGCAAACTGATTAGCCTGCTGACATCATCAATCAAAGCTCTTCCCTCTTCCGGTTTGTTCTTAATACTTCCTAACTCTTCATTAATCCTCTGGTATTGATAGAAGAAATATCCACTTGCTCCCATACCTATAATTGTCAATACAATCAAAACTGGGCTTAATTTCTGCAACAAATTCATTAATGGGAAAATACCACATGCGATCAGTGCATTACAATACCCTAAATAGAAATATTAATTGGTAATTAGATTAGAAACTGTGGTTCCCAATAAATTTGGCCAAAAATCAAAGGTTAAAATTGAATAAATTTCATGTTTTTGCATCAAATTAGCATTTATAATAGAAGGTAGCGAGCTTTGACGACCGGGATGTGCCTTTAGATATCTAAAGGCCGTCAATAAATCAGATTCAACCGTATAAAGAGTCTGAATATTACTTTCTAGTATTGCTTGCAGGAAATCATTAGCTACAGTTGAACCCAAATCATGCTCTATGGCATTGAAAGTCTGTAAAATTACAGTCGAGGATGTATATAAGTGGTATTTTTGACGAGCCAGGATCTCAAAAATCTCCACTGATTTAGCATAGTTGAGGTTAGCCCTATCAATAAAAGCTAGAAAAAAAGAACTCCCGATAAATAGTTTTTTTGAATTTATAGCCATTAAATTGCCCTGATAGCTAATCCTTTTCCTTTGAGCCTAAAGATAGCATCATCTAAAGTAAATTCTTTTACCTGATTTTTCTTACTCATTTTAATACCATATTTTGTTGGTTGGACGTCTTCTGAAAAATCATCTAAATAAGATTTGGGCACACGGATATTCCCTGCAACTCGAATAGCTTTTAATTTTCCATCTTTGATGTAACGGCGAACAGTTAAGGGATGTACTTTTAATAAAATACTAACTTGGTTTACAGAAAATAGCGTATCATCCATATATAAAATATAATAATATTATGCAATAGTATACAAAATTTGTCAACCTCTTGACATGAATACCTTATTAATTGGAAAATGATTTAGGCAGACGGAAATCAAACTTGAAAGAAGAATCTTCACAAGAACTCCTTTCAAGTTAAGGGGAATTATGCCTGCTAAAAATTTACAAAGAATAGATGACGAAGGTCTTTTTCTTCACATCTGCAATAAAGGGATTGAGAATCAAAAACTTTTCAAAGACGAAGAGGATATAAGAGTCTTTGTTGATTACTTAAGGGAGTATTTATCTACCCCTCGTGACACTGAAAGCACCAAAAAGACCTTTCAAGTACGTGGCCGCACCTTTAGAGGTACTCCCCACCAACCCAAAAATTACTTCCAATCTGTTGAGCTTGTCGCCTATAATATATTACCCACTCATTTTCATTTGGCTCTACATCAAGTAACCAAAGGGTCAGTTGAAAGCTTTATTAGGTCTCTTTGTACCAGGTATTCAATATATTTTAACAAAAAATATTCACACTCCGGATCTTTATTCGCAGGACCATATAAATCAACTGTTATACAGATTGACAATCTACCCGCATTAACCCGTTTCTTCCACTTTGGGAACAATAGTTATAGCTCTTATTCAGAATACTTAAGTAACCACAACTCTTTATGGATTAAGTCAGGGGCAGTCTTAGACTCTTTTGATAGTAAAAATGATTATAAAATTTTCATGGAAAAATACTCATTTGAACAGTTACCTGAAAATATCCTTCTTGAAACAGAATCAGAACATCTTGAAAAGAATACACCGAAGGTAAACGATAACACAGAGCCTTTAATCTCTAACAAACCAGATCACCATGAAAGGAGAGACCCTCCAAGTCCAGAACCAACACTTCAATATGTTAATTTAAAAAACCGTTCTAGAATGCCGGAATTTTTAACCATTTCTACAATCTTTTTCTTAATACTGTCCACCTTTAGTATTAGAAATATCTGGATTACCGAATATAAATCCTCACTACTACTACCAACCAATACCTCTGCAGTTCTTTCAGTCACAAAAGAAGAAAAACCCGAAGTCTTACCCGAAACTGAACATGAAACTATTATAACAATCAAGACTGAAGACTCTTCTATGGTCAATATCCGCCAGAATCCATCCACTAACTCGAAAAAGATCTCAAAGGCTAAAAATGGCGATACTTTTGAACTTATAGCTAAAGATTCAGACTGGTTCGAAGTTAAACTAGCTTCGGGTTCAGCTGGCTTCATATCGGCTGAGTATGCAGAGGAGGGTAAATGATTAAGACTATACTTACGTATTCTAGTTTTGCAATAGCTTGCCTGTTAGTAGTGGTGATATTCCTAACCGCTGCTACCTTTACTCAGCTAGGTTTTGCTGCTGTTCTCTTCCCTATCCTGGCCGTTTGTGCATATCAGCTCTTTTTACGTAATGATCGTCAATGTAACCCTAGTAAACCGAAAGTTGTACAGAAACCACCAAGCGACACTGCCGGTATCTCTGATATCAATAAACGGGTCTTTTTAAAAATGCTGGGTGGAACAGGGCTTTTCCTATTCATCTCCGCTATTCTAAGTAAAAAAAACAATAACCTATTTTCCGGAACTACATCATCCACAGCATCAGGAGTAGTTTTAATTAAGGATCCTGCTGGTAACCCTATTGTTCCGGCTCAAAGCCAAATCACAGACGGATATCAGATTTCAGAAATTGATGATAATATCATTGCTTTCTATGGGTTCACTAATAAGGATGGCGCCTGGTATATAATGAGGGTAGATGCAGAGAATGGTTCTACCCGCTATTCCACAGGAGGCTCCAATTTCCCCAGTAATTGGGACAACCGAGAAAAACTAAAATACGATTACTTCTACAATGCTTTCAAGGATCTCCCTTAAAAGGAGCAACCGTCATGTAAGGTCTCTCCTTACAAGAGATACACCTTGAAAATAATTCAAGCACAACATATAATTTCGGCGTATGCTTTCAGTAATCATCCCATCTTATAAAGATCCCTTACTTCACAAGACTATTGCCTCTCTTTTGGAAAATGCCGAAGGTGAAATAGAGATCATCGTTGTTTTAGATGGCTATTGGCCAACTACTCCTATCACCCCTGATAAAAGAGTGGTGGTGATACATCTTGGAAGCAATCGTGGCATGAAAGAGGCTATTAATGCCGGTGTAGCACTTTCTCGGGGTGAATTTATTATGCGTACTGATGAACATTGCAGCTTTGGTAAAGGTTACGACCAAATCTTAACTAAAGATTGTGAGCCAAATTGGATAGTAACAGCCAGAAGATATTTTCTTGATCCCGATAAATGGGAAGTTATGGATATCCCCTACATAGATTATGAGAAGTTAGTAACACAAAGCATAGGAGGCGCTAAGAAATATACCGGTTTTCCCTGGAACGAGCGGGCAAAAGAGCGAAAAGATATTATGATCGATGAGACTATGGCTATGCAGGGCTCAATGTGGGTTATGACTCGTTCCTGGTGGGATCAGGTTATAGGAAACCTGGTATCTGGGCCATATGGCACACATTATCAAGATCAGCATGAAATGATATTTAAGACATGGAAGGCAGGCGGTAAAATGATGGTGAATAAGAATACTTGGTTTGCTCACCGTCATAATAGTTTTCCAAGACACCATGAAGTAAGTCACGGTAGTCAGCAAAAAGAACTCCAGGCATTTTATGATCATTGGAAAGATTATTATCTGGAAATTAAAAAACAATGGGGCCTATCAAAGTAACCCAAATCAACTCTTTTGAGTAATTTTTGTTTACTTCCAATTCTGAGGAACTTTAGGTGAATCTATTTCTAATTTGGTGTAAACCGGCTCCTGATAACCCTGCTTCTTAACCCATGCCCAAGTTTTCTTAATACCCTCCCCTAAGGAAGTAACGTCTTTATAGCCTAAATGCAGTTTAGACTCTGTGTGATCTGAAATAGCGACTTTAACTTCATGTGGACGATCTGAGATATACTTTCTCTCTCCTCCGATAACATCAGCTAATTCATTCAAAGAATAATCCCGATCTGCCCCAATATTAAAAGTCTTACCAGCCACATTTTCAAAGCCACAATTGAAAAGTGCTTCTACTACATCGTCAATATAAGAAAAAGAGCGACGTTGCTGCCCATCACCATAGATATAATAAGGCTCCCCTTTTAAGATAGAGTTCATCCAGATAGTCACTACATTCCGGTAAGGATCCCTCATGTTTTGTCTGGGACCATAGACATTGTGAGGCCTAGCGATAACATACTCAAACCCATGAACCTCACTCATGACCTTTAAGGCCTGTTCTGCTGCCAATTTAGTAATCCCATACAAATCTTCTGGTTCCGGTTTATCTGTTTCCTTAAAAGGAGTTTGCAGCGCCCCATAAACAGCTATCGAGGAAACAAAGACAAACCTTCTGCCCCCACTATTTACAAAAGGCACTAAGGTATTAATAAAAGTGTTCCAATTCCTGGATGCTACTTCTGTAGGAGAGAACTGGGCTTTATTTTCTGCTGCATTGGCTGCCAGATGGAAAACAATTTCAGGCTTAAATTTCTCTATTACCCTTTTACTCTCTGCCACATCTATCAAATCTACCTTCTGCCAAAAGGCCTGTTTATTAATATTGTCAGCACTGCCTCCAGAAAAATCATCTAGTACTAAAACTCGGTGGTTTTCTTCTACTAACCTATCCACAAGATGAGACCCAATGAATCCTGCTCCTCCAGTTACCAATACTTCTCTAGACTGCATAATTTTTTGTATTGTACCACCATCTTGAAAAACTGCTTGGGTGTATATATAATGCCTATGTTCAAACTATGATTTCAATTATTATTCCCGCCAGGGCAGAAAAATACCTTAATAGAACCATTAAAGATATTCAGACTAAAGCTACCACTGATATTGAAATTATTGTGGTCTTAGATGGGCAAGACGCAGAAAGATTAGAAGGAGTGAAATATGTTTATCACCCTAAACCAATAGGTATGAAGTATGCTATTAATTCAGGAGTCAAGGTTACCACAGGTGAATACCTAATGAAGATCGATGCTCACTGTATTGTCTCCCCAGGGTTTGATGCACAACTCTTAAAAGACCATCAACCTAATTGGATCCAAATACCCAGAAGATATAAATTAAATGAGGCTGGTTGGGAACCTGATTTTAATGAATTTATTGATTATGAATATTGGATATGGCCAAAAAAGTACAAACCCACTTCTCTTCATGGCTTCAGGTGGCATGAGAGGGCCAAGGAGAGAGCTGACAAAATTATTGATGATACCCTGACTTTTCAAGGATCTTTTTGGTTTATGACAAGGCAATGGTGGGATAAATGTGATTTCATGCATGATGAGGGCTACAATGAGCTTCATGCTCAAGAAGCAGCTTATCTAGGGACTACTACTTGGATGAATGGGGGCAGAGTGGTAGTTAATAAGAATGCCTGGTACTGTCACCTTCACGGCAGAAGAGGCTACAGTATAAATAATGATGCCCGGGAAAAATGTTATATCTACTCATATAAACATTGGGTGTTAGATAACAAAGAGGGATTTATCAAGTTAATAGAAAAATTTTGGCCAATTCCAGGCTGGCCGGAAAACTGGCAAGAAGAGCTATGGAAGAAGCATGAATAATATAAGGGCACATATCATATCTGAGCTGTCAAAAATTGTTGTACACGATATTATTATTATTGACTGGGGAAGCGGTAACAATAGAACAAAAGCAGAAAGGTATATACAACAAAAAGATTGCGAAATAATTAGTGTTGATATCGAACCTAGCCGAACACCATCAATTGTTGCTGATATGTGTAAGCCGTTAATAATCAAAGAGGCCGATTTAGCATTTTGTTTAGAGGCATTAGAGCATTGTTACGATCCTGACGTAGTCTTAGATAACATCTATAATAATCTAAAAATAGGTGGTAAATTATATATTTCAGTACCTTTTGTTACCTCGTTACACGGCAAAGATTATTGGCGCTTTACGGGATTGGGGATTAGCACAATACTCAAGCAGCATAAATTTCAAGTTATTAGCGTTGTGCAAAAAAAACATGATGAAAGAATTGGTTATTTTGTGGAAGCAGTTAAATAATGAATAACTTAGAAGCAAGAATAAAAGCGGAAGTAGAGCCTCATAAAGGCACCCCAGTAGCGCTATCTGGTGGAGTTGATTCAAGCCTTTTAGCTGCTCTACTACAACCTAGATTTGCCATTTCAGTCAGACTGCCTGGTGGAGATAAGTATGATGAAATAGAATGGTCTCAGAAAGTAACTGAATACCTAGGTATAAAGCATGTTATTGTTTGTCCTGATGACTCTATGTTCGATGAATACACACAACAGGCAGTTAGAGCCATCGGCAGACCTATCCCCCATTTTAATATATTCCCCTTATACGAGATGTATAAAAAACTATCTGAAATGGGAGAAACTGCTGTTGTTTTAGGTGATGGTCCAGATGAAACTATGTGTGGTTATGCCAGAGATTTAATGATTAATCATATCGATCAACTATATGAACTTGAGGCATTGGCAAATTACAAAGAGTTGATTGATAAAATAAAAACTGCTGCTATCGAAGCAGCTACTGGTTTATCTGGATTTACTGATATAGTATCTGCTGATATTGCTATGCGCCCAGATATGGACGATATGTCAGACGGCATAGCCAAATCTTTTGGTATAAAAAATATTCGGCCCTATCAGGATAATCCAGAGCTAGATAATTACATACGAGATTTACCAATTGAAGAAAAGATAAACGGCGAATACGGAAAGTATGCGCTTCGTAAAATTGCAGAAAAATACTTGCCTTTCGAGGTAGCTTGGAGAAAAAAGAAAGTAGGCGGACCAGTATATCCTGTAAATGTATTGCGGGGTTGGATGGATGACGGCGAATTTGACAAAAAACAATGGCTTAATTATCAGGAAAAGATACTGGAATGAATATACAAGATGGATTGAAATTAGAGCCTACATTTGGGATTCCCTATTATGGACTAAGAGGCGTTGAGATACCAGATGTGGGAAGAGAAGATCTTGCAAAATTCATCTTTGAGCGTGGGGGGAGAGTTGGCGTAGAAGTTGGAGTAGATCAAGGTGAGTATGGTATTCAGCTTTGTCAGGCTGGCTTAAAAGTTTACGGGGTAGATTCATACATAGCTTATAAGGAATACAAGGAAGACAGGAGTTATGAAAGTCATTATGAAATAGCTAAAAAAAATCTCAAAGACTATGATTACACAATTATAAATAAATTATCTTCAGAAGCACTCAATGAGTTTGAGGATGAGTCATTGGATTTTGTATATATTGACGGAAATCATGCTTTTCCTTATGCAGCCGCAGACATATTCGGGTGGGAGACAAAAGTAAAAAAAGGGGGAATTGTATCCGGACACGATTATGCCTTTGTAAAAGGACGTAGGGAGAGACGAATACCCAGAGTTTATGACGGAGTTCATGTTAAGGGAGCAGTTGATGTTTGCGCTTACATTATGAGAGTAGATAGGCTTTATATTTTGGGCAAAAAGTGGAAAGAAGCAGGATTAAAAAGAGATAAATGGAGAAGCTGGTTTTGGATAAAATGAACAAGTTCTTGCTGCGCAATAATATGATTTCCATAAATGCAAGACCTTCCTATTGGGACAGCGGCCATACTAAAGAAAAATATATGCACCGTCTTTCTGCTAGAGTAAGAGGGGAAGAAATTACAGAATACATAGGCGGTAAGTTTAATGCTAAAGACAGGGATAAAGATGATACATGTATTTTTGTTAAACCTAGAAATCTAACAAATATAAAAGACGGTGATTATGTAGATTTACTAGATGATACTGGATTGATTCCTTTGTTAAAGATGCGGCCAAAGATAAAAATTATAGCTATGTCGGATGTCCACTTCGAGCATTTAAAACAGGAACTAAATAATGAGATCATTCTTATTCCCCATCACCATATAAATTTTGAACGGGAAAAGAGAACAAGAAATAAGTCTTTAGTTGGGGGTATGATAGGTTCACCATCTAAAATGGTATACGAGATTGTCGACAAAATTAAAGAGGCTTTAGCAGGAGTTGAAATAGAATTTACGATCTGTTTTAATTCTAGGACAAAACAAGAAATGATCTCTTATTATAAGAGTATCGACTTTCTGGTTAATTGGTATTTAGATATTTATAAACGAGACGCCTTTTCCAGACATCCGGCCAAAATAATAAATGCAGCTTCATTTGGGATACCTACCCTGGCCCAACCAATACTAGGTTATCGTGAAGTTGAAGGATTTTATATTCCTATCGAAACGGTAGATGACATAGTACGAGAAGCTATAAAATTAAAAGATGTGAATTATTATAATAAATGGTCAAGTAAGATAACAAAGGAAGCGGAGAAATATCATATTAGTAATGTAACTAAATTATATCAAAACTTATGCAAAACGACATAACAATTATCATGTTGACACCCAATCGCCTACCTAAAAAATGGGCAAAATATCATAGACAAGTATTAACAGAGGCAATTGGTGATACGGCTATTATCACTATTTCAAAAGTTCCTATGGATTGGGGAATTAATTTACTCCAGACTGAATATGGTTACCCTAATATATATAAGCAGATGCTTCGGGCGGCAAAACTCGCAACTACAAAATATATTGCCATGGCTGATGATGATGTGCTTTATCCAAAACAACATTTTCAGTTCCGTCCACCTACTGATGGTTTTTATTATAACTATAACCGTTGGATATTACCCACTTGGAAAACCAGTAGCGGCCCTGCAATTTATTTTTATAAACCCAGGCCAGGGAATGGAACAATGATTGCAACAAGACAATTAGTTATTGAAGCTATGGAGGCAAGATTAGCTGCTGATCCCAAACTACAGGGCTATTTTACTAAAGAATTAGGCCATTCCAAAAGGATGATGCGATACGATAAATTAGGGTCACAACCATTTTACACTGCGGAACCTGTTGTTTATTTAATGCATGATCTAACTGCTGATGAAGCTGCACAAAAACATCAGAAAGCTATCTGGCCTGTTAGGGCATATGATATTCCAATCTGGGGTAAGGCAGAAGACGTATTGAAAAAATTTGTATAAGAAAATATATGAAAAATAGTAAAGGAATTTGTTATTACACCTGTAATACTCATCAAATTGAAATTGATGAACTTTGTCGTAAACAACTTGCTAAATCAACAACCCTTCCGATTGTTACTGTTTCATTAAATAAGTCCATAGATTTTGGAGATAAACGGGTAGTGGTAAAGGGTGAAAGAGGCCCTCTTATGATGCACAAACAAATAGTGATGGGACTTGAGGCTAGTAATACAGAATATGTATTTTTAGTAGAAAGTGATGTGCTCTATCACCCATCTCACTTTGATTTCATTCCCAAAAAAGATGACATCTATTATTTTAACGTCAATGTATGGAAGGTGAGATGGTCTGACGGTTTTTGTGTCAAAACAGACAATTCACAGCAAGTATCTGGTATAGTAGCTAGCAGAAAACTGCTCTTAGATTTTTATCGTAAAAGGGTTGAAGAAATTGAGAAAAACGGCTTTGATAGGCACTACGAGCCTAGAGCGCCAAGAACTAACTACGAATCTACAGTCCCTAATATTTGTATTAGACATGACAACAATCTAACACAATCTAAGTGGTCGGTAAATGATTTTAGAAATAAAGAGTATGCCAAGGGCTGGAAAGAAGGCTTCGATGTGCCTGGATGGGATGTAAAACAACTATTAAGGCTGCCACGCAGTATAAAGATATGAAAAAATCCATCGCCACCTTGATTGATGAACTGACTATAACAAATATAAAAATCTTTCATCTGGTGGATAAGATACAAAAAAATAAACACAGCCGCGAGGATGCTAAAAAAGCACAGGATCTTAACCGCTACCGTTCAGAGCTTTGCAATGCCATTAACTATGAGTTTAAACATAAAAAGAATATCAAAGTATGAGAATTAAGAAATGTCGGATTTGTAATAATATAAAACTAGTTCGAATAGGATCTTTAGGTCGTATTTCTATATCAAACTTTACTAATACTCCCTCGCAAGGCAATAAATACCCACTAGAACTTGTTTACTGCCAGGATTGCAGCTTGCTCCAATTAGCTCATAATACACCCAGGAGATTACTGTTTAGTTCGTACTGGTATCAATCTCGCATTAACAAGGTAATTGTGGGTGATCTAAAAGATATAGCCAAAGATTGCTTTGGAGTTCATATTGATATTGCAGCTAATGACGGGACACTTTTAAAGTACTCCAAAGCTAAAATAAAGATAGCTGTTGAGCCATCTAATATTAAACCTGATGGATTTAAATGGATACAAGATTACTGGGAAAACGTCACAACTAAACAAGCGGATACAATAACAGCAATTGCCTGTCTCTATGCCCTACCTAATCCTAATAAGTTTATGCGCAATATTACGGCGCATCTTAAACCTAAAGGAGTTTTTATTGCTCAATTGATGACTTTACAACCTTTTATTAAAAAAAATGACATCGGGAACATCTGTCATGAACATCTATTGTATTATTCATACAAATCGTTAGTTAGGCTTTACGAACAGAACGGACTTGAAATTTACAAAGTAGAAAAGAATAAAATTAACGGTGGAAGTTACCGTCTCTTTGCTAGGCATTTCAAAAAAGGGTCAATAAACTTAAAGGAGAAAACCTACGGAGTTAAGGAATTTAAAGAATTCTTTGAAAGAATAAAGAATAACAGGCGAAAAATGATAGTCTTTCTAAAAACACTCTTAAAGACACACAATGTGGTAGGATTTGGGGCATCTACAAAAATGGGTACAATTGTTCAGTATTATAAAACCGGTCCAAAAGTTATAGTTGACGTAGATCCTGCAAAGCTTGGTAAATATACAGTTGACGGAGCAGTTATAGTTGATAAAATACCAAAACATACAGAATATCTTTGGGTATTCCCCTATGGATTTATAGATTATTTTAAAAAGAAAGAAAAAAATTATAAAGGATTGTGGGTAACAACTATTCCTAATTTTAAAATTGTATGAAAGATCTAAGTATTCTTATTCCAGCTAGAAATGAAATGTTTCTTGCCAAAACAGTTGAGAATATTTTATCCAATATCGAGGCTGACACTGAGGTAATTGTCGTAATGGACGGTGTCTGGAATGATCCACCGATCCCTCAAGATGATCGGGTGAATGTTGTTTTCGTCCCGGAGAGTATTGGCCAGCGAGCAGCCACTAATTTGGCCTGCCGATTATCTAAGGCCAAATATGTCATGAAATGTGATGCCCATTGTGCCTTTGATAAAGGGTTTGATCGTAAAATGTTGGAAGCGTTTAAATTGGTAGGAGATAACGTCACTATGGTTCCCATAATGAGAAACTTATGGGCATTCGATTGGAAGTGCATGAATTGCGGTAAGAAATGGTATCAAGGGCCAACACCAACCAAATGTCAGGAAACTAATTTTAAAAATACTGGTAAACCCTGTGATAGTACTAAATTCGAGAAAAAAATAGTGTGGATTGGAAAATCTAATCCTCAAAGCACTGCTTACTGCTTTGACTCCACTCCCCACTTTCAGTATTTTGAAGATTGGAAACATAGACCCCAATATGCAATAGATAAGAAGGAGAGGGGGTTAACTGAAACTATGTCCTTGCAGGGTTCTTGTTGGATGTTAACCAGGGAAAAATATTGGGAACTTAATATTTGCGATGAAGATTTTGGTAGTTGGGGCTCGCAAGGCATTGAGGTAGCTTGTAAAACCTGGCTCTCAGGAGGGCAAGTACTGGTGAATCATAATACTTGGTATGCTCATATGTTTAGAACTCAGGGTGGAGATTTCGGCTTCCCCTACCCCATCTCCAGCAAAGATCAGGAAAAAGCTAAAGAATATGCCCGAAACCTATTTTTTAACAATAACTGGGATAAACAAATTTACCCATTAAGCTGGTTGGTAGAAAAATTCTGGCCAGTCAAGGGTTGGACTGAGGAAGATTTAGCAGCACTTAAATCTGACACTTTTGAATTTAAAAGCTCTGAGGCATCTATAAATACAACAGAAATTGAACCAACAGCAGAACCAGAAGAATTAAAGCCAATAGAAAGCATTGGTACTGTTTATTTTGCCGAAGTTGTAAAGGAAAGACAAGAGAAACAAGTCGCCATTATTGGTCATGGCTGGGTGGGAAAATCTATTGAGAAACTTTTTCCCAATGCTTATATTTATGATCCACCAAATGGTAGTAAGGATCTTGTCAACAAAGCAGAAATTGTTTTTATTTGTGTCCCTACTCCTAATATTGCTGAGGGTAAATTGGATATTAGTATTGTTGAGGAGTGTGTAGCTTGGTGCCAGTCCCCCTTAATTATTATTCGGTCAACTGTAAACCCGGGAACTTGTGATTATCTGACAAAAAAATATAACAAAAGAATACTAATACAGCCCGAATACCTTGGTGAAACAGCAAATCATCCACTATTGGATGAAAAAAATATTCCATTTTTGATTATTGGTGGTAACCCAGTGGATCGAAGGGAACTGATTAACCTTTATACCTCTGTTTATAATGCCGACGTTAAAATTAGGCAAGTAACCTCTTATGAGGCTGAGGTGATCAAATTATCTGAAAATAGGGCTATTTCTTTTAAAGTAGCCCAGTGTCAGGAACTATATGATGCCTGCGAAAAAGCAGGTATTGATTACTATACCATCAGAGATGCGGTTTACGGAGACGATCCCAGGTTTAATTTATGGTGGACTTTTGTTTATCCTGATAATCGCGGTTTTGACTCTAAATGTCTTCCTAAAGATGTTTATGCCTGGTGTGCCTGGGGTGAAAGCTTGGGTTATAATCCGGAGATTACCAGAAATTTACTGGAAGTAAATAAAAAGTGGATCTCAGAGAGGCCAGAAGATACTAATCACGATCTGATAATTGATAATGAAATTCCAGAAGAGGACCCAACTGTTACTCAGGAACCTTTGGATATTAAGGCCTAATAATAGATAATTTAAGATTGCCTACTGACCATTCAGCGATACTCCAGTCTAACTCTGTATCAATATCTACAGTGTAAAGAGGATCAATAATTAGTGGGTAGATCTTTTCCCCACTCATTGAGCCTTTAATAATTGTTTCTGGGCGGATTGCATCAATGTGACCAGTTTGCCAGTAAACTGGCGGAAGTTTTTGTCTTTGCATGTTATATGGCTCACTCACCCCATCCACTTCCAACAAATTTTTCATTGAACTTTTTTCATCTAAGATTTTCCACATCTTGTGTGGATCTTGTCCTGCAGGTACTACACCACGCACGCTGTCTGCCTCAGGATATGCAAGAAGGATTTTGATAGCCTTATCCACTAGTCCACGCGGACGGATTGGCGAGGTCGGACGCAGTTGCACAATCACATCAGGCTTGCAACCTTCGTGTTTGTCCAACCATTTTAATGCGTGGACAAAGACGGGCAGGTCGGGGATAGTGTCCTGGGCGAACTTTTTGGGACGTAGAAAGGGCGTCTCCGCTCCAAATTGACGGGCCACAGAGGCAATCTCGTGGTCGTCAGTGCTGACAATGATACGCGAGGCTAACTTTGATTCCTTAGCCGCCGCAATACTCCAGGCAATAAGAGGCCAGCCGGCGAAGTGGCGGATATTTTTTTTTGGAATAGACTTAGAGCCTCCGCGTGCAGGAATGACAACCAAAACTTTTACTTCACTCACCATGCTGTCCAACCTCCATCAACAACCAAGTTACTACCAGTCATATATGAGGAGGCATCAGATAATAAAAAGACTACAGCTGCATTCAATTCATCCTGTTTAGCCATTCTCCCTAAAGGAGTATGCGCGCTATAACGTTTAACAAATCCCTTGTCGTGACCATTATAAACTCCACCCGGAGTCAGAGTATTAACACGAATATTTTTACCAGCCCAATAAGTCGCTAAGTACCTTGTCAGCCCCAAAACAGCACTCTTGGTAACCGGATATACCACAGGCTTGTAGCCGGCCCGGTAAAGGCGCTGGTCAGGACCAACCAACCCATAAATTGATGACACATTCACAATGCTCCCTTTACCTTTCTTTAACATTGTTGGTGCAACTGCCTGGGCACAAAGAAACATTCCAGTTACATCCACAGCCAAGCTCTTGTTCCAAAGATCGAGCGGATAATCTTCAAATGAATTTGTAAATTCCCTTGCATGTGATTTTTCAAACTTAGGATTGAGTCCAGCATTATTGACCAAACCATCAATCCTCTTAAAATCTTTTAGTACCTGCCTTACCAAGTTATTTACTGACTTTTTATTAGTCACATCAACATACATGCCTTGTGTTTGAGCCCCAGTTTCATCAGACACTTCTTTAGCAACCAAAACAGCCGCTTTGCCATTTATATCAGCCACAATAGGAATTCCACCAGCTTCTGCAATAGCACGAGCATACTGCCTACCAAGCATACCAGCACCTCCGGTGATAATAACTACTTGGCCTTCTAATTTAAAATTATCCAGTACGCTCATAAAGTTTTTGAATTATAGCTTAATCAACCTTTTTTCACTAGCTGACTGCTTAGCGGCGAGCACTATCTGTAAAGCCGCAATACCATCTTTAATTGTACACAAAGGTTGTTCGTTTTTATTGATACAGCTTAATAGGTGGCGCATTTCATCGAGAAACATTTCATTACGATCAAAGTCATCTGAATCGAGCTGCTTGTAAATTTCACCTTTTTGTCCAACGATTCGTATAAAATGTTCACTGGGACGCTGGATATAATCAAGGTGTACATTTCCTATTACCCCAGATTTAAAATGCAGCAGCACATCAGCATTATCCTCTACATCTATTCCAAGTCCACCACTTTGGCTTTGTACAGCAGAAACAGATTCAACCTCACCTAAAAGATAACGCAGATAATCAAAAGGGTGACATTGAGTCAAAATCACTCCTCCACCCAACTCAACCTTGGCACTATAACTTTGGTGGTAATCTTCCCATGGGTGCCATTCAGGTAAATATTCACTTTTGTGGGCTGACACGCTGACAATAGGGCCGATCACATTTTTTTCTAAAAGATGTTTCATTTGTTGCAAGAGCGGATGGAAGCGAAACTGAAAACCCACTGACACTTTCAAATCTTGATCCTGTACCAAGCGACACAACTCCTCCACCCCCTCCAGATTATGTGAGACAGGTTTTTCCAGAAACAAATGAGATCCAACCTTAGCTGCAGCCAAAGCAACAGGCATATGTAGGGCTGTTGGATTAGCTATGATTGTTGCTACAGGTTTATACGCCAAGGCTTTATCAAGATCATACTCTGTGGGAATATCTTTGATCTCATCATCCGGTAATGTACTTTTGCCAGTTCGGTAGAGCACAAAATTCTTATGCCCCAATGCTTTTAAGTTTCGCAAATGGCGCCGGCCTATTGAACCAAATCCTGCTATTAAAATTGGCCTCTCAGGCGTCATATTCATTTAATTTCTCTTGCTACCAAAAAACTTCTCTAGCCTCTTTAGCGCAATCCAGAAGCCTTCACCCTTATTCTCATGTCCCTGCCAGATCTCAGGAATGAACGGTATATTGGGTGCAACCTTATCAAGTTGTACAGAGAGGGATGGGAAGTCTATATCCCCTTCCCCTATTTGCAGACCTTCTTGATCTACACCCTTAGCATCAACAATATGCAAGTGGGCGATATGTGACCCAACACGATTAATAAATTCCTTGAAAGACCAATTGAAGTTGTTACAAGCCAGTTTTGAGTGGGATGTGTCTAAACACAGACGAATATTAAAACGTGTACAGAAATCAGTTGTATCATGAGGATCAACAAATAAATTAGCATAAAGCTGTCCGCCAAAATACCAAGGATATGGAGGTAGTGTTTGCGCTACAATCTCAACCCCCTTCTGATCAATCTTAGCAAGTGAATCAGCAACACGAGCATACATTTTTTCCCTTTCACCAGGATCACAAAAACCATTTTCAGAAAAGCCTCCTAAACTGACAATAACTAAGGGGCGATCTACACGTTTAAAATATTTTTTCAAATCTCTTGTGGTGTTTACAACCCGCTGTAACTCTTTGATTGAACGACGTCTATACTTTTCATCCTCTGAAGCCAAATTAAGCAGATGGTCTCCGGCAAATAAATCCGGGCTATGAACTACGAACCCTAAATCGTATTTTTGATCAAAAAAACGACTAATATCCTGATCCAAATCTTTATAGCTTAAATGAAATTCCACAAAATCCGGATTAATATGCATAGTTAGCTGCTTAAAATCATAGTAACGGACTGGAATGCCCCAAGGGCGACGGAAACGATAGGTCTTTGACCTAATGTTTTTCTTTTTCAGATCCGCAGGATAGAAAAAATCTCCAGATTTTAAATTGCGTTTGGTAAATCGTCCAATCAGTTTATCAATGTTATTTGGTTGAAGTCCACGTCCAGGACTTTTCACTGCAACCATGTCTGCAGTAATTCGTTCACCTGTTTTTAGATCACGGGTCGCAACTAAGCTCTTTGCCAGATTGGCTCTATTCATCCGTTCGCCTTGAGTAATCTGCCTGGGAGTATTTGAACCTAAAGCATCTTCTACCTGCCTTATCATTTCAACCATAGTTTTAAATTCATCAGGCAATAAGCTAATTTTATGATCATTGCCCTCCATATTTTTATCAAGAGTGATATGTTTTTCAATAATCTTTGCACCTAATGCTGCCGCTGCTATAGGTATGTGTAAACCGCGCTCGTGGCCGGAATAACCCACAATACAGTCACCAATCTTTTGCAAACGGTGCATATAGGATAGATTAACATCCTTAAAAGGCGTGGGATAGGTTGAATTACAATGCAATAACGCATATTGAACATCTAATTGCTTCAAAAGTGCTACCGTTTCTTTGACTTCCTTTTCATCAGACATGCCGGTAGAGACAATCAAAGGCTTGCCAGTTTTAGCTAAAGCGCTAAGTAAAGCATGATTAGTCATATCAGCAGAAGAAACTTTGTAGCCTTCCATAGAATAAGTTTCAAGCTGTTTGAGGCTGGTAATGTCCCAAGGTGTACAAAGTGGCATAATACCTACCTTTTTACAGTAGTCAAAGGCTTTGAATATATCTTTGGGTGATAGTTCAAAACGGGACAACAGATCAAGCGTGTATTGAGAGCCTAGATTTTCACTCGGATCATCTGGGTCTCCAGCATTGACATATAAAGAGGGTAGATGCCGCATCTGAAACTTGGCACAATCTGCCCCAGCATCTTTAACTGCATCAATCAATTGAAAGGCTTGTTTTAAACTACCGTTATGATTGATACCTATCTCAGCAATGATAAAAACAGGCTTCCCATCACCAATTACCTGATCCCCAAAGTTGATAGTTTTAGCACTTCTTTTTAGCATAATTTATTTTTGTGTGAGTAGTTTACAACAGTGGTACTTGAATTTGCAAAATAGAACTATCATAATCGAGCGAGGACAAAAAGCCTATATGAGAACCCAATGGTCGCCAAATAAGTGGCACAAGGAGCTACCCGCACCTCCCGAGATTACATTGGGTGTAGTGACACATTGTAGCAACGACCCTTACTATGAGGGCAAAATTAAAATCCTCCGGCTGTGCCTGGACAGTATGCTCAAGGGCGTTGCGGGGTTAAACTATGAACTCATCATTTGGGATAACGGCTCGGTGGAAAGCTGGCATAAGAAACTTGCCAAGTACAACCCAACTGTGTTTGTTAAGTCCCCCAATATCGGCGTTGGTAATGCCCAAATAGGGATAGCGAGTATCGCCCGCGGGAAAATCCTTTGCATAACCGACGATGACGTGCTTTTTCACCCAATGTGGTTTGATAAGCAAGTCAAGATTCTCCAAACATTCCCCAATGTTGGGGCGGTTAGTGGGTCACCTCAACGGACTGCATTTCGGATAGCTGTTTTCTCAAACTTGGAGTGGGGCAAAAAAAACAACGCATTGAAAATTTATAGAGGTATCTCCGATGAGTGGGAAAGGGACTTTTGCATCTCGATAACCAAGCACCCTGAAGCAAATGCCAAGGATACAGCAACTGAGCCTGACTACCTTCTTACTTATAGTGGCGTTAAGGCTTGGGCTCACGGAAACCACATGCAGTTTTTAGGCTACACTGATATTATCCGGGAACACATCAAGGCACGAAAGAGCGGGGTCTATTTTGACGTTGGACATAATTTCAATATCTCCATTGACCAAGCAGGACTCCTGAATCTGACTACTTTCGACCGCACAGCAGTACATATTGGCAATGTCATTGACCAAAGCATAAAAAAAATCATGAAGGAATGGCACGTTTCAATTTCGTCAAATCCTTAAGGTTACTAAGTACCGTTGTATGAGCATAATCCGGTCTTAAAATGTAATCAAGACGGTACTTGAATAATGGATAAATCAGATCATAGTGGTAAGTCCCTGTTTTGTCCGGTTCGCTGTCGTGAATTACAATGTAATCGGCATTGTTCACTAGTCTTTTTATCTCAGCAACGCGCCTTTCTGCCGGCCTTTGATCAACAAGCACCAGCCCCCAATGAGTGTTTTCAATGTCCGCTTTGTCCCAATCATCGATAAGATTAATCTGATGAAATTCGTTAACAAAAGTTTCGTGCATGTTAAAAAATTCAGGATTATTCTCAAAAGATATAAGCGTCCTTTTGTTATCAACACATAAGGTATGAAGAAGAGGCGTTGAAAAAGGTCCGGTTCCAAGCTCTAACACAGGACCTTTGGAATTTCTAAAGACATCTATTAAAACCGGAATATGGCTGCCCCAGGATGGATCGTATCCCCCAATATTATATGACATATCTTTTTAAGAGTCTTTGTAGTATACACCCCCTAGTTAGAAACCCTCAAACAGTGTATAAATAATGTAGCCGTTTTTGCGGCATTTTTGCCGTACAAAAAATAAGCAGAGCCTGCGATTCCTTTGGAATCTAAAGCAGAGCTTGAAAATATGAATTTATGAAAAAAACACTTGTTATCATGGGTTCTCACCCAAAAAGCTTAGAGTTCTTTGACTGGAACAGGACTGATTGTGACATTTGGATGTTTAATGAAGCTCCGAATTTAAGGAAAGATGATGGTACATTGCGTTTCCCGGGGGCTACTGCATTCTTTCAAATGCACCATGAGGCAATTTGGAAAAATCCGTTAAACAGGAGTGATAAAAATCATTATGCCTGGCTTGCTTCAGGTAAAACTCCAACTGCGTATATGCAAAAGCATTATGAGGAAATCCCCAAGTCCGTAGAATATCCTCTAAAAAAGGTAGTCTCCATGACAAAAAACATTAAGATAAATATTGATGGAAAGGAAAAGAAATTCAAGTTCTTATCATCAACACCAGAGTTTGCATTCGCTCTTATGGCACATATGTGGAAACAGGGCAAGAAGTATGAAAAGGTTGAAGTATGGGGAATCGAACTTGAACAAGAAAGTGAATATCTCTTCCAAAGAACTGGCTTTGGGTTCTGGGTTGGATATTTAGCTGCTCTTGGGATAAACCTGGAGATACACAGTTCTATCTTTGATATTCCAATTTATGGCTACGAGGGAGATATTGCCATCCCCTCTAAGGAATTTGAAAACAGAATCAGCCAGTTAGAGAAAGAGTTGGGCGACTACGGAGACACTTATCAAAGGCAGGCACAGGTAGTTTTAGGCACACTGTCTGAATTTTTATATAAAGACATTACGGCCGCGATACAAAAGGATATTACTGAACTTAATAATAGAACCGAGCCTGCTGGAATACTTAATGGGAAAATAACCGAAAATACCAGATATTTGGAACGGGCAATAGCCATGGAAGAAGTAGCCGGCAGTGCGGTTTTTTCAATAGGAGAGATTGACGGAAACCGAATAGCTCGTAATAAACAGTACGCACAAGTAAAAACTGAAGTAGCTAATCTTAACTCTGAAATTAACGTAATATTAAGTAAACTTCTAGGTCTTAAAAAGGGTTCCCCCAAACGCCAACAAGAACTGGATTTGTTAGGGACTAAATTTGCCGACTTACTGAATAAAAACATGCTTTTATTTCTTCTTATCGGCGCCATGCAAGAAAACCAATATTACATTGATTCCGCTAAATTAAGTTTTAAGTTAAATAAAGAACAATAATGGCTATTACCTTTGTATCAGCAGCCCAATCAACTGTATCAGCAGAAACTACAGCCACAGCAAGTATTGCTATTGAGGTAGGGACAAACTATATCGTCGCTTATGCCGGCGGTAAAAGAGCTCCAACAGGCGTTACTTTTGATGGTGCAGCAATGACTGCTTCTGTCACGGTCACCAATACAGATAGTAACGCTGCAGTTAGCATGTTTTACATCACCAGTTCCGGGATTACGGCCTCTACCGGACCATTTGACGTTGTGGCAACTTTTTCATCAACCGTTGCAGCAGCAAATGCAGTGGTGGGAGCTCTTGCGTTTACCGGTGCAGCCCAGCAAGCCCCTGAAGCAAGCACTACTTTTAGCTCTACTAACGGTTCTTCGACAACACAAACATTTACTCCGGTAACTGTAACAGATAATGCGTGGATAGTAGACGTAGCTACTTCAAATAGCACGACTCTTAGCAGTACCGGTGCCTCTGATAACCCTGCCCAAACAGTAAGACAGACAGTTGAAGGTGCAACACTTGAAATAGCTGCAAGTACAAAAGAAGTTGCCACCGGTGGTACTGGCAGCATGACCTGGATACAAACCACTACCAATGCCGGTGCTAATGTTGGCTTTGCCTATACTGCCGTTGTTCTTGCAGTGGGAGTAGTGTCATCAGAATCACCCTCAGCCTCTCCTTCAGAATCACCTTCAGCATCTCCATCTGCTAGTCCATCAGCTTCAGTCTCTCCTTCTGCATCACCTTCAGCATCTCCATCTGCTAGTCCATCAGCTTCAGTCTCTCCTTCAGAATCACCTTCAGCATCTCCATCTGCTAGTCCATCAGCTTCAGTCTCTCCTTCAGAATCACCTTCAGTATCACCATCTGCTTCAGTATCACCATCTGAAAGTCCTTCAGCTTCACCTTCAGCATCTCCATCAGCTTCAGCTAGTCCTTCTGCTAGTCCTTCAGCCTCACCTTCTGCTAGTCCCTCAGCTTCTGTATCTCCCTCA
>Ga0209542_10005960_pt1 | contig 24008 bp, 23 predicted proteins | sample RifCSPhighO2_01_FD_184028 | JGI IMG/M metagenome (GOLD analysis project Ga0209542, IMG submission 184028) | Soil microbial communities from Rifle, Colorado - Rifle CSP2_plank highO2_0.1 (SPAdes) (version 2) | ecosystem: Environmental > Terrestrial > Deep subsurface > Rock core/Sediment ...
TAGCCAGGTTATCCAAGTTGGCTACGACATTTTAAAAGAGCTCGGCTTTAAAAATTTGGCGATTGAAATAAATTCTATTGGAGACTCTGAATGCAGGCCTTATTTCAAAAAAACCATAACAAGCTACTTAAGATCAAGAAAGTCTTCTTTATGTACAGATTGCCAGAGAAGGCTAAAAGACAATCCCCTAAGGATTTTTGATTGTAAAGAAGAAAAGTGCCAAAGAGTAAAAGCCGGCGCTCCTCAAATGATAGATCATCTTTGTGAGAAATGCCATGCTCACTTTAAAGAAGTGTTGGAATTTTTAGACGAAATGGAGTTGCCGTATACGCTAAATCCTTATTTGGTTCGTGGATTGGATTATTACACAAAAACAGTTTTTGAAATCGTTGAGACAACAGAAGATGGAAAGGCGCTTGGTACATTGATTGGCGGGGGAAGATATGATAATTTAGCTAAAATGCTGGGAGGAAGAGACGTGCCGGGTTGTGGTTCCGCGGCGGGCATAGAAAGGATAATAAGCTTAATGAAGACGCGGGAAATGAAAACCGGAAAAAAAGAAGAAGAGCCAAAAATATTTTTAGCGCAGTTAGGAAGCCTGGCAAAAAGGAAAAGTATGAAATTGTTTGAGGAATTCAGAGACGCTAAAATTCCAGTAGCCGAATCGTTTTCCAAAGATTCATTAAAAGCGCAATTAAGAACGGCTAACAAATTAAACATAAGATGGGTTTTGATTTTTGGCCAAAAAGAAGCATTAGAAGATTTTATTACTTTAAGGGATATGGATACGGGAACCCAAAAAGAAATAAAACTTGACAAGGTCGTAGATGAAATGAAATCTAAAATTAAAGAAGAAAAAAAATAAGATGCCAGTAAAAGTAACAAAAAAAGAAAGAGAAACATCTCAAAATTTAGCGCACCGCTTCACAAAAACCGTGCGACAATCCGGAACTCTTCTCCAAATAAGAAAGGGCCAGTTTTTCAAAAGGGCAAAGTCAGCTTTGGTTAAAAAGAGATCAGCCATAAGAAAAGTTGAGCGCAAAGCAGAAAAGATAAAGGAGGAAAAAATGGCCAAGCCCAAGTAGACCAAAAATACTCTGCCTGCCGAGAATTTAAATTTAATATTATGTTAAAACAGACAATACAAAGTTCTGTTAACGAGTCGCTGAAAGCAGGCGACCATTTTTTAGTAGAAGTTTTAAGGATGCTTTTGGCGGCAATTTTGACAAAAGAAAAAGAGGGAAGATTCAAGGTTTCAAAAGCGAAACCGGGTATAAGCGAAGCCGATTTACAGAAAGAATCACAATTAACCGATGAAGAAACAATTGATGTTATCTCTTCTGAAATTAAAAAAAGAAAGGACGCAATAAGTTTATATAATCAAGGCAACAGGCCGGAGTTGGCTGAAAAAGAACAAAAAGAAATAGATATCCTAATAAAATATCTGCCCGAGCAATTATCAGGAGAAGAATTAAAAAAATTAGTTTCAGAAGCAATCACAGCCACCGGAGCGAAAGAAATGAGGGATATGGGAAAAGTGATGGCAGATTTAATGCCGAAGGTAAGGGGCAAAGCCGACAGTGCGGAAATATCAAAGATAGTGAAAGAGATTCTCGCGAAGTAAAAGGAAGAGTCCCGACTGCGGTCGAGGATCCTCGATACGCGACGAAGTCGGTATCGGGACAGACGGCGGAGAAGTAAGCAAAATGGTAAAAGAGCTATTATCTAAGTAAAAAGAATCGCCCCTCGGGCGGTTTTTTGTTTAAACGCCTCAAACTGGTCTGAGGTGTTTGCTGTATCTTGAAAGTGCCCTCTTTTAGGAATAAAGTTAAGATAATAATAAAATTATGAAAAGTAAGTCCTCAAATAAAAACCTGCACAAAGCAAACCAAGCCAAAAAAGATGAGTTTTATACCCAGCTTATTGATATTGAAAAGGAACTGAAGCACTATAAAGACCAGTTTCGCGACAAGGTTGTTTATTGCAATTGCGACGACCCGTTTGAAAGCAACTTTTTTAAGTATTTTGCCGCCAACTTTAATGCTCTAAAATTAAAAAAACTTATCGCCACAAGCTACGCTGGGTCGCCGATTGTTGGCGGACAATTGCCACTGTTTGAAGTGAAAGGATTAAAAGGCAAGCAGCCATTTAAAATGGAAATCAGCGAAGTGCCTGACGCCAACAAAGACGGAGCCATTGACCTTACAGATGTAAAATCTTTATTGAAGCACAATGCCAACGTTTCATTGCCGCTCAAAGGCACGGGCGACTTCCGCAGTAACGAATGCATAGAATTGCTTGAACAAGCCGATATAGTTGTCACAAATCCGCCATTTTCTCTTTTCCGCGAGTATGTGGCACAGTTAGTCGAGCATAAAAAGAAGTTTATAATTCTTGGTGATCAGAACGCAATTACATATAAAGAAACTTTTAAACTTATAAAAGAAAACAAACTATGGCTTGGTTATGACAACGGTGGCACAAAGTGGTTTCAAGTTCCTAACGATTATGACATAGAAACAGAGTCAAGAATAAAAATTGAAAATGGCGTAAAATTTTTCAGTATGGGGCGTATCGTATGGTTTACGAATTTGGATACTGCAAAGCGCCACGAGAAACTAAACTTTTATAAAAAATATTCACCGAAAGAATATCCAAAGTATGATAATTATGATGCGATTGAAGTACCAAGAGTTCTTGATATTCCAATGGATTATGACGGCGTGATGGGCGTACCGATTACATTTCTTGATAAATATAATCCTGAACAGTTTCAGATTATAAGCGATAGTAGATATCATGATGGACAAGATTCTGCAGACGATATTAATGTTATAAATGGGAAGACTCTGTATCGTCGTATTTTAATTAAAAATAAAAAAGTTAAAAAATCAAAAATCAAATAAGTTAAGTTTTTGAAAATAAATTATTTATGACAAAGGAGTTGTTACAACAATTATTAAGTATTTTGATCAAAATTTATAATAATCTTGAACACATTCCTTTTTGGAAAGATTATGTTTTTTGGATTTCCTTTTTAAACAGTATTTTTTTAGGGGTCACTTTATATTTTTTAATAAGATACACACATGCTACGGAAGAAATGGCGGCGTACCAAATAGTGCCTGCAATAGAGGTTAGTATGCGATATAATTTAGATACAAGGAAAACCTATTTTTGGTTTTCTAACACGTCAAATCGCCCTGGTATGGTTCAATTAAAACATCAAAAAAATGGTGAGAGGATTAAAAACACTTATTCTTCACTCCGCGTACCTCCAAATACAAAGATGCGCACGGCTGATTCAGATTTCGGACTCTCACCCTCAGATGGCGATAAGTTGGTATTATATGTTTCAATTGCTCCTGCCAATCAGGAAACTAAAATGCAATCCGCATTCCAAAAGTCTTATAATTTCAGAGAAAATCAGTGGCACGAATCAACTTGGAGTTTCCCTGATTCACCTTTTCCATTGGCATAAATAAGTTGCATGCAATACTCAATTATAAATTTAAGAAACAAATTATATGAAAATTGAATTAAATAGAATTTCAATCAGAGAAGTTATTGTCGGGTATCAAGAAAAAGAAGGAGAGGGTGGAGTTGTTGGATATGGTGGTAAGCTTGATATTCGCCCGAAATATCAGCGCGAGTTTGTATATACTGGCAAACAGCGTGACGCTGTGATTGAAACAATCAAAAAAGGTTTCCCGCTTAACGTGATGTATTGGATGAAAAATGATGCAGGTAATTTTGAGGTTCTAGACGGTCAACAACGCACTATCAGCATAGGGCAATATGTAAATGGCGACTTTTCACTCGATGACCGATTTTTTCATAATTTAACTAAAGAGGAGCAAAACAAAATTTTAGATTATGAATTGTTTATTTATTTTTGCGAGGGCACAGACAAAGAAAGAATAGATTGGTTCACTATTATCAACATCGCCGGCGAAAAACTGACGAATCAAGAGATTCTTAACGCGGTTTATACGGGGCCTTGGTTGAGCGATGCTAAATTAAAATTTAGTAAAACAAACTGCGTAGCTTATTTGTTGGCAAATGATGGCGGACAGTTGGTCAGCGGATCGCCAATTCGGCAAGAATATTTGGAAACTGTTCTTTCGTGGATTAACAATGAAAAAATAGGAGATTATATGGCTAAACATCAACACGACGCGAACGCCGATGAATTATGGAATTATTTTCAAAACGTAGTTGCGTGGGTACGAGAAATTTTTATAAATTATCGCCGGGAAATGAGTAATGTGCAGTGGGGTTTGCTGTATAATGAATTTAAAAACAAAAAATTTGATTCCAAAAAATTAGAAAAAGAAATTGCCGAATTGATGCAAGACGAAGATGTAACCAAAAAATCCGGGATTTACGAATATGTTTTGACCAGAAACGAAAAATACTTAAATATCCGAGCATTCACAGATAAACAAAAAAGAGAGGCGTACGAAAAGCAAAAAAGTAAATGTATAAAATGTAAGAAACATTTTGAAATAGAAGAAATGGAAGCCGACCACATAAAACCTTGGCACGAAGGAGGAAAAACTATCGCCAAAAATTGCCAGATGTTATGTAGGGACGATAATCGCACCAAATCTGGAAAATAAAAAATTAATTGAGAAATAATCCGCCAAAATTTTGCAAAGCAAAAAACTAGGCGGGCAAAGAAATTATAGAAAAGGCTTTGCCATTTATATAATTAATCGTTCGGTCGGAATACGAAAATAAATTTTCCTATTCCTTCCTTCCTCATAATTATGAACTATATTTATTTAGTTTTAATTTTGGTTATCATCGGGATGGGGATTTGGATTTGGTATCTTTTGAGAAATATAAAAGAGGGCGAGAGGGAGGTTTTGGCGGTGGAGAAGGAAAGGGACGAGTATACGGAGATGGGAAAGGGGTTATCAGATTACAATCAGAAGTTGCAGGAAAAGAAAAATTTGGCAAAAGACAAAATTTTAGAAATCTTTAAAACCAAGAAAAAAATTAGTAACAATGACGTGGTAAGGCTATTGGAAATTTCTAGCGCGACAGCGGTGAGATATTTAGACGAACTTGAGAAAGAGGGAAAGGCAAAACAAGTCGGCAAAACAGGCAGAAAAGTATTCTACACAATCTAAGAAAACGCCTCAAACTGGTCTGAGGTGTTTAAAAGTTACCAAAGTAAAACAAGAACCACTGAAGGTGGCTTTTTCATTATTTGGGCCCCTATACACTATATTTGAAAAATGGGTTAAAATAGATAAACAGATACATAATAAATTATATTTTAATATGGAGAAAAACACATCTGCTCTTTTAAGCATGGGAAAAATAAAAGTTATTTTATCTATTCTTTTTATATCAGCAGTTCTTCTTGCAGCAGTTTTTTTATCTGCCCGCTTTAGCGCAGATACTAACGCTTATAGAATAGAAAACAAATATTATGGATTTGAGATTGAAATGCCGAAAGGGTGGTTTGCGGAAGGCAAGACTCTTTATTCGGAAGACAATATAGCCCAGCTGTTGCAGGCTTGCCAAAACAATAAGGCAAGCGGGACGTCCGGCTATGAGGTGGGGCATTTTAAATTTAAGAGCCAGAAATATCCGCAGAACTTTGATCAAGCGCTATATTCTGCTTCAAAATTTCCCAGCGGGATAATTATAGACATAACAGCTAATTGTATTTCTTCCCTTACGGGTGAAAAAAACGCGGGCTACGGTTACGGTGATATTAACATTGGAGGAGAAAATGCAATCGCGGGGATTTCAGATTATCCGGGGTCCGGTGGAATTGAATCTTTAACATTTTTACATGACGGGCTTCAGTATGTGATAAGCGAATATATTTATATCTCTCCTGACAACAAAGGCGTGGAGGAGAAAAAACTTACGACGGAATACAGCAGAGTCTTTAACAAGGCGATTTCCACCTTTAAATTTATGAAATAGCATCGGCGACAAGCATGATTGAAATAAATAATATTTCGAAAACATCCATAGATAAGAAATTTTTCTCCACAGTTGCAAAAAAAGTATTATCGGGCGAAAATAGAAAGACAGAAACCTTATCTTTGGTCTTTGTAAGCAAGGAGGAGATAAAAAATCTTAATAGAAAATTTAGGAAGAAGAACAAAGCAACAGACGTTCTCTCTTTTGAATTAAACGAGAAAAATTATTTAGGAGAAGTCGTAATTTGCCCGGAAGTTGTGAAGAAAAACGTCCCGATTGCCCGAAGGTCCCGACGAAGTCGAGGACTCGCGAGGAAATCGGAGCAATCGAGGATCCTCGACGGCAAAGTCCCGACAAAGTCGAGGACTCGCGAAAAAGTCGGAGCCGTCGGGACGAAAAAAGCTAAGTCAGATTTTGAGAAAGAATTAGCGAAGGTTTTTGTACATGGGATTCTGCATTTGTGCGGATACGACCATGAAGAATCAAAGAAAGGGGCAGAAAAGATGGAAGGGAGAGAAAAAGTTTATCTAAGCAAAATTTAATTTATTATGGCGAAGGGGAATATTGTAACGGGAATAGACATAGGCACTTACAGCATTAAAGCATTGGCGGCACAACACAATGGAAAAGAATGGGAGGTTTTGGCATATGAGGAAATTCCTTCTTTCGGTCTTCGGAAGGGTTCTGTGGTAAGCGTTGAAGAAACTTCAAAAAATATCCAAATGATAATATCCGGGCTTGAAAGAGATTGTAATAAAAGAATACACTCTGCTTTTGTTAATATTGGCGGAAGCCATTTATATGTTACGCCATCCGACGGAATAATTTCTGTCTCCAGGGCAGATCAAAGAATTTCAAACGAAGACGTAGAAAGAGTTTTACAGGCAACAAAAGCAATAAACATCCCTCACAATGAAGAAGTTCTAGACGTTTTTCCAAAGGAGTTTATAATAGATGACCAGAAAGGTATAAGACAACCGGAGGGGCTGACCGGGATTAGGTTGGAAGCGAAGGTTTTGTTGCTTTGTTATTTTCAGCCGTATTTTACAAACCTAACTCAAGCTGTTTTAAACGCCAAGCTTCAGATAAAAGATGTTTTACCTTCGCCTTTGGCGGCAGCCAACGCGGTTTTAACCCCGCAACAGAAAGAACTTGGAGTTGCCCTAATTGACATGGGGGCTGCTACTACTTCCTTGGTAGTTTTTGAGGAGGGAGAATTAATACATTTAGCCGTTCTTCCTATTGGATCGGCTAACATAACAAATGATATTGCTATAGGTCTTAAAACTGATGTGGCGGTTGCAGAATCAATTAAAAAACAGCACGGGACGTGTATATTCGCAAAAACGGATAAAGACAGAAGCAACCAAGCTAAGAAAAAGATTGAAATTTTTTCCGCCAAAGGCGGATCCGCCTCGGGCGGAGATAATACTCTTAATTTTACAAAGAAAAACTTAGTTGATATTATTGAGCCACGGGTATCCGAGATTTTAGACCTGATACAAAAAGAGCTTAAAAAAATTGGCAGACAAGAACTTTTACCGGGAGGAGTTATTTTAACCGGGGGCGGAGCAAAGATTTCAAGAATAAAAGAGCTTACAAGAGAGACGCTGAAGCTTGCTTGCGAAATTGGCGAGCCTAAGGGCATTTTAGGTTTGCAGGATGACCCTGCTATGGCCGCTGTCGTTGGCCTAGTTTTAGAAGGGGTTGATTTTGGAGGGGAAGATGGTAATATTGGCAGATGGATGGACAAAATAAAAAGGTGGCTCAGAAATTTGGTGCCGTAGCTAAATTAAATCTCAAAATTAAAAACAGAACTATCTAATCTGAAGTTTTGAGTTTTTATTTTAAGCGTTGCCTGAATTTATATGAATCCTAAAATAAAAGTTATTGGTGTGGGCGGATCTGGTTCTAATACGGTTTCTCGTATGGCAAAATTTCAGATACAGGAAATCGAATTATTGGCTATAAATACCGATGCTCAAGCCCTACATTTTTCTATCGCGGACAAAAAAATATTGTTGGGAAAAAGCATTACGCAGGGTCTTGGCACGGGCATGGATGCGGGTTTGGGTAAAAAAGCAGCAGAAGAAGCTAAGCAGGAAATCCTAGACAATATAAAAGGGGCTGACATGGTTTTTATTACTTGTGGCCTTGGCGGGGGTACTGGGTCTGGCGCCTCTCCTATTGTTGCTGGGATATCAAAAGAACTTGGTATTTTAACTATAGGCGTCGTTACTTTGCCATTTTCTTTTGAAGGAATAGAAAGAAGAAAAATAGCAGAGGCGTCTTTGAAAAATCTAAAAGAAAAAGTGGATTCTCTGCTAATTATTTCTAACGATAAACTCTTAAAAGTTATTGATGAAAAGACGACCGTGTCTGACGCTTTTTTAATGTGCGATGATATCTTGCGGGAGGCCGTACAATCAATCACTAATTTAATTTTAGTACCAGGCATTATAAATATTGATTTTGCATCGGTTGTTTCTATTATGAAAAATTCCGGACAGGCGCTGTTCGGCGTAGGCAGAGCTTCAGGAGAAAGTCGTGCTACAAAAGCGGCCGAATCGGCGATTAATTCTCCGTTACTAGACTTTTCAATAAAAGGAGCAAAAGGGGTTTTGTTTTCTGTTTCGGGGAATGATGTCAGCTTAACTGAAATTAAGGAAGCCGCGAAAATCATAACAGAAAACGTGGACTCAAGGGCGCAGATAATTTTTGGGGCAGTGAAACCACCCAAAGGGTACTCGGATTTAAAAAAAGGAGAAATAAAAATTACAGTTATAGCAACAAAAATATAAATTTGACTTATTTATCTAATGATTGTATAATAAAACCAGTACGGTGGAAACGTTTTTTGCCCTTAACAATCAGACAAGGAGAATATCATGAAGAAAAAAACCATTACGCCCATACTCGGACAGGTTTTGCAGAAAATTGCTCCTCGAATCGGAGCGGTTGTAGTGATGGAACCTAAATGGAAAATCGTCGGGCAGATTGTTTATCGGGGCGGGCAGAAACGATATTTCAGATACTCGAGCCTAGACTTAAACCCTCTCGGCGCTTCGGAAATTGCCAAAGACAAGGACTATGCCAACTTCTTTATGAAAAGGATGGGATATCCGATCATACCCGGAAGCAAGACGTTTTATTCTAATGAGTGGGCAAAAGCGATTCAAAAAACCGGCCGCGACATAGACGCTGCTTACCTTTATGCAAAAAAGTTGGGATTTCCCGTGATTGTGAAACCAAATAGTGGCAGTCAAGGCGTCGGTGTAGCATTGGTCAACAACAAGCAGGAATTTTATCGAGCCATGCGTGCGGTGTTCAAAAGAGATCGGATTGCGCTTGTTCAAAAGATGATAAAAGGAAAGGATTACCGAGTGGTAGTTCTTGATGACAGGGTGATATCTGCTTATCAACGAATACCGCTGAACGTAGTTGGGAATGGTGCTTCAACTATCATGCAGCTTTTGCGGCAGAAACAACGTTGTTTTATCGCTTCAAGCCGTGACACAAAAATCAATCTGGATGATCCGAGAATTATGGAAAAACTTAAGCGTCAAGGATTGAAATTACGTTCAGTTCCGGCTAAAGAAGAACGTATTTATCTATTGGACAATGCTAATTTGTCCACAGGAGGAGACGCCGTAGACGTCACAACTACAGCTCACTCAGCATTCAAGCAAATCGCCATTCAAGTGACTAAGGATATGGGACTACGCCTTTGCGGAGTTGACCTTATGGTCGCCGGCGACATTACCCAGAAACCAGGCGTATATTGGATTTTGGAAATCAATTCTGCGCCAGGATTGGACCATTATGCTCAAGCTGGGCGGACTCAAGAAAAAATCGTTGAGGATTTATACCTTGAGGTACTCAAAAGTATGGAAAAATAGTCGAGATAAGCCAAGACATCGTTTGCCTTGGCATTTTTTATACTGTTTTTAGTTACGCGCTAATTACCCCCTTTTTCCCATTTAATATTTTTTAATAGAGGAGCATAAATATCTTCATTAATGTCTATCTCCAAAGGATTTTTTTTACCAAATTTATTTATTCCGAATTTAACATCGCCGACATCTTCGATTATAGCAATCGGCGTTTGCTCTGATCCTTCGCCCATTTTATAAACTGCGGCAACTGACAAAGAATCAACTATATTTGTCTGTGACATTTTTAATTTTCTGCCGAAAATATCTTTTTTACCCCTGTAATCTCTTAAGGGATAAAAACCATGATATGCAATTCCGATTCCCATGATGCCAGATCTTAACGGTGTTGTGTGGCTGTCTGAAATTATAATTCCAAAATTTTTTAATTTGTATTCTTTTTTAATAAAATCATAAATTTTTTGGGCGGCTGAAAATGGGAATTCCGGCCACAAAATATAGTGCCCATTAGCATTACTTTCATCAATTCCTGATGTTGGAATTAAAATATTATTCTTGATAGTCAGCATTACGTATTTTCCTGGCACTAAATCTCTATTTATGTAAAAATCAGATTCTTTTTTTATTAATTCGTCTTTGTTTTTGCTATTTTTTTTATCTATTTTTATACACCTGCCCTGCCAAATAGAAACTACTTTGGAGGATACAACTATTATAGACTTTTCGTTTATTTTAAAGCCAAAAAAACTTTCTTTTATAACAGAAAGCAAGTCATCTTTTGGAGGATTTAGCGGCCTTGTTTTTATTACTTTTACAATCATGCAAACGACTTAAAGAATTTTGTAGAAACAAGACAGTTTTGATTAACTAAAGGTTTTAAGAAATGAATCGCCTTAAAGTCTGTCAGCCTGTCTAAAATGGTGTTAAAAACTAAACAGCTTGTCCAAATTCCTATTGTAAAAAATCCTCTTTCAATAAAAACAACAGGAATCAAGGATATCCATATTGCCGGAGTTAAACCAAATGAATAAAGAAAAATTACAGACCCTACTGCGTGTGCTGTAAAAGTAGCTCCTAAGCTATTTAAAATTAGTCTTTTTTTGCCAAAACTTGCAACAAATGGGATTAACCAAATTAAAGAATACATCCATGCTTGTCTGCCGATAGGATTTAATAAAAATAATATGATACAAATCGGAAATATAATCGCTGTCTTTTTTTGCTTTAATCCAAAATAAACCGCGGCTAACATTGTTGGCAAAAATCTAATTATTGTTAAAAAATCTAACGGTTGACGTAAAATGATTACATTTAAAGCTTTTACAAAAAAAGCAGATATAGCTCCCAAAATAGGCCCCAAAAACATTCCTCCTGTCGGTCCCAATAATTCGAAGAGAGTAAAGTTTTGGCTTGATCCTATAATATGGCTTATAGATATCTGGAAAGCCGCTAATCCTAAAATAGTAAAAATTATTGAGAATAAAATTTTACGGTTCATTTTTTAAATTTAATTTAATTTAATTATATTAGCATTTTTATTTATACTCTTTTTGCAATAAAATACAAGGACGATTAAATTTCTTACTTTTTTTATTGTTTTTGGTAAAAAAATGTAAAAGTGGGGAGAATTAATAAGTTTTCCACAGGAACCAGCTTATGGAGCGATTTGACACGAATTTTTGTTGGAGTAAAATATAGTAATCGCTGATAAAAAATATTTAAAATAATTTAAGGAAGGGCATTTTAATAAACTTACTGTTTAGAAATAAAAAAATTTCCAGGAAAGGGAATTATCCCAGAATTTTTAAACAGTGAGCTCAGTTAAAGGCGATGCCTTTTTTTGTCCCGTCAAACATGAATAAAGAAGAAAAAAAAATAGAAAACCATATAGAAAGAGTTCAAAAAAGAGATGGAAGAGTCGTTCCTTTTGAGCAGGAAAAAATTGCGGAGGCGGTTCACAAAGCTGTTGTTGCGACAAACCAGGGAGATGGCGAGGTTTCAAAAAAAGTCTCAGATAAAGTTGTAAGTTTATTAAATCGCAGATTTGATAAGGGCGAAACGCCCAACATTGAACAGATCCAGGATATTGTTGAAGAAGCTTTAATGCTTGAGGACTTAGCTGACACCGCTAAGGCCTATATTCTATACAGAGAACAGAGAAGAGCAATTCGCGAAGCCTCTAAGGCGGCGGACGACTCTTCAGAAAAAGTTGACAGCTATTTGAAAGAAGTTGACTGGCAGGTAAAAGAAAATGCCAACATGACTTTTTCTCTTCAGGGATTAAACCAGTATGTCGGTTCTTATATCTCAAAAAAATACTGGTTGAACAAAATTTACCCAAAGGAAATAAGAGAGGCTGCGATGAGCGAGGATTTCCATATTCATAATTTAGAGTTACTGGCCCCTTATTGCGCCGGTTGGGATTTGTATGATTTTTTGATAAAAGGGTTTGGCGGAGTACCGGGTAAGATAGAGTGTAAGCCCCCGAAACACCTTAGAACCGCTATGGGACAGCTTGTAAATGTTTTGTTTACTTTGCAGGGGGAGACGGCAGGAGCCAATGCCATTTCAAATTTTGATACTTTGTTGGCGCCGTTTATCAGACACGACGGGTTGGACTATAAGCAGGTAAAGCAAGTGATGCAGGAATTCCTGTACAGTTGCATGGTGCCGACGCGCGTTGGTTTTCAAACGCCATTTTTAAACGTTTCTTTGGATATTAAGCCACCGTCATTTTTAGCAAAGCAACCCGTAATTATTGGAGGAGAACCGCAGAACGAAACTTACGGGGATTTTCAGCCGGAAATAGATATGTTTATTAAAGCTTTTTATGAGGGTCTAATGGAGGGGGATGCTTCCGGCAGGCCGTTTACCTTTCCAATCCCTACGGTTTCGGTAACAAAAGATTTTGAATGGGATAATCCAAATCTAACAGCAATGTGGGAAGCGACGGCAAAATACGGAATAAACTATTTCTCAAACTTTATTCACTCGGATATGAGTCCGGACGACGCAAGATCAATGTGCTGTCGGCTTAGGTTGGATAATAGAGAATTATATAAAAGAGGTGGCGGTTTGTTTGGGTCTTCTCCAAAAACAGGATCAATTGGAGTAGTCACAATTAACCTGCCAAGATTAGGATACACGTCAAAAACAAAAACAGAATTTTTTGCCAAGTTAGAGCGCTTAATGGAGTTAGCTAAAGAAAGCCTAGAAATCAAAAGAAAAGCTCTAGATAATTTTATGGAAAAAGGGCTTTATCCGTATTCTAGGCACTATTTAGAAGAAATGAAGAAAATGAGAAATACTTATTTTGGAAACCACTTTTCGACCATTGGAATTATGGGTATGAATGAGTCGTTGATTAACTTTTTAGAAGAAGATATTACAACTCCAAAGGGCAGGAAATTTGCGATTGAAATACTTGATTTTATGAGAGAAAAGATGATTAAGTTTCAGGAGGAAACAGGAAACTTGTATAACCTGGAAGCCACTCCAGGAGAAGGCACAAGTTATAGGCAAGCGAGGGCTGATAAAGAAAGATATCCTGATATTATCACAGCTGGTACAAAAGAGGTTCCCTATTACACAAATTCCAGCCAACTGCCAGTTGGCTTTACAGAAGATATTTTTCAAGCCCTTGATCTGCAAAACGAGATTCAGACAAAATATACAGGAGGAACTGTCTTGCACGTATTTTTGGGAGAAAAAATTTCAGATCCCAATCAGGCAAAGAATTTGGTTAGAAAAATATTCGAAAAATACAGTTTGCCATATATCACCCTGACCCCAACATTTTCTATTTGCCCAACTCACGGCTATCTTTCCGGAGAACATTTCGAATGCCCACAGTGTATAATAAAACAGCCATGCGAGGTTTATTCCAGGGTTGTAGGGTATATAAGGCCGGTCCAGCAGTGGCACAAAGGAAAACAGGAAGAATATAGAGAAAGAAAAGAATTTGTTTTACCCGTAGACGCCACAAAAGGAGTTTTAGAGAAGGTATCCGCCCCTGTTGTGAAAAGTGAAGAAAAAGTAGAAGCTTAAAGCAAACGAAAAACTCCAAGAAAGCGCTTGGAGTTTTTTAAACTAAAGGTGATTATATCTGGATTACAAAAAACGACCCTAATCGATTATCCGGGCAAAATTGCTTGCACGGTTTTTTTGGCAGGATGTAATTTTAGATGCCCATGGTGTTATTCATCAGAATTAGTTTTGCCTTTAAAAATTGTTAATCAGCCGAGAATTTCGGAAAAAGAATTTCTTGATTTTTTAAGGGAGAGACAGGGATTGCTGGAAGGCGTTGTAATCTGCGGGGGAGAGCCGACAATAAACAAGGATTTGCCCCAATTTATTCAAAAAATTAAAAACTTAGGATATCCGGTAAAATTAGATACAAACGGTTCAAATCCGGAAATGCTAAAAAATTTAATAAATACAAATTTGATAGATTATGTTGCTATGGATATTAAAGCCGGTCAAAAAAATCCTGCTTACCAAAATCTTATGACCGAAGGAATTACTTTGGATAAAATAAAAGAAAGTGTAAAATTATTAAAAGTGGGGAAATTAGATTTTGAATTTCGTACAACTGTGGTAAATACCGTCCATACAAAAGAAGACTTTTTGGAAATCGCAAAATGGATTGGCGGACCTAACATAAAATATTATCTCCAAAATTTCCGGGCGGAAAAGACAATTGATCCGGAATTTGAAAAAGTTGAGCCATTTAAAAAAGATTTTTTAGACGGAATTGCAAAAGAAATCTCTCCTTATTTTAAAATTTGCCAAGCCAGGAATTCATAAAGAAAAAAATAGCCTCGCGGAGAGTTGCATTTCTGCAGTTTTCTCGCGAGGCCCGATGGTTTATGCTTCGGAAAGCAGTGAGTCGTGCAGGCCGTCGAGGATGTCCTTGCTTGCGTGCCTCATTATTCCAGACATAATGAGCAATGTGACCTTCGGGTTTCTTCTTGCTCGTTTTGACAAAAGAAACGCAAGATCGATTCCTCTCCGGCCGGAATGTGCCCCGGCGAAGTTCAGCAGGGTAATCAATGCCCTCGCTTTTTCGTCAGCGCGTTCCCATGACCAGAAACCTTTAGGTAGTTTCCAGACACACGGTTGCTGGTTATAGGAATGGCGATATAATAAGCCGACTTTGGCAAGCATTTCCGCCGCTTCAGCGAGCGGCTTATCGCACGCCTCAACAATCGTAGTATGCAACAAATGGCGTTCATTGCCCCGTTTACGGGCAACCTCTACCCACAGGTTTATGTATAAGACAAAGAACACGACTACGCAGGTAATCACGCCTATCAAACCAAATGCGTTCCATAAACCCGACATGCCGCACCTTCTTTCTGCGTCCGCGGGGGACGCCCATGGCTAATCTCTGGCATGACCAGATATATCCGCGCAACAAGCGCAGATAAAAGGGGGTTGCCCCTAACCAGCTGATTTCAATGAACATTTAAATTATACATTTATTTACAGGCTTGTCAATGTTTTGAACTATAAAATATGACATACTTATAACCACACAAGCTTGTGTAATTGTAAGTATGGCTGAAAAATTAATAAAGATGTAAAATCGAGGAATAAGGAGAGATAAGGAATAAGGAGAGATAAGGAATAAGGAGAGATAAGAAATAAGGAGAGATAAGTAAAAGAGAAAATAAAAATCAAATAAAAATCGAACAGTAAATGAAAATATCGGTTACGGATAAATTCCTTTGGGACATCTATAAATTTTTAAATGGCGCAGGAGAAGCTGTAAATTTTATGCTTCAGCGTCCGACAATGGGTAATTTTTTGCCCGGACCGAAAAATCCCATTTATAGAAAATACAGAAGCGCCAAAAATAAAAGGAGATTTAACAATTTGATTTATTATCTTAAGAAAAGAGGTTACGTTAGCGTAAAAAATTTGCAAGGCAGACAAGGTTTAATTCTTACTAAAGAGGGAATAGGCAGGGCGTTGAAGGCGAGTTTTGCCCTAGAAGAGAGGGAGAGAAGGAAAGACGGCAAATGGGTAATGATAATTTTTGATATTCCGCAAAATCATAAAAAGGCGAGGAATTTATTGAGGAGTATTTTGAAAAATCTAGGATATAAATTATTGCAACAGAGCGTTTGGGTTTCTCCTTATGATATTTCGAAAAGGACGGAGGAATTATTACAACTCCATTACCTGGAAAGATATGTGAAAATATTTCTTATTCAGGAACTTAGTGGAGAAATTTAGCCATGAAACCGCAAATTACACGTACTTACAACTATATAAGCTTGTGCAATTGTAAGTATGCTGGCGGGGCAGAAATAAAATATAAATAAAATAGAAATAAAATAGAAAGAAAATAAATATTGATAAAAATGAGTCCGTCTAAGATATTATTTTTTCTTTGCATTTCGTTTATTTCAGGAATATTTTTGGAATCTATAACAAGAGTTCCGCAAGTATTTTTGTGGGCTTTTTTAGTGTTCGGGATTTTACTAATATTTACGTCGTTCCTTTTTCATAGATGGTTTATAATCGCAGGATTTTGCATTCTGTTTTTAATTTTCGGAATTCTACGAGCTCAAATTTCTGAGTTTAACATAACAAACAACAAATTGAGCAAACTTAACGGACGGGGCGAGATTGTTTTAACCGGGATAATTTCCGCCGAACCGGACGTTAGGGAAAATTCTCAAAAAATTAAAGTACTGACCGAGGATAGTGTAATTTTAGTTACAACGGGGAGATATCCAGAATATAAATATTTAGACGAAATAAAAATTACAGGGAAACTGGAAACACCAATGGAGACAGAGGACTTTAGTTATAAGGATTATTTACAGAAAGACCATATTTATTCCGTTATGGGTTTTCCCAAGGTTGAAATAATAGGAAAAGCTCGTGGAAGCATAGTTTCCATGGCCTATAGCTGGACCTTGGAGTTAAAGCAAAAGTTGAGGCAAAGGATACAAAATAATTTTTTGCCGCCACAGAGTTTAATTTTGCGGGGAATTATTTTGGGGGATAAAAGTGCGGTTGGGCAGGACATAAAAGATAAGTTCAGAATAACCGGGCTAAGTCACGTAATTGCGGTTTCGGGCATGCACGTTGCCATATTAAGCGCTATTATAATGTCTTTTCTCCTGTTTTTGGGTTTGTGGCGAAAACAAGCGTTTTGTGGCGCTGTAATTTTTATTTTTATTTATGTCGTTATGATTGGCCTGCCTTCTTCTGCAATAAGAGCCGGAATTATGGGAATAATTTATCTTTCCGGACAGGCGATAGGCAGGCAGGCGATGAGCTCTAGGATAGTTGTCTTAGCGGGCGCTTTGATGCTTTTATTTAACCCGTTGCTCTTATTTTATGATGTCGGATTTCAGCTTTCTTTTTTAGCTATCATGGGTTTAATCTATCTAGATCCGCTTATAAGAAGTTTCGTAAAGTTTTTAATAAACAGAATATTTAAGAAAAAAATCAGCGAAAAATACGAAAACATTCTTATGATGTTTACGGTAACAATTTCTGCCCAGATATTTACATTGCCAATTATAATATACAACTTTGGAACGATTTCTTTTATTTCTCCGATAACCAATATATTGGTTGTGCCAATTCTCTATTATTTAATACTTTTTGGGTTTTTATCTTCCGTGGCAGGAATAATTTGGGGGTTGTTCGGCTGGCTTGCATCCATACCGAGCTATTTTTTAATGACATATTTTTTGTGGATAATCGATATTTTTTCTAAACCATGGGCGTATAAAGTTATTTCTGGTGTTTCTTGGGTTTGGATTTTCGTTTTTTATGCGATACTTTTCTTCGGCATTTGGTTTTTAAATAAAAAGTATAAGAGAAATTTTACTTGATACGTCGCAACTTTAAACTGAAGCATAAATAATGTACAATGTAGTAACAAAACAATGGAAAGAGAAAAAAAGGCATCTGAAAAAAATAAGGCGTGGATTGTAGCCGCTGATATGGGCTATGGCCACCAAAGAACGGCACATCCTCTAAGAGATTTTGCGTTTGGGGACAAAATAATCAACGCCAATAGTTACAGCGGGATTCCAAAGAAAGACAGAAGGTTCTGGCAACAAACACGGGTTTTGTATGAGTTTATTTCAAGATTTAAAAAAGTTCCTTTGCTTGGGGGTTTTGCGTTTTCTGTCATGGATAAATTTCAGAAAATTTTGGACTATTATCCCAAAAGAGACTTATCAGCTCCCGATATTTCATTAAGAAACGTCTTTCATTTTATTAAAAAGGGATGGGGCAGGGATTTAATAGAAAGGCTTAAGAAAAGCCCCTTGCCCATAGTGTCTACTTTTTTTACGCCTGCTTTTATGGCAGAGGAATTTGAATATCACGGTCCGATTTACTGCGTTGTTTGCGATGCTGACATCACTAGATCTTGGGCGACAATAAGCCCCGAGAAAAGCAAAATTAAATATTTTGCACCGTGTACGTGGGCGAGAGACAGGCTAAAGCTCTATGGAGTAAATCCTTCGCACATTTTTTTAACCGGGTTTCCTTTACCGAAGGAAAATATTGGAAACGACTCAGAAATCATAAAAGAAGACATGAGACATCGTTTGATAAATTTGGATCCAAGTAAAAAATATAGAAGGCTATACGAGCCAACAGTCAAAGGATTTTTAGGCAAGTTGCCGGAAAAATCTAATCATCCCCTAACAATTATGTTTTCTATCGGAGGAGCGGGAGCTCAAAAAGAAATACCCGTACATGCAATAAACAGCTTAAAGGAAAAGATAAAGGAAAAGAAGCTAAGATTTATTATTGCTATCGGCGTGCGCGAGGAATTAAGAAAATATTTTGCTGAAAATATTAAAAGTTTAAAACTTGATGGCTGGGTTCATATTCTATCCGGAATGACAATAGAAGAATATTTTAAAACATTTAACGAGGCGCTCCGAACAACGGACATTTTATGGACAAAACCTTCAGAGCTTTCTTTTTATGCGGGGCTTGGCGTTCCTATAATAATGGCCCCCACAATAGGCTCTCAGGAAGATTTCAATGGAAAATGGCTTTTGCATGTGGGGGCTGGCAGACAGCAGGAAGATCCAAAATATACAGATCAATGGCTTTATGACCTACTCAACGGAGGGACGCTTGCTGAAGCTTCAATGCAAGGTTTTATAGAAATAGAAAAAAGAGGAGCATATAATATTGAAAAAATAGTTACAAACGGAAGAAGATAAAATGAGAAAAATCCTAAAAATATTAATTTTTTGTTTGATAATCATTTCAGTTTTATTAATAATAGTTTTTTGTTATTTTTTTGTGGGGAGAGCTGTTGTTGCTAAAAATATTACTTGGGGCGTTGATTTTTCGCAAATGCAAACAGAGACTTTAGGCTTAAATTGGAAGGAGGCTTACCTAGCCATAATAAACGACCTTGGGGTAAAAAACATAAAAATTCATACGCAATGGGATTGGGTTGAAGGCAAAAAAGACGATTACTATTTTGATGATATTGATTGGCAATTAAAGCAAGCCGAAAGCAAGGGCGTAAAAGTTATATACGTTGTGGGCATGAAAAGCGGTCGGTGGCCGGAGTGTCATATTCCTACATGGGTCTCATCTTTATCGAGGCAACAACAGCAAGACGAAGTTTTGGAATATATAAAAAAAGTTGTTTTAAGATATAAGAATAATAGCGCCATTATTAACTGGCAGGTAGAAAATGAGCCACTTTTTAAATTTGGCGAATGTCCCTTGTGGTATTACGATGGAGGAGACTTTTTAAAAAAAGAAGTTCAGCTTGTAAAATCTTTTGATTCGTCAAGACCCATTATTGTCTCTGATTCGGGAGAGCAGTCGGGTTGGTTTGAAGCTGCTAAAATTGCTGACGTTGTTGGTATAACCATGTATCGGGAAGTTTGGGCGCACATAGTAGATGGCTGGGGTTTTTATTTTAAATCGTTTCTGTCCCCGGTAACATATCGGCGCAAAGCTTTGCTCGTAAAAAAAATATTTAATAAAGATGTAATTTGCATAGAATTGCAAACAGAACCATGGGCAGAAAAACCATTCTACGACGTACCCCTAAAAGAGCAGGCGAGAACAATGAATCTGGAGATTTTTAAACGGAACATCGAATATGCTAAAAAAACAGGATTAGACAAATTTTATCTTTGGGGAGTAGAATGGTGGTATTGGATGAAAACAACGCAAAACCAACCTCAAATCTGGAACGAAGCCCGGAACTTATTTCAATCATAATTTTTTCATCCAATATCACCATTCTCAAAGAGGGGGTCGGGGAGATTGGGTATCTCCCCGTGTAGGAAATTATTCAAAACCGTGGGTTTTGAAGGAGCGAGCCATGCGAGCGACAGAATGTTGGTATTGGATGAAAACAACGCAAAACCAACCTCAAATCTGGAACGAAGCCCGGAACTTATTTCAATCATAAATAAATGATAAGCATAATTATACCAACCTTAAATGAGGAAAAATATTTGCCCCTGCTTTTAGAGTCAATCAAGAAGCAAGAGTTTTCTGACTACGAAATTATTTTAGCTGACGCGGGGTCAAAAGATAAAACCTTAGAAATAGCAAAGAAGTATAATTGCCGTATAATTGTCGGAGGGTTGCCGGCAAAAGGAAGGAATGAAGGCGCAAAAGCGGCTAGAGGAGATATATTATTTTTTATAGATGCCGATTCAATTTTACCTCATGATTTTTTCGATAAATCTCTAAAGGAGTTTAAAGAAAGAGGTTTGAACTTTTCCTCTTTCGGTCTAATGCCGACTGAGGGAACAAAAATCCATAAGTTTGCTTTTAATATGTTTTATAATTGGTACATTTATGCTACAGAAAAAATATTACCTCATGCGGCTATGGGCATACTGGCTGAAAGAGAGCTTTTTTTGAGACTTAATGGGTATGACGAAACAATAACACTGGCTGAGGACCATGACTTAGGGAGGCGGGCAAAAAAAATTGCCAGCTACGGGATTATTAAGTCAGTAAAAATTAATGTTTCCGATAGAAGGTTTAGAAAAGATGGTTGGATAAAAACCGCCATCAAGTATGTTTTGTGTGAGCTACATATGATATTTATTGGGCCGGTGAGGTCTGATATTTTTGACTATAAGTTTGACCACTATAAAAGCGAAACTAAAAAGTAATCTAACGCATTTCCTAGAATAATTGATTTCTTGATTTTTTTATTGTTTTAAATAAAATAAATGTAGAAATTATTAGCTAACTTTATTAATAAGATGGATAAATTACCAAATATAAACATAAACCGAATTCACCCAGTTAAATACTGCAAAGCAGTGATTTCAAATTTTCTGAAATTATCTAAGAATAGAGCCTGCTGGGGGTTTTTACTTTTAATTTTGACAGGGTGCGCCATAGGATTCTCGGCGGGGATTATCGGTATGCGTTATTTCCCCTCTCAAGTAGATGCAATTTTTAAATATTTTAAATTTTCAGAACCCGAGATTATCAAAACTGAGGGCCAAGCTGAAGTGGTCCCATATACTTCAAATATTTCTTACGAACAGGCGGTAATCGATGCGGCGAAAAATGTTTCTCCATCAGTTGTAAGCATCGTGATTTCGAAGAATTTGCCGGTCTACGAACAGCAATGGGTAAATCCTTTTGGAGATACAAATAGAAACGACTCTTTTGGAGACGTGTTTCCAGGATTTAACTTTCAGATTCCCCAACAAGTTCAAAATGGAACTAAATATCAGGAGGTTGGTGCCGGGTCAGGTTTCATAGTTTCTGAAGACGGTTTAGTTTTAACAAATAAACACGTTGTTTCTGATAATAAAGCTGATTACACAGTTTTTATGAATGACGGTAAAAAATACTCTGCCAAGGTTTTAGCCCTAGATCCCGTTCAGGATTTAGCTGTAATAAAGATAGAACCGCGGGAAGGAGAAAAATTCCAAGCAGTGACATTAGGAGATTCCGATGGTTTGCAGATAGGCCAGACGGCAATTGCAATCGGAAACGCTTTGGGTCAATTTAGAAACACGGTTTCAGTCGGCGTGGTTTCGGGGCTTGGCAGAACAGTTTCAGCGTCCGACCAAATAGGCTCTTTTTCGGAAACGTTACAGGATATTATTCAGACAGATGCCGCAATAAACGCAGGAAATTCTGGGGCCCCATTGTTAAATTTAAGAGGCGAAGTTATTGGAATAAATACTGCTATGGCGCAGGGAGCGCAAGGTATTGGGTTTGCCATTCCCATTAATATGGCGAAGAACGACATTGACCAAGTTAAAACAACAAATAAAATTGTTTATCCATTTTTGGGAGTTAGGTACGTCATAGTGGATGAACAAATTAAGGAAAAGTATGATTTATCGATAGCTTATGGTGTGCTAATTTTGAAAGGCGATAAGGGCGAGGCGGCTGTAACAAAGGGGTCGGCCGCCGAGAAAGCAGAAATTAAAGAAAAGGATGTTATTTTAGAAATTAACGGTAAAAAAATTAATAAAGAAAACACCCTGGCAAAAGCAATTTTAAATTATAATCCGGGCGACAAAATTGCTCTAAAAATATTGCGTGACGGAAAAGAAATAAATGTGGACGTTATTTTAGGTGAAAGGTCGCAATAGGATGCAGGCTGTTGACTAGTCTTAATTTAGTAGTAAGGTAATATTAATGGGTCTTTGTCAACACACAGTTAGAGAGGAGATCGAAGCATGAAATTTCCAGAGATGACATTCGAAGAAACAGTCAGGACATTTGACTTTGGAAGGGCGGTTTTCATGTTTCAAAATTGCCTGCCAACCAGTTTCTGGGAAGGAATGACCATTCGCCAACAGGTGTTGGTTTATGCAGCATCTGCTGGTAGCGCCAACAACGAGCTGGCGAAGACGATGTTCAATAAGCTGGCCAATACATCAGCCGACTTTGCCGGCTGGCAGGAGATTTATGGTTGGGCCCCGCCTAACAGCGATCTCCAGATCTTGGCTCGGGATAGGATGGTTGAACTGTCTATCACAGCCGAACATTGGGAGGTGGTCTACCATTTGGGTCTGCCCGATGGTGATCACAAAAAGATCGCTCTTGAAAAGATTGGGCAATTAACTGAAAAACATTAAGACGGACAGTGGAAGTTGTGGCCAAAGAGAATTAGAAGTGATGCCGAACTGGATTTTATGGTTCGGCTTTTTTTTGAGATTTTTAAGTTGTTTCTATAAAAAGAGTTGACCCTTGACTAAAATATATGCGCGGACTATACTCAAAAGAGGTAGTTTCAAGAGTTAGGAAGTTGAGACGATGGCCTTATTGTTCATTGAAATAAACGGCAACCCTCAGAAAGGAGTTTTGGTCATGGCTAAAGTGATTGGAATTCTCGGTGGATTAGGTCCGCAGACAACCGCTAAGTTCTATCTCAGGCTTGTTGAGCTGTGCACGCGCGCAACTCGGCCGGCGATCTCGATCTGGAATTTGCCTCTCAATCTCAAGAAGGAGAGCGAGTATATCCGGTTCGGGAAGCACAAGCGGCACTATCTTACCTTGCTCAAGGCGGGGCTGGAGGCACTGAAACGGGCGGGGAGTGACTTTGTGGTTATCCCCTGCAACACGGTGCACGAATTCTACGACGCGCTCGTGGGATTGGTATCAGTACCGGTCGTAAACCTCATCGAGGTGGTTGCGGAAGAAGCAAAGTCGAAGAAGTGGAATAAAATTCTGCTTCTGGCGACCAGTCAAACGGTTAAGGCCGGCCTTTACCAGGGACCCCTGGAAAAGCGAGAGGTAGAGATTGTGCTTCCAAGCCAGGACGACCAGACAAGGTTGGATGGTTTGGTCCAGGAATTGCTTGATGACAAGGAGAATGCCTTGGTGCATCGTCAATTCCTGCAAACACTAATCGATCGCTCCGGGTGCAATCATGTTGTGCTTGGTTGCACCGATCTGCAATTGGTGTTTCCGGCCGGTGCAAGCAGTATCGACAGCATGGAGGCATTGGCCAAGCACACGGCTACGTTGCTTTGAAAGTACCGGCAGGCTTGCTTAAAAAACAGCCTGCCCACTTTTTATTTATAACGAGTAGAATGAGCAAGGTATTGACAATCTCGTGTCAAATCATTTAACTATCTGACCGAAACGGGTATTTCTCTGACTCCGGAAAATCTCGACGAAATTTTCTTTTTCTTTGTCCCGCCGAAGCTTTTG
>Ga0209542_10005961_pt1 | contig 24007 bp, 30 predicted proteins | sample RifCSPhighO2_01_FD_184028 | JGI IMG/M metagenome (GOLD analysis project Ga0209542, IMG submission 184028) | Soil microbial communities from Rifle, Colorado - Rifle CSP2_plank highO2_0.1 (SPAdes) (version 2) | ecosystem: Environmental > Terrestrial > Deep subsurface > Rock core/Sediment ...
TGAATATCAGCGCGCGACAGTGTATCCGTCACCGAAGAATATTTTTCGTGCATTTGACGAAACGCCTTTCGAAAAGGTGAAAGTGGTAATCCTCGGACAAGACCCGTATCACGGGCCAGGGCAGGCGAATGGTTTGTGCTTTGCGGTCAATCTGGACATTAAGGCGCCGCCGTCACTTCAAAATATTTTTAAGGAAATTGAATTGGATTTGGGGCATGCGGTGAGCCGCTATACGGACCTCACACGCTGGGCCAAGCAAGGTGTACTGCTCTTGAATGCGACCCTTACGGTCAATGCCGGAAGCCCCGGCTCTCATCAGGGAAAGGGGTGGGAGAAATTCACCGATGCGGCGATACGGAAATTAAACGACGAGCGCAGACACGTCGTCTTTATCTTGTGGGGCAACTACGCTAAGCAAAAGGGCGCACATATTGATCGGAGCAAGCACTGTGTTATTGAGTCCCCGCACCCATCGCCGTTCTCCGCAAGCAATGGTTTCTTTGGCTCGAAACCATTTTCAAAAGCGAACGAGTATTTGGAATCGCACGGTGAGAAACAAATCGAGTGGTAACAGATTTTGTGGATAACGGGGTTTTATAGAGTGATGCAGTGTTACGATTCCAGTCATGAAAGCTATACAAGACATGGCGGCGTTCGCGTTCGTGCTTGCGCTCGCGATCCTTACTGGCGTTTGTGTGCTCGGGGTGTGGGAATTCTTCAGCAATGACGTAATTTGGAAGTCGTTCGAAACGGTGGGCCTCTTGGCACTCGTCTCGGTCATTATTATCGTCGCGAGCCGCTTTTTGGGATTCGGCGGCACGTCATCGTCTTTGATACCGAATCCCGTGTTCAGTTCACTCCGCCGCATCACGCTCGGTGTCCTCATCGCCTCAGCGGCGCTCCTCGCCTTTGTCGGCGTACTCACTATCTGGGACGTCATTCCTGATGCGGAAGTGCTCTACAAGGCCATCGGTTCGCTCGCGGTCCTTGCATTCGGCGCATTCCTCATGGTCGTGACCTGCATGGAGCGCGAGAATAATCCACTCCTTAAATCACAGAGCGTATCCGTCGGCGGTGTCATTACTGCACTCATTCTCCTCTACCTCATCTTCGCCTTCGGCGGTCTCTTCTCCTAAGGCTCATCAGCAAATGTCCCATCCGTGCGGTGGGGCCTTTGCATTTTTGGAGATTTCCGCTACATTACTCAAACGCCTCCCTGAACGTTTTGCAAGCAAAACGTCGGACGAACATCCTGCGGGGCAGGATGTTTTAGTCGGGCGTTTTCATTTTATTTATGGCCAGAGACTACCCATTGGAAAAAGTCCGCAATTTCGGAATTGTTGCGCATGTGGATGCGGGCAAAACGACCACATCTGAACGCATCCTCTACTACACCGGCGAATCGCATAAAATCGGCGAAGTACACGAGGGCAACACGGTGACCGACTGGATGGAACAAGAGCGCGAGCGTGGCATCACCATCACCGCCGCCGCTATCACGTGTTTTTGGAACCCCTCGTACGCGGGCACCGACCTTTCACAAAAAGTCCGCTTCAATATCATTGATACCCCCGGACACATCGATTTCACGTCCGAAGTGAAGCGCTCGATGCGCGTCTTGGACGGCGCGGTCGTCGTTTTCGATGGGGTTGCTGGTGTCGAGCCGCAGAGCGAGACCAACTGGCGGTACGCCGAAGAGGCGAACGTGCCTCGTATCTGCTATATCAACAAGCTCGACCGCACCGGTGCATCGTTTGAAAAATCATACGCGAGCATCCTTGATCGACTTTCCGATAGAGCAGTGAGATTGCAGATACCTATAGGGCTCGAAGATAAATTCGAGGGCATCATCGACCTTCTGCACATGAGGGCGTACACGTTCGAGGGAGAAATGGGCAAGAACGTCGTCGCGGGAGAGATCCCGGCACATATGAAGGCAGACGCAGAGAAATATCATGCAGAACTTGTCGAGCGCATCGTCGAAAATGATGATGCGGTCATGGCGGAGTTTTTGGACGGCAAAGAGATCCCGCTCGAAGTTTTGCGAAAGACACTCCGCAAGGGTGTCATCGCCAACAAAATTTTTCCCGTCCTGACCGGCTCCTCGCTCAAGAACAAAGGCGTGCAACTCGTCTTGGATGCGGTCGTCGATTACCTCCCGAGTCCTGTAGACATGCCGGAGAGCAAAGGCATCAATACCGACACGGGGGCGGAGGAGACGCGCCCGGCATCGGATGAGGCGCCGTTCGCAGCGCTTGTCTTCAAGATACAAACCGATCCGTTCGTCGGTCAGCTATCGTTTTTCCGCGTGTATTCCGGTACGTTTACCGCCGGCGACACGGTGTACAATTCTGCCAACAACAAAAAAGAGCGCGTGGGCCGAATCGTGCGGTTGCAGGCCGACAAGCGCGAAGATGTGAAGACGGTTTACGCAGGTGAAATTGCCGCTGCGGTCGGTATGAAAGAAGTGAAGATCGGCCACACGCTCTGCGATGTCGCGCACCCCATCGCGCTCGAGAGTATCGTATTTCCGGAGCCGGTGGTCTCGATGCGCATCGAGCCGAACACCAAAGCCGACCAAGAGAAAATGGGCATGGCGCTTTCCAAACTCTCCGATGAAGACCCGACGTTCCGTATCAAATCAGATCCCGAGACGATGGAGACTATTGTATCGGGAATGGGAGAGTTGCATTTGGAAATCATCGTCGACCGCATGAAGCGCGAATTCGGCGTGCAGGCGACGACCGGCAAGCCGCAGGTCGCGTACCGAGAGACCATTCAGGGCACTGCGGATGTGGAATACAAACACATCAAACAGACCGGCGGTCGCGGTCAGTACGGGCACGTGAAGATACGCATCAAGCCCATGGAGCCGATCGTCGAAGGCAAGAAGGTCAAGAACAACGTCGAGCGCGAAGACCATTTCGAATTCATCAACAGCGTCAGAGGCGGCGTCATTCCCCAGGAGTTCATCCAGCCGGTGAAGAAGGGGTTGAAAGAGGCGATGGAGCGCGGCATTCAGGCGGGTTTTCCCGTCGTCGATATTTCCGTAGAACTCTACGACGGCTCGGCTCACGACGTGGACTCGTCCGAGATCGCATTCAAACTCGCTGCCATCAACGCGATGCAAGATGCAATGCAAAAAGCGAAGCCGGTCATCCTCGAGCCCATCATGAAACTGGAAGTCGTTGTGCCGGATAAATTTATGGGCGATGTGACCGGCATGATAAACAGTAAGCGCGGCGCCATCGAGGCGATGGGCGAGCGCGGAGTGGTCAAGGTCATCACCGCCAAAGTCCCACTCTCGGAAATGTTCGGCTTCACGACCCAGCTTCGCTCTGCGACGGAGGGAAGAGGGGTACCGAATCTAGAGTTTTCACATTACGCGGTTGTGCCAAGGAACGTCCAAGAAGAAATCATTGCGGCGAGGAAGTAGCTATTTTTGCAAACACAGGTCGCGCTGATACCGTTCCGTAATCTCTGTTTCAAAACAGGTTTTTTTGTCTTCTCTCCCGCTGATGGTGTGCTTGGTTATACACTCGTGCGCGGCATGAACATGCGTCCGTCTTGTATAATTCGCGCATGAGGATTGGCGGCCTGGTGCGCGTGAAATACCCCATAGCCGCGCTCATCGTTTTATTCTTGGGGCTTGCCTCCAGTGTTCAGGCACAGTCGGGGATAACAAGAATCGCATCGCTCGGACCAGTCGCTGAACCGATCGCGGGGACATATTCCGCGGAGCTGGAAGTAGCCCTCTCGTCCTACGTGCCAGCTACAATCCTCTATACGCTCGACGGCACCATTCCAGCTTGTCAGCCGCAGAGGGGGACGCTCTATATCGCTCCGATAGAAATTTCCTCGACCAAGACGCTGAAAGCCGTCGCGTGCTACGGGTACATCGGGACATTCTCTTCATTTCTCTCGACCTTTACATACTCTTCGCCCCTCTCGACCCTTACATACAAAATCGCGCCGATAGTAATACCCATGGCCGATGTGATGTCTGGTATCGCGGACACGCTGGTCAAAGCATCGCCCGCCGTCACCACTCCTCTCGCCGAGAGCGCCGCCGCCTTCGTCGAGGCTGCCGCCGACGATATAAGAGCCAATAATCCCCAAAAAGCCGCAGTAAAATATCAACAAGCCGCCGCCCAGTACAGAGCAGCGACGGCGAAGCTTCCCAAAAGATCTGCAGAGGCCCGGAAAATTCCCGACCCCGCTCTTACTCCGGCGCAGAACGCAGTCTTGTGCGCACGTCTCGCCACACACACGAGTGTGATCAGCCGGCTGTATTCGGTGGATGCCGTGTTCGAAGGGTTGCAGGGAGACGCGGCTAATGCAGAAGCGAGCATCAACGCCAGTGCTTTAGGGCTCCGAAGGACCCACGCCCTCGTAGAGTGCGCAAAGTCTTTTGCGGCACTTCCTGCCGTTACCACAGGCGCCGCATCCGCCGCTCCTTCTATGCAGGCTTGCATCGACCTCTCGCGACGCCTCGCGCTCAATGATACGGACGCGACGACGGTCGGAGAGGTGAGCAGGCTGCAGCGTTTCCTCGCGCGGGACGCGTCGATATATCCTGAAGGCCTCGTCACGGGCTTTTTCGGATTGGCGACACAGAGAGCCATACAGCGGTGGCAGGCGCAGAGCGGCATCGTGAGTTCCGGCAACCCTGACTCTACCGGCTACGGAGCCGTCGGCCCCTCGACCCGCACGGCGCTTTCCTGCCGTCGCCCGGAGGCACCCGCCGTATCCATCAGACAGCCAATCATCGTACCCGCATCACAGCAGTCCGCACCGCAGAACCAATCGGCACAAGAGATGCAAAGACCAACGCCGACGGTCGCGACGCTTCCCGCTTCTCCAACGGGCGTTGACTCGGGAGACATCACTGTCACTGGCGCGAGTGCGCCTTCCACCTCTCCCTTCTCGGCAAGCGCCACGAGCGGAGCGGTACCATTCCCCGTCACCTTCACCTATACGCTCAACAAAAATTCCTCATGCGCCGCCGGATTCTATCGCCTCTCCTTCGGCGACGAAAACTGGGCCGCAGGCGACCAGTTCCAGAATCCCTCGTGGACTTCCGGCATCTGCGCTCCGAGCACGCAGACCATCACCCACACCTACACCAAGCCCGGCTCCTACCGCGCCGAGCTCAACAATCCCGGGATAGCGCTCCTCGGTTCGGCGACGATCTATGTCGTCCCAGGGAGTAGTGTTGCGCCGCGCTCCTGCACCTTCAATGGTCAATCAATCGCACACGGCTCCTCCGTCTCCGCATACCAATCCTCTTCCGTTGCATACGGCAGTCAATGCGCACAACAGACACGCCTGTGTTCGAACGGCACGCTCTCCGGCTCGTACACCTACGCCTCCTGCACCGCCTCTGCGCCAGTAACGACAACACCCACCACCCCTCCACCATCTGGCACAACCACCCTCCCCGGCACATCCTCCTCCGACATCGTCGTCGCCGACGCAAACAGCGGGACAGCCCCACTCACCGTAACCTTCCGCTACCTCCTCAACCGTACCGCCTCGTGCTCCGCAGGCTCATACCGCTATGCCTTCGGCGACGAAGACTGGGCCGCAGGCGACGTCTTCCAGACCGCCTCATGGAGCGCAAACACCTGCACACAATCCATCCAGACCGTGACACACGTCTACACAAAAGTCGGCACATACAAGATGAGCATGTACGACATCAACCAAACTACCGGCGCAGGCGTGGACGCGGGGAGCGAGATTATCACGGTTACCTCGCCGACGACTTCACAAACCAACATACAACTGTCGAATCTCGCAAACGCACTTGTCGCGCTCCAGGAACTCCTCAAGCGGCTCGGGCAATAGTGTCCGTGCAAGAGGTAGTAATGGGCTAAGCATCCGCCGTTTGGAAAGAGGCGGTGGGTTCATTTGAAAAAAAGGGGAGAGTTGCGCGTCGGCCCGCATTTGTTAGTATGTGCCCACGCACGCTCTGTGCGTATTATTTTGCTCCATTTTTGCATCGTGCGGCGTAGCGACCCGCCTACCCTTAAACGTAGAGCGATGCACAAATGCCCCGAAATGATCACGGAGCACCGAGTCCGCCACGGCGGATTCACCTAAGCGTTGGCAAAAATTAATAAGGCTGCTGGCTAGTCACTAGTGGCTAATTACTAAGAACTATTTATATGGCAGGAGAATTCAATCGAAACAAGCCGCACGTCAACGTCGGCACGATCGGTCACGTAGACCACGGCAAGACCACGCTCACCGCAGCTATTCTTGCGGTGCTCTCGAAAGCCGGCAACGGTTATAGCGCCACGGCCAAAGGCGTAGACGACATCGACAAGGCGCCAGAAGAAAAGGCGCGCGGTATTACCATCTCACTCTCGCACTCCGAGTACGAGACGCCCAATAGGCACTACGCACACGTAGACGCCCCGGGTCACGCCGACTACATCAAGAACATGATCACCGGCGCGGCACAGATGGATGGCGCAGTCCTCGTGGTCGCCGCAAGCGACGGCGTCATGCCCCAGACACGCGAACACATCTTGCTCGCGCGCCAGGTCGGCGTACCGAAGGTCGTCGTGTTCCTCAACAAAGTTGATCAGGTAGACGACAAAGACCTCGTCGACCTCGTCGAAGAGGAAGTCCGCGACCTCTTGGAGAAGCAGGGATTCGACGGCAAGAACGCCCCGGTCATCCGTGGTTCAGGCTTGAAAGCACTCGAGAATCCGGAACCGGGCAACGAATGGTCCGACAAGGTGATGGAACTCATCAAGGCTCTCGATGAATACATCCCCGAGCCGGTCCGCGAACTCGACAAGCCGTTTTTGATGGCTATCGAAGACGTCTTCTCTATCGAAGGTCGCGGCACGGTGGTAACGGGCCGCATCGACCGCGGTATCATCAAAGTCGGCGAGGAAGTCGAAATAATCGGCCTCCACGACACGGTGAAGACCACGGTGACCGGAGTCGAAATGTTCAACAAATCATTGCAACAGGGACAAGCGGGCGACAACGCCGGCGTACTTCTGCGCGGTACCAAGAAAGACGATGTGCACCGCGGACAGATTCTGGCCAAGCCGGGGTCGGTCAAGCCGCACACTGAATTCGAATCAGAAGTCTACATCTTGACCAAGGAAGAGGGCGGCCGCCACACGCCGTTCTTCACTGGGTACAAGCCGCAGTTCTACATCCGCACGACGGACGTAACCGGCGAAGTGACGCTGAAAGAGGGTGTGGAAATGGTAATGCCGGGCGACACCGTCACTTTCAAAGTGAAGCTCGTCGCACCGATTGCCATGGAAGAGCAGATGCGATTCGCCATTCGAGAGGGTGGTAAAACGGTAGGTGCTGGCGTCGTTACGAAGATAACGGCATAACAAAGACCTGTCCCGTTAGATGCCAGAGGCTATCTAACCGGGATCACTGCATAATGGCGAACGAAAGTTTGCAAAAGAGGACCCCGCCAATGACAGCGGGGTTTTCTTGCGCACGAGCAGGCAACTTCAGCGGCGCTTCACTTTCGCCCGCTCAATCGGCACGACATTGTCTCCGCCGAAAAGCGGAATCTCAACGCCTGCCGCTATCTCGCGTGCCGCCCGCGCCAGTCGTTCGCGCCGCTCTACGAGCAATCGGAGCGTGACCGGAAGATTTCTTGTGCCCGAGAGGTAGAGTCTCGGGTCGTGTTCGTTCGCTTCCGCGAGCGAAACGCTTCCCATAAGCTCAGGCCGCCGCATGCTCGGCGCCATTTTCAGCTCCTCACGGTCCTTCGCTTTCGCTCGCGCGGCAATGAGCGAGCCGACGCGAAGCATATCGTTGACGTGTGCTTCAATGTCAAGACCGAAGTTCTCGCGCATGAATTTCGCGAGCACGATCAATGTAACGCCGAGGTTATTGCCGCCTTCGCGGCGTAGCAGGAAGAGCGCTTGCCGGATCGCTTCCTGCTCCGTGAATGGGTTGGTCAACATGGGCTGCACTCCCGTTGCATACTGTCGTCATTCAAACATGGGATTATAACTCCTCCAACTACGGCTCATCACTGCACAGCTTGCCAAAAAACGGCTTAAAAATTTATCCCGTTAGAGGCAGAGCTCTCTAATGGGACCGCAAGAATTCGCAATCCAGAAAACCCGCCGGGTGGCGGGTTTTCTACTAACGACTTTATGTATCGAATCCAATCTCCATGCAGTGCATGCGGCCGACTTGCGATAGAAAGTGGCTCATTGTTACGTAGCAGGTTTATTATCAACTCAAGTTTCCCGATTTTATATCTTCGACGCAGAATGCGCTTGTAGTCTTTTCGAAAAGAACCCGAGTACCTTACTTGTTTCATGCCTTGCGCGATTTTCGTCCTGCAAGTTTATCAAATAATTCTTTGGTGGAGCCCGTGAACACCTGACCCCTTCCTGCTTCTAGATCAGCGATAGCCTTTCGTGTCTCTTTATTCGGTATGCGTACTTCGAAGGGAAGGCCTTCCTGCAACACGACCTGCTTTAAGAACATCGTAACGGCATCCGACGTATTCACACCGACACGCTCCAAAACCGCTTCCGCATCTTTCTTGAGCTTGCGTTCAACGCGCGCATTTATGTATCCTGTCTTAGCCATATACGAACACGGTATCACATCCGTGTTACAGTGCAAGCTCGTCGAATACACTATCAGAATCCGGGCCAGGCTCCACAAAAGTCCGGAATGTGTTGCCGCATTTGAATCTCCGGCGGATGGTATTGTGGTCGTATGATGTTTCCGACGGAGAAAACATTCAAACCAGACCAGTACCTTGGTCTATCGGTCGAAAAACCGGAAATCCCTGATTTTGTTCGTCATGTCGCAAACGAGAATCATCTCAACGAGAAACCGGAGTGTCACATCAGTGTGTTGGTTTCGAACAATGCTGTACAGGCGTGGCGTACCGCCGCTTCGGCATCTGATCCTGAAATGATGCGGGGTAAAATCCAGGAGCTGTTCAACAGCTATGCATGGGAATACTCACTGACCAGCGAATATTTCTTGCACGAACATACGTATACAAAAGACGAATTGGTTGCAAATGGCGAAGATGTGCCCGAGCATACGCGGCGCTCGATCGTGGTGAAAGTGAGTCTTCCAGACCTCTCGAGGTTCTACGAAAAGTTAAACGAGATGCTCGGGTTGTCGCTCCCGCTCCCCGTGCCACACGTCACGCTCTTTGCGTGGTCGGATTACGAACCGTACCGCGTCCGTGGCATTGGCATCTGTTCCCGCGAAGAGTTTGACCGCTTTACGAAGCAAAAAATAACACCATAGCATGAAATACCAAGGCCGGGCCTTGGTAAAAAAGATCGAAGACGACCTGAAAACGGCTTAAAAACCCCAAGAATTCGCAACCTGGAATGATGGAGTTCGTAACTCCATCATTCGGCAGGGGTGGTATTGTGTGAGCTATGCAGGATTTCTCGCAGAGACTCATCATTGTTGTCAGGAAAGACTTGCCAGGATGGCAGTTCGCCAACGCTGTCGCGCATGTCGCGGCATATTTCGGCAACAAATGGGGCGATACGTTCGGAACGGGGGAATATTTCGAGAGCAAGGACAATGTAAAACTCCCGCGCAATTCTCAATACCCGATTATCATCAAACGAGCGAATGGCGACGAGCAATTGAAAAATCTATTTGAAAAAGCGAAAACAGCAAACGTCCAACACCACGTATTCATTCGAGAAATGATAGACCATACGAGCGACGAAGATCTGCAGAAGGCACTCGACGGCAAAGCGCTCGCGGAAATAGAGTTTCTTGCTCTCGGTGTTTTCGGTTTGAACGATGACGTGAACACACTGACCAAGAAGTTCGGTTTGTGGGAATAGGTTCAAAACCGACATCGACCCATCGGCCTGCCCGTCTAGGGTGGGGCCCTGGTCTGACAGACTCATCATGAAGTAAGGCGCGCAATCACATGCGCGTCTCATAGGTACAGTGAAGAATCTCTCCACCCCAAGCCGTAGATACCTGGTTTCCATAGCCGTGCTCGTATGCACCATATCCCTCATACCTTTCGCGACATTTGCGCAATCGGCCGATTCTGGTTGGGACGGGTACAGATTTGGATGGCGTGGTGGCAGCGAATTTCAACAGAAGATTAATGCGTTGCCGACAGCGAGCACAACCAATCTTGTGATCCCCGTACTCCTTGGCGTATCGCAGAGCAATCTAACGCGCAATTTCGGCGACCCGCGCGATGGCGGCACGCGTACCCACGAAGGCCTCGACATCATGGCCCTGCGCGATACGCCTGTCGTCTCGCCGACGGATGCGGTGGTCATTCGCACCGGCTCCGGTTCTTCGGAGGGTAATTATGTGTATACCGCAAATCCCGGTGGCGAGACGTTTGCATATATGCACCTCTCTCGTATTGGCGAAGGGGTGATACCTGGCGTGGTACTTGCTCGCGGTGATCTCGTTGGTTACGTGGGTAACACAGGTAACGCGTCCGGAGGTTCGACGCACCTGCATTTCGAAATTAAAAATGACGGAGCTACGGACCCATATCCGCGTCTCACGCAAGAATTCACACTTGCCGAACGTATGGCGATGCTATCGAAAATACTAGCCACCACATCTGATGCATCACTTGCGAACACACTCGTGTCCAATTTCCGCTCGGTCTTCACGACCGCGCGAGCGCAAGGAATAGTGCTCCCGCCCGCGATTACGATACTCGTCGGTGGCAATGTAACGATGCCCCCGCCCAATTCGACAAGTCCGCAAATCGCGGCGCTTCTAGCACAGATTCAGGTCCTGCAAGCACAGCTTGCCGCACTGCAGGGCACCACGCCCGCATCGTTCAACCGTGACCTGAAGCTCGGCTCTACAGGCGCAGATGTAAAAGCCCTGCAGATATATCTGAACGCGCATGGATTTGCTGTAGCCGCGGGCGGTCCGGGTTCATCGGGCAATGAAACCACATATTTCGGTCCAGCGACGCAAGTAGCACTTATCAAATTCCAATCTGCACGGGGTATCATCCCCACCGCCGGCTATTTTGGACCCCTTACCAGAACCGCGATCATGTAGTCTGGACAGCAATAGGATATTGCATTTTTGACGACCCTGGTGCATACTCCATCCGTTCTATGACAGGAGCAACAGCGTCCGCCAAAGGCGGATCCGCCTCCGGCGGAGAAACAGCAGTGAAAAAGGTGCGCAAGCTTGCCCGAGTACAACGCGTAGGCGGGCCGCGTGCCCCTGGCCGGGCAGGCAAGAAAGCAGCTACAGCTACAGTTGCCGATGCTTCCGCTACGTCTACCCCTCGCGCATCAAAAAAGAAAACGGAGAGCACCCACCGCCTTCGCATCCGTGTTCGCGCCTACGAGCACGGTGTACTCGACGGCGCGGTCAAGCAAATAATCGACGTCGCGGCGCGCCACAATGCGACCATCGTCGGCCCCGTCCCGCTCCCGATAGATATCAAGAAATACACAGTCAATCGCTCGAGCTTCATTGATAAAGACTCGCGCGAACAATTCGAAATGCGCATTCACAAGCGCATGATAGATATTTTGAATCCTGTGCCCAAAGTTATCGAAGCACTGACCAATATTGACCTACCATCGGGTGTCAACATCGACGTAAAAATGATGTAGTCCGCCTTGTGGATTAAGTGCTCTATCTGGTCCGGCGTCGCGTATACTGAACGCATGACATCTCATCGCTTAGTTACGATACTTGCGATCCTACTGTTCGCGATCTTGATCGGCTACGCCGTGTTCGAACACGAGGATTTACGGCAGTACCTTCGCTCATTCTTCTCCGCTTCGCATGAGCAGGCATATGCCGATCCGCCTCCGCTCGCGCCGTCATTGAGCGAGCAGGAGCTTCAGGCAATAGCGACCGGCAGAGGATTTGATGTACTGATATCGTATACCAATCGCGGATTTGAGCCGGCTGATACGGACACCGAGATCGGTTCGGTCGTCCGATTCACCAACAATTCGACGCGTGGGCTGCGCGTTTCCGAAAGCACCAGTGTTCCTGTCGTTTCTGATTGCGAAGGGCTCGACTCATGTACAGTACTAGACCCCGGGGAATTCTGGGAATTCGAATTCACCGAGCCAGGTGTCATCACATACCGCAACGCACTGCGCGCGATTGACGAAGCATCCATAAACGTCCAATGATTTTTAATAGTATGAAAACTCTGAACTACAAAATCGTCGGCATACTAGCGTTCCTTGTCGGTGTATTTTGCGCGCCCCTCTTTGCGTATGCAGGTACGCAGTCGTACACGGTGCCTGGCACATACACATTTACTGTACCCGCCTTCAACACGCTCACGGTGATCGTGAGCGGAGCGGGTGGAAGCGGCGGCGGCGGAACCTGGTTCCATGGAAGCGATTATTTCCAGTCAGCCGGCGCTATAGGAAATCCCGGCGGCAGATCATTGTTTGGCAGTAGCATCATCGGCTATGGCGGCGCGCCGGGAGAATGTCAGTACCCTGAGGCGAACCTGGGTGCTGGTGGTTGCGGAGGCTGGAACAATATCGACTTAACCTATCAGCAATGGTGGGGGAAAGCGAGCGGCGGTGACCAGAACACAATCGGAGGCGGAGCGCTTGGCGGCGAGGGAGGGTGCGGGTATCCGTGTTCCAATGACGCTTTTGATTACCTAGGAGGTAAGAGCGGTGGCAATGGCGGTATGGCAAAAAAGACGTTCACGGTCGGAACTCTATCGATTGGTTCCACCGTCTCGGTCACGGTAGGCGCAGGCGGCACTCCCGTATGGTACGAAACGGAAATCGGTGCATTTTCTAGCGGCGCTGGAGGCGATGGAAGCGTTACCATCACGTGGACCGATGCAAAACCCGATTGCCGTATCTGGGTAGACGAAAATCCCATACAAAAGGGCGAGCAAACCTTCTTGCGATGGTCTTCGGCCGGCGCCGACACTTTTTATATCACATACGTCGGCTACGTGACAGGATCCGGCCGCGCACAAGTCGGGCCGAGCGCAACGACGAAATACGAAGGAACAGTCATGGGTTCTACCGGAGAGGGAAATTGCGAGCAAACTCTCACGGTAGAATCCGGGCCGCCGCCCTCCTGTGAAAAACAACCGTACTGCGATGCTGCGACAGACACGCAATACAACGTAAACACCAGCTGCGAATATGTAGCCGCTGGTAGCTGCAGTCAGATAGCGGGACCAAATTTTGATCTCAAGGTAAATGGCAGCGATGCGCCGCCTCCGGTACGCGCGGGAGATTCATTCTATTTCACATGGACAAGCGAGGACGTCAAAAATTGCGTACCTCGAATGGCGAGCAATGTCGATGCGTGGTGGACGAATGGGGCAGGCGTGAGCGTTGGCGGGTATCTACCGACTACATACGGTAATGCGGGAAGCTACATCGCAACAGGAGTGCCTCACTCGCTTTCAAGAGGCGGAACGTACACGTATATGGCGCAGTGCGAGTCGACTATTGCTGTGGAGCGATCGTTGCCATTTGCGTTCTTGCTCGGCACGGAGACGGTATTTGCCGCGACGCTCTATGACAGTACTCCTGTAACGGTAACCGTTTGCCCCGCTGGACAACGTGTCGTCAATGGCCGATGCGTATCTGCAGTACCCGCATGCACGCTGAGCGCTCCGCCCGTCGTGCGCGGTCAACTGTTCACGTTTGCCTACACAACACAGAATGCTACTTCCGCACGTATCGATCCTGATGTTGGAGTCGTGGCGGCGGTCTCGTTCGGTACAAAATCGCATACAGCGCCGAACGTAACGACGCCATACACCATGACGGTAGGTGACAGCGCAAGTAATAGTGCTACATGCTTTGCGACACTAACCGTCCACGACACATGTACGCCCGGATGTGTCGAAAAAAGACGGTACGAGTGCGTCGACGGAGATTTCGTCGACGTTGGTGCTTGTAGCGCAGTTCCCTCGGTAAGCATCGGAGTCTCGCCCGCACTGGTGCGGCAGGGAAGTACGACGAAGGTACGATGGAGCTCGCAAAACACGAGCGCATGTGCCGTAACAGGCAGTAACGACGACGGGCCATGGAGAGGCTTGCAGAGTCCGCCTAGTGGCCAGCCAACCAGTGCGATTCAATCGCGCACCATATACACCATATCGTGCATCGCAACATCAGGCGTAGCAGTGCCGCCCAAGAGCGCGACCGTTAACATCATCCCGGTGTTTGAAGAGCAATAATTCCGCTTGCTATACTTATGTACATGTACCGTACGCGAACGCTAATCAGCGCACTGGCCGTCATGTTCCTGACTGTGGCAGTTTTTCTGCCGTACGCCGCTGGCGCGCAAACAGAAAGCGAACTGAACGTAGCGATTCGTGCCGCGCTTACGAGCGATCCACGTACAGCCGAGCTTTCGGGATCACAAATAGATGCAATGGTAGTGATCCTTGCCGGTGAGGCGACGCGGCAGGGCATGACAGCACAAGACATCACATGGCGCCCCGCAGTCGCACCGGTGGCGCAAACAGTAGATGGCGCCGAACCGATTGGATGCGGTGCCATGCCGCAATTCTTTTGCAACTTGAACCACGCGTTCGGTTTCGACGGCTCGGACCTCGCGATTCCTATCGGGCTCGGGATTACTTCTGGGCTCTTGATACTCATACTCGGCATCATGATCGAGCGACACTACGCGCACCTGCGCCCCCGTGTTCCTCAACAGGTACAGTAAGTGGATGTATGCAACCTAAACTTTCGGTGATTTTTCTTCTTACCTAATTTTCACGACCGTGAAAATTAAGTAAGTTTCGATGACCCGATTGAAATGGCAAGGTTTAACCTTGCCATTTTGGTGGACCCGTACGGTGTGTTGCATTCTCGTTTTTCTTCCGTATACTGCCTTCACCCATGTCCCAAAAGGGACCACTGGCGAGGCCCCGAAGGTCCCGCTAGCGCGGGATTTTTTCACACCATGAAATTCATGCTCGGCACCAAGGGTCGGATGACGCAAGTCTTCGACGAGAAAGGCACGGTCACGCCGGCGACTCTTGTCATTGCCGGGCCTCTGACTGTCACACAGGTCAAGGCGGCCGAAAAGGACGGTTACGCCGCTGCACAGGTTGGTTTCGGTTCGCGCAAGGATCACAACGTGAGCCAAGCAGTCCGCGGTCATCTAAAAGACCTCAGCATATTCCGCTACTTGCGCGAGTATTCAGCGGATGCCGGACTCGAGCGTGGACAGTCCATCGATATTTCCATATTTGCTCCGGGCGATATCGTCGAAGTTTCGGCAATATCCAAAGGCAAAGGATTCCAGGGTGTCGTCAAGCGCCACGGTTTCCACGGCGGCCCTCGTTCACATGGCCAGAAGAATAAAGAACGCTCCCCGGGTTCTATAGGCGGCGGCGGCCGCGCAGGCGGCCGCGTGGTAAAAGGCATGCGCATGGCCGGCCGCATGGGCAATGAACGTGTCACGGTTCGCAACCTCAAAGTTTTGCAGGTTGATACCGAAACGAATACGCTTGTAATCTCGGGCGCAATACCCGGTCGCCCAGGTACGCTCGTCGAGATCCGCGGCTAGTCAATGCATATGAAAACCGATATATACAACACACAGGGAAAGAAAGCGGGCTCCATCGACTTGCCGGAGAGTGTTTTCGACGTCGCGTGGAACGACTCGCTCATGCACCAGGTCGTGACGGCGATGATGTCGAATGCTCGACCTTCCGTCGCGCACACCAAAAATCGTGGCGACGTCCGCGGTGGCGGCAAAAAGCCCTGGCAGCAAAAGGGCACCGGCCGCGCGCGTCACGGCTCTATCAGGAGCCCTATTTGGCGCGGTGGTGGTGTGACGCACGGCCCGCGCAACGAAAAGAATTATGCTCGCGCTATACCGAAAAAGATGCGCGCCAAGGCACTCTACATGGCGCTCTCGCAGAAGCTCCGCGACGGGGAGATCCTTTTTATTGATTCGCTCAACCTCGCCACCCCAAAGACCGCCGACGCCAAGAAAATGCTTTCTGCACTCGCTGGTGTAAAGGGCTTCGCGAAACTTTCGTACAAAAAGAATGCCGCGCTGATCGCCGTGTCTGAACGCACCGATGCTATCGTCAAAAGCTTCCGCAATATTGGTTCGGTGGAAGTAGACCGTGCCGCAAACCTGAACCCGGTGTCCGTTCTCAAGTACAAGTACGTAATCATGGAAAATCCGGAGGTTTCCGTCGGCACGATTGCCAAGCGTATCGCCCCCAAGAACACAAACTAATCATATGGCATTCTTCAAATCAAAACAGAAAAAAGAAGTGAAAGAAGTGTCGGTACCCGCGGCATCGGTCGCCCCGGTCCGCGATCTTTCTAGCGTACTGCGGCACGCGCGCGTTACCGAGAAAGCAACGATGCACCAGGGTGAGAGCGTCTACACCTTCAATGTCGCGACGAACGCGACCAAGCGCGACATTATGCAAGCGCTCCATTCGCTCTACAAAGTGACCCCTCGCAAGGTTCGCATCGTTACGATCCCGAGCAAGACCACGCGCTCTCGTAAGACCGGGCGGGTCGGAACACGAGGCGGGGGCAAGAAAGCGTACATATACTTAAAGCACGGTGAGACGATAACGATCGGTTAATCATATGAAAAAATTCAAACCAGTAACGCCGTCCAGTCGTCAGATGACGCGGATCGAATACAAGAAGCTCCTATCCGGCCACAAACCGGAGAAATCGCTCCTGCGGGGCAGAAAGCGCATGGGTGGCCGCAATTCGCAGGGTCGTATTACAGTGCGCCACCAGGGTGGCGGACACAAGAAGCGGTACCGCACGGTTGATTTCAAGTACGACAAAAAGAATATTCCCGCCCGCATCACCTCCATCGAATACGATCCGTACCGCTCGGCATTCATCGGGCTTGCAGTATATAAAGACGGCGAGAAACGCTACGTCGTCGTGCCGCAGCGTGTGCAGGTCGGCGACACTTTTCTCGTGTCCGACCAAGCCCCGATCAAGCTCGGCAATCGCACGGTGCTCGGTGCGGTTCCCGTGGGTACCTTCGTCTACAACATCGAGCTGAAGCCGAATGCGGGCGCGGCGCTCGCACGATCCGCTGGCAACTATGCGGAAGTCGTGGCGCAGGATGCTGGCTATACACACATCAAAATGCCCAGCACCGAAGTTCGTCGCGTGATATCGACCGCATGGGCATCTATCGGCGAAGTCTCGAACGAAGAACATCGCTTAGTCAATTACGGCAAAGCTGGGAAATCGCGCTGGATGGGCATTCGCCCGACCGTACGCGGCACTGTCATGAACCCGGTGGATCATCCGCACGGCGGCGGCGAAGGCAAATCGGGCCGCGGCCATAGGCGACAACGCACGATGTGGGGTAAGCCATCCGGCAAAGGCCAGAAGACGCGACGACCAAAGAAATATTCAAACGTCTTTATCGTTACTCGAAGACGAGTTGGAAAGCGAAAATAATATATACCACGGGAGGCCCCGCAAAACGGGGCCTGCCCGTTTGACTTACGCGCGAGTTTCCTATACATTGTGCGCACTCCCGCGATGGCGGGTTTTCAATTGCACTATGGCGAGGTCAATCAAAAAAGGTCCCTTTGTGGACGAAAAACTAATGAAAAAAGTCTCCACCCGCAAATCCGGTGCAGGGGCTATTAAGACGTGGTCGCGCAGGTCGCAAATTGCCCCAGAGTTCGTCGGCTACACCTTTGCGGTGCACACAGGGAAGAACTTCGATGATGTCTATATCACTGAAGATATGGTGGGCCACCGATTGGGAGAATTCGCACCGACAGTGAAATTCATTCGCCACGGCGGCAAGATGCAAAAAGAGACCGAAATGGCTGCAAAAGCCGCAGAAATAGCGACCGCGCAGGCGGCCAAAGCGACTGCGGCAACAGCGAAGAAGTAATATGACCCCTTACCACAATTTCAACATACATACGATTGGTGGAGATAATCTGTTGCAGAGAGACTTCGGAGTTTCGAGTGATTATTCTCACGTAGAATTGTGGTAAGGGGTATGAAAGCAACGCTCTCAAATTATCGTCAGTCGCCGCGCAAAGTGCGGCTCGTCGCGAATCTGATCCGCGGCAAATCTATCGCGAACGCGCGCATAGCACTCAAATTCCTGCCGCAGAAATCGTCGCCGGCAATGTTGAAGCTTTTGGAAAGCGCAGTCGCCAATGCCCGTACCTCCGGCACTTCGAGTGAGAACCTTTTCGTAAAGACGATCCAGGTGAACAAAGGGACCGTGACGCGTCGCGTTATGCCAAAAGCCCGCGGACGCGCCGCGCGATATGCGAAAACCCTTTCAATCGTGACCCTCGAACTTGGCGCATCACCGAAAGTCGAGAAAAAGGAGGTCAAAGCGAAAAAGCCGACGAAAAAGGTGGCCAAAACGGCACAGACCGAATAATGAATCTATGACACACACCGTACATCCTTACGCACACCGCCTCGGCATCATCCGCGACTGGAAATCGCGCTGGTTCGCTAAGTCGCCGGCCGAATACCGCATGAATGTCATGATAGATTCAGCGATACGTCGCTTTCTGGTCAAGCGTTTGCGCGGGAACTATGTGACCGCCGTCGAGATAGAGCGTTCACAAGAGACCATCCGTATCATCATCAAGACTTCGCGTCCGGGTCTCGTCATCGGACGCGGCGGCGAAGGCTCGACGAAACTCTCAAAGGAAATCGAAAAGGTCATCCGTTCGGTGCCGAAGGCGGGAAAGAAAAAAGTCCGCATTGATATCGAAGAGGTCCGCTCACCGGAGAGTCACTCGCCGGTCGTCGCATACATGATCGCGGAAGGCTTGGAGAAGCGCCAGACGTTCCGCCGTGTATTGAAGCAAACAGTGGAAAAAGTGATGGCGAATCGCGACGTCTTGGGGGTCCGCATCGGACTTGCGGGTCGCTTGGGTGGGGCGGAGATGTCTCGTTCTGAAGAAATAAAACGTGGTCGCATACCGTTGCAAACACTGCGCGCCGATATCGATTTCGCGCGCGAAAAAGCATACCTGCCGTACGGCGTGATCGGCATCAAGGTATGGATCTACCGCGGCGATATCTTCGACAAAAAGGACGAAAAGCCTGTCCGACCTGATAGCCGTTCGAGTGGGCGTTCGAATGCATAAAACGTATGTTGGCACCAAAGAAAACAAAATATCGCAAATGGCAGGTCGGCCGCAGAAGCGGCGCCCGACGCGTCAAACCGGAAACCCGCGGCATCACCGTGGCGTTCGGTAGCTTTGGCCTAAAGGCCATGACGCAGTCGCGCATTACGTCCAATCAGATCGAATCTGCGCGCCGCGCGCTCACGCGCGCCGCGGGCAAGACCGCCAAAGTCTGGATCCGCATTTTTCCGGACAGACCGTTCACGCGCAAACCGTCCGAAGTGCGCATGGGCAGTGGCAAGGGTGATCTCGCGGGCTATGTGATGGATGTGCGCCCAGGCCGGGTGATATTCGAAGTGGATGGTGCCCCCGAAGCAGTAGCGCGCGAAGCATTACGCAAAGCGGGGACCAAGCTTCCGGTCAAGGTACGCGTCGTCGCACGATAATCTATGTCGGAATTCACAAATCACAGCATCGAAGACATGCACAAGATGATCGCGGATAAACGCGAGAGCCTACGCGTATTCCGATTCGAGGGTGCCGGTTCGCGCACGCGCAACGTGCGCGAGGGCCGCAACCTACGCAAGGAGATCGCCCGTTTGCTTACAGAAATAAACTCGCGTAGTATCGCCCGATAGCTATATGGAAACATCGCAGAAAAACGGAAAGACCCTCGAGGGCGTTGTCGTTAAAAGCGCGATGAAAGACACCGCGACGGTACAAGTCGAACGCTACGTGAAGCACCCCAAGTACAAGAAATTCATGCGGTTGCGCAAGAAGTTCCTTGTACACGATCCGGGCAACAGCGCCGCGGTCGGGGACAAGGTGGTTATTCGGGAGACGCGTCCTATATCAAAGCGCAAGAATTTCGTACTCATTTCTTCGGTCAGGCCAGCCGAGAAGAATTCATAATATGTTACAGGATAGAAGCATCGTAAAAATAGCAGACAATTCGGGCGGCCAGATCGGACGCGTCTTTAAGATATTGGGTGGCTCAAAAAAGCGCTATGCAGAGATCGGCGACGAGATCGTGATATCGATCCAGACGGCGCAGCCTCGCAAAGCGGTCAAGAAAAAAGATGTGCACCGAGCCGTGGTCGTGCGGCAGACCAAGGCGTTCCGCCGCAAGGACGGCAGCTACATCCGCTTTGATGAGAATGCTGTCGTGCTCGTCGAAAAGGAAAAGAAAGAACCGAAAGCGAATCGCGTGTTCGGACCGATTCCGCGCGAGGTCGTCGAGCGTGGGTATAAAACAATCGGATCAATGGCTCCCGAAATAGTCTAGAAGATATATGCGTATTAAAAAAGGAGACAAGGTGGTGGTAATTGCAGGCAAGAGCCGCGGAGAAACCGGTACGATAACCCGTGCATTCCCGCGTAAGAACATGGTGCTGCTCGATGGCATCAATATGGTAAAACGTCACCGCAAGCCCAACGCCAAGAACCGCAACGGTCAGATCGTGGACATGGCGCAGCCGATTCACGCTTCCAATGTTATGATTGTCGACCCGAAATCTGGCAAGCCCACCCGCATCAAGATCACACGAGACAAAGAAGGCTCTGCGATGCGCGTCGCGATTAAAAGTGGTCAAGAATTGAAATAGTTCAACACGTTCACTACAGGTAATATGAATGCAACAGCTACACACAATAAAACATTTGATGTCCTCAAGAGCGAATTGGGGCTTACGAACGTAATGCAAACGCCGAAAGTAACCAAGATATCCGTTTCGACCGGTGTCGGTAAGGTCAACAAGGACAAGAAGCGTTTGGAAACAATCGTAAACAGACTCTCGCGCATCACGGGTCAAGCGGTCGCTCCTCGCTCCGCCAAGAAAGCGATAGCAAACTTCAAAAGCCGTACGGGCGACATTGTCGGCTATCAGGTAACGCTTCGTGGTGCGCGCATGCAGTCATTTTTGAACAAGCTGGTCCACATTGTGCTCCCGCGTGTCAAAGACTTCCGCGGCATCCATACGACCGCTATCGACGAGATGGGCAACATCACGATCGGCTTTAAGGAACATACCGTTTTCCCGGAAACCTCCGACGAAGATGCGCGCGATGTCTTTGGCCTTGCGGTCACGATTACGACCACCGCAAAAGATAGGAAACAAGCCGAAGCTTTCCTTAAACACATCGGCATTCCCTTTCGGGTATAGATTTCACCAAGGGCCGGCCTTGGTAATTTACCAAGACCGGCCCTTGGTATTTGGTACTATCTACGTATGGGCAATCGGCACCGGACATTTTGGAACAAGGAATATCAGACAAGTGAACACTTGGCACTCTCCAGTACCGTGGCAGAAGACCTGGTGAAATTCACGCGCTTTTTGGAGCGTCAGACCAAGCGCGAATATTTGAATCCACGCTCACGTGCACTGGACCTCGGCTGTGGCAACGGACGCAACCTCATCTACCTTGCTGAGAGTTTTGGCATGCAGGGTGTTGGCTACGACATATCGGAAGTCGCTATCAACGAGGCACGGGCGGCATCAAAAGATCTACCCATCGAGTATGAGGCGCGCTCTATTGCGGATCCGCTGCCAATAGGGGATGAAAGTGTGACGCTCGCGCTCGATATGATGACCTCGCATTTTCTGAAAAGGGCTGAGCGTGAAGCCCTGCTCGCAGAAATTGTGCGGGTATTGCGTCCAGGTGGGTGGTTCTTTTTTAAATCCTTTCTTGCCGAAGAGGACCTCAATGTAAAAAGACTTTTGCGTGAGCACCCGGCCGACGAGGAGGGTGCATACATCCATCCACGTATGGGTGTGTACGAATACGTGTGGACAGAAGACACGATGCGGGAATTCTTCGGACCGAATTTTGAGATACATAAAATCCACAAATCTCACAAACATCTGAAACGCGGCCGCGCCGGCAAGCGCCGCACACTGTCCGCGTATATGCAGAAGATATAGGGCGTTCCCACGCGGGTGGTTTGACTTCCCGTACCGTCTCGCATATAGTGGCCGAGCCTCGCAGGGGGCTCTATTTTTTGCCTGATCGGCCTTCGGCTGATATCGAAAGAATCGGGCCACGCTTAGGATGTGCTTTAACCCAAACCGAAAGGTGGGGTGCAAGCCCCCTAGCTCCTCGTTTGGGCACATTCAATGGCAAAGAAATCGATGATCATAAAGGCGAACCGCCCCCCGAAATTCAAATCGAGGGTCGTGCGCCGTTGCTTCAAGTGTGGCCGCCCGCGCGGCTTCATGCGCGATTTCAACCTCTGCCGCATCTGCTTCCGCGAGGAAGCTCTCGAAGGGAATATCCCCGGTATAAAGAAATCTTCTTGGTAACCCTACTACGCTCAAAATATTTATGGTATCCGATCCAGTAGCAGACCTCATTGTGCGCTTGCAAAATGCTGGCGCCGTTAAACACGCAAGCGTCAGCGTGCCGTTCTCTTCGTTCAAACACGCTATCGCCGAGAAATTGAAAGATGCGGGCTATGTGGGTGGTATCGAGAAGAAGGGCAAGAAAGTAAAAAAGACGCTCGACATCATACTGAAATACGATGCATCCGGCAAACCGCACATCAAAGGCGCCAAGCGCGTCTCGAAGCCTGGGCGGAGGCTCTATAAGAGTGTCAACGAGATAACGCGTGTCCGCTATGGTCATGGAGCACTCATACTCTCCACCCCCAAGGGCATCAAGACAGATAAAGAGGCGCGTAAGGAAAACATCGGCGGCGAAGCGCTGTTCGAGATCTGGTAGTTCGACATGACTCACTATAAATAATACATATGTCACGACTTGGTAAAAAAGAAATAACGATTCCCCCTGGCACCGAAGTCACGGTTGCTCCGGGCGAAGTCAGCGTCAAAGGCAAGGGCGGCACCTTGACGCGTGCGCTACACCCGGCGATCTCGATTGTCGTCGAGGGCGGTGCGGTACAGGTAAATCCCGCCAATTCCAGCCGACTCGCGAAGGCTCTGTGGGGCACATATGCCGCACATATGCGCAACATGATAGCGGGTGTTACGACGCCGTTCGTGAAGCGTCTGCAGGTAGAGGGCATCGGATATCGTGCGGAATTCAGTGGCAAACAGCTCAAGCTCATGGTCGGATTCTCGCACCCGGTCATAATCAGTATTCCAGACGGACTCACCGTTGCAGTGGAAAAAAATATCATCACGGTCACTGGTGCGGATAAAGAAAAGCTCGGAGAATTTGCAGCCTCGGTGCGTGCCATCAAAAAGCCGGAGCCATACAAGGGCAAGGGTATCCGCTACGAAGGCGAGGTCGTGCGCCAGAAACAGGGCAAGAAGGCCGCAGCAGCCGCATAGTTCGACGATGCTCACTATAAATAATTTATGACACTCGCACTGAAACAACAGAAAAGAAATCGCCGCCATGCACGTGTTCGCGCCACCGTAATCGGCACTTCGGTACGCCCGCGTCTTTCGGTATATAGATCCAACACACGGCTTGTAGCACAGCTCATCGACGACACATCGGGAAAGACAGTCGCGGCAGTATCCTCATCCGAAGAAAAGGGAAAAACACCGCGCGAGCGTGCTGAACAAGCTGCCGCCACTTTGGCAAAGCGCGCGACTGATATGGGAGTCAAGGCGGTCGTGTTTGATCGCGGTGGGTTTCAGTACGTCGGCACCATCAAGGCATTCGCGGACGCCGCTCGTGCAGGAGGATTAGAATTCTAATGATGTATATGTCTGAAACAGAAACACAAGATTTGAATATAACGGCAGAAACAGCCGGGGCCACGGTGGTGGAAACGCCCGCAGTAGCTACAACGGTGCCGGCACGCACGCCTGCACGCGGTAGGGGAGATCGTGACCGCCGAGGTGGTGGCCGACCGCCACGCCGTGGCGGTCCGCGCGATGAGCGCCGCTCCGAATTCGCGCAAAAGATGATCGGTATTCGCCGTGTTGCCCGTGTCATGGCAGGTGGCCGCCGTTTTAATTT
>Ga0209542_10005962_pt1 | contig 24005 bp, 28 predicted proteins | sample RifCSPhighO2_01_FD_184028 | JGI IMG/M metagenome (GOLD analysis project Ga0209542, IMG submission 184028) | Soil microbial communities from Rifle, Colorado - Rifle CSP2_plank highO2_0.1 (SPAdes) (version 2) | ecosystem: Environmental > Terrestrial > Deep subsurface > Rock core/Sediment ...
CAGCAGTTCCGCCCGTAATTTTGTCTTGAACAATCGGAGCGTATAAGTCGTTGTAATCAATCTTTCCATCTCCTGTTGTATCTATAATAGAAGTTCCATCCAAGAATATAGCTATTGGCTTTTTTATGTTCCTTGCTGTTACGTCTTCGAAGATCTTTGAACCCTCTGAATTAAACTGCAATTGAATTTGAGGTTTGTAAGTCGTTTGATCAAAAACAACTGTAGCTCTAGATAAATATTTTCCAGTCAATTCTGTTGGTTTAAAATATGGATTCTGCAAAGCTAATGCCCAATCTTTCACTTTAGTAATATCTTCCCCCTTTTCTTGAACAGCTTGAACTTCTTTTATCTTATCTAAAATCTTCTGAGTTTCAGCTAGATCTCTTTCTTCGTCGAATTCCAAATAAGGAGTCTGGCCTATAGTATCTATAGCCTGTTTAACATCTTTTACTCCTGGTAACTCTACAACCAACCTGTCTTCTCCTTGTATTTCAACAACCGGCTCTGAAACTCCAAATAAGTTAACTCTCTTTTCAATCACATCTCTTAAGCCTTGCATGGCATCAGCCTTATCTGTAACTGTACTTAAATCAGCTTGGTAAACTAAATTTACACCCCCCTGCAAATCTAATCCTAGAACATATTCTTTAGACCAAAAATGAGGCAAATTCCATGAAAATTTATGATTTAGATAATCGGTACTTTTATTGTAATAATTAGGATAAACAAAATTTCCAGCCAAAAAGGCCAGAACTATTATTCCAATAAAAATCCAATATTTTTGAGAAATCCTAATTTTTGGAATTCCTACTTTAGGAATTCTCATTTTGGGAAAATTTACTTTCATAATGAAAATAGCTGGAACAGGAGTTAAATTATAATTGAATTGAGAAGCTCAAAAATGGAATAGATTCATAAGATCTTTCGAGGAGGCTTATCAGCAACGTCGATAAGCCGACGAGGAAATCTGAACCTGCCTGTCGGTAGGCAGGGAAGGTATCCATTTTTGAGCTTCCCGAAGGGTCAGGACGCGAGGCGAATTGCCCCGTCCGCGAAGTAGTTTAACGTATCTTCATCGTTGTTTCGTAGCTCGTGTAGCGCTCTGCTTATACACTTCACTGCTCACGCCTTGAATATACGTTAAACTACTTACGCTCAATCGACTATAATTTAACTCCTGTTCCAATGATAACTTATACCTCTTTTTAAAAAAATAATCAAGCGCAAGAAAAGAACGTTGTTGTGCTATTCTACTTCGTATAAATAGAGATTCCCTTCTCTTTTTGAATGTTGCCAGTTTGGAAAAGGAAAAGCATTTGAAATAACCCGAGCCCCAGGTTTTAATTCTTGCATTAACTTTTTCTCCATTTTTTTCATCATATAGGGAATGCCAAAAATTATTATCACATCAAAATCAGATAAATCAGCTTGCCAAAAGTTTTTTGTGTAAATAAAAGCTTTGCCTTTTAGGCCTGCCTGCCATAACCTATATTGTGACCACCAAACCAATAATGGATTAATTTCGTATCCATAAGCTTTAGCTCCAGCTTTTGCTAGAGAAATAACTTGAGATCCATCGCCAGATCCAAGATCCAATGCTTTCTCGCCCGGTTTTATTATGGCCAAAGCAACCATTTTATCGGTTAACTTTTTTCCGCTAGGCGCGAAAAAAGCACCATTCATTGTCATTGAAAGTATATTAAAAAAAGAGAAAACAATAACCGTGATACAAAATAAAAAAACGATTAAAGCAAATAAAAGAAATAAGAGTGACATTATTGCTGTGAAAAGATTACCTAATTAGCAAAGCGAGAGCTGCTCCGCCAGATTGAAAGTGCCCACCTTCTGTTTTTCCCAAATAATGATTTTCATTATCAAAAACTCTGCCATCGTTATGAACAGTAGCATTATGAACAGTTACATCATATATATAACCTTTAGTATCAAAATATCCTACTTTTTCTCCCTCATCTGAAAATACATCATCACCAACAACCTTTCCTATAACCTTTCCATTGAAATCATGCACAACTCCTTGCTCATCTATAGAGCCAACCTTATGATTTGATGCGTCTAATATATTATTCATAGTTTTTTACCCGGTCAAATAAATTCTTTAACCCGATTAAATAGCGCTTTACGCTAACTTTTTAAAAGTTATTTAACTGGGTGAAGAATTTAATTTTGCTCTGCAAAATTATTTGATCGAGTGAATTTTGCAAAAAGCAAAGACGTTATTATTAATAAGAAAGCCGTTAAAGCCATTAATGGCAAACCAATGTATCCAAAAACTAATACGAAAATTTTAGCGCAAGAAACAGTATACCCTGCTACCCCGCAAGCAACCCCCTCAACAACACCTATTTGTATTAGATAATGATAAAATGCTATCAAAGCTCCTATAATAGAAAGCGTTATAGAATAATTCATGATAGATTTGTCTTTTTTCCATAGAGCCGTTCCTAAAAGTATGACTTCCGGATACATAAAGATTCTTTGGTACCAGCACAATACGCACGGCTGATATCCTGCTATTTCAGAATAAAACAAGCTTCCTAAAGTAGCCGTCAGAGCCACGATAAAAGCAAAGAGAACTCCGTGTTTTGAAATAAAATCTTTTACTGGTTGAAGTTTATTTTTAAAAAAGAAAAAATAAACAACAGACAGAATTATAATAATCTGACCTAAGACAGTAAGAAACCCTAATATTAAATTTGCGTATTCAACTAATGTCATATAATTAATTTAAAGTTTAAATATCAAAATGTAAATTTTTGATATCGCGCTTTGCACAGTTTATTTTTAAAATTTTAAATTGTAATTTTGATTTTTGATATTTTATTTTTGCATTTATTCTGGCAGTTGACAGCTTGTTTTATCAGCTAATTGCTGTAGACTTAACTCCCCAGTCTGCCTTGATTTATCAGCAAACTCCCATGTTGGATATCCCTGTATATTAGCATCTATACAAACCTGAAGCTGATTGTTACTATCTGGAGTTGAACACTCTATATATGGAAGATATTTTGCTGATCTATCAAAAGCTTTCTTTTGGTTTTGACAATGAGGACACCAAAAAGCCCCGTAAAATTTAGCTCCCTTATCTTTAAGACATTTAGCAAAGTCATCATATAGACCCGGCTTTTTATTTTCAGTCCAAATAAAATATCCTGCGACCACAACGATTATAATAATTATTGCTATTATAATATTTCTTTTGTTTATTATTTCCATAATTATAATTCTATGGTATTAATTTTAAATTAAACTATTTTGAACCTTTAAATATTCTTCTTTTATAAGATTTCTATATCCGCAATACTTGCAATCTCTATTTGGAATAGGAATATCATTTGAGTCAAGACACTCCTTAATTGCAATTATTTTTTCTTCAATCCATGATGCATCTCCCCTATAAGGAAGTATGGTTGTCTTAAATTCTAATTTATCGTTAAAAGTTTTTCCATAATCTTTTAATCCGTTAGCATAAACAAAATAAGCAATGTCTGAAACTTTAAAGCCCATTTTCCTAAAAATCCATTGATATATTTCAACCTGCCTTTTATATCCTTCTTTATACTCTCCATCTAGTGACACTTCCCCATTCATACTAGTTGATTTGTAGTCAACTATATGAAGCTCTTTAGTGTCATTGTTCTCCCAAATATCGTCAACGATTCCGCAAATATTCAGATTAGTTGGCTTGTGGAAAAATAAAGCTCCGACTCTTCTATTCACATCATCTCTCCAAATATGCAAATCAGGGTGCCAAAAGGGTATGGCATTAATATTATATTTTGCCATTAACGCATGAGGCTTTTTCTGATCACGAAATCCATCAAACTCATTCTTTAATAAAGTATCAACTGCAGAGTTCAAAGACCATCCTGGTATATCTGGTCTTGATATCCCTAGCCTTCTATCTAAGTAAAAACAGTGAGGACATTCTATAAAAAAATCTATTTTTGACCTTGAAACATTAAAAGGTGCTGCGGATTCTGGATTATATAAATTAGACCTACGCTTTTGGATCATTGAAATTTAACCAGCTATTATTTTTTAAAAAGTTTTTGTAATATTGGCTGGCTACTGGCTTTACGCTACCAAAATATTTACTATTTAAAGAATCTTTTCCATATGGTACGTCAACTTTGCTTGTAAGCTTAACAAAAGCAACCTGAGCTATTGGCATTTTGTAGTATAGCTTTATCGGCAAGTTTGCTAAATTATAAATCTCTAATGTAATCTTTAAAGTGTTTCCCGGGTCAACATAGCCCGCAGTAGCATGAACAATTAATCCGACTCTAGCCAAAGATGATTTTCCATTTAGTTGTAAAACCATATCTTCTGGCACAGCGACTGTCTCATAGGTCATACCTAGCGCAAACTCTCCTGGGTGCAAAATAAATTGCCTGTTTTCGTCAATGATCAAAGACTCCATCATCTGATCAACCGGTTCTTTTAAATCAATGCAAACATCATTAGTATTTTTAAAAACAAGGAAGTCAGCTCCCAAATGAACATCAATTGAAGCTGGTTGAATAGAGTCTGGAAATAATGGATCAATTTTTATATGACCTTCTTCTAACGCTTTTTTTAAGTCTTTATCTGATAGAATCATAATTATGAGGGAGGGAGATATGAAAATGAGAACGAAAAATAAAAAGTAAATCTCAATTTATTTTTTATTCGAGCGAACTTTTTCATATCGACCGAACGATTAATTATATAAATTGCCTTAGCAATTTCTATAATAGTTTTTAGTTTTTGGTCGACAGTTTTAGTTTTTTAGTTTTTGGTCAACTAACTGTTAACTATCTAACTATAACTTTAAACTAGTAACTACTAACATTTTTATTCTGTTAAAATACCATCAAAATGATCTTCTAAATCATTAGTGGCATCTTCTTTTGTTTTATGTAGCGTATCTTTTTTATGTTCTGGGGGAGAATAAATAGTATATAATTTCATCTTTCCCTCTGAACCATTTACAATATTATGCCTTGCTCCAGCTGGAACCAAAATAGCAAAACCGTCTCCAACTTCATTTTCAATTCCATCTAAAATAGCCTTGCCATTTCCCTGTTCAATTCTTAAAAACTGATCAACTTCATGAACTTCTTCTCCTATTTCTTCATTTGGCTCTAAAGACATTAAAACTAACTGGCTATTTTTATCAGTATATAAAACTTTCCTGAAATTATCATTTTCTAAAGTTTCTTTTTCAATATTTGATACATATCCTTTCATAAGTTTTTAGAGTACAGAATACGAACTATAAACCATTTTAGCGTCGACAATTTGGTTAAGCTTCAAGGCGCAAAAAGGAAGTTTATCAATAAAGTAGATATGAATCAAAGATTCATATATCAGTTCGCTCGTTCGCAAAAGAAAATTTTCTTTTCTTTTGCTCACTCCCTTACTAATATAAGCTGACGAAGTTGCAACGTAGAAGATTAACCAAATTGTCCTGCCCTCTGGCTTCTAAATATGGTTTTAATTCGAATTATGTACTCTCATCCTATCAGTTTTGAATAAAAAATAAAAGTCCTCTGTTTTACAGAGGACTCGGCACCCCAATTCTTTGAGAGACACTACCCTGGACGGACTACTGGTTTCTTAAAAACCAGCATTAATTCATCGTCCCTATACATGTCGAGCACGACTAACTTCTGCGAAACGAAAAACCCGAGTTGCTCGAAAGCTTTGATGTACAACTTTTGAGCTTCGTTTTTTGCATTCGTAGTCACCATCACCACCTTGATCACAGAACCTCGCGACTCAAAGTACTCCTTAAGCAACCAGAATGATTGCAAAATCAATTGCAACCCAATTCCATTGCCCTGAAGATTCGGATTGACAGCGATTTGTTCCAACTCAACTACTGCCTCTTGCCTGAAACCACCATGCTCTGTCCATAGAATGTAACCGCCAACCTCATCACCACAAGCAGCAACGAAATAATTCGCCACAGGGTAAGAGAGAATCTTACAAAGCACCCAATGTGACGCCTTGACCTCGTCCTTCATGCTGGAAAAATTCTTTCCACCAATATCAGAGACCTGTAAGGCATCTTCTTCGACAATAGGTCTAACGATGAATTCTCTCATGACCAATCTCCTTGTTAAAGAAACATAATCGTTTAAAACGTAAGTAGATAATAACATAAATACAGTTAATAGTCAAACTTAACTACTTACTCCATATCTGGCGCCCAACTTTTATACCTATCCTTATAATCCTTTACCAATAATGAGTCTAATTTGTTATATATAGAAAGCCAATCTTTAGCAATTTGCTCTTGAGCTACGCTTAAAGCGATATTTCCCTTGCAGACTTCCTCGTGTAAATAATTTTCTACTACATCTTTTTCTTTAAATCCTGGATAAGGATTCTGGGCTTCTGGAAATAAATTAGCAATGCTATTATCTCCGCCCAAGGCTAAAGGAATTAAATGATCAACTTCGTAACTTCCATAAGGCTGAGGGTAATCAATTTTATATTCTGCAAAAACTTTTTTTCTTAAACTAGTTGAAACTGATCTAACAGTTTTTGTATATCCTGAAACACAAATTTCTTCTTTGGTTATATTTTTAAAAACAGATCCTGGAGTGCAATCTTTGTCTGGCAGAGAAACTTGTATCTGACAATCTTTCTCTTTTGTTCTTTCTAATAGTTGTAATTCTCTTTCTTCTTTTGGCAATAAAGCTGCTAATTCGCTTTTTATTCTAAATTCTTCTTGGTGACTATATAAATAGAAAGAATATAAAATTCCTAAAATCCCAATTAAAAGGATAGCTAATAAAAGTTTTTCTTGATTTGTGTTAAATCTTATTCTCATTATCATATATTCATTAAACACATTCTAACATTCTGCAGAATGTTAGAATGTGTTTAATCTATTTTTTTGTTCTATTTTTAAAACAAAATAAAAACCACTACACAGCAGTTTTTATTTAATATTTCCTTATTTTAATTTCTATTTGGGTAATTGCAAGGTCTGGCCATCTTTCAAAGTTATTCCTTCCAAAATATTCATTAACTGTATTCTAACTTGTTCGCTGTCTTTATCTGTAAATTCTTTAATAGATCCTTCTGGATAATTAGCAAACTGACTCTGGCCTATCCTAGTTTCAAATTCATAACATGCGCCATTTTCTTTTATATATAACCTATACAATGATCCAGACGAATAGTGTCCAGCTGCAGCTCCGCTAACATTAGAAAAAAAGCTCATCGAATATGCAGAACTGGAATTAGTAGCATCTGGCTGCATGGAAGGGTTAAACCCTTCAGGAGGAGTTGTTAAACAAGTTATACTACTTAAATCAATTCTCTTTTTAACCCTTAAGCCAGCTGATTCAAAATTCGTTCCTTTATATGTATCTGTATAATAATATAAGCAGTAATTAAAATTTTCGTCGCAAGCTGGAATATATGATTTTACCAAAATCTGATCTTTCGTCACAGCTAAGCCAAATGTATTATTATAATTGATCTTAATATTGCTATCAGAAATTGATTGAACTTGAGGCAAGTCTTCAGATCCAGCAACTATGCAATTGTCGTAAGTATTCTGCCCATTTTCTGTAATAAAAGCCGTATTACCCTTGTTCCAGAAAACAAAACTTTCATCTTGGTTCGCGTATCTTATTCCGCTAGCTGAAATAGTTTTTGGAACAGATAAGCTCCTTCCGTCTGACAATTTAAGATCAACACGGGTATCATTGTCTGGATAAAAAACAGCTTCAATCAACTTTCCATTATCACAGGTAAAAGGAGCTTTTATTGTTTTTTCTCTATTAAACCAATACTCCCAACTTAAAACAGTAGCTATTATTAAAACAGCCAAGATAATTACATTTATAATAAAAAGTTTTTTGTTTTTCATGTTTTTATACTACCATTCTATAAATTAAGTGCAAATCTAAATTACATTTCTAGTAAAATACTTTTAATGGGTTTATAATCCAAGTATGAGAATATCAAAAAAATACAACTTAATCATTATTGCCTGCCTATTGCTGGTTTTTTCTGCATCTTCAGTAAAAGCTGAAGATCCGGCTTTAGTGAAACAAAGAATGATTGATATTTTAGGGCACGAAATCAAAGTATTGAATATGCTTTTGAAAAACATGGTTTCTGCACAAAGCCAATCTTATAGCATTAACGCAAAGTCATATATTGTTTTAGACATTGAAAGCCAAAAAGTACTGTTAGAAAAAAATATAGATGACAGACAATCAATTGCCTCTATTACAAAATTAATGAATGCGACTATTGCAGAAGAAAATGTTAAAAAAGACCAGACTATAACAATAAAAAAAGAAATGCTTGGGTCTTATGGTTACAGCCCTTCTATATATGAAGGACTAAATATAAATTTTGATAATCTTTTGAAAGCCAGTTTAATACAATCTGTTAATGATGCAGCGCAATCTATTTCATATTTTGTCGGAAAAGATAAATTTGTAGACCTAATGAATAAAAAAGCCAAAGATTTATCAATGAACAGCACAACTTACGTTGATTCAAATGGCATGAATCCAGAAAATAAATCTACTGCCAGAGACCTATCAAAACTTGTTTCTTTTATATATAACCAACATCCTGATATTTTAGACACGACTAGAGATAATAATTTTTGGCTGAAAGATCAGAAAGGCAGACTGCTAAAATTCAGCAATTTAAACTTTTTCTATTATTTACCTGAATTCATAGGAGGTAAAACAGGCTACCTAGAAGAAGCCAGAGAAAATATAGCTTCTGTTTTCAATGTTAACGGTAAACCAATTGCCATTATCACTTTAAACTCAGACAACCAACAAGCAGATACTTTAGCAATTTTAAATCAACTAGAAAAATAATAAAAAACCTAGCGCTGTTAACATTAACACTAGGCACTATCACGATAAGTAAACTAAAAAACACCTTGAAGGTGTTTTTTAGTTTACTTATCTTTTCTTTCTGCTCTTTTGGCAGCAACTTCTGTTAAATAGATTTTCCTGATACGTACGCTCTTGGGAGTTATCTCAACCATTTCGTCATCTCCGATATATTCTAAAGCATCTTCAAGATCCATGTTTTTTGGTTTATTAAAGTGTTCATCAGAACCTTCTCCTCTTGACCTCATATTAGATAATCTTTTTGTTTTACAAACATTAACTCTAATATCTTCTGGTCTTGAATTCTGGCCAACCACTTGCCCCTCATATATATTAACTCCATGATCAAGGAATAAAGTGCCTCTATCTTGAACATTGATAAGTCCATAAAAGTTAGTTACTCCTGTTTCATGCGATACTAATGATCCTTGCAATCTTTCTTTGAATTTTCCTGGATCAGGCATGTATTGGAAAAAACTCGTATTCATAATTCCTAGTCCCTTTGTATCTGTTAAAAATTCTGATCTATAACCAAACAATCCTTTCGTAGGAATAATAAATTCCAAGAAAATAATATTATTGTTCATATTCATTTCTTTCAGCTCTCCTTTTCTGCTTAAAATCTTTTGCATAACAGAACCTTGATATTCTTCTGGAACTTCTATGAAAACCTTTTCGTAAGGAACCATAGTTTTTCCATCTACTTCTTTAGTAATTACCTGAGGTCTTAACACTTGGAATTCGTATCCTTCTCTTCTCATCCTTTCTATTAAAATTGCCAAATGCAATTCTCCTCTTCCTGAAATAATCCAGTTTCCGTCTCCTGTTTCTTCGATCTTCAAAGAAACATCAGTTTCTAATTCTTTAAATAATCTCTCCCTGATTTGACGTGAAGTACAGAACTGACCTTCTTTTCCGGCAAAAGGCGAATCATTAACCATGAAAGTTGTTTTCACAGTTGGTTCTTCTATATTAATAACTGGCAGTGCTTTTGGATTATCAATATCAGTAATAGTTTCTCCGATAGTAACATTGGCTATTCCAGAAATAGCTACGATGTCTCCAGCTTCTACTGATTCTGCTTCAGCTTTTCCTAATCCAACGAACGTCATTAAAGAAGTTATTTTAAACTTCTCCATATTTCCTTCTCTATTAATATGATAAACATCCTGACCAGCTTTTATTACTCCGTTATAAATTCTTCCAATAGCTAATCTTCCCTTAAAATCATCAGGCGCTATAGAAGTAACCAACATCTGCAAAGGTTTTGTGATATCAACAATTGGAGCAGGTATATGCTGAACAATGGCATCAAAAATAGGATTAATGTTTTCCATTTTAGATAAGTCTGATTCTGATCCAGCTTTTCCATCACGGCCTGAAGCATATATTACTGGAAAGTCTAAAGAATGATCTCCAGCTCCAAGTTCCAAAAACAATTCTAACGTTGCATCAAGGGCAAACTGAGGTCTGGATCCGTCTTTGTCTATCTTATTGACCACCACAATAATTTTATGGCCCATTTCCAAAGCTTTCTTTAAAACGAATCTGGTTTGAGGCATAGGGCCTTCTTTTGCGTCAATTAAAAGCAAACAACCGTCTGCCATATTAAGCACACGCTCTACTTCTCCTCCGAAATCAGCGTGTCCCGGAGTGTCAATAATATTAATTTTCATATCGCCGTATTGAACCGATGCATTCTTAGAGAAAATAGTAATTCCCCTTTCTCTTTCTAATTCATTACTATCCATTATCATTTCTTGAGCAGAAATTTCTTTTTTCATTTGAGTTTTTGACTGACGCAAAAGAGCGTCCACTAAAGTGGTTTTTCCATGGTCAACGTGGGCAATAATAGCGATGTTTCTTATATTGATCATTTTTAAGATTATATTAAAAAGTAATTATATACTAAAAAACGTCTAATGTCAAAATATATAAAATAAAAACCCTGTTCGCTGCATAAGCTACTAAGGGTTTTTTATCAACCTTAGTTGAGACGATCATTTAAAACATACCTCATGATCTCCTCGACTAAAGGACGGCTAATCTTTGGATGCTTCCAAAGGACTGCAAAACTTTGTTTGCTTCTCACGGTCTGATGAATCGACAACATGCCGATGACATGGCATTTTTCCACACCAAGTGAAGCATGAATAATGTCACCGAGCAACTGTACTCGCTTAGTATTGGAATACTCAGGTAAGGAGAGCACCGAAAGAACATCTCGCATTTCAGATATCCAAAACGCTTTATCTTGTTCAGTACTGCCAGACACAAGTTTACATTCTAGAAAGTCTTGATGACCAGGAGCAAGGCCAACTATTGACCATGCATTCATTGTCACTTGTTCATCGTCAGAATATTTACCAAGAATAACAAAATTCTCGAAATATCCTGATTCAAAATTGTCACCTACAATTTGAACAAGCGTTTTCCATGGTTCTATAAATTCAATCATGGACAGTTGAAACGATGGTAAAGTCATTTGAAAACCTTTCTTATGTTAAGACGCGGAGCCAGTTTTAGAAGAACAACTAAAAACACTATACTAAATAGTTAATATAGTGTCAATGTATGGCCAGACAAACAAAAACCGAGAGTAAATCTCGGAAATTATTTTATTATAAAAATTAAAACTTAGTTTGAGGGTAGTCTCTGTAAATCTCTTCTTTTGCCTTTTTACTAGTTCTTTTCTCTTTTTTTGGCAAAGTAAGTATCCAAGAAATAAGAGGCATTCTTAATTTATTAGACCATTCTTTATCCTTAAGAAGAGGTTTTTTTTCTTCTTGAAATTTAGTTAGCAAAGCAAAAGTAACCTGCAAATTATTAGGTGAAAGCTTATTGTGTTCTTCTAAGAATTTATCTTTAGTTAAGAAATCTTCCATGATTGATTATACAATAATTTTTACAAAAAATCAATAGATGTCGTGACAACAAAAAACCGGAATGAAAATCCCGGTTTTTTATTAGACTCTATTAAATGCGAGTTATGTTTGTCGCATTTGGTCCTTTTGGAGAATCAGTCTTTTCAAAAGACAATCTGTCTCCAACTTTTAAGTCTTCGAATGTTACATCCTTAAGTTCATTGCTATGAAAAAATAAATCTTTTTCTTCGCCTTCAACTGTGATGAACCCGAATCCTTTATCTGTAAGATTCTTAATAGTTCCTTCCATTTGATTTTTATTTAAATGTGATTTTTTATTATAAAGCTTATTTTACTAAGAAATCCGACTAAATTTTTAGGCAAATGCCTTATATTTAAGCATAGCATCTAGATATTGATTTGTCAAGAAAAGAGACCTACGAATACATAATTTCATTTTTATGAAATAAAAAAGCTCTAACTTTTCGGCTGAGCTATCTCTCAATAATTACAAGTTATGTTGCTGAATTTCAAATACATGTGTCTGGTTCGGACCAGATTCTGCTGATAATTCTAATAATTCAGAATTACCAAAATGAAACATTTCTAAAACATCTTTCCAATCAAGATGGTAGTACGCAACATAGATCATTTTTCCGATGTCCCCGTGACTAACTAATAAGATGTTTCCATCCTTGTGCTTACCCACAAGCATCCGTAAAATCTGATTTGCTCGTTCAATAAGTTGAGGAAAAGTTTCAGCTCCCTCTGGGTTTAAAAAATAACAAACTGTATTGGTTTGAAGAATATTGGGAGAACAAAGTTCCTCAATCAAATCCTGTGATTTGCCTGTCATTACGCCAAAATCTCTTTCAATTAATTCTTTTAGAACTTCTGGTTTTTTAATACCAAGCGCATCAGTAATTATTTCTGCCGTTTTGTAGGCTCTTTGCAATGAAGAAGCGTAGACGTAATCAAAATGAATTTTAGTGTCTTTGATTTTTCTAGCTACCTCAGTAGCTTGTTCAACTCCCTTAGCAGTTAGCGGTTCATCTCTTCGGCCATTAAGTATTTTTCTTTCATTGTCTTTATCTTGTCCGTGGCGAGCCAAATAAATTTTCAACATAATTTTTCCTCTTATTTGTGAATTTGCTAGACTATGTATAATTTAACACAAATTGTCTAAAAAACAATTATTATTAATCTATACCAAAAAAACTATCTCCTTAATCTTTTGGTAGTTATTTATATATAATTTTGTAAGATGTGCGCCTTTGTGATAGTATAAGAATATGAAACTACACGAAAAATTTAATCAAAACGTTTTTTCAAAGTTTATTAATAGTGGTTGGGGAAAAACATTTCGTATCGTCGCAGGATTATGCTTTTTAATCGTTGGCTATATATACCGCGATAGCTTTTTAGGTATAGCTTCTATGATATGGAGTATTTTCCCATTAAGTGCCGGGATTTTCGACTGGTGCTACATAAGTGCTGTTCTTGGAGGCCCAATCTCTGGTGCCAAGATTCGTAATAATCAGAGTACACCCCAGCAACCAGTTGCCTAAACATTATAATTTGAAAAAATAAATAATCCCCGAAAGGGGATTTTTTGTAGCTTCGACTACAGAATAATATTAGAACCTGTTGGGAATAAAAAACCCACAGTAAGATTACCATGGGTTTGAGCAGTTCGGACAGATGGTAGCATCTGAAAACTCAGACAGCTGTCCCATCTCTACTTCTTCCTTGCATATGTTGCATTGTTTAACGATCCTTGTAATGGTTAGAGGTAAAACCTTAATATTGTCTCGCTTCCTTTCAATCTCGACTAAGTCCTCAGATTCAGCTACTGTTCTCCAGCCTTCAAGAAAGAGGGTTGTTTGCAGTCGGAACATATGTACGACCCTTTCAAAAGAACTTGTTTGTGATAATAGATACATATTACACAAAATATATATTTTATCAAACAAAAACCCGAAAACATATCTCGAGACATTGGTTCGCTAGATGGGACGATTTTAGAAAGATTAATCTGTAAAAATAGGGTTAGCCACTATTTTAATTTTTATATAAGCTTTACCTGATTATAAATACAAACCACCTCATTGAGAAGCGGTTCTTGTCTCGGGACAATAGTTTATACTGAACATAGTGAAGTACTCCGACTACGGAACGACGTTCAGAACTTTAGATTGGACTAGAAATTAAGGTAGAAATGAGGGTTTTAAGTTTTCTGAAATAAAAAAGCCTCAATTCATTGAACTGGGGTCTGACCGTTTTTAGTTAGTTGTCTTACTAAGTCAGGGTCTAATTCATAGAAAAGCTAATATCAATCTATGTGATTTTTGAAAGTTTTCGCAAAAAAGGGCGAATCAAATGGTAAAAATGATCCGCCCATGACCTGACCCTAGAAAGATTGTCCAAGTGCTTCTTCTGTGCAATTGATTCTTTTTGAAATTAAGCCCTTTTCTCTTAGAAGAGAAAAAATTTTCTTTAGTTCTACGCCTCCAGTTTCTCTGATAAGAATCCATCTAAGGCTTTTTGAAAAAACATCTTTACTGAAATGGGCAAAACTTATAGAAAGAGTGTCAAACTCCGGATTCGATTTTAGTTTTTCTACTACCTGTTTCACGCAATTAACCAAAGCATGATCAATGGGGGTTTCCTTTGGAAAGAATATTCTATTGACCAAATCGATACTTTCAGCAGGAGGGAGTCTGAGTTCATCTAAAAAGTGTTGTACGTTCTCATCTTTCATAATCTTTTCGGTTTTCTGAGAATCGTAATATTGAGCAGCATAACACTGAACTGTTTGCCAGTATTGACTAGAAGTCAGTATGCGTGACATTCGCTTATTGATATTCTCTAGCCTTGCTTTGCAAAAATTCGTGTTAATTTTATGGACGTTTTTTAAGTCAAACTGAGCGATAAATTCTTCTAAAGAAAAAAATATCCCATCGGGATTTCCATACCCCGACGAAAGTGCGTAAGAGATTAAAGCTGGCATCGAAATGCCTGATTTTTCAAGCTCGTCAAATTGTATGTAGCCACCAGTCCGTTTGCCGTTTTCACTGCAGAGGAGAGGCAGGTGAATATAAACAGGCGAGGAGACTCCCAGTACCATTCTGATCATCTCTTGAACCGGGATCACATGAATCTTGTCTTGCCCACGTATGACATGGGTAACTCCAAGCTCCAAATCATCGGCTACTGATATAAGATTGAACAGGCAACTCCCGTCAGATCTTGTTAGTGGAAAATTTGTTTTCCCATCCTTGAAAATGTTTCCAAGTTCAAAAGATAAGTCGCCCAGCAGTTCATCGTTAGCTATTATCTTTGAACCGAAATTCTGAACGAATTTTTTAACATCCAGAGTAGTCAATCTAGAATCATCAGCCAAAGACACAAATCCGGAATCAAGAAGTCGTTCTAGGTATTTACTGTAAATTTGTCCGCGTTCAGATTGGAATAATGAACATCCCAAGACCTCATCGGAGTTATAGGGATGTATGTCAGCTTTTACACCAAGTGTACTTAGGAAATCGTACACTTCTCGGAAGTTTTGCTTTTTGTGCTTCTTTGGATCACTGTCGTCACACTTGATGATGCATTTGACGTCAAAGCCGTCGATTCTCATCTTTTGCGCCATTGAAAAACTGTAAAGATGGGACCGAACTGGTCCAATAGCCTTATTAGAATCTACCGGCGAGACCTCCAATTTTAGTACGGACTTATTCATTTTCTCCTCCAAGTCGATAGAGATGTTATTTGGTAAAGAACTCAATATTATTGTTACATACTTTACAGTGTTTGTAAAGCCACCCGTAACATGCTTGAATTTAATAGTGACTAACTTAATCTTAATAGCTCCCTTTGACAACCAAGTAAGCGTAAGTTAATCTACAGTAAAGCATATTAATTGAATTAAAATATGAAAAAACAAATAATTGTTATCCATGGCGGAGCAACTTTTAATAGCCATCAAGAATATATTCACTTTCTGAAACAAGGAGAAGTAAGTGCTAATACATTCAAAACAAAGAGAAGTTGGAAAGATTTTTTACAAAAAGAATTAGGCGAAGAATTCGAAGTATTTACGCCACAAATGCCAAATAAGTATAATGCAAGTTATGAAGACTGGAAAATCTGGTTTGAAAGAATAATCCCATTTATCAACGATAATGTAATACTTATTGGCCATTCTCTTGGCGGGATTTTCTTGGCCAAATATCTTAGTAAGAATATATTTGCTAAAAAAATAAGTGCTGTTTTATTAGTTGCCGCTCCTTTTGATGATAAAGATTTACAAGAAACCTTGGGAGATTTTATTCTCCCGTTATCTTTGGAAAAGTTTTATAATCAAACTAAAAAAATATATCTATTTTTTAGCAATGACGATCCTGTAGTTCCATTTGAGCAAATGAGTAAATATAAAAATGTTCTACTAAATGCGCAGATGTTTACTTTTACCGACAGGCAACACTTTAATCAAGAATCTTTTCCAGAAATATTAGAATTGCTAAAAAATATACAATTTTGAATTTCGTGATTAAAAACATTATTTAATAACAGTTTTCAATCGCCGAGTTTTTTTACAATCTCTCCACAGTTTTCCTGCAAAATAAAAAGATGCCATTTTTTATTGGATGTATTTTTACGAAAGATAAACTTTGGAACACATAAATCTTTCATAGGGATCCGAATAAATAAATCGCGTACGAAGCTCTGGTATAGATTTCAAAGTACTACTGATAATATTTTTAATAGTCTCTTCATTGTAATTAATTGCGCCATTTTCCAAGATGATATCAACAGAATTTGGATTCTCAAGCAGATCACCGTTATTCGTAGTAATATAAACGGCATTTTTAAGACCGGCACCAGTAAAAATTAGCTGAGAAATGTTTTCAGCTACTAATTGGTAAATAATTCCAGCGAAGTGATTCGGATTCTTGCCCGACATGGCCTCATTTGTACTTGGTCGAATACCGCTGATAAAGCCTTGTTGGCGATTACCTCTGCCAACAGCACCAATATCTCCTTTTGAAAGAGCTGTTCCCCAAACTGCGTAATACCGTTTAGTTTTGGTGTCTTTCGTATTTGTCCATAATTTTACAGTTGGCTTTTTAAAATCTGCTGAAAAATTCTTTAAAAAAAATATAATCTCGTCGTAAAGATACTTTGTAGCATTTTTTAAAATGGTATCATATTCTATATCATTTTTGACTTGTTCGGGAAAAATAGGGAGACATATTGTAATTTCAAATATGGAAGAACGTCTACGGATCATCGCTTTTATATCCGAACCAATCTCTGGAAATTTCTTTTTAAATATTTCTGAAGCGGTAAAGTTGTCAAGATGTATTGATAATTTCTCTGTCACACTTAGGGGAAAATAAGCTACTACATATACTGTATCGTTTGCATGTGTTTCGTCTTTAAGAATACTCAATAATTCCTCCTCTGAATTCGGTTTATAGAATCCTTTACCGTGGTCAGATCCTGCCAATGAAACAGAATAATTTTTTCGCGCTACATGTGATTTGTAATCATCGTGTCCCAGACACTTCGTAAAAATAGTTTCTATAGCATCTTTAAAAATAGCATCTACGTCAATATCGATATCACCAATTTTTTGTGTAATTTTCCCGATCAACAAGGCCTCTATTGGCTTAATAACTTCGCATAGGTTACTGTGGTATTTCGTGCTAGCGCCGCATAGTGTAATTTTATCAGCAGAGAAATTAGGGAAATAAGTATTGGAAAGTTTTGGGAATTTTTCCCATGTTTCACGTATATATTTCTGCACAAAAGATTGTGCAACCATATCTGCCAATGAGTCGGGATGTCCACGGAATTTTCTTTCCACAACTTCAAAAAACGCACGATTCGGATCTAGTGCTGCAATTGTAGAATTTTCGTGAATGTAGATATTCGACATATATTTTTAACTTATTTTGCCTTTTTCTTGAAAAAAATGCAATAAAATGCGCTGGTTCATATGATACCATCCACCTAGGGCTTGAAAATCTATGAAAGGAAGGTATGGTACTCGTATGACAATATATGGTTCCGTATTGCCGGGCGCAGTCAGTTTGGCTAACTGGGCGGCACGGACGAATTTAACACCCAAAGCCAAACAAAAACTCAAGGTTGTTGACTGGATGAGGAGTCATGGAAACAACGTGAGCCTAACGGCTCGCCGATTCGGATTGAACCGCGAGACAGTACGAATTTGGAAAAAGAAATTCGATACGGTTGGCATGATTGCTTTGAATGAAAAATCACACCGTCCCAAACACCTGCGAACATCGACCACCGACTGGAAAATCGTGGATGAAATCGTGAAAGTTAGAAATCAATATCCAGTGTGGTCAAAATACAAAATCAAGGCAATTCTGAAGCGAAAAGATATGATTGTTTCTGCAAGCACGATTGGCAGAATTTTAAAAAAGAAAGGACTAATAGACAAAAAGATATCTCGTAAACGTTACAAAGCTTCCAAGAATCCGAAACAGCGATACCCAAGGGGATTACGGATATCCTGCGAAGGAGATATGGTGCAGATAGATACTAAGTTTGTGACAATGCCGGGAGGCAGAATGATTTACCAATTTACTGCCATTGATGTCTTAACCAAACGACGAGTGTTACGATATTACTCTTCTCTGCTTTCAAAGAACGGCGCTGATTTTCTGAAAGTGTGCTTAGAGAAGTTTCCTTTTCCCATCCGAGCGATACAAACTGACAACGGCAAAGAGTTTTTGAAAGACTTTGACGGGCTGTGTAAAAAACTATCGCTTACCCACTACTTCATTGAGCCTGCCCATCCCAAACAAAATACGTACGTTGAAAATTCACACGGGTCGGACGAGCGGGAGTTTTACCAGCAAGGGAATGTGCATTGGGACATTGAAACTCAAAACGATGCGTTGAAAAAGTGGGAACATATTTGGAACTACGAGCGACCTCACGAGGCGCTCGGTTATCTGACGCCGGATGAATACTGCAACAAATTAAAACAGCTTCCTTTGCTGCCAAAAGAAGCTATCGTATTACAGACCTAGGTGGCGGAGATCTATCTGAACCTGGACAGAAAAAAACTACAATACAATTATTGGTTCGGAGAAAATAGTGTATTACAAATTTAAAGCTTAAAAATAGATGCTCCCCGCTATATGATGCGTTCAGAACACTTAATTGGGGGATAATGAAGGTAGAAACGAGTAAATTAAACGCTATTTTAGTATAAAGTTTGTATTAGGAAGATTTGCTCTGATTTGGTCTAAATCTTGTTGTGAATATGAATTTCCTGCCAAATTCAAAGTTTTTAGATTTTTTAAGTTTCCTAATTCGTTGGGCAAACCAGTTAACTGGTTATTAGATAAATCAAGAATTTCTAATTTTTGTAATTTTCCAACTTCCGCTGGTACACCAGTCATTGAATTATTGCTAGCATTAAGAACTTTTAAATTTATTAATTGCCCTATTTGTGATTGTATAGCTCCACTTAAAGAATTATCAGAGACATTAAGCTCTTCTAAACTTCTTTGGTTGAAAATATAATCAGGAATCTTTGTTAATCCTTGATTACTTAAATTAAGAGTTTTGCTTCCAGATACCAATGCATTTACATTATCATTATTACTATCATTTAAATTGCTAACCGACTGGAAAACTCCCGTATTCTGTACTATCAATATAGTAACTAAAACAATCAATATTATGCCTATTATTATAATTATTTTTTTCATATCGTTGTTAATTTGATTATCAGGAAGTTAATTATAACACATAATAAAAACCGAAGATATGATTTTCGGTTTTTATTATTTAGCTCGCCCTGCTCAACGATTTTCGAACTTTTGACTGGGCAGAGGAATATAAATATCCTACCGTGGTTTTAGACCAGATGAAAGGATTGTTGGCCAAGTACGAGAACCTGTAATCCCTGATTTCCCCAGGTGCCTTGCCCGTCCGTAGCCTCGTGCGGAGGCGGGGTTACCCTTGTGGCGAGCTTTGTGCCAAGGGTAAGAGCTTTTTGCACCAATTAAGAAACTGACGAGTCATAAAACCAAATTTGAGAGTGTGGGACGATTTGCTTAACTTGAGAAATGTTAAGCAAAATATGCCGAGTCATAATTGCTTAACAAAGCTTCTTATCCAAACACGAGCATTTTATCCGACTCTTCAACCATCTTGAGCAAATCGCTCATGGTAGAGATCGGGCAGACTCCGGACTCCTTTTTACCGCGAATTTCCAAACACGTACCGCATGCGTACAGGTCTCCTTTTAATTCCTTATACTCCGCAACCTTCTTGGAAATATCAAAGTGTTCCGTGTCGGCAATGGTATCAAGCTCGGCTCCCTCGCTCATCAAAAAGATCGTCACGCCATGATTAGCTTTAAGCGAAGTGATACCGAAACGAAACGTGTTCCAAATATGTTCCGGATTATTGGATTGTAAAATAATACCGATTTTCATAACAGTCTAATTTAAATCTTTTTTCTTTTCTTCAAACTCCTGCTTGTTAATCTCGCCCTTGGCGTATCGTTCTTGCAAAATTTCGAGTGCCGATTTCTCGTTATGGTGAGTACCACGCGATTGACTTGTGAGCCATTTGATAAGCGCGACAATGCCAGCGATTATTAAGACCCACCAGAGGATCATAAAAATCCAGCCGAAACCGCCAAAAGGCCCGAATCCAAAATTCATCATATTGTTTGTTGAATTATTACTGCCAAAGGGAGACGACCACCCTCCCCACATCATATTCATCATCGGCATCCAGCCTCCGCTAATTGCCGGAAACACGGCCGACGTGTCGCAACCAGAGAGTCGTTTGCCCATGACAATATGAATCTGTTCCTCACCGTCTTCGCCATGCGCTTGAATCATCATGGCGTTCATTGCGGCGTGCGACTCACCGGCCATAGTCCCCATAAAGTATTCTCCAAGCACTCCGTACTGCTCATCGTTTAGATTTTCACAAGTGACATCTTTGGCTTGAAGTTTATTCCAAAGTTCTTTACCTTCTTGCTCTTCGCGAGCAGTGTGCTCAACAACTTCATTCCAATCAACTGTCGTGTTGGAAAATCCCTGCCCGTCCGGCAGGCGGGCACCCATCATTTGAGCGTTCACCGAACCGGCGACAAGCATTGATCCGAAAATGAAAGTTGTAATGAGGAGTCTTTTCATATAGTTGCATTTTATCGCATTTTTTACATTTATACTATTTCTTGTTTTGCTTTTCCTGATACTCAAGTAACTTCTCGGCCGGGGAAATGCCACCAAGCACCTCGTGCGGAAAATAGTTCCAGGCATCGGTTACCAGTTCGAGCACATTGCTCAATTCCGAAGCATCTCCGCCACGATCAAACATAGCCACAACTTTCATCATGTCGTCGTTATCCTCCTCATGGAAAATAGCGTCCCGAACGTGATCCAAGGTAAAATCACTCTTGGTCTCCTTGAGCATATCCACGATTTCATCTTCTATTTCTTTCCTGCGTGCTAATATAGTTTCCAGATTATCTATTTGCATAAAATTTGAATGTGAAGCTCCTGCCCCGCCCCGTTAGAAGCAGGACGCTTTCTAATGGGGTCAATCTCTTTCCGCCGTTCAAGAATTTGCCTGCCCCGTAGCGAACTGGTATGAGGTTGTTTTGATTCGGTTTGCATTAAATTATTTTAGCATTTTCCTTTTTTCAAACGGAACGGGAACGGAAGCAGGCGGGCAAAAATTCCTTCCCCCCAACCCCCTTCCTTTTTGCCCCCTGATTGCCTGCCCGCCTCTGGAGGGGCCTTCGCCCCCAAAACTTTTCGGCAGGACGGCGGGACTATTTTACAATTGCTACAAAATCGGCGATTTTGCTTTTAAGTTGCCCAAGTCCATGATCATCGCCAACATCAACATGCGAAGTAGTCCAATTGCAAAACGAGTAAACCTGTTTAATTTTGTCCAAATCGCCATCATCTATCTCTTTATTACATTTTACACCATCAATCGCAGTTTGGAAATCGTTAGCGTTCCAATGTAGCAAGCCGTTTTTGATATATCTTTCAACCTCATATCTCAAATATTGCCCATATTCAACAACTTTCAATTCAACATCAAGACTTGCTGGCGGGATTTTTGCCAAATCTGCCTCAAAACTTCTTAACTTATTCAAGAATTTGTCCGCTCTACTTTTGCAAATAAAACTTCCGCCAAACTCTTTTTTGTTTCTAATCAGATTATATTCATGGCAATGATTATCAAATCGCTTTCTTAAAAATTTGAAAAATGTCCTATGATGAGTAAAAACAAAAATTTGCGAGAAGTTTTTTTGTTCTTCTGCGATCAAATCGACAAGGCAACTTAAATTACTATTATCCAAACTTGTGATTGGGTCATCAAAAACAAGTATTTTTTGATCTTTGGCTTTTTGAATATCAAGAAATGCAAAGAAAAAGCAAAGAGACAAAACCTGAATTTCACCCTCTGAAAGCCCCTCTTTGAAATCTCTCTCGTTATCTTCAAAATCCAAGACTTTGAATGCGAACGGAAATTCAATTTTGTTTCCTGTCGGATCAGTTTTCAGTTCGAGTTTGAAACTAAAATTAAAATTTTTGAAATAGTCTTGAATTTTGGATAAAAGATTTGAAAACGCCTTTGTCAAGCAATGATCCTCATATTCTTTCAACGCTGTATCGTAAACAGTTTTTAGTTTGGTAAATATATCCTGCAAAGTCTTTTGTTCTTTTTCCTTTGCTTCCTTCTTTTTTTGTTCTGCTATTTTGTTTCCATTGATAAAACCAAGCCCTTTGTCTATTTCAGATATTCTTTTTGTGCTTAGGGCAATTCGAGATTGAAGTTTTTCATCGGTATTATCAACCTTGAATTTAGTAATGAGTTTATTCTTTTGATCTACAAAATTACCGATTTCCTTGAAAAACTTTTCAATCGCCTCATATTCAAATTTTACTTTGGCATAAAGCTCTTTGATATTCTCTTTGTTTGGTTTTGCGAGTTTCGTTATTTTACCACTCAATTCCTTTATTTCTTTCACGGCTGGCTTTTTGTGTGCTTTTTCATCTTCAACAGAATAGATATTCGGTATTTTGTAGTTTTGATCAAGTTTTTTCAGCTCAAGAAAAATTGTATTCAACTCAAAATCAGAGAGGGCTTGTGTAATTTGTAAAATTTCATCAAGCAAAGTTTGCTTGTCTTTTTCAAATTGCTGTACCCGTGTTTTGTATGTTGTATCGTATATTTGCTCGTATAGATCAATAATTTTTTTAATACTGGCTTCTTCATTTTCAGATTGGCAAAATGGGCATTGATTTTGATGTGTCTTTCTGATTTCAAAACCAGCTTCAAAAAATGTTTTATGTGTTTTGACCTTATCAATTAACGCCTGCTCGGCTTCGATTTTTGCTTGTTCTTTTAAATCAAAATCAAAAATTGCCTGATATGTTTCGTAATTCGACAAAGAAAAATTAACTTCGTCAGTCGGCAAACTTTTTATGTCGTTTTGAATACCGACAACTTTCTTTTGCCTTCCTTGATCAGTTTCAAGACTCTTTTCCGTTTCCTTTTTTTCTTTGCCCAATTCTTGCTTTGATTTTTTGATTTCTTCTTCGCTCTTGTCCTTATAGCTTTGGTAGAGCGTTTTTTCTTCATCGCCTAAATTAAAAGCTAAAATATCTTTGTTTGCCAAGCCAAAATCTTTGTTTTTTTGGTCTTGTTCTTCTTTCGCCTTTTTTGCTTTATCTCTTATATCTCGCAAATTGATAGCGTCGCTATCAAACTCAATAATCATTTTACCCGACTCTTGCTCTTGTCCGTTTTGAGTGGTGTCTCGTCTATGTCCCAAATGAATATTTTTATCAACAAATTCACGATCAAAAAACAAAATAGAATCCTTGGCGATTTTGTTATCCCAATCACTATTTACTGGATACTTTTTATCTCCGTTGTCGAAAGTCAAACATGCTTCAATCGGTTTATGCTTTCCAAAATCCTTGTTTTCCGAAACATTTTTTAGAAGATTAGCGATTGAACTTTTGCCACTTCCATTTTCTCCGTAAAGAATATTTACTTCATCGTGAAAAGTTTCATTATTCAAAAAAGGTTGCCAAGTAAAATCTTGGAACGATTTATAAACCTTGATTGTTTTGATACTTTTCAGCTTCATACATTTTAGTATTTCCAGAGTTTCCCAATAATTCCTTCTATTTCAGTATTTAAGGTTTCAATTTTTTGAGAA
>Ga0209542_10005964_pt1 | contig 24003 bp, 28 predicted proteins | sample RifCSPhighO2_01_FD_184028 | JGI IMG/M metagenome (GOLD analysis project Ga0209542, IMG submission 184028) | Soil microbial communities from Rifle, Colorado - Rifle CSP2_plank highO2_0.1 (SPAdes) (version 2) | ecosystem: Environmental > Terrestrial > Deep subsurface > Rock core/Sediment ...
CTCTGGCAGCTCCACCAGAACTCTCTCCCCATGCAGCATAATAGAAAGTTGTTCCACCTTGATTTACATAATTTCCCCCACCAACTGAAAAACCATTCGCTGTTAAGGATGTGATGTATGCCCCTCCACTTGGCTCGTTCTTTCCCCTTATAAAGAAATAATCTGTTGTCAAACCACTATAGACTATAACGGTATCTGGTCTGAATCCTACATCTATAGTTTGTGTTCCGCTATTCCCAATATAAGATCCTGACTTGAATAAACTTCCTCCACTTGCGTTGCCTAACAATCCAAGATTAATAGCATCCTGCAAAGTAATAACTTGCCCATTAATCTTAACATTCGTCTCATCAGCAGTATGGCCGAAAGATGTCGCCTGTGCCGCATTCTTATACCCGACATCAGAGGTGGAAGAAGGATTAGCATAATTTGTTCCAGAATTAAAAGCATAAGCAAAAATTCCAGCACCAATTATTAATATTGCACCAAGAAGAATAAAGAAATACTTCTTTTGGATATTGACCTCTACTTTCATATTTTATACACGAATATAAACTTTAAAAACCTATCTCCAAACCACACTAACTTCATCTGTTCTTTCTCTTGGCGAGATATCAATTTCATCTGGCTTGAAAGATATTCCTGCATTAAACATTAGTTCCCCTGTAAAAGCAATCATTCCAGCATTATCAGTTAGCAAACTTTTTTCAGGGCAAAAAAACTTGGCTCCTCTTTCTTTGCACATTATCTTGCACATCTCTTGTAATCTAGAATTGCAAGCCACGCCTCCTCCCAAAACAAGCTCTTTCTTCCCAGTATGTGCAAGGGCACGTTCAGCAGCTTCGACTAGCATTGCAAATGCAGTTTCCTGCAGTGAAAATGCAAGATCCTCAATCTTTTCTTTTTTATCGTAAAGCTGCTGCAATTTTGTCTGCATCCCTGAAAAAGAAACATCCATGCCCTTTATCGAATAGGGCAATTCGATATATCTTCCATTTTTAGCAACAATTTCAATTTGCGGACCTCCAGGAAAAGGAATTCCGCAATGCCTTGCAAACTTATCAATAAAATTTCCTATTCCTACATCAAGAGTCTCCCCAAAAACCCTATACTTTCCAGCATCATATGCAATTATCTGAGTATTTGCCCCGGAAGCGTAAAGCAGAACTGGATCCTTAGAACCTTCATGCCTTCCGATTTCTAAATGAGCTATACAATGATTAACCGGAATAATATTAACTTTTAACTTCTCGGCTTTTTCCTTTGCGAATCTCATCCCAGCCAGAAGGCAGGGAGAAAGTCCTGGCGCATTCGATAAAGCAATAGCATCAATATCTTCTTCTTTCACTTTTGCAATTCTTAAAGCTTCCAGATAAACTCTTTCAGAAACGTCTGAATGATGTTTGGCACTTTCCATGGGGATAATTCCTCCATGCGAAGGCTTGTACATATCCTTGACATTTGAAAGTATCTTTCCTTTATTCACCAAAGCAACTCCGAAAGTATGCGCCGTGCATTCAATGCCAAGTATCATATATTGTTAAGCAAGGCCATATTTATAAATAATCACTTGGCGTTTTAATTAAAATAATTGTTTAATTGTAAAAGAAGAATTTATATATTCTTAAACCGTTGAACCAAAATGCGAGAAGATAAGCTTTATAGAATACTTGGAATAGACTCAAAGCAAGACGATTGTTTAGCACAAATCGGTAGGATGTTTAATTCCGCAGGCATATGGGTAATGTCTAAAAGCCCAGATAGAACACTTTACCAAGCAATTGATGGTGGAAGAGTAGCACGAGAATTGGACGCATTAACAGATAAGGGTCTTTTTACAGTTTCTGGAGAAAGAAAGATGAAAATATACGAACCAACACATACTTTTGTTAAAGTTTGGAGAAAATATCAAACTTTAAAAGAAAATGCCAATCAATCCTGATATTTAGGATAGACTAGTAGTAAAATTCTTACTGCTAAGTTTAAATATCTAATAAATAATTATTTCTTATGGCAGTAAATGAACCTCTGGAAAATATCGTCCTATTGGAATTATCCAAACATATTTCTTCGATAGACCCTGTTTTTAAGATGTTGGCAGACGGAGATGACAACATAGTAAAAGAAGTAATTAAAGTGAGAGTTAGGAATCATATTGACGAAGCTCATAAGATAAGAATGCACTTCGGTTATTTTATTGGTTATGGATACGATTTTACTAAAAAAGATGAAGGAACTCCTGCAAAAGAGATATACAATAGAGCAGTTAAAATGACAAAAAAATTCAGTGGCACACCTAGTATGGAGCGTTTTGTTAAAGACGGAATAGCCGATAATAGATACGGATGGTATATTACAAGTTTAAAATAAGATATCTTTAAGTGGATTGGCCTTTTTCCAGCTTTTTAATCTCTTCTGGACTTAAATAATAAGCAATGAGTGTCTTCTTGTCATCTTTACTGGCAGTTTTCAGCCTGTATTCCCTGAAAGCCAATAACTCTTTTCCAAATCCTTTTTCAACCGAAGCAACATCAGTTTCTCTTTCAACTTTCTTTTTGAAGGCATCACTTACAGAATACCGAATTGCAAATACACCCAATTGCAGCCAATTCATCTCTGAATAGCTTTCAAGATGCGCAATTTCATGTGAGAAAAGACCTCTAAGTTCAAAATCGCTGACATTTTGAAGTTTATCACTATCAATAATTATTTTATTTCCTTTGGAAGGATATCTTTTAGCCTCTGCAGAACCATGATTCACTTTTTCGATAATGATTTTAATCTCCTCATTGCCAATAAAAGAAAAGTTATTTTTTATCTCTCCACTAATGCGATTGCCCCTCTCCAGCAAATCCGAGTAACTTTTTTTATCAGAGTAATCTGCGGAAGTTAAACCCATATTCAATATTAAAATACAAACAATAAAAATATCTGCTTTTAGTTTTCCCAACTATTATTAACCTCCTTATAAGTCTCAATGCTTCCAATATCGTACCATTTTCCCTTGAAAATATGAGGATAAACATCTTGAATAGAACAAAGATACTTTACAAAATAACCTGGGCCATCTTTGGGTTTATCAGTTTTCATATAATCCTCCAGTTCAGCCAAATCAGATTTGCTGAATATATAAATTCCTATAGATGCCATTCCAGTTTCTGGATTCTTGGGTTTTTCTTCAAAGTTAACAATTTTCCCATCTGAAATCTTGACTTCGCTCATTTTCCTGATTTCTGGCAAATCTAGCTCATATAAACCAATAAGAGTTTTCTTATTTTTATTAAAAGTCTCTATATACTCCTTCAGATCAAAGTCAAATAAATTATCTCCTAAAACAACGAGTAAATCCTCATTAATCTCTTCTTTTTTAATAGCGAGCCACAAATCACCTATACCTCCCAGTCGATTTTCATTGCTATCAGTACCGTCATTTAAAACTCTTATATTTTTATATTTCTTTCTCCACCCGACAAAAGATCGGTAAAACTTAGAATTAGAAATAACAATTATCTCATCAACATATTTGCTGATTCTCTCCACAGTATAATCCAATAATAGCCGATTCTTTATTGGTAATAATGCCTTTGGTTTGTTAACTGTCAAAGGGTAAAGTCGGGTTGCATATCCTGCACACAAAATAACTGCTTTCATAGAAAAACTTGCAAAACGGCAAATATAAACATTATCAAAAACACGATATGACAAACATTCGTGTTTGGGATGCTCAAGGAAATAAATTTCCTTGACATGAAAAATAGATAAAATAAAAAAGAAAGACAAAAAGAAACGACACGGCCTTAGTCATTATGAATAACTAAGTATGAAATATTATTTATTTCTTCTTTTTCTTTCTTCCACGAGCCATTTTAGCTTCACATACGTTTCCTTTTCCGTCAACGTAGTAAAGATATCCTGGCTTTCTTTTAACTGCATTCTTTACAAGAATTGATCCCATTTTTTCCTCCTTTTTATGAATTATTATTTAATTACAGTATTATTTATAATCTTTTATATTTAAATCTTTCCTTTTCCGACGAAAAACTTGATTATTTCAATGTTTTTACTATTTAAGGGCAATTCGACCAATTTTCTAAATTTTTTCTCAGGTTTTACAACCGAGGCAAATGGTTTTACTATTTGACATTCTAGAGCATTATTATTTTTATCCAGCCAGACTGCCAAGAAAGAGAAAAATACAAAGTAGGAATGTATGGGGGTCCTTGTATCTTTGTCGAAGACAAAAAGAAGATTATCAGTCTCTTTTCCTTTGAACATGAGCCCGGAAAATTTTCCAAAAAAAGAAAGCTTTTTTACTTTCAGAGAGATAAATCTTCGCTTATGTTTAACCAACATCTTTTCTCATAACCTCATTACTTATAGGTCTCTTCCAAATCTTGATTAAAAAATATAATATCAAGCAAAGGCCAAATATTACTAATGCTATCTGCATTATTAGCATTCTGTTCTTGATAAGGAATATGGTTAAATCAATCAACACACTTGGTTTTGCAGTTGCCGGGGATTCAGACATCTCTCTTATGCTGCTGCTTATATCAACTATCGCAAAAGCAAATAAAGCTATTAGCCCAACAGCGATTACTAGTGTTGAGAGGGTAAAAAACATACTATGCGTCCCCTTTTTTTGAAACATCATTCTCGATAAACAAGGCATTCTTTATTTATAAATCTATTACAGAATAAGGTTTTTATACTTACATTGTCTAGTCGTTGAATAAAGATGGATGATTATTTCATTAATATTGATTTAAATACTGAAGCAGGCAGAGCCAGCTATATCACTGAGATTGCCAGGATAAAGAGTAGCGCACAGTCTCCGGAAGGCAAGCTCAGCTTATTAGATTTATTGATAAAGGATTTCTTAAGAAAAAGATATCATATCAAAAAAAACTCGGAGTATTCTGAAATGATAGATCTCTTTTTGGAGAAAAAACTTCCTCACCTGGCTATTTTCTGCCACGATATGATAAAAAATATGTATTCTGGAGAGTCTATAGACCAAAATACTATCTCAATATTACTTGACGATGCAAAAGCAATGATAGAAAAGGATCTTTATGGAATTTCCTCTCAAGAAGAGAAAAAAGGTATCTTCTCAGCAATTTTTGGAAAATTGAAAAACAAGAAGCCTCTTCCTATAAATGCTGCACCTGATAAAATGAGCAGGCAAACCGAGAAGATAATTGAAAAAACGTTGTTGCCGGAAACCCGGATAAAAATTGAAGAGCCAGAAAAACAGAGCAAAGACGAAGAATCAGAAAATTCAGACAACCTTATAGAGTCACTTCGCGGTCAGCTTAAATTCTCTGCCACAAATATGGTTCAGCAAGAAGTTGCAGCAACAACAATTGATGATAAAGACCATCCCGGAATAGAGAATATTGATAACCTTGAAAGAATAAAGGATAAAATAAAATATCGAAAAATAGAAGTCGCCAGGAAAAAGCAAAGCGCCTTAAAATTGCGGCGTCTCGCTCAAAATCCAGCACCCGTACCAGAAGAGAAACCAGCTGAAGAGTAAATCACTAATTAATAGTTTAAATTCTATAGTGGTAACGTCAGAAATATTTAAATACTGATTTTTATCTTAAAATAAAGCAAATGGCACAAAAAAATATTGCACTTGAGCTTTTGGTAATAAACGGAAATCCCGAAGGCGTTGAACTTCTTGCTAATGAGCAAAACATCTCTAATCCATTAAAAACTGAGAAAATTGTCGAAGCAGGAGTATATTATGCAATAAAAAAAATGTGGGAAGATGCAGAGGGCGGAATTGATTCTCAAGTAATTTGCCCATACTTATCTCAGACAAAATTTACAGAATATTTTAATTCAACTAAAGATGTAAATCTGCTGGGAAAAATTGTTGATGTCCTGCAGGCAGGAACACATGCGCAGATGGAAGCTTACGCCCAAATCAGTGCAATTGATGTTTTAGGAATTGAGGCTCTGGAAAAATCTATCAGAAGAAACATGGATAATAAAAGTTTAAACGATAAAATAGTAAAATTAGTCAAAGAAGGTTATTCATTAGTTTTCTGCCCACACGACATTGACTCTGATATGGTAAACCATTACTTTCCTATTGTAGATAAATGGAGAGATCTAATAAATCCACAAGAAGTTGCAGCTAAATCAATAGAAAATATTGCAGACGACTCCAAAGAGGAGGATATCTTTGAGTATGATTATAAAAAGGAATTTGTTTACGCAGCGCTTGACAGATTAATTGAACTAACTGATAGAGAAACAGTCTCGCAATTGATGTATGAGAATTTTGGTGAAAGTAAAAATTACAAGAATTTTATTGCAGATGGAAAAATAGAAGAATATAATCCGAAACCAATTAAGAAAAGTGATACAAAGGTCGGAGACAAAATCAGAAAAGCAGTTAATAAATATGAAAATGATAGATATCCATTTAGTAGTGCAGTAAGAGAATTATCAGAGGCAATTGGCAAAAACGGAAAAGACTATATTTCAGAAAGAATGGGTGCGTGGTTTAGAGAAGGCAAGATTAGGCACTTAAATGAAATAGCCGGATTTGAGGATGGCAGACTTTACAATCACGATATTGCAAAAAAAGCTATCGGAGAAGAAATTGCAGAATTATATAGAAAAGGAGATTTAGAAAGGTTAGAATCTATTTTTGACTTTCCGCCTTCCTTAATTGATGAATCAAATCCAGAAATAAGTGATGTTGTTCAAGCTTACAAAATAAATCAGCAAACTAAAAAATAAAAATGACCAATAATATAGAACACTACGTTTGTTTATTGCCTAACAACAATCAAGAATTCGAGGATGTAGAAGCAAGACTAAAAGAATTAAATGTAAATTATGAAAGACGAGATTGTTATAAAAGAAGTCCTGATTGTTTTTCAAGGGCATATCGCATATCCGAAGATGAATCAAAAAAACTGCCAAGAGATGAGAAAGGACCATTCTTGCCTGTCGGACATGAAGAGCAGGGTCACGGTTTAACACTTGATTCTACAGGCAAAGTCTGGCAGTTATGCCTAAAAAATGAAGTTTTGGTAGATTAACTAAATTAAACAATAATTCAAATAAAATAAATAAAAATGTCAAGCTGGATAGGAGTTTATGGTCATGATGAGTCTGAATTAGCTTGGCTCAGAGATAATTATTCAAGAGCAGACGGCAGATTCAAGAAAATTCACCCCATATTTGAATCTGAAGGTGAAAAGTATGAACACGGAATCTTAGAAATTAAATCTCCTGGTGCTCATCAACTAGAACAGCAATATTACTGGAATATACCTTGCCATTGGGACAGTGAAGCTCATTTCGAACAGACTAAAAGCGATATAAACGCAGTTTTACAAGAACTTAAAGGCCCTAAAGGACTTGAAGTTTATCTTTCTCCAATGGTAGGTTAATGATTAACATGCAAGATCATATTCTGAATTACATAAAGCAACAAGTTATAGGAAAGAGTGGAGCAGCATTACTGATTGGCAATAATTCAGCGCAAGAATTAAAAGAATTATATCAAAATCTTGATAAATTAAAATACAGGGGAATGATTGAAAAGAGAGAAAATGAAACAAAATTCTGGACTGATTTACTTGGATTAATTAAAAAACAAGATTTTTCCAAATCAAACTTAACAAGAGATCAAACTGTAGGATTGGTTGAAACATCCCTAAAAAGGCTTGATGATATCTTCTATTTATTCTTGCCTGACGTTGATACTATTTTCTATAAATATGACGTACAAGAAAAAGGCATGATGGGTGCATCTTTGCGAAGAATTTGGCAGACACGGGGCACAAACCTAACAATCCTAGGTTCATTGAGCGATGCAAACACCAAAAGTTACGAAACAACAATAGACAAATATACTTATCCTTTCTATCTTGGTAATTGGCTGCCTATCTTTTTGTAATTGAAAAAACTATTTCTGTCTTTCAAACTCTTCTTTCTGATATCTCTCGCATCCTTTCTTAAACTCATCAAGTGGTGGCAATGAAGGATCTTTCTTGAGCTTTATATCATAAACTTCCACTAATCGATTAAATAAATCAGGATAATACCAGCACCTATTATGTCCCTGTTTATCAACCCATTCTTGTATTACATTCCTAGCAAGATAGTATTTTTCTTCAAAGTCAGTCATGTAACTTATTGCCAATCAAGATAATTTAAACATTTGTGCTCTTGAAAGGATATTTCCTAAGGAAATATCCTGTATTTTGTATTGATAAGCGCAAACTCCAGAATAAATATTACTAAAGCGGCAATCAGGAGATATTTTGAGATGTTTATTGAAGCAGGACCTACTTTTAGATCCATGATGTTGGAATAAGCATCGATTAGCTCATTCTCATTTGCAGCATTTGAATAACTGCCGTGTGTATTGAAGGATATAGCTTTCAAAGAATCCTCATCAAGTTTAGAAAGACCGAAAGATGCACTTCCTCCCTCCTTTGTTCCGATAGCTATTGTGTTAATTACAACATTATATCTATTTGCATAATTTATTGCATCATCTATTGAACCAGTGTTCACTTGTCCATCACTTAATAGTATTATAGAACCGCTCTTCTCATCAACTAACAGGTTAGTTCCCGTGATAATTGCTTCATAAATGTCAGTTCCTCCAACCGAAGTGATATTTATTCTGCTTATTGCCTCTCTAACCAATGACTTATCATCGCTGACAGTTTGCTCAATAATCGCATTCCCTGAAAAAGATTCTACTCCTATCCTTGTCTCTATTGGTGCAGAATCAACAAAAGAAATTGCTGCCTTTTTTGCTGCTTCAATTCTGTTTGGCTGAAGATCATTAGCATCCATACTCTTGGATGAATCAATCACCAATACAAAAGAAAAATCAGTGGTTTTCTTTTCAATATTCAATAATGTACCTGCAATGGAAAAGACCATTAGAACTGCTATTAACGAGCTTAAAATTAAAATCCAGATATTTTTGGAATATAAGTCTATTCCTCTTATTCTGGCAATTGCATCAAAATTCGCAAATCGGATCGCTCTTCTTCTATTGAGTTTTATGGATATGAAATGAATTAGAATAAAGATAGGGATTACGAATAGAAAAGAAAGGTAATTTGGCTGCAAAATAGTTATGTTCATTTGAAAATCACCTTTTTTCTAACTCTTTCCTGAATAAAGTTTATTACATCAAAAGAGAAAGGCTTATCTGTTACTAGTTCAAGACAGTCTACATCTGCGCTTCTAAAAGCTTCTCTTACAAACTTTGCTTGTTTCTCTGCATGCCTTTCATACTCTTTCCTAGCAAGTTTTGGCTCTATAAGAAGCTGATCTTTTGTAAAAGGATTTTCAATTATAAATTCTCCCGAAACATCTGGCAAAGTCTTATCCAAAGGATCCTTTATCATGAAAGCAAGAGTCTCATATCGGCTGCTTAATAATGAGATATTATGCTTGTCCTTTTTGCTGAAATTAAGAAAATCAGAGACTAAAACTATTGTACAGGTAGAATTATTGAAGTTTTGAAGTATAAAGTCCAAAGCGCTTGATATATTTGACCCACCCTTATAATTCTTAGGATTAGATAATAAATCGAGAAAGATGTTGAATTGCTGCGTGCCTCTTCTGGGCACGAAAAAGTTTCTTACTTCATCATTGTATAAAATCAATCCTGCTCTATCATTAACATTGATTATTATGTCCGTTAAAGACAGAACCAATTCTGCAGCATATTCACATTTCAGCTTTTCTGTTGAGCCAAATACCATATTCTCCCCAATATCCAATACAAAAACAATCTTTTTATCCTCTTCTTCCTTATATTGTCTCACAAGAAGCTTCCCCGACCTGCTGCTAGTCTTCCAGTCTACTGACGAAACATCATCATCTGGAGTGAAATCCCTGAATCCTTCAAAATCGAAGCTTTTCCCCCTAAAAAATATTTTATATTTTTTTGACATCACATCAAAACGCTTAAGAAAATACCTTAACGCAGATATGCTCTGCCCAACATCAATGTTCAGCTTTCTTTCTGAATCCATTTTAAGGAGCACGAACTATTTTAAATATTTCGTTGATAATTTTTTCAGACGAAATTTTATCCGCTCTTGCCTTATAGGAAAGAATCAGCCTATGCCTTAGAACATCCTTGGCAACAGATTTAATGTCTGATGGTATAACGAAATTTCTTCCCTTCATCAAAGCTTCTGCCTTTGCGGCTACAAATAAAGCGATACTTGCTCTTGGAGAGCATCCAAGCTCTATATAATTTCCAAATTCAAAATCTTTATCCCTTGTTTTCTTCACAATCTTCAGAATATACTCTTTTATCTTCTTGTCAAGATATACTTGATGGGTAAGCTGCTGCATCATTATAATTTTCTCAGGAGAAACTATTGTTTCTATATCAAAATCCTCAAACTTCTTAAAAGTAGTATTCTCCTCCATTATTCTTTTTTCACTTTCTTCATCCGGATAATCCATTTCTATCTTAAACAGGAATCTGTCAATCTGCGCTTCAGGCAGAGAATAAACTCCCTCTGTTTCAATAGGGTTCTGGTTAGCCATCACAAAGAAAGGATTTGGCAAGGAGAATGTCGTACTCCCTATAGTGACTTGTTTCTCCTGCATTGCTTCAATCATAGCAGACTGAGTTTTAGGAGGGCTTCTGTTTATTTCATCCGCAATTATAAAATTTGCGAATATTGGACCCTTCACTATTTCAAACCCTTTCTCAGGATTATAAGTTGTAAGTCCTAGAATATCGCTTGGCAGCAAGTCAGCAGTAAATTGCAGTCTCTTAAAACTGCACCCGCTGACTTGGGCAAGAGCCTTAATCGCAAGAGTCTTTGCTATACCCGGAACTCCTTCTACAAGGACATGCCCATTACACAGCAATGCCCTTAACAAAGAATCCACAATCAAATCCTGTCCAAAGAAAACCTTAGAAATCTCTTTTTTCATGACTGCAAGTGCTTTAGCAGCATCTTTCACCTTAGCAGGATTTGCCTTTTTCGAACTATCACTCTTTTCTTGATCCATCTTTTTTAATACTGAATAGCAATACAAAAAAGCCATCCATACTTTTAAACCTTTCTCATTTTTTTGGTTTCATAAATATATCCAAAAAAACTTAGTCATACCCAAGCAGGCTTTTTCTTAATTTCATTCTGTAATAAAGATAATATCCAAATCCCATCACCAATGCCAGAGCACTAGCCCATATAGTGTATGTGAGAAGATTATTGCTCTTGAATGCATTCAGCACATTTCTAGAACCATTGACTTGTTCAATTGATCTCTTGCACGCAGCAATGGCCTCATCAATTTTTGTCTCCGCAGATTTTATATCCCCCTCACTATAGTCTTTCTTTGCTTCATCAACAAGCTCTTTTACCTCAGCACATTCAGGATTATCCACTATTAATTGCTCTGTAAAGAGTATCCTTTTTTCTATAGTGGCTCCTTCCTTAACTGTCAGATAAATCTTTCCCCAATCGGAATATTTAGGACTTTCAACACTTGCATTTATAGTTATTTCATAAAGTCCTTCTAATTGCGTGTCGATATTAATGGTTAAAGTAGCATTTTTTTTCTCCCCAACGCCTAGAACATTCACAAAACTATTGTCAAAAGAAGCATTTATGTCTTCGGCAATCTTTCCATTTATAGCAACACTACTGAAAAGGCTTATCCTGTTTAAAACATCCTGACCATTGTTAAACAGAGTTATAGGAAGAACTATTCTATCTTTCTTGTCCGCTGAAACAGGGTCTGGAAGAAGTATTTTCAATGAAATAGGCTTTGTAATTGTTGTAGTGCTGCCGCCTCCTCCGCCTCCCCCAGCGCTTGGAGTATTGACTGTGGTGGTTGTAATAGTCAATACAACAGAGAAATTATTGCTTGTTGCATTGCTTAAAATTGCCTCCGAATATGAAGAACCATTGTATTCGTATGCAGAGATGCTATAATTGGAACTTGCATCCGAAGTCGTCGAAAACTGCACAGAAGGAGTGCTTGCATTAGTCCAATTAGATACCGAGACTGTAATTCCACTTCCAGAAATCAGAGTGGCAATGAACCCGATTGTCTGATTTATGCAGGAATCAGAGGCATCTATGTCCCTGAAATAACTTGATAGGACTACAGAAGAGGGGCTCCCTCCTGAAATATCAGCAATGTCGCTATTGAAGCTTAAAGGCGAATTTGTGTTATTGATATTGATACTCCATGAAGTTGTATTGCTAAGCTTCTGATTTGAAGCATTTAAGGTTAAATTAACCTGGGCTAAACAAGCAGTTTCATCAGTAAAATTAGCCGTGAAATTCCATAAAAATGCAGTAGCGTTGCCATTTCCAGAAGTAGTATTGCGCAGGGCATTATTGATATACAATTTATATGTCAAGGCATCTTTAACACTATGATTAACTGTGAAATTCAAAGCAGAGGTTATATTTTCGGCCAGATTGAAAATATATCCAGAAGCAGGAGAGATTATTTGTGGAAAATCATATATCCTTAAGGTGAAATTAGCGCTTGCATTAAGCCCTGAGCTGTCGGTTACTTTAACGCTATAATTCCATATTCCTCCCTTTCCTGTCAATGAAGAAGTATTTTCAATAATCCCAGAAGTAGCACTTGTAACACTCAGGAAATTACCACTTGCAGTTAGATTACTTATAGTATATGTAAGATTAAGAGAGGTTTCATTAACATCCTCCACATCAGTAGAATTAGCATCATAATAAAATCTTTCAAAAATAGAGATATTCTGCCCTGAAATTGAAGCTATAACTGGGGCATGAGTTAAAGAAAAGATAGTCATGTTTATTCGTAATGCGCTGCTCTTGTTGCTTCTATCACTGATATTTATCGTTATATTATATCTCCCAATATCATTATGGTTTGGAGTAAATATTCCCTGATAAACTGAAATATTCGTTCCCGGAACAGGATTAGATAATGTAAACGTGAAAAGTGATGAATTCACCCCTTGAATCGTCAAATTCAGACTCAAGTTTTCATTATAGAAAGACTTTTGGCTGTTAGGAATTAAAAGGTCATTATCTATCGCATATAATGTTATGGCAGTATAATTATCTTCACTGGTGTTTATGTTAGAACTTGAATCAATGGAATAATTGGATGAAGTGCTCACAAGAGGCCTTGTAATAGAAACATTATCATTCCTATTAAAAACTGTGAAATTAAACAGTTGGGAAGTGACTGCATATTTCGTGTCAGTAGCATTGATTAAAACTTGATGGAATCCTACGTCAACATCATCCGGAGTGAAATTTATTATTCCTGTTGTCTTGTTTATATTAAATGATGGGAAACTGTCTGAACTGGAGAAAGTAAAGTTCAGAGAATCTTGAGAATTTGAATCAGTCGCATAAGTGCTTAGATTTAGATTTAAAGTAAATAAAGAGCTTTCATTCATAGAGATATTGTAATTAGAACTAGAATTCCAAGAAGGAGCAGTATTATTCCCAACAGTGATTGAAAATACCCTTGAATCTATAGAATAGTTATTTGCGTCCTGGACACTTATGTTTACATTATGTACTCCTATCAAAGATGAATTAGGCCAGATATTTATTATTGCACCAGACTTATTATTAATGACGCTGAGAAGAGTGAAATTAACCCAGCTTAAATTTGATGCAAAAGTTATACTTTCATTATATACTCCTTTCTGAGAACTTAAAATAAGAAGGTCATCATCACTCGCATTGATATAAATAACACCTGGGGTAATAATGGTGACATTCACATCACTAATGTTCTGCAATGTGACAGAATCATTTATATTTGCAATCGTGAAATTTGTGAAATTGGCAACATATTGAACTGGGATACCATTATCATAAATAGTGAAATTAAGAGACCAATTTCCTACTTGCTCATCTCTTGGAGTGAAATTAGCCAAGAATGAAGCATTGAAGCCAGTTGTTACATTGACCGGCAATGTCAAAGTATTCGTTCCGCTTGCATTAAATGCAAACCATGTAAGAAGAGGATTTTCATTTACCGTAGCAGTTATGGTTAAATTGTTCGTTTCATCAACATCTGTTGCATTTACATAGCAATTGAATAATGAATCTTCAGTCAAATTATTTCTCTCATTATCGCAAACATAATTAAATACTGGAGCATTATTGATGTTAAGAACTTGGAATAATATTATTTGGCTTCTCAAAGCCCCTAAAGAATCAGTTGCGGTAAAATTGATAGTATAGTTTCCTACATCATTCCTTGCAGGAGTGAATGTTATATTTATAGTCCCAGCACTCCCGTTAAAAGTATAATATGTGCTATTGAACAATTCTTTTCCTGCAGCAGTGCTGCAATTTCTTGTGCTCCATTGGGCCACACTGCAGTTTAGAAAAGTTATATTGAAATCTATAGGGGTATTGTTTTCTTCATCTGTCGCATATATAGTATAATTGAAAAATTGCGTTGAATTAAATGACTGATTATTCAAATTGGTAAATATCGGAGCATCATTCACTGCAGTTATATTCACTCTTAAAACTCCAGGCAAAATGGGACTTTCGCTATCTCTTACATTAAGTTCTATCTGCTTCGAGCCAGTATCGTTTGTATTAGTAATATTAATTAATAAGACTCCAGTAGAACTATTAAACGTGAAATTAGACAATGTAGTATTAGAGTTTATAGTATAATTATAAGTTAGAATGTCATTTAAATCAGGATCACTGACATTATTAGAAAAATTATAAGTGCAAATTGTATCTTCAGAGCAAATCCAATAATCATTAGTCCCGGTGTTGCCATCAAAATCAATAAATGACCCGCCAAGAGTCTTTGTTATTAAGGGTTCAGTATTGGTTATAGTATAGGAGTCAGCCAGGCTTATATTTCCAAATGTGCTGCTGCAATTGACAAGAAAAGAATGATCTCCTTTGTAATTAAAAGAACGATTATTATACCATAAAAGGTTAGTTGAGTTAAATGTCATGTCGCTTGAGCCAGTGTAAGCTCCAGTAAAATTATACGAGATTGTACAATTAGCATTCCCATTTGACTGATTTATTGGACTGCTGCTGGAATTGGTGTAATTAGCATAAAAAGTGATATTATAGTTGCTTAACTTGATTGAACCATCAGGCAATGAATCATCATAGATAGTAAGATTAGCATTCCCGCTGCTTCCCGAAGTAGTGGCGCTTGTCCTTGCAAAAAATAAAGCAAATAAGGAAACTATGATTAGAACTGCAAGAAAGGCAGATAAATAAGTTACTCTCGCATTTTTACCCATTATTACATTTTGTACCATTGCAGCTGCTCCTCCCCGCGATTTCTTATCCATTTAATTACCTTAACAATGAAAACAATCAAAAATCCAATTAACATAAATGTGAGTATCAAATAAATATACAAGGCAATCTTTTTTTTGTTTAATAAATCTTTAAGCGGTACTTTATTGCATTTGTCTGGGCATGGGCCTCCGCAGTCAATTCCCTTTTCCGCTTGATTCTTTATCCCATCAGAACATGTTGCACAAGCCATGCATGGGCCTCCGCAGTCAGTCAGGACCTCACATTTTCCATCGTGACAGTTTTTTACATCATCAGAACAGCTGGGATTTTCAACATACTGACAGGATTGACTCTGCAATGGAGCAATGCTCAAATTATTGCACAAGTCTATAACATTGCAAGTCCTAGTTTGAAAACCGCAATTTGAATAATTAAATCCGTTTGCAGTACAGTTTGATTTAAACAATAAATAATCTCCTCCTGAGATAGTTTTTCCTTCAAATGAAGTCTCCAGATTTTGGCAGACATTCCATTCCGTGCATACTCTGCTCTCATTGCATTGGTTTCTTAACAAAGATGAAGTCGCTCCACCGCCTCCTCCACCGCCTCCAGAGCTTCCGCTTGACGAAGCAACAGGAACTTCAATATTGCTGATTGTTAGAGTGAAATATCTAATTCCATTTGAAGATACACTATAGCTTTGTTCTTCATTCATGTCGATTGTACTATTGAGGGATGTTCTGCCTGCATCCGTTCCATAATCTTTAAGAACGGCTCCAAAGTGGGCATCAAAAAACCCCCAGCTCAAACTCAAGTTTCCAGATGTCTGCGGGCTGCTGTCATAAACTAGATTAAGTGTTCGTGGATTGCTGTCTGAAGGCCAAACATCGACTGCAAGTAAATTTGAGCCTATAACAGAATAAAATCTAGAATAATTGCTTGGAGTTGTCGGAGCAACTAAGTCAAAGCCGTCATATCCAGCATTTGCATCAGAGTCTGTAATTGCCTTAAAATCAGTATTAAATCCATTTAGTTGTGCATTTACGGTCAGATCCAATTCTGCAGATACAAATCCAACAGAGAATGTCAAAAAGAAGATGATTATCAGTACTTTCCTCATCTTTCACTCCTTTTTTTCGCACTTCCATTTATTTTCTCTATATCTTTAAGTAAGCTATCTTCCGTCGGAGCCGTCAGTTTTCTTAGAATCAAGGTATCTTCAGTGCCGGCAACGACAAAAATAGTTCCCTCGTTTGCCTGAAGCCTATCTCTTATATCCTGAGGGATTACTATCTGCCCGCGGGAAGACATTTTAGTAGTCTCTATCTTCTGCCTTCCATTGCCACTCTTTTTTTCACTTACACTCATCTTTTCCCATTAATCTTACTTTCTTATTATACGCATTGTAAGATTATCTTATTTATAAATCTTGCGCATTTAGTTTATAAAGGAGATTATAAAGATTAATTTATGGTAAATATAAAGAAAACTCTTGAATACACAGCAAAAGCGATAAAGATATTCACTTTAGCAAATGCTGTATATTTTTGCGGATTTATGATTGTAGCAAACGGTATCCATCGCCAATTTGCCCAGCATATTAAAAGTCAGTCAGGATTAGAACTAATATTAAAGGATGAAAGGAAGAAACTAAGTTTGAAGGATTCCATTAAAATAAATGTCAATCTAAATAAAGATAAAAAACACGTTGCACATTCAAAAAAATTAGGAGATAAAGATTATGAAATATCATTATCTAATGATACATATGATATTACTACTCTACGGCATGAATTGTATCACATTGCGGATGGACATTTTGAATCCCAGGAAAAAATAGACGATTCCTTTCAAGGAAAATTTATAAAATCCATTAAATATCTATATCACGATGAGCCAAAAGCCATATTGTATCACATGACTGGTATAAAACTGTAAAAGTCTCTTTATTCCCCCCTATCCTATTCTATTAAAATGCTATGTAATCTTAGGGTAATCCTAACTGTAAAGTTAAAAACTTTTTCAGCATAAAATTTGTCAAGTATCTTACCGTAATAGGTTACTGAATTTCTAAAATATCTTAATTCATTTAAAAAAGAAACTTCATTATCTAAAAACCCTAATTCTTGAAGATAAGATATTTCCGCTTCATGAGCGTACTGACCAGATGAATTATATCCTTTAAGCAGAAGGTTTGCTCTAATTAATTCCAGCACTATATCATAACAGTCTTTTATAATTGAATTTGCATTTTTATCATTAATTCCAATCTTTTCAACTCTTTCCTTCAATCCATCATAAGTTGTACTTGCCTCTTCTATGAGAAATTTAGACCTTGATTTATCCGGAGAAATTCTTCTAATTGTTCCTTTTTTCAGATACTCGGAAAATTTCTGAGGCATTTTCATAATTCAACCCCTCCATTCAGGATAATCCCGTTCAATATATTTTCCAAGAGATGCTTGTGTATTTTTTTAAATGAATCATAAAAATTTATAATTATTTTTCTTTCTAGCCTTTTATCAAAATCGGATAAATCTGTTTCTTTTTCTTTTCCAATAACTGCAATGTCAATATCAGATTCTCGTATATCTTCTCCCTTTGAATAACTTCCGAAGAGTATGATGGTGCTTCCTGGAAAATTTTCTCTAAGATAATTAGAAAGCCCAGACTCATAAATAAGCTTTAAATTTTCAATCCTTTTTATCTCAATAACTTTAGGATTATCTCTCTCAAGTTCAATAGATAGAAGTTTTATATTCTCTGACTTTTCAACTCTGACAATACCATCTTTTTTTAATTCTATAAGCCCATTCGAAACGGCAGTAGGAGTTTTGTGAAGTTTTCTTGAAAGTTCCCTTAAACTAACAGCCCGACCTACACTTATACACAAAAACTTTATTATTTCAGACTGAAGCCGTGTCCATTTTACTTTATACATGTCCATAATAATAGACATGTGTCTATTTTACTTTATAAAGCTTTCGGCAAATCTCAACCCAATTTTTACTGCAGCTTAACTCTTTTTTTTACAATTACAATGAAATCTTCAATTAAAGGAATCTCTTTAATCGCATCAAACAAATCCTTCTCACTCATCTCATCATAGAAATGCGCCAAGACATTTCTTTTTCTTATAAGTTTATTGAGCTTTTCAGCCTGCAATTTATTAATGATATTTGCCTTTGCAAGTATGGGCATTATATCTTGATATGTATTTGGAGCACCAAGTTCCTCTGCAGAAATAATCTCATTTCCTAAATCAATAACTTTGTTCAAAATCGCAAAAACCACCATCGAGGAAGCATTATAATTCTTGCTATCCGCCAGGTCATCAGCACTTTTTACACTATAACCCTTAATCTCATTCATATACTTTTGAATAGATGATATCAAACTGCCTATTCTTTGTAGATCATACATTTTTCAAAACTCTCCTGTAAAAGCCATTTATAAAATAAGAAAAGTCTAAATATCTCCTAAAAACATCAACTTTTACATCACAAATTGTCTTTTTATCCCTACAAAACAATACTCTGCCTTCTTTTAAGACTCTAAACTGTATTATCAAAGGCAATCTATGAAATATCGATATATCGAATATATCACTCCCATAGCCTATAATTCTCAACTCATCAGCTCTGCTCGTTCCCTTTTTCACCAAAACAGCGATATCTATATCAGAATCTTCTCTCACATTACCATTAACACTGCTTCCAAACAGAAAAATAGAATCAACACTCTTTAGTCGAGACAATTTATCAACAATATAACTCATCTTCTCCGTATGTTCCTTATTCATAGATTAATAAAATCAAGGCACTATAAAAATACTTTCATTAAACGGTTTGCTATAGAAAAACCAGTTATTGATATTTCACAAACTCTTCTTCATCCACCTTAGCCAATGTTAAAACACTTTTCAGAGTTCCAAGTTTCAGCTCTTTGTGCATAGGCACAACAGTTCCCACCTTCGCGCTTGGTGTATCTTTCTTTAAAATCACATGGCTACCTCTTTGCCTAACAACACTAAAACCAAACTTATTACAAAGAATCTTTAGACATTCTTTACCTGAAATCTTCTTAAGCTTTGACATATGGTAAATCGAAAGTAGTCAAAATAGCTCTTCTTCTATCTTTTACAGGAAATTCCTCCAAATATAAAGAAGTTGCTTCTTTTAGATTTTCTATCGCTTCTTCTATAGTAGCGCCCTGGCTAACAGTACCAACTTCAGGACATGTAGCAATATACATATCTTCTTCCTTATCCAAGACTGCTGTAAAAGTTTGCATATTTGACTAAATGAATCATTATATTTAAAATTATGCTTTTTGCATATTTACTTAATTATTTCCTACTCTTATTTCTATTTCTGTATGCTTTTCCAGCAGCAGCAATAGCTGCAATCCCGCCAAGAATACCCAAAGCAGTGTTTACTGGTTCAGGCACCACAGAATAATCAAGATTGAAACTTAGACTTTGTACTGTGCTTACATCTCCGCCTGTCAAATCGCCAAACCAGAAATCCCATCTTCCATTTGGATCTAGTCCAGCAAAACTGTCAAAATTCTGTTCAGATGCCCAATTTCCAGTCAGTTGACCATTTCCATTGTAAACAGCATTGAAAATCGGATTCTGATAATTATGTATATTATTTCCAGAATTCATAAGAAGTACATTCATACCAGGATTAGAATATCCAAGACTCAATGAATTATCTTTTCCGGGTTGATTAAACAACGAGGCAAATCCTACTATTCCCCCAGCAGTCTCATGTCTTAAATAAGCACGTAAGTCTCCGTTGTATCCTCCAAGTATATCTAATCCAACAGAATTAAGAGAAGTAATTTGAGAGTTTGCTGGCGCCTCACTAACATTAAAGCTGAAAACAATTCCATTTAGATTTCCATCTGGAATTGCAACGCTTCCATTAGGTATTGACAAATTATACTCTGCAGCATCTGCATTCGATATAGGAACAGCAGATAAGCTAGCACCTAATAATATTGATTCAATTCCTCTTATCCTTGAGTTTTTCATTTTTCCTTCTAAAAATATTTACTTTTTCACTTCTTAAAGATTGAGTTGATGGAGTATATGAAGTAGATGGGGCAAAATTGTAAGTGCCTTCGGCTGGTGGAGGAGATAAAGCCTGAGTCTCTGGGACATATCTTGTTCTATAAAATCTTGAGGTATAATTAGTTGATTCTAAATCATCAAAATAAAATGCCCCATTGGTACTTGCAATAATATCTGGTGAAATATCTTCCCATTGGATAGGTTCATCTAAATTTGGAGAAGCCTGAACCCTGTACTTATGCTCTGGTGCTCCAAGATAATTAACTCTCTTGTTTCCATCAGGAAGATCGTCAAATCTTGTGAAATTAGGAGCCAGTACTTCTGGCACAACGACATTTAGAACAGCACGACCGATGGAGGTTCCGCCATTTCCATCACTAAGAGTATAATCAAAAGCGTCAACTACATTTGTGCTTGGAGCAAAATAAGCGATATAATTTTCATTTGTGAAAACAGTCATTCCATTTGTACTTGTTCCACTTACTCCACTCAGAACTATTGTATCCAAATCAATATCGCTGGCAATTGACGTTAAGCTGCTTTTAGGTATTTTATTCCAAATTGCGTAATTAACATTAGTTGAAAAATCACCAGGAACAGGAGGAGCATTTACATGCACAAATCTAACAAGAATATCATTATTATGCCCATTCGTAAGAGTTAATGGAATGAATCCATTTGTAGCAGCCATAGCCTTTAAATCATAAGTGCCGATTAACATCTCTCTTACGTCATTAGTCACGCTGTAAACATCTCCATAGATGTTTTTATTTGCGAATGCATGGTCATTCAAAGTATCGTCAATTGTCGGTGTCAATTGACAAGCTAAAGAACTTTCCAGACCTCTACCAGAAACACTATTAGTTACACTAGATAAACTCGCTAAAGGAAATGCTTGGTCACTTAACTCATTTGTGCCATAATTAGCTATAGAAAAAAAATCAATCGCAGCAGATGCAAAATCCGGGCTAAATGGGTTATCATTAGCATCATTTCCTTCAGCTCCCCCATTCATATGCCTTATTGTAACTAGAGGTTTATTAACACCTACACCATTATTAAACATTGTTAAATTTAAATTTTCAGCATTAACTTTTTGCGGAGACAAAGCTAAAAGTGCCGAAGTACTCAACGTTGCTAATAATCTTTTTGTTTTCATAGTGATTTTTATATTACTCTACCTTATAATGCTTATGGAAGTAGTAATAACCACTAAAAAGTAACACTATTTAAACCTTTCTAAGTCTATCAATCTTGTCTTAACATAGTAATATTATCTTTCAATGAATAAGCAAAAACTCCTTCCCATGAAGAAATATTGCTTTTTATTCCTACACTTGGGCTTGCAACAGACTCGATGTTTCTGAAACTACTGAATGTAGCATTATAATATTTAAGTGTTGGAAGTATCCATTCGGCACTCACAGCATCCGTTATATTCAAAGTCGTCCCACTAGCATTTTCAAACATCAAATCACTCCAAGCATATGTGCCTCCAGTTGGACTTCCTCCCACCCCATCTATACTCATATTTCCAGCTTCGCTGGCATAAACCCAATATCCTTTGTTTTGTCTAAGACTGGTATCATCATAAGGTGCGTACTTGAATTTCTTGTTTCCAGAAGAGGAATCATAATAAGCAAAAGTGTTCTTGACCTTGTTATCCCTGACTGCATTTCTCCATGTATCTTCATTCCCGCTTCCATTGACAAAGTCAATATTACTTTGCAAGGTTTCATTATCGCTTGAATATCCTACTAAATTCCATCCTGCAGCGACTGGAATTTCTATATCTGTACTATTAACCGTGTTGTTCAAAGTCAGCGAGAATAGATTCCATCCGCTGTTTAGATTTACTCTAGTCTTGCTTCTTGGAGCAATTCCGACGCTGTAATTGGCGCCAGTATAACTGACATTAAATATAGTCGTTCCAGAAAGAGCAGTAAAGTTGTAACATTCTAAACATCTCATGTTATTGTTCTTGTTTATTCCAAACAGCTTCTTAGGATACTTTCCAGTGTATCCCAAAAGATTACGCAAAGTTATATTTGCAGATGAGTTTATCAAAGAACTGGTGAAAGCGCCAGGGTCTATCCCGCTTTGATTATCATTTATAATAATCGTGCTTCCTAGTATCAAATTGCCTTCCGTTGTAAGATTCTGTAAGAAGCTCGAGGAAGTCCACTTAATCTGCCCATTGGAGTTATTATATATAATATTATTGCTTGTTGCACTTCCGCTTGTATCAAATATCTCCAACCCTGAATTTGAGGAGACCTCATTATTCAATAATAGGTTTCTTCCAGAGTCTCCAGAGATTGAGATTCCAAGTGAATTAAGAGTTATTGAATTCCCTTGTAATGTGCTGCTCGAGCTTGAAGATAGAACAACACCATTGATGTTTCCTGCTCCACCACTTCCTCCAATCGTATTGCTGATAAGTGATGCGTTGTTAGCATTGCTTAAATAAACTCCTGCTCCGAAATTCTTTATCACTAAATTCTTGATAGTTGCGTTTCGCACATTATTTGCGTATACTCCATTATCACTTACTCCGAAATCTCCAGTAATCGCATGATTATTTCCATTTAATGTAATATTATCTGCAGCAATTGTGAAACAAGTGCTGCTGGTACTTATATCGTTCTGCAAGGTGTAAGCTAAATTAGCCATATTCAAGGTTCCACAAGATGTCAAAGATAACGGATCTGCAATCGTGTAATTGCTCCATGAACTTACATTGAAGATGACTGTCCCAGCATTTAATGAAGTGAAATTATAACAGTCAGTGCACTGTGCGCCATCTTTGAATATTTGAGGAAGAATCATATTGACAGACAGTCCTGTCAAAGTGACATTAGCGCTGGTGTTAATGTTTCCAGTAAATGCGCTTGAATTTACATAAGCAGAGTTGTTGGCAATAATAATATTTCCAGGGAATGACAATGTTCCATTGAGCGTTAAATTGCTTCTTGTCCATTTTATCTCTCCGAACGAGTTATTGTAAACTAAAGAATTGTTGCCGCCAGCTGACTCATCAAAAATCGCCTGTGGATTTCCGCTTGCCTGAAGATTAACAATTTTATTATTGCTGGATATTATGGAAGACCATACATACAATCCCAAATATATCCCGTTTTCACTATTTGAATTTGTTGTGATGTTAGATAGAATATTATTCATGCTACTCTCTATCCTTACTCCCTCACTATTATTATTTGCAGTGATATTTGACAAGATATTATTATCAGCCGACAAAAATCCCTCAATAAAAACACCCATATAATTGTTGTTTGCGGTTACAGATGTAAGGGTGTTGTTAGCTCCGTCAAATAAGAACATTCCATAAAAATCATTATTATTTGCCGTGACTGAATTCAGCGTGTTATTTGCGCTGTAAGAAATATCCACCCCATCATTATTGTTGTTTAGAGTAAGGTTAGTAAGGACATTATTACTAGAATTGAAATTCATAATTATTCCATTGTTGCCGTTATCGTTGGCAATAATATTAGAAAGCATATTCTTGCTGGAATTATAATATACTTTTATTCCATCTACAGCATTACCAGTTGTAGTGACATTATAGATGATGTTCCGATGAGAATTGTTGAAAAGATATATTCCGTTCTGAGTATTGCCATT
>Ga0209542_10005966_pt1 | contig 23998 bp, 34 predicted proteins | sample RifCSPhighO2_01_FD_184028 | JGI IMG/M metagenome (GOLD analysis project Ga0209542, IMG submission 184028) | Soil microbial communities from Rifle, Colorado - Rifle CSP2_plank highO2_0.1 (SPAdes) (version 2) | ecosystem: Environmental > Terrestrial > Deep subsurface > Rock core/Sediment ...
ATCTTTTTTACTTTTCAGAATTAATAAGGCAAACCAAATAGTAAAAAAGATTATCCAAATTGATACTGACTGAACAAAAATATCAATGAATAATTTAAACTTATAAATTTAGAAACTACCTATCATAAATATTCTTACGATGTCCTACTTTCAATATAACTATGGCCTGTTTCTCAACTATAATATCAGATATAACTCTCCAATCTCCTACCCTTAATTTGAATCCTTGCATTTCAACTAGTTTCTCAAAAAATCTAAACGGATTATCTTTACAATCTTGAAGCTTATTCCAAATTCTCTCTTTAACTTTGACCTCCAATCTATTTAAATCATGAAGTGCTCTCTTTTCAAAAACAATTCTATACATATTACAATCCAAGTATTTTTTTTGCTTCTGCTTCTGTATAGAACTCGCCTTTCTTAACCCTTTCCCTAGCTTCTTTAATCTCTAAAATAGCTTTTTGACTAAGTTTCGGTTCTTTTTCAGAAAGTTTTACTAAATAGACTAACTTTCTAACTAACTCATCATAACTTTCATTTTTATACTGCCTAAACTGATCTAAATCTTCTTTCGTTCTAGGATTTATTCTAATTGTTGTTTCCATATACAAATGTATATATGTGTAGATTATTTAAATATTTCCATTTGGAAGCAATCACAAAATAAATTACCACAAAAGAAAATAATTAATTTTATATAACCCTCTTCACCTAAATTAACATGGAACTAATAAAAACTAGACAGGAACTAATAAATGCTTATATAGACTTTTTCAAATCTAAAAAACACCACCACCTACCCTCCTCATCACTAATACCTGAAAATGACCCAACAGTTCTATTCACGACAGCAGGAATGCACCCTTTAGTTTCTTATTTACTCGGACAAAAACATCCTCTAGGAAAAAGATTAGCAAATGTCCAAAAATGTATAAGAACAGATGATATAGATGAAGTTGGTGACGCCACTCATCACACTTTCTTTGAAATGTTGGGCAACTGGTCTTTAGGAGACTATTTCAAAAAAGAAGCAATTGAATTTAGTTTTGAATTTCTAACAAAAAAACTAAACATTCCTATAGAGAGATTAGCAGTATCAGTATTTGAAGGAGATAAAGACGCAGAAAAAGATGAAGAATCAGCAAAGATTTGGCTTTCATTAGGAATATCTAAGGAGAGAATTGCATACCTTCCTAAAAAAGACAACTGGTGGGGCCCTGCGGGAGAAACAGGCCCATGTGGACCAGACACTGAAATGTTTTATTGGAAATCAGATTCAAAACCTCCAAAAAAGTTCAATCCTAAAGATGATAGCTGGGTTGAAATATGGAATGATGTTTTTATGCAATATAATAAAACAAAAATAAAAACAATTCTAATAGATGGAATAAATACTATATTTGATACTGAAAGAAAACTAAATGAAGAACTCCTAAAAATAATAAATAACTTTAATGCAAAGAAAATAATAGTCACAAATATAATAAAAAAAGACCAAAAAAATCAGATTATTATTAAAACAGCAAAAGAAAATAATCTAGATTTATTTACACTGGAAGGAAATCCCGAAAAGACAAATCCTAAATTTTTCAAACAACTTCTTGAAGAATATAATTTAAATCCAGAAGAAATAATTTACTTTGACCATAAAGAAGAAAACCTTGAATCTGCAAAAAAGGCAGGAATTAAGAAAATACAATTATATAAAAATAATAAGCAAATAAAAGAATTCATAGAAAATAATTTTCACACTTTCATTCCTCTACAACAAAAAAATGTCGACACAGGAATGGGTGTAGAAAGGACTCTTGCAGTATTAAATAATCTTGAAGACAACTACCAAACTTCCATTTTCCTTCCTATAATAAAGGAAATAGAATCTTTATCAAATAAAAAATACAATTCAAATAAAGAAACAACAAAAGCAATGAGGATTATAGCAGACCATTTAAGAGCATCCATTTTTATTTTGGGAGATGAAAGAGGAGTAAAACCCTCAAATACCGGACAAGGATATGTCTTGAGAAGACTAATGAGAAGAGCGGTAAGATATGGAAAAATAATAGGTATAAAGAGCCTATTCCTAAAAAAACTCACCAAGACAATAACAGAAATTTATCCAGATTATCAAGAACTTCAAAGAAATCACAAATTTATATCGGAAGAATTAGAATTAGAAGAAAAAAGATTTTCAGAAACTTTAGAGAAAGGTATAAAAAAATTCAGCGAGATTGCAACAGATAAAATAATTTCGGGTAAAGAAGCATTCCTTTTATTCCAAAGTTATGGTTTCCCAATAGAATTTACTGAAGAACTTGCAGATGAAAAAGGAATAAAGGTAGACTTAGAATCCTATAATGAAGAATTCCAAAAACATCAAGACTTATCAAGAACTGCCTCTTCAGGACAATTCAAATCAGGGTTAGCAGATGACTCAGAAAAAACAAGAAAACTTCACACCGCAACTCATCTCTTAAATGAGGCATTGAGAATAGTTCTATCAAAAGACATAAAACAGAAAGGCTCAAATATCACTCCAGAAAGATTAAGATTTGATTTCAACTTCCCAAGAAAATTAACAGAAGAAGAAATAAAAAAAATAGAATCTTTGATAAACGAAAAAATAGAAAATAATCTAAGAATAATAAGAGAAGAAGTCGCTCTACCAAATGCATTAAAATCAGGAGCTCAATCAGAATTCGGAGCAAAATACCCTGAAATGATTTCCATTTATACTATCTTAGATAATAAAGACAAAAGAGGCTGGTTCTCAAAAGAATTCTGCACAGGCCCACACGTATCTCAAACAAAAGACATAGGGCATTTTAGGATAATAAAAGAAGAATCTGTCTCAGCAGGAATTAGAAGAATTAAGGCCGTTGTGGAATAAAATCAAAACGGAATATCATCCTCTCCCATTTCTACATCTCCATCAGAAAGGTCCACACCCTCATCAAGAACCAGCTCTTTATCTTTTCCATCGGGGTTAATCCAATTAACCAAATGTTCTAATCTCCTTCTCTGTCTTTTTTCAAGAGGATGTAGTCCCCCCTCCAACAAGTGTGAAGGAACTCCTCCCCCATTTGAATAATCGCTAGACTTAAAAGCAATTCTATCCAAAAGTCTAACTGCCCTCGCCCTTCTTCTAAAAACAGAGTCAAGCACTGGAACTCTTCTATCAAGAACTTTCCTAATCTGATTATTAAATAAATTATAATCTTCCTTAGAAACCAAAGCATAAATTATACTTCCATTTGGTCCTTGAAATTGCAATTTCTTTAAATCATCAACCCCTGGATAAATTTGCCTTACATAATCCAATCTCGTTTTACCCAATTCGGTAGTAAGGCCTTCATTTCCTTCAAAAATTGCCCTCAAATCACTAAAATAAACATTCTGATAATCTTCTTTAGAATGTTCTTGGGCAGAATTTTCATCCAAAATATTTCTCTGTACTTTTTCCAACACATCTCTTTCACACTCCTTCAAATTAACTTCACTCCTTCTCGCTCTTTCAGAAACAAAAACAGCATAAGCCAATGGATGAGGAAAAATAAACTGATTTCCCCAAACAAGTTTTATCGCAGACCAAGGTTTATCTAAATCTTTATTATGAATATTATTTTTTCTTGTGACCAGATTATAATAATAAGCCGCTCCTCCTCCGCCAAGTAAAGGAGGTAAATATTCTCTCCAATCTACACCTTCAAGAAAACCATCAGTTTCTCTTTCAGGCAACTCCTCTCCAAAAACCTCTAAATAATCCTGAGAACTTGTCAGGGCATAATGCAATTGATTTAAAGTTAAGATTCCTTTCTCGTATCCCGATTTAACTTCAATAGAAAGAAGAGGATTATAAATTCCATTACCAGAAATCAAATCAGGTCTTCTTGTTCCATTAGGATTTTGCATTAAAAGAAAAAGTCTTGAAATATATCTTTCAGCATCAGTCCCAAAAACAGGATTTCTATCAATACCCTTTCGCCTCTTCCTACTCATAAGAAAACAACAATTTACCTTCTATATAAACAATATATCTCTAAGAAATATACATCCAAAGCACGAGGTGTTGAAACATAGAGTAGTGCTTTGGATGCATGAGAAATCTTTTATGGATTTCTCTGCACAGAGAATTATAATTGTAAGTAATTCTCTTGTGCTCAAGATACTACTAATTTTCTATTAATATCTTGACATTAAAATACTGCAAGAGCAAAAATCAAAATAGCTAAAAGCAAAGTATAAACTCCAAATATTCTATAATTCTTTCTTGAATTCATAATATAATTATAGGAAAAATGTATTCCAAACAATCCAGTCAAGAAAGAAACAAAACTAGGTAAGAAATATTCTGAAGGAATAGGGGTATTCCCAATTAATAATATATTAGCCCCAAAAATTGCAGGAATAGACAATAAAAATGAAAATTTAAAAGCATCTCTTTCATTAAAATCTGAAAATATTCCTCCAAATATGCTACTCCCACTTCTTGATATTCCTGGAACAACAGACAACGCCTGCAAAATTCCTACAAAAAAAGACCGACCATACTTCAACTCATAAAGACCTACTTTCCTCTTTGCCCTATAAAAAGAAGCGGAAAATAAAAGCAAAGAAGTTATTATCAAACCAAAAGCTATGATAAACCATCCTGCCTCCCTACCACTAAAAAAATGATTAAACAAAAATCCTGCAAGTGCTATGGGCAAACTCGCCACAATTAATAAAATTCCTAATCTTCCATTCTTACTCTTGAAATTAAATGAAATCAACTCCTTCAAAATCTTAATAATATCTCTTCCGAAATAAATAAAACAAGCCATTAAAGTCCCAAAATGAAGCGAAACTCCAAAAAATATGTCGCTCTTATAATTAAAAAGACTTTCAAGAATCTTTATATGTGTAGAACTAGATATCGGCAACCACTCTATAATTCCCTGAACAAAAGCTATTAAGATAAACCCAAATTCCATAAATCCTATAAAAAACACGAATTAATAAATCATATCTTTTCAAGTTTTACAATATCTCTAATAGGAATAGCCAAAACCTGTGGCTTTTCGGAAGGAGTAAGATATTCAAGAAAATATAAACACTCTTCCTTCCCTCTTGGTAAACCTTCATTAGAGAAACCTATTCCTAAAGCATAAATCATTTGCCTAACTTTTCCCTTAACTGATGAGGTATATGTAATTTCTCTCCTCAATGAACGAATGAAAGAAGAATCAACTTCACCATTTTTAATATAGAAACTATGTAATCTAAATAACCCTCCTGCAAATAAATTAAAAATCTTATCGCTATTATCAGGCTCAACTTCCAAAACCCAGATACCTTTCAATTCATCTTCCAAACTCATAAAAAATACAAAAAAAATAAGATTAAAAATATATATGTGCCTGAATCATTCTTCATCCAGCATAGAATTGCTATATTCTACCTGTTCTCCTTCTTCATCTGCAATGGCAACCATCATGTGCCTGCATTCCCAACACAAAGAATGGCTCAGGGCGTTATAAACTTCAGCAGAAAAATCAGGACTAAATGAACTCTCAGACCCTCCCCGAAGGTCGTGCCAGAGGTCAAAAAGCCTGTCACATTTCCTGCATTTAACCGGAAGTACACTCTTTTCCTTTTGCATGACAGAAAAGGGAAGTATATACTTAAATATATATTACCCAGTGCAATATATCATTTACAGAACAAAATTCTTTATATACCAAATACCTCTCAAATGACACATAGTAACTATATAGAAAGGTCATTTAACTAAAGAGTGAGAAAAGTCATAAAACCCTCATTTCTAGTTTGGTTTTTTAACCGCCGGAGAAATCCTTGCAAACAACCCTAAACTAAAATTCGAGGATTTCTACGAGCGTCATGTCGCGCTCTTTTTCCAACCCTCTGAAATTTTTTCAGCTATTAATATAGCTTTAGAAGAAAAATCATGATTCCAAAACTTAACAGAGTCGTCTAAAAACTGAGCATCTTCCTTAGCACTTCTTTTAAGCCCAAGAAGAGTATTCTTACTTGCATAAACCATAGTCTTACTTATCAACTTCAATATTTCTTTTCTATCCTCTTCATTCAAAAACTTATTTTCATTAACATTAATCATATTATGAGGATTCGGAAGAACAAGACTATGCAAATAATTACTCCAGTTCATAAAAAAATCAGAAACTCTATTATTCATCTGTGACAATAAATCTTCACTTACAAAACCCTGAGATAAAATTACATGAACTATAGAAAAACATTTGTTAACCTCTTCCAATTCAGCCTTTATCTTATGCTCCTTCTTAAGAATTTCATACTTCTCCTTCAATTCTTCTAATATTTCTTTCTTTTGTTTTTCCATCTTGACATAATAAAATCTTACTCTATATATATTGCAGGTTTCTGCGGTTTTGCTTTTTGAGCCTTGCTTTCAGGGTCGTATTTATTTTTATCATTTACTTTATAAATAAAAACTTTCCTGCCTGTCCTATTTTCAATCAAATCAACGCTATAAAAACCTTCCTCATTTGGAAGAACATACAAATAAATTTTCTCTCCTCCTTTTCCAGTTCTCTCTTTGATTATCCTCAATATATTCAAAATGTCTTCTAAAACCTTATCTGTCGCCTCTTCTGCCTTATCAAATTTTTCATTTATTTTTTTCTCATCATACTCCGGCCATTTTTGCTCAACAACCATTTTTTTGTTCCCAATCTTTTCCCACATTTCTTCAGCAACGTGAGGTATTACAGGAGAAATAGCTAAAATCATCTTCTCAAAAACATTCTTAGGCACTTGAAATTTATCAGAAAGATAATTTACAAGCTCCATAAATAATATTATTGACTTATTAAATTCAAACTTAGAATAGCACTCATCCATAATTTTTAAAATCTTATTAATCTTATGTTCCATAAGTTCATCACACTTACCTCCAATTTTATCAGAAAGAGAAATAAATCTATTTACCATCCTATAAGCACCTTCAATCCCATGAGAATCCCATTCGATGTCTTTTTCAGGACTAGCCACAAAACTCAAAAACAATCGTGCACTATCAATTCCATATCTATCTGCTATTTCCTCGGCAGTCACCGTATTATTTTTACTTTTACTCATCCGCTGTCCATCTTTATGCACAATTCCTTGATTAAATAATCTTAAAAAGGGCTCATCAAATTTCAACAACTTCATATCTCTTAAAAACTTAGTAAAAAATCTTGAATATAGTAAATGTAAAACTGCATGTTCAACGCCACCAATATATTGGTCAGCAGGCATCCAATAATCAACTTTCTTCTCATCAAAGATTTTCTTTTCATTCATAGAATCACAATATCTCAAGAAATACCAACTCGAATCAAAGAATGTAGCCATTGTATCACTTTCTCTTCTTCCGTTCCCACCACATTCAGGACATTTTACATTTAAGAATTTACTATTTCCAGCCAAAGGATTTCCTTTTCCTGTAAATTCAACTTTTTCAGGAAGAATTACAGGTAAATCTTTATCACGGACTGGAACAACACCACAATCATCACAATAAATAATCGGAATAGGCGTTCCCCAATATCTCTGCCTTGAAATAAGCCAATCTCTTAATTTATACTCTACAACTTTCCCACCTTTACCTTTATACTCTAAAGCTTTTGTTATATGTTCCTTAGCTTCATCACTTTCTAAATCATTAAATCCTTCAGAATTTACTAATTTCCCTCCACCAATATAAGCTTCTTTCATACTCTTTGAATCAATTCTCTTTTCTCCAATCGGCTCTATAACAACTTTTATAGGAATTTTATACTTCTTTGCAAATTCAAAATCTCTTTGGTCATGAGCAGGAACAGCCATTACAACTCCAGTTCCATAATCAGCAAGCACAAAGTTAGAAGCATAAATAGGAATTTCTTCTCCAGTAAGAGGATGCAAGGCGTACTTCCCAATAAAAAATCCATCTTTACTTTTTTCAGCATCTAATTTTTGAGAAGCACTCATTTTCCTAATAAATCCCTCATATTCTTTCTCATGACTTGTCCCTTGAACCAATTCCTTAACGAAAGGATGTTGTGCAGAATAAACTAAAAAAGTTACGCCCATAAGAGTATCGGGTCTTGTTGTAAATACTTCTATATTTTTCTTGCTTCCTTCAAGTTCAAAAATAACTTTCGTCCCCTCACTTTTCCCAATCCAATTTCTCTGCATACTCTTTACCTTTTCAGGCCATTCAATTTTATCAAGTCCTGCGAGTAATTCATCGGCATAATCAGTTATCTTCAAAAACCACTGCTCAAATTGTTCTAAAATTACTTCAGAATCACATCTCCAACATTTTCCATCAATAACTTCTTCATTTGCAAGAACAGTTTTACAACTCGGACACCAATTCACTGGTGCCTTTTTTCTATAAGCGATTCCCTTCTCAAGCATTTTAAGAAAAATCCATTGATTCCACTTATAATAACTAGAATCGCAAGTAGCAAAACTTCTTTCCCAATCATAACTTAATCCAATAGCCTTCATTAATCTCTCTATATTCCTAATAGCATTCTCTGTATATTTCTTAGGATGAGTTTTATCTTTTATGGCCGCATTTTCAGCAGGCAGACCGAAAGCATCAAATCCTATAGGATAAAGAACATTAAATCCTTTCATTCTTTTATGTCTAGCAATTATATCTCCTATTGAATAACACCTCACATGCCCCATATGTAAATAACTGGCGCTCGGATAAGGAAACATTTCCAAAACATAATATTTATCTTTCTTAGAATTATCTTCACTCTTAAAAATTCCAGATTCCGCCCACTTCTTCTGCCATTTTTTTTCCATCTTGGAAAAACCAACATTCTTACCCTTTTCCATAAACAATCTTATAAAAATATAGATTTAAACTTTGCGATATATTTATGAGGTTCTTCTACCAGCATAAGTAACTCCACCAGCTACAGGTTGTAAATCTTCTTCTTTAAGATTATAACCATTTCTAGAAAAAACCTTTCCAATTTCACCAACAGTGAAGCTCCACGAGGCAAGACCTCGTGGCATCTCTAGATGAATTCGAACAGCTTAAGCTGTTCTCCCTTTTTACCCTGTTTTTTAATATAATCTCTTATTATATCAGCATTAATTCCTTCACCAACAGTACCAACATATCCTCCATCACTCCAAAATTCTCCACCCCAAAGTTCTTCTTTTATTTCAGGATAAGTTTTGAACATTCTTAAAGCAGTAACACTTTTTACAATTCTAAAAAGTTGAGAGGGAGAATATTTTGCCAAAGATTTTAACATAAAATGTACGTGATCTTCGTCAAAACCAATGGTTTCAAATTTCATAGAATATCTTTCTTCCATTTGTTTACAAGTATATGTAAAAGTTTCGCAGTATTCTTTATTGAGAAACATATCTTTTCTATATTTTACACAGAAGACAAAATGATATTTCAATTTGAATATCTTATGTGCTGATTTTTCAAGTTCGTCCATTGATGAGCTAACAATCTTAGAGTTTAAAACTTACTGGAGGATCTCACCCTATGGCAAGACCATAGGGTATAACGATTAATCAATTTTTTCCTATCTGAAGTAAGAGTACTTTCAGGAATATATGCTAAAAAGACTCTAATATTATCGGCTGAAGGACTAGTAGGTCTAGTGCTCAAAAAAATATCATTATTTTCAAAAGCTATTCTAACTAATCCCTCAAAAAGTACAGAATTACCTTTTCCTACATCTAATTCAAGTAATTTTTCAGTATGTTCAGTTGAAGCCATAAAAATAAACAATACAATCCATATTTATACTTAACTATTATCAAAAAAACCCTCGGTTTTAGTTTGGTTTTTTGATCGCCGGAGAAATCCTTAATAACAACATAGTACTAAAGTAGAGGATTTCTACGAGCGTTAATTTTGAGAATGATTTTTTTTACGCACATAAAAAGTCGCCTCTGACCTACCGCTATCAATCCCCACATTAATAGGTATTTCCGCTCTAAAAACTTTAGAATATATTTCCTCCTCAATCTGATAACCTCTCTCTAATATTAATTCTGACAAACTATCAATAATTAAATTCCTTGTCCCATCAGGTATTTCTTTTACTCCCTTTCTACTAAATCTTAAAGCAATCTTAACATGAGTAATTAATTGGTCAGCCAGAACAGAAAAACATTCCCCATATTTATCCTCAAGAGAACGATAAAAGTCTGTCAAATTCCGTCTTAATCTCTCATCTCTCAAAACATCTATAAATAAATTTTGTAAACTCATAAAAAGACAATTCGAAGTCTATTTAAAAAACTTTCTAAATAGTTTTTTGATTATATTCTTTAGGATAACTATATATAAATATTGAACTAAACATTATAAAAATATAAAATGACTCATTTCAACCAAAATAGATTTAATGAATTTGTTTTAGATAATGGAGTAATTGGTTTCTTTAAAGCTCCAATTAAACTTAAATCCGGAAGAAATTCTAATTGGTATGTAAATTGGAGAAATGTTGCAGAAGATGTTTTTCTTTTAGACCAATTAGCAAATCATGTACTAGCATTTACACAAGATTTAGGATTAAATCCTGATTGTTTTTTTGGAGTTCCAGAAGGAGCAACAAAACTTGGAATAATTACTCAATATAAATGGGCTTTACAATCTCCAATTTATGCTCCACATAGCCATGCCCTACCAATGGGAAGAGGAAAACCAAAAGAACATGGAATACCAAAAGATAAATATTTTGTAGGTCAACCCAGAGGAAAAACTATAATTCTTGAAGATGTAACAACCACAGGCGATTCATTATTGACCACAATCGATAGTTTAACTCAAGCAGGAATCGAAATAACTTCAGCCATTAGTCTTACAAATAGAATGGAAAAAAGAGACGATGGTTTAAGTGTTCAGCAAGAAGTTGAATCAAGAAATATCCCCTATCATACTCTAAGTAGTGCCGTTGAACTACTACCTTTAGCATATAAAAGACTAAATCCCGGAGAAGAAATAGCTCAAGCAATTGAAGAAGAATTTGAAAGATATGGAGTTGAAAGAATTAGACTAAGATAGAAAAAATTATAAAAACCTAAAACCCATCCTTAAAATTATCCAATAAACCCTTTTTCCTCAAATGATTCTCCGAACCTTTTTTATATTGATAAACTATATCTCCCTTACTATTATCATCGGGCCACGCCTCAATTAGAACATAATCTCTTAATCTCAACCACATACTTCTCTTAAATCTTCCCGGAACTCTGCAATTCCTTATTTTCCCATCGCTACACTTGACTTCCATTCTATTTCCACCCAATCTCTGAACAACAATACCTAGAATTTCATTCCTTCTTGGAATTCTTATCCTAGAAAAGAAAGCATCTTCAGAACCAGGACTAACCGGTACTCCGGAAGTTACTTCCTCAAAATCTCCAAAATCCTTCTCCATAAAATAATACATTTCATCTTGTTTTTAAATTTATGCAAAAAATACAGATTTTCACAAGCGTTAAATAACCTAAAATCCTATATTGCTATGATAAAGTCCTACATTTTAGACGAAAAAATATTTTCCTCATCTAAGGAAGCATTTATGTTAAATGATAAATCCTATTTCGGAGAAAAAAGAAATGGAAAAATTGAATTTACACCAATAGAAGCCAAATTCCTTCTAGACTCAAGAAAAATGGAATTATACTCAAACAAAGAAAAACTATCTGAATTAAAAATATATAAGAGATTAAGAAAAATTGACAAGAAAATTGAGATAAAAAATTTAGTATTTGCTGATTTAAGAAAAAAGGGATATATAGTAAAGAGTGCACTTAAATTCGGGGCAGAATTTAGAGTATATGAAAAAGGCAAGAACCCTGAACAAGAACACGCAAAGTGGATAGTCTTTCCAATAAAAGAAAACGAAAGCATAAAATGGCAAGAATTTTCGGCAAAAAACAGAGTTGCACATTCAACAAAGAAGAAATTACTGCTAGCACTAGTAGACGTTGAAGATAATATAACTTACTACGAAATAGCTTGGATTAAAGCCTAACAACACAAATGTTTAATAAAACCCTGAATCTAAAAAAATAATGAGTGTTGATATAGATAAAATAAACAGGACAAAGGACAAAATACTTTCCACAATTACCTTGAGAGGTCCTTCTCTCCCAATTCAAATAGCAAAAAGTGTAGGAATTGAAAATCTATTTTGTTCCGCTTTTCTCTCTGAATTAAAATCAGAAAATAAAATAAGAACAAGTCATATGAGGGTCGGAAGTTCTCCCATATATTATCTATCAGGACAAGAACCTCTACTTGAAAATTTCATAGAGTTTCTAAATCAAAGAGAAAAAGAAGCATTTCATCTAATAAAAAAAGAGAAAATATTAAAAGATTCAGAGCAAAATCCAGTAATAAGAGTTGCATTAGCTTCAATAAAGGATTTCGTCTCGCCAATAAGAGTAAAATCAGAAGAAGGAGAAAATATAATATGGAAATATCATCTTATTTCAGAAGAAGAATTTAATTCTATAATTGATGGAAAAAAGAAGAAAAAAGAAGAGAAAATAGAGCCAAAAAAAAAGGAAGAAATTGAAAAAGAACCCAAGCTAATTGAAAAGAAAGAAGAAATAAAAAAAGTTGAGTTTGTACTTCTTCCAGAACAGACAAAAGAAAAATCTGAAGATAATAAATCAAATTATAAATTCCCAGAGATGATAAAAGACTTCCTGAATAAAAAAAATATGAAAGTATTATCTTCTGAATTAGAAAAGAAAAGAGAGATGTTTGGTAAAATAAGCATTGAAACTCTCTTAGGAAACCAATCACTATACCTAATAGCGAAAGATAAAAAATCCATAAACGAATTAGACATAAATGCCGCCATAATGAAGTCGCAAGAACATAAAATGCCCTCTCTTTTATTATCAACAGGAAACATCACAAAGAAAGCCCAGACATACTTAAAAGACTGGGAAAATATAGTAAAGTTCCTAAAACTTGAATGAAAAAATTTAAATAACCTCCAAAACAACAGAAGGTATGGGAAGAATAAAATCAACAATGATAAAAAAGGCTTCAAGACAGCTTATTGCACAAAACTTGCCTTTTTCAGAAAGTTTTGACAAAAACAAAAAAGTCCTTAAAAATTCAATGCCTTCAAAGCCTATAAGAAATAAAATAGCAGGATATATAGCAAGATTAATGAAAGTTAAAGCATCTTAAAATGGATACTGACATAACTGAAAGCAATATAATTTTCATCGGGAGCAAACCTGTTATAAATTACGTAAGAGCAATTTCAATCCAATTAAATGACAGCAATTCTAAAGAAGTTATAATAAAATCAAGAGGAAAAAACATCTCAAAAGCTGTTGATGTAGCAGAAATCTCAAAGAGAAATCTATCTAATCTAAAAGTACATATAAAAAATATAGAAATATCAAGCGAAGAATTTGAAAACAACGGAAAGAAAACAAACATCTCCTGTATGGAAATAACCTTGGCTAAAGAATCAAAATCTAATTAACGGGTTACTTTCTTTTTCTGCATACTTATAAGCATATCAACTTTCTTCTCTATTCTGTCAGTTTTTTCAACAAGACTATAAATCGCCTTTCTTTTCTTCCTATTCATAATTAAAGTTATAACATGAAAAACAATCCACAAAACAACCAATAACCCTATTGCCTGAATCCATTTACCTATAGTTCCTAACTGAAGAAAAACATCCCCCAACACACCCCCCGATACATTTGATAGAACCTCCGCAGACATAGACTAAACAGACAATATTAGTATAAAAAAGTTCCGACCAATAATTTAGAAGGTTTACCTTTAATATCAATAAGACTTAAAAACTCTCTTTCAATAATATTTTTGGCTGCGTAGCTCAGTGGTAGAGCACTGCTCTCATGACCTTAAATTCGTAAGAATTTTAGGCACAGAGATTTGAGCATCGCGAAAATGCTCTGTGTAAAACAATGTTCAGCATTGTTTTAGGTGAGCAAGGCAGGGGTCGGGAGTTCAATCCTCCCCACAGCCATTATGGATAAGGGATATTTCTCTTTAACTACCAAAAATACTCTTATAAAAACCTTCTTTCAGAAGCTGTCTATTAACCTCTTCCCTTTTCATATTAAAAGAAAATAACCTTTCAAAGACATTTTTCTCTTCCTTAACACCTAATATTGAAGAACTTAACTTATTTATTTCTCTTCCAAAACTACTATTTCTATTTAAAATTGACATAGGAATCCTTGTAAACAAAGACTTAAGACTTCCCGAATCTTCTTTTATTTTAGCAACAATAGGAATACCCAAAGCGTACTCCATTTCGTCCAAAGACAATTCATATTTTGAATTTTTAACTCTATTAACAATTACTCCAGAAATTGGCCTCCCTCTTGACTTTGCAAGTTTAGCCGCTTTTATAGAACAACTAAGAGTGGGATAATCAGAAGTCGTAACAACAAATAAAGCATCTGAAGCAATTATACTAGACAAAACTTCCTCGTTAAGGGAGGGAGAAGAATCTAGAATTATAAAATCATAATTATCCTTAATCCTAGCAAGTTTATCTCTCAACTTCAAAAAATTAACCTCTTTAGAAAAATTATAACTTCCAGGAATAACATCAACTCCATAAGAAGAATGTATTGCATCAGAAACTCTAGCACTTCCAGCAAGAACCTCATGAATCGTCGCCTTTGGCTCAACTATATCCATATGAAGTCCCGTATTTGGCGCAGAATAATTGGCGTCGACAAGCAACACTTTTTTTCCATAATGATTAACCAAATCGGAAGCAAGAGAAGAAGCAATCGTCGTCTTTCCTACTCCCCCCTTTATTGAAATCACCCCTATTGTCTTTCCCATAAAACAAAAAAACAAACTTTATTTATAATTGTTTCTAATTTGACTTTTTGAGTAATAAAAAATCACTTATTTACTTTTCTGAACTAATTAGAAACTCTTTTTCTAAAAGCTATTTAAGTTCTTCTTTTTCTACTCTTGTAGTTTTCTCTTCCCTATTTGATTCTTCTTTTCCCGAGGGTTTTCTTCTTCTCAAGAAGAAAAGGCTCAATGGACCTGCCGAGAATCGAACTCGGATCTCATCCATGCCATGGATATATTCTACCATTATACTACAGGCCCCATTTTCATCAAATTTTTATAGTTTTTAAATTAATTGTGCTGACAAAGATTCTAAAGATTTACAACTTTTATCTCTAAGTTTTAACAAAGCCCTATCACAAATTTGTCTAATTCTTTCTACACTATAAGAACTACCTTCTGGATTAACAACCCCTTCTTTCTCAAGTTCAGAAGAAACTTCTTTATAGGGCCTCAAAACTTCTTCTCCTGATTGATACCTAATTTGAATACATCTAAGTTCTAAATGAGTAAGTAATCTTTCAGATTCTTTCCATAATAATTTAAATAATTGCCTTTTAGCAATTTTGTCTATGGGAGAATCATCCTTGGAAGCAAGAGTATTATTTAGACCAAAATCTGAATCACTCTCAAAAGAAGAGTCCAATGAAACTCTATTTTTTCTCTTATTGTTTTCTATTTCAATAATTCTCCTTGCTCTATTAAAAAAAGAACATACTGCAAGAGTAGAAAAAGCTCCTTTTTTAGGATCCCAATTGTCAACTACATTTGGAAGAACAACTGAAGAAAAATCAGAAACTAAATCTTCGTAAGAAAAACCAACACTTTCAAATCCTTCTTTAAATTGCTTATAAAATATTCCAGAGTAATTTACCGCCAATCTAAGATTACACTCTATAAAACGATCTCTAGCAGTTTTAAGTTTAATCTTCTCTTGCCTCAATTTAACCAAATATGGAAGACACCAACCATTCATTCCACAAAGCATATTTTTAAGATAATCTACTTTCTGTCTACTTTGCAAAATTTGTCTACCAAGATTTATCTCTTCTTTTGTTTCAAGAAGTGAATGTGATAAATCTCTTCTTGTAAAACCATAATTTTGCCCCTTCATAGGACATAAATTAAAATAAGTCTATAAAAACATTATGTCATCACAAACAAAGAAATTATAAAGCATAAAATACAAAAAAATTCATGAACATCCTCTTAATAGACATGCACAACAAATTCAGAAGCAAAGTTGCAGAATCCATTTTAAAGAAATTAGCAGGAGGTAAAATAGGCGTGAAAAGCGTAGGCCTAATTTTAGACTCAATGCGTCCATTTGTATGTCAAAATGTCCACGAATCTCTAAATAAAAGAGGATATAGAATTGATAATGACCAACCAAGGCACATTTACAGACAAGATTTAGACTGGGCAGACAAAATAATAATAGTAAACAAAAACTTCCCAACAGATGCATTCAGCAGAGTAAAAAACAAATTAATCCTATGGGAAGTTGAAGGCGCTGATGAAACAGAAAAAGATAAAATAGATAATATAGTCTTAGAGATTGAGAGTATGGTTAAGGCTTTTTTGAAAGAAACTAAACTGCTCTAGGCAATTTAATAATAGCCCCAACATTATAGATAAAACCAAATTTATCTCTATCAAAATAATTTCTATTTACAACTTCATTTATAAGAGATTTTATAAAATATTTTTTTGTTTTAGGATAAATAAAATCAATTAAAGTATCCTCATGAACATATTCATATCTACTAATAACTGATTGAACAAAATTTCTAAAATCTTCTATTATATCCCCCATATTAAGACAATTAAGAGAACAGAAATTCCTTGTCTCCCCATTAAACAAAGTCACTTCCCAAATAATACTATTACATATTTCACATTCTTTTTTCATAAAAAACAAACTAAATCAAATTATTTAAATATTTATATTCAAATCTCCAAAAACAACAAAAGACCCATTACCAAAATACCCAATATGAAGACAATCAAATGTCCAAGAGATTCTCCAAACTTTTCAGAATGCTTATGCAATTCAGGAATCAAATCACTTCCCGCAATATAAATAAATCCTCCAGCAGCAATAGGAACCAAGATTAAACTAATACTCTCAATCGTACCAGACAAAGCCAAAGCAACAATCACTCCTAGAACAGCAGTCAAAGCAGATAAAAAGTTAAGCAATAGTGCTTTTCCTTTGCTAAATCCTCCATGAACTAAAACTCCGAAATCTCCTATCTCCTGCGGTATTTCATGTAATAAAACTGCGAGTGTAGTCGCAACTCCGGCAGGAAAAGAAACTAAATAACTCGCGCCTATTATCAACCCATCAATAAAATTATGCAAAGCATCACCAACTAAAATACTATAAGTAAAAGGATGAACATGTCCTTTTTCTTCGGGAACATGACAATGTTGCCAATGAACAAATTTCTCAAGAATAAAAAACAAAACAATTCCAACTAAAACTCCGATTCCAATATTTAGCCCAAATCCATGTTCTTCAACAACTTCAGGCAATAAATGAATAAAAACATCCCCAAATAAAGCTCCCGCACTAAAACTTACAAAATAAATAAGAACCTTTTTCAGTCTTTGAGCCTTTATTCCAAGAGTAAACACTCCAACAAAACTTATTAAACTAATAAGAAAAACACTCAATAGAGCATAAATCCAGACTACTCCAATTTCCATAAACAAAAGAATAGTTATTAATATTTAAGTCTTTTGTTAATAACTTAATGAAAACATTTATAAGCAATTTAATAATGATAAATTAATGGAAAATAAATCAGAGATAATTTCTATATCTTTAAAAAAAGATACTCTTGAAAAAATAAATTATCTTACAGAAAAGCTTAAACTATCAGGAAGAAGTGAAACAATAAGAAATGCTATATCTCTTCTTGATTCTGAAAACAAATCTCTTGAAAAATTAAAGGGAAAAGTTTCAGGCATTTTAATAATAATTCATAAACATTCAAAAAATACACTTAAACTAAGTCATATTTATCAAAGAAATATAAAAACACACATGCATTCTCATCTTGAAAATGATCAATGTATAGATATATTTATAGTTGAAGGGAAATCTGATGAAATAAAAGAAATGAAAAATACTTTCCAAAAAGATAAAAGAACAATCGTCTCTAAGTTAATTACAACTTAAAATTATTCCCTTTTACCAGTAAGAGAAAATCCAACTAAACAACCACTAATCAATGCCCCTGCACTAAAAGTGCAAAGACTACTAGATAATCTCTGATTTTCCATTTCTATCAAACCTAAATTATATCTCAACTCAGAATTATTTTCAATTGCCCCAAGCTCAACAGAAACTTTTTCTCTAAAATCTCTAAAATTATAATTCTCTCCAAGATTAAACTCCTCACATCTTACCTCTAAATTAGCTAACTCTTCATTAAGTCGATTTAATTTATTATACTCAACAACAACAGGAACATTATAATTTAGCCTATACATTTCATTTGTATGCCTAATAAGTTGATAAACTGAAAAAATAGTTGTAAATACAAAAGGCACTAAAGAAAACCCTATCTTCTTCCATAAATTCCCCCGCTTAGAAATTCTAGATTCTGTTAAGTCATTCATACATTTCGAGAAAAATACTACTATTTAACCATTTCGTCAAAACTACTTTTCAGAAATCCCTTTTCTATTGTACATAGGAATAACAAGGAAATACACAACTGCCCCAAACCATTTCAAAAACACAATTACCAATATCCAAACAATTTTCTCAGTACTATTTTTAAACTTTCTTTTTGCACAATCAACTATCATCAAAACCCAAAATACAACCAAGACAAGAAATACAATACTCATCAATCCAAAAATAACAAATCCCAATGGCCACATCCACCAACTTAACAAGTTATCTAACATAAAAAACTAAGTAAAAAGATGCTTATAAATCTGCCGTTGAAATCCTAGAAATTTATTTAATAACCTTATATCTCAACTGCACTTCATCTTTCCCATATTTCTTAACCTCTAAAAGTTTAAGACTTGAATCAAAATCTTCTCCATCAAATAACTTAATCCCTCCTGTAAATATTTTAGGCATTATATCTACCCAAATCTCATCAACAAGATTTTCTTTCATAAAACTTGCACTTAAATATCCTCCAGTAATTATCACCTCATTAAATCCTTTCTTCTCCAAAAAATTCAAGACTTCTTTTGGTTTTAAATTTATAAAAAGAACATTCTCACCCCACTTATTGTTTATTTTTTGTCTGGTCATTACAACATTAAGACAATCATAAGGAAATGCACCAGTTCTCAAACTAACTTCATATGTCCTAGAACCCATAATGAAAACTTTTACCTCTTTTAATTTATTTAAATAAAAATTCCAAGCACCATCAGATATAAAACTATAATCTTCTTCACTTTCTTGAGCTATAAAACCATTCAGCGTAGGAATAAAATAAACTATTACTTTCATCTATAAGGACAATTATAATAGAATAAATATCTTTTGTTTTTTAAATATATAACTTTAAAGTTCTCTTTGATAATCAACAAAACCCTACTTCTTCCTCGTCTCAACAACCTTCCCCAACTTAAGCAAATCCTCTCCATTAATTACTTTCTTTAAAATATCTTTAAGCTGTTTCATCTTAACCCTCACCTGCAAACTTGTATCTCTATCTCTTATAGTAACGCTTTCATCCTTCAAACTATCTTCATCAATTGTAATACAAAGAGGAGTTCCAATCTCATCATTCCTCGCATATCTTCTACCTATACTTCCAGATTCATCATACAAAACATGAAAAGTTTTTTTAAGTTCTTCAAAAACTTCCCTACTCAACTTAACTAATTCTTCATTATTTCTCACAATTGGAAAAATAGCCAATTGGTAAGGAGCTAAAGATTTAGGTAAATGTAAAACTATATTTTCTCTCTCAATGTTATTTTCATAAGCTGAACATATCAAAGCTAAAAATATTCTATCCATTCCAAAAGTCGGCTCAATTACTCTAGGAACAACTTTCTGTTTTGTCTTCTCATCAAAAATAGATAAATTCTCTTTTGATTCTTTCATATGTTGATTTAAATCATACTGCCCCCTATTTGCAATACCTCCTATTTCCTTACTTCCAAATGGAAATTCATAATCCAAATCAAAAGTAGCAGAAGAGTAATGACTCAATTCAGATTTCATATGCTCTCTAATCTTTATCTTATCATATATTCTAATCTGCTTAAACCATAAAAGCTGTTCAGCCAACCAATAAGCATGCCATTCATCAAGCTTATTTTCTTCAACCATCTTTCCAATACTGGTATGAGTTAATTCATCTTTTCCTTCCTCTTGCTTTTTAGCCTCAAGTAATTTAACTTTTACAGATTTATGCAAATCATCAAAGTATTCAGATTTAAATTCATCTGGATGAATAAAGAACTCCAATTCAGCAATACTAAATTCCCTACTCCTAAAAATAAAGTCACGAGGCGCGATTTCATTCCTAAAGCATTTACCTACCTGTGCAATTCCAAAAGGTAATTGTTGCCTACTTGTCTCTTGAACTTGTTTAAAATCTAAAAACATTCCTTGAGCAGTTTCTCCTCTCAAATAAGATTCAACTGAATTTAAAGCCACAACTTTTGTAGAAAACATTAAATTAAAAGTCCCTTGAGATTCGTATTCTCCATTGCACTTTTCACATTTAATCTTTCCATATTCGGCCTTATCAATTTTAGTTGAATGCTTACACTTTTTACACACAACAGCAATATCACTAAAATTATCTAAATGTCCTGAAGCTCTCCAAGTTCTAGGATGAGAAATTATGCTCGCTTCAATTCCAGTCATAAATTCCTTATCTTGAACAAAAAACTTCCAGAAACTTTTCTTTATAGAATTAAAAAGTTCAACTCCTAATGGCCCATAATCCCAAAAACCAGCAAATCCCCCATATATCTCGCTTGAACGAAAGACAAAACCCTTCCTCTTACAGAAAGTAGCAAGTTCCTCAACACTCAAGTCCATTTTCACTTTTTCCATACTATTGTTACTATTATTATCCATAGATATCACTTCTTCCTTCGTATTCTTAAACTTTCCCATACTCTTTCCCATATTTTTACCATTTTCTCCATTTGAACTATTATTAACTTTACTAACTATCTCCTTCATCTTACTCTCTGCCTCCATTTTATTCCTACCAAGATAAGCAACACTAATCGCTTTAACCTTTCCTCCCTCTCGCACACTCTTTCTCAGATAATAATACTCTTTCTCACCCACTCTCTTCTTAACAATAAACATTCAATACACACTACATTTAAGTATAAAAATCCTTCTATACACACTACGACTATATTTTAATATCCTCTTTCTCAATCTTACTCAATTACACACTACATTTAAAGAGAAAAAGGCAATTAGGCACTACAATTTAAGAATAATACTATCTTATTATGTCAAAAAAAATTTATTTAATTTAAAGTATTTACTATTTTTTCGGCGCACTGCCTTTGGCACTAAAACCTGAACCGGATACCGAAATAACATAACCTAGCCTGAAGTCGCCACCGGAATCGAAGCCAGCATAAAGCCTGCCAACACGATACCAGCCCCTGAGCAACGCAGAAAGGCTTTTAACTAATCCGTCTGAATTATTATTAACTATCCAAGAAAATGTTTTTCTTTTAAATGAATTAGAAACTATCTCTAATTTCTCGGTACCTTCAACTCCATAATTAGCAATAAAAGCCCCGTCATTTTGTAATGTTCCTTTATCATGATAACCTGACTTGATAGTACTTAATGGAGCAAAAGCAATTTGTCTATTCTCGCTTCTTCTAACTCCTCTTTCCGTATTACCTCCACTTAACATATCTTCCAACTCTTCAATTGTTATTTGATTACCTAAACCCTGACCTTTTTCATCATGAACAACATAAACTCCGGGATTTCGAATGTTTTGAGGTGTCCAAATATTAAGATTATGAACCCACAACCAACCATCATTAATTACCTTTTTTTTCACAAAATCTACTCTTGGACTTTTTTTAACTTTGTCATCGGTAGAAGTATATACTTCACCAAGAAAATGAGCAGTTTGCTCACCAGTCGGCAGTCTTTGCCCACTTGCTAAAACTTGTCTTACAACATCATCATAATTTCCTGGTCCAAATGCCGGAAAAAGAAATACTGCTCTTCCACTAGGACTTTGAATATTCCATGTTGCCTCTGGAGTCCAAACTCTTGGTAATTCTACTATGCCTTCTTTCTCTGATTGATTTTCCATAAATATCCCACAAATTTCCTCTATTTAAACCTTTAGTGATTAGTTAAAACTATACAAAAACATTTACATAATAAACCCACAAATCATCTACAAATTAATAAAAAGTAAAACTATTCAGCAAAAAGACCAATTACTTCAATCCGCCCATTCTACAAACAGTAATCCCACAATTTGGACATTTTCCTTTTGCAATTTTAGTCCCTCTTTTTGTAAGAGACTCTTTTGCATTTTGGATATCCACCTGTGTCTTACATTTAACGCAGTATCCTTTAACCATAAAAACCTCCATTCATGAAAAGCATAATAATCTGCCCCTTATAAATTTATCTTGAAGCAAATTTTAACGATTACGAATTTTCAAAGAAACAAAAAACATTAAAAGCATTACTAATCCATAAAAAATAAATAAAAACTTAAAACTTAAAAAAGCTAAAATCAAAGAAGAAATAACTTTCCCAATAAATTGCCCTCCATCTCTTGAAGTACTAAATGGTCCATAAAATCTATTCATTTGTTTTTTATTTTCAATTTTAAGAAAGTAAGATTCTGTTGTCGGCTCAACCATCGCCATTCCAACGCTAGCAAGAACAAGAATTCCCATCAAAAGAAAAATACTATTAATAAAGAATCCTAAAAAGCTAATCATAGAAACAAAAAGAAATCCCAGAGCAAATATTTTCTTGAAGCCATATTTACCTGTAATTTCAGAAAACCAATATTCAAAAATAATTAATGGAACAGCAACAGCAAGTAAAAAATAACCGACCCATTTAACATCAAGACCTCTATCAACAATATAAAGAGGAATAAAAAGATAGATAAAAATCCACCAATTAGAAACTCCGCTTGTAAGAAAATAAATCTTTCTTCTCTCTTTATCTTTAAAAAATTCCAAGATATTTCCAAAAACATTATCTTTTTCGCTATTATTAAAGTTCTTAACTTTTGTATTAGATAAATAGAATAAAATTAAAGTAAATAAAACTATAAAAGAAGAAACAAAGAAAACCATATTAAATCCAAAACGACTCATTAAAAATCCACCTATCAATGGTCCAAGAATCCACCCTAAATTAAGAAAAGTAAATATTAAACCCTCATTCTTCGAAACGCTTTCTTTTTTTGATTTGCTTTTTATTATTATTCCAAAGCTCATTGCTCTTAAAGCATAAACAATGGTTATCAATAATGAACATAAAAGAAAGAAACCAAGACTATTAACATAAGAAAATAAGATATAAAAAACAAATATAAAGAAAGTTGAAAAAATAAAAAGTTTTTTCTTATCGTATTTTTCCGTCAAAGGAACAAGAAAGAAATAAGAAATTAAAGAAACTGCGCTAAGAATAGATGAAACCATTCCAACTCGGTAATCTGTTCCTAAAAAGCTTTTCATATAAAGAGCCCAAATAGTCGTCACAGAAGCAAGTGCAAGAGCAAATAAAAAATTAACAAAACTCAAAAACTTTACATCCCTACCTACTATCGCCTCTCTATGTTTCTTAACTATCAACCCCATTGAACAATCAGGACAAACTCATTTATAAAATTAAGCCCAATTTCAGAAGCATAATTTTTTATAACTTAATTCACTTAATAAATTATGAGTAGTAAAAAGAATATTACCCGATGGGAAGAACTATTAGTAAGTCTCCCAGAATCATATCAGAGATGGTTTGAGAAAGAAAAGAAATTCTTTACATAAAAAAATATGACCTCCTCCCCACCCTAAAGGTTTGCCTGCGGGCAAATCTCGCTACGGCGAGAGTGGGGTTTCCATCTTGAACTTACCTTGCGTGATGTTCTT
>Ga0209542_10005968_pt1 | contig 23995 bp, 24 predicted proteins | sample RifCSPhighO2_01_FD_184028 | JGI IMG/M metagenome (GOLD analysis project Ga0209542, IMG submission 184028) | Soil microbial communities from Rifle, Colorado - Rifle CSP2_plank highO2_0.1 (SPAdes) (version 2) | ecosystem: Environmental > Terrestrial > Deep subsurface > Rock core/Sediment ...
GTTCTGCCGGTCGCCTGGGAAGATTTAGGGGAAAGAATGATTGAAAGCGGGGTGATCGATCTGAAAAAATTCGAAAACTTGTATGAACAAAGGGGAGAGATAGACGAGCAGTCTCGCCGGTTGCTCTCAGAATCCGGTAACGGCCAGCTGGTCATTAATGAAGATAACGCCGATATTATACTCAATCTTTTATGGGCGCTTGGCCTGGGAAACAAGAATCAAATTCTTGAAAAAGGTCCGATGATGGATAAGCAATACGGCGGTAATGCCGGGAGCTTCGCTTCTACTGGAGGCTGGATATTGGCATCCGGCAACGCAATGAATCATTATAGCCGGCATAAATTTATTTCTCTGACTCCGGAACAACAAAATTTAGTTGAGCGGGTAAGTAAAAATATCTATCGTCCTTGCTGCGGGAATTCAACCCATTTTCCGGATTGCAATCATGGAATGGCAATGCTGGGGCTACTTGAGCTGATGGCTTCGCAGGGAGTAAGCGAGTCGGATATGTATAAGGCGGCATTGGTGGCTAACTCTTATTGGTTTCCGGATACCTATCTTACCATCGCTATCTATATGAGAGATCGGGGGATAGAGTGGAAAAAAGTAAATCCGCAAGAGATATTAGGTGCAAATTATTCTAGTGCTACCGGTTACGCAAACATTGCTGCGCAGGTTACCAAACCGCAGCAACGCAGCGGAAGCGGATGTGGCGTTTAATATTATGGAATTACTTATTGGCGTATCCCTTATTGCCGCATTTATCGCAGGAATAGCTGCGCTCTTCGCGCCTTGTTGCGTAACCGTACTTCTGCCGTCCTACTTCGGTTCAATTTTTAGAACGAGGCGGAAAGTATTTCTCATGACCTTTATCTTTTTCTTAGGGATTTTTACGGTTTTTCTTCCCCTGGGACTTGGAATCTCTGCTCTCGGCCAGTTCTTCAGCCAGTATCACCGCTCGATTTTCACGGTGATCGGGATAATACTCACCGTATTGGGCGTCTCGCTTCTGTTAGGAAAACGATTTGCACTTCCGAAGAATCTCCGTCCCAAGCCGGAACTTACCGGGAAAGAGAATATCGCATCAGTGTTCATGCTGGGTATATTTTCTGGAATTGCTACGACCTGTTGTGCGCCGGTGCTCGCGGGAGCACTTGCTCTTTCAATGCTTCCGGGCTCGTATATCTGGGGCATTGTGTATACTCTGGCCTATGTACTTGGCATGGTAATGCCACTCTTTATTCTTGCCTCGATTCTTGACCGTTCACGTATGACCGATCGCCTGTTTGGCGCGAGAAAACCGATTGTCCTGCATATTCTTGGGAAAGACGTAGCGGTGAGAATATCCGACCTTCTCGCCGGGACTACTTTTACAGTTATGGGCATACTTACGTTGTTTTGGGCGTTTACCGATAACCTTGCCATGCGTTCCGAACTGCAGATTAATGTGAACGTGTATCTTACAAAAGTACAGATATGGCTCAATCAGTTTATCGGCGGCGTACCGCAGTATGTTTGGGCGGCGCTCATTGTAGGAGTGCTTATCTGGATTACGGTAGCAGCCGCCAAACAATTTAAATAGGATTTACGCACTTGAGCCGCGAAGCCCAGAGTCCACAGGGCTTATCCCGGCTCAATCCAGAGGTTTGCCCAATCTTTTCGTTAAAATGCCTGAGTTTTTCCTCGTCGTACTTCTAGTACACCTCATAAAAACTCAAGTATTTTGCCTCAACCTTGAGCAAATGCGCAAGTCTTATTAAAAAAGAAAAATAACAAAATAAAATTATGAAAACTAATATATCTATTATCACTTCAGTTTCTATCGCCGTTATTGTCATCGGCGGTTCCTATCTCGTTAATCGCGGGGGAAGTACACCGGTTGATAATACTGCAGGTATTGATTCTATGCATGGGGGAGCAGCCGTTTATTCAGAATTACCCAGCAACTTGGTTGGTCAGCCAGCTCCGGCATTCTCACTTCAAGATGTAAACGGCAAAGAATTTTCGACTCAAAATCTTAAAGGGAAAAATATCGTCCTCTTCTTTAATGAAGGGCTCATGTGTTACCCGGCATGTTGGAATCAGATTGTTGCGCTTGCGACCGATTCTCGGTTTAACAGTGCGGACACTGTTGCATTTTCTGTCGTTATCGATCCAGTTTCCGATTGGCAGAGTGCGATCCGGAAGATGCCCGATCTTGGTAAAGCGACCGTTCTGTTTGATAATGATAAATCTGTTTCGCAGGCCTTCGGGATGCTTACGGTAAAGTCCTCGATGCATTACGGTTCATATCCGGGGCATAGCTTTGTTCTGATCGACAAGAAGGGTATTGTCCGTTTTATCTTTGATGACCCGAATATGGGCATTGATAATGAGCGCGTTGCCGCAGAACTCCAGAAGTTTAACTAGAACCTCCGAGTTTAGTTATCCACTTGACACAGTATACCCCAGGGGGGTATACTTAGGACATGAATCCTGTTAGAGACGCCGCAAACGGCCATAAGAACTCCAAACAAAGGCTTGTTAAGCGTCTTCGGATTATAGAAGGCCAGATTAGGGGCATAGAGAGAATGATTGAACAAGACAAATATTGTGTTGACGTCATTACCCAATCTTTGGCAGTCAAGGAAGCCTTATCCGGCATCGAGAATATTATTTTAGAGAGACATCTTTCAACGCACGTGGTGGAACAAATAAAAAATAGTCAGACGGAAAAGGCTATTCGCGAAATTCTTAAAATTCATAAGTTATCCAAAAGAAAATGATTATTTCAGGATCAAGAACATCGGTTATTATCGGCTTGCTTGGGGCGATAGCTCTTTTGGCGGTTTACTTTACCATTGTTAGCTCGATATCCGATACTCAATTTGCGATTAGCCAATTCCAAAAATTCTGGTATTACATTGTGACTTTAGCGACAGGCTTCGGTGTCCAGGTCGGACTTTATACGCATCTTAGGCAAGCGATCCGCTCTACAGCGGATTCGACCGGTTCGATAAACTCACGGCAAGCAAGCTCACCGCAAGCAGGCTCGGGAAAGATGCTGGTTGTTTCCGGAGGAACTTCCACTGCTTCAATGATAACTTGCTGTGCCCATTATTTAGTCAATATTGCACCCCTGATTGCGACAGCTGGAATCGTAACTTTTCTTACCCAGTATCAGGTTCAATTTTTTTGGATCGGCTTAGCATTCAATATCGGCGGGATTGCTTACATTGCCAATCAAGTCCGTAAGTTTTCCAAACATATATAACTACCAAAGAAATGAAGAATATTATCGTCGCTATTGCAACCGTTATAGGAATCGCAGCGCTTACCGCTTATGTCATTGATATTTCATCCGATCATTCATCTGAACCGTCATCATCGCTGATAACAATGAAAAATGAATTGCCTGGCGATCTTGCGCTTCAAAGCAGTGATGAGGGGGCGGTCAGTATAACCGCGACCCCTAAATTATCGACGGGGGATTGGGAATTTGATGTGGTGATGAATACGCACTCGGTAGAACTATCTGAAGATATGGTCAAGTCTTCGATTTTAATCGTTGATGGGAAAGAATATAAACCTACTTCTTGGGATGGTGCCGGACCGGGAGGCCATCACCGAGAGGGAATCTTGAAATTTAATTCTATTACGGCCGGGCCCAAAACTTTAATTCTAAAGATCAAAGATATGGGCGGTATTCAGGAGAGGGTGTTCCAATGGCAACTTAAGTAGCTCTTATTCCCTTGAAACTTTCGGTGTAACCTACAGAAAGGATCACGGTAAAAGAGACTGGGTTATGAACGAAACAAATGATAAGAAATTTGATGTGGTGTGCGGGATGGAATTAAGTCCCGCGAGGGTCGAACACGTCAGTGAGTATGAGGGAACAAAATATTATTTTTGTTCGAATAGCTGTAAGAATAACTTTGAGAAAGATCACGAGAAGTATGCTGCCAGCAGTGCTTAAAATGAATTAAATTTTAACCAAAAATATGGGAAAATTATCAATTAAAAAGTATAGTTTGCTTTGCATATTGGGCGGAGAAGTAGCATATATCGCTTGTTTGGTATATGGGTCAACCCTTACGGACAGGTTTGCCGAACTTCATCATGCACTTTTTGAATTACTGCCCGGATTTACTTGGTTTAGTTTCGGAAGCTTTATCACAGGAGCGATTACGGTGGGAGTTTGGTCCGGTCTGGGAGGCGCATATATCGCCTGGATGCATAATTACAGTTTAGAAAGTAAATAAATGAATGAATCGTTATCGTTACTAGAGACTAAAAATAAACATCTAAAGTTATTTCATATGAACCAAAATTTAGGCAAATTAGACAGGATATTGCGTTTTGCGTTGGCTTTTTGGTGGCTGGGTCCCTGGGCTCCGCATTATGATGCAAACTGGGCAAATTTAGCCACAGCCTTTATTGGCTGGGTTGCTTTGATTGAAAGTTTTTTGGGTTGGTGCGGGCTTCACCGCCTGTTCGGTGTAGATAATAAAAATCAATAGTCATGCATAGTCACAACGGTAAAAATAATTCTTCAATGTCATGGATAATGATCCCATGCATTCTTCTGCTGGGCGCGATAGCTCTTGGTAGCGGTAAGTCACCACCTGGTTATCTATGGCCGATCCTTATCGGCATATTTGTAGTCGTACACATTTGGATGATGCTCAGGAGACATGGACGCCATAAAGACGACAGTGCGGGAGATAAAATTGATAGTACCCCAGCAAACCAGCCAGAAACAAAGGATGGTAATAACAAACATAAGAGTAGCGGATGTTGCCACTAAAAATCTTATATGGAAAACTCCTACGGCCTTTGGCCCCTCGTTATTATAAATTCTCTAGTCTTTATTATTTTTGCTTTTAGCTTTTCTAAACCGAAGACATCAAGAGATTGGCGGTCATTCGGCGCCTTCTCGGCATTTATGGTCGCCCTGTTTACCGAGATGTATGGATTTCCGTTGACCATTTATCTTCTATCCGGCTGGCTTACTAAGTGGGTACCCGGACTTGATCCGTTCACGCATAACTCCGGCCATATCCTTGAAGATTTGTTTGGCTTGGGAGGCGATCCGCATTTCGGGCCGTTTCATATCGCGAGTTATATTTTAATTTTTTACGGCTTCATTCTGTTATCTGGCGCATGGCGAGTGCTTTATAAAGCTCAAGCTGAACATATCCTAGCCACTACCGGCCCTTATGCACGCATTCGTCATCCTCAATATGCCGGCTTTGTGCTTATTATGTTCGGGTTTCTCTTGCAGTGGCCGACGATTCTTACGTTGATTATGTTTCCAATCCTTGTGTGGATATATACGCGTCTTGCCCATAGTGAAGAAAGAGAAGCCCAAAAAGAATTTAGAGAGCAATGGGACGCATACGCTCAGCAAACTCCTGCATTTATCCCCAGTCGGAAGACAAGAGCCTTAACCGTTCACTAGCTCTCAACAAAAATACGTTTTCGAGCGTATGAAAATTTTATTTGGCATAGGATAAACATTATTAACGATGAATTACGACCACACAGAACATGAGAAACCGAACAAATACGCGGTGATTATAATACTCGCCGTTTCTTTTGTTGCCCTATTTTTAGCCCTAGGGAGATCTTCTGACGGGGACATCATAACAGGCTTAGTTAAAGAGATCCGTGGCGAACGGGAGGTAAGCTTGCCGATGAGCGAAAAAACAGTGAAGGAACAGGAGCTTTTAGTTGAGTTAAAGATAGATGATAAAAAAGAGGAGGTAATTATCGTCAATGATTTTATGGCTGTCGAAGTCGGCAATACTATTTTTGTGCGCGGCTCATTTTTCGACGACGAGCGGTCATTTGAAATAGTTGACATATCAAGAAAAAATGGGATACTCTTTCTTACATTTCTTTTTGTTGGCCTGGTCTTTATCACCAGTGGCTGGAAAGGTTTTTATTCTTTAGTAGGCTTGGTATTCAGTTTTGCCGTTATCTTCTCGTATATTGTTCCCCAGATACTAAAAGGGGCAAGCCCAATTTTTATCGGCGTTACTGGTTCCTTTTTCATACTGCTCGTGACACTTTATCTGTCTTACGGTTTTAATAAAAAATCCCTATCGACGCTTATCGGAATTTCACTATCACTCCTGTTCGTAGGCATCTTTGCGGATATGGCCATTAAGCTGATGGATTTTAGCGGTTTTGCCGGTAAGGAATCCATGTTTCTTAGTGTAGAAACGGGCAATTCAGTGAATCTGATCGGTCTTCTTATTGCCGGTATTATTATAGCCGCGGTCGGGGTATTGGACGATGTGGCAATTACGCAGGCCTCAACCGTATTCAGCTTGGCTTCGGTTGATCATTCCTTGCGGGGATTTCGACTGTTCAGAAAATCAATGGAAGTAGGGAAAGATCACATTTCCGCAGTGGTAAATACACTCGTACTTGCTTACACCGGCGCGGCTCTTCCGCTGCTGCTTTTGTTGTCGTTGCGAAAAGTTTCGGTTGAATATTTTATAAGCGTGGAAATCGTGGCTGAAGAAATTACCAGAACACTTATTGCTTCTTCCGGTCTGCTTCTTGCCGTTCCGGTTACTGCGGCGATAGCGGTGCTCTTCGTCCGTGCACCAGATAAGTAGGGCTTATTAGCCCGGGATTTACGGGAACCCGCTTAAAATAAATGGTATAATTAATTAAAAAAATAAATTATGAGCCAAAATCAACATATTAAAAAAAATAAATGTTCATGCGGTGAGAAGTGTTCGTGCTCTGGTGCCGAGAGACTGACTGTTTCATGCGGCTGTAATATGGAAGCGAAGCAATATGAATACAAAATGGATATAAAATGCTGCCATAGCGAACACGTTCACGATAAACAGGCCACGAAAGAACCAAAAAACGGGAAGAGAATTGTTTACACCTGCCCAATGCACCCGGAGGTTATTAAAGATGCGCCGGGTAAGTGTCCGGGCTGCGGGATGGACTTGATTCCTAAAAAAGAATCAGCAGAAACTCATGCTAGTCATGATATACAGAAAGCCAGTCATAAGGATCATGAAGCAGCGATGACTAATCCGCAGATGGCCAAGCAGATGGAGGCGGATATGCGCCGAAGATTCTGGGTTTCGTTCATACTCTCAATCCCGATCTTTATTTATTCGCCTGTCGGCGAAAAAGTTTTTGGGATAATTCTACCCTCACCCATTCCGATTAATTGGCTTTTACTCATTCTTACTACTCCGATAGTATTTTGGACCGGTTCCATATTTATTACCGGAACCTATTATTCACTCAAGGCAAAAAAACTAAATATGGCGGTCCTTATCGTAACGGGCGTTCTTGCGGCCTATCTTTTTAGCGCACTTCTTACGATAATTATGCCGGGAAGCGAGACTTTTTATGAAGCCGCGGCTTTACTTGTTACTTTTGTGCTTTTCGGACATTGGATGGAGATGAAATCACGTCGAGGGACTTCGGATGCTTTAAGGGCTCTTTTTGATCTAGTTCCGCCGAAGGCCAATGTTATTCGTGACCTCGAAGGGAAGCCTCTAGCTTCCGATAGAGCGGGCGGAAAAGAAATTACTATTTTAAGCAACGAGATTGCTCACAATGACATAGTCGTTATCCGGCCGGGCAATAAAATTCCCGTTGATGGCAAAGTTATAGAAGGCGAAACTTCCATTGACGAATCATTGGTAACCGGCGAGTCGCTCCCTGTTTTTAAAAAAATCGGCGATGACGTGACGGGCGGTTCCATAAACCAAAATGGCGCAATTAAATTTCGGGCTACCAAAGTCGGCAGTGAAACCGTACTGGCCAGTATTATTAAAATGGTTGAAACGGCCCAGAATTCAAAAGCGCCGGGTCAGAGGATTGCCGATAGAGCGGCCGGTTATCTTGTTATCGTGGCTATCGGTTCCGGCCTTTTGGCGTTTTTCGGCTGGTATTTTGTAGCCGGCACGACCATTATTGCGGCTATGACTTTTGCCGTTTCTACCGTGGTCATTGCTTGTCCCGATGCTTTAGGACTGGCAACGCCTACTGCGGTTGCAGTCGGTACGGGAATCGGGGCTAAGCACAATATTCTTATTAAAGACGCGGCCACGCTCGAGAATACGGCGAAAATAAATTCTATCATTCTCGATAAAACGGGCACTCTTACCAAGGGCCAGCCGGAGGTAACCGATATCGTTTCATTTTTAGAAATAAAAGATAAAGAAGTTCAGAACCGAATCTTACAGATCGCCGCTTCCATCGAGAAAAAATCTGAACATCCATTGGCAAAAACGATTACCGAGACGGCAGAAAAAAGCGGGTTATCAATACTTGATGTTCAAAAATTTGAGGCGATAGCCGGCCATGGCGTAAGAGCATTGATTGTCGGTCTCGCCGCCGGTATCGGGAAAACTTCATCTCACCCTCTCGATACGGCGATACAGCGTCAAGCGGAAGAATTAAAAGCTCATCAGCCGGAAATAGAAGAATTTAAAGTTACCCCCGGATTTGGACTAAGCGGGAAAATAAAAGACGGAGAGCAGACCGTGCTTTTTGGAAATCAAAAATTGATGGAACTGAATCAAGTATCTGTTTCTCCGGAAGTAAAAAGAGAAACTCAGAACTTGCAGGAAAAAGGCAAAACAGTAATGCTATTGGCTTTGGATCAAGAGATCGTCGGCGCCATAGCCGTTGCTGATACTGTTCGTGAAAATTCGAAAAAGACAATTAGAGAATTGAAAAAACTGAATATAGAAACGATTATGCTGACTGGAGATAACCAGCGCACCGCTGAAGCAATTGCCGAACAATTAGGAATAGATCGTGTATTTGCCGAAGTTCTGCCGGCTCATAAAGCTGAGTGGGTAACTAAACTTCAAAAAGAAGGCAAGTTCGTGGCAATGGTCGGCGATGGGATTAACGATGCTCCGGCTCTGGCTCAGGCCGATATCGGCATTGCCATCGGAGCGGGAACCGACGTGGCTATTGAGACCGGTAACATTGTGCTCATGAAATCAGATCCCTACGACATCGTGGCGGCTATGAGGCTCTCTAAAGCCACCGTTACTAAAATGAAACAGAATCTGTTCTGGGCAGCGATTTACAATATGCTGGCTATTCCCGTTGCCGCCGGAGTATTTTATAATTCACTCGGCTGGACACTCCGTCCGGAAATAGCGGCGTTATTAATGTCCGCGTCATCTATTATCGTGGCCACAAATGCGGTGTTGCTTAAACGTGTTGAGCCCAAACTAAAGATATAGATATGACTCAAAAACTGCAAAAACTATTTTTAATCTCGATCCCACTGTTTATCGCACATGGCTTGGAGGAGATTTTTACTGGTTTCTACAATATGGATTCTCAGATAGGGTTTTGGTTTGGCAACTTAAATTATCTGCCAACTTCCCGGGCGACTTTCATTCTATTCCAGATCATGATCTGGTTCATGCTTATCATCGGCTATTTACTTCTACTCGGACCTAAGTGGCAACTGCGCCTTATGTTTATTCCGGGAATTATCTTCATATACGAGTTCCATCATTTGTATAAAGCCATTAGCATAGGAGATTATTATCCCGGACTTATCACAGCTATACCCCTTTATATCGTTGGGTTCTTCTTTTGGAAAGAATTAATAAAAAATTATAAATTACCCTAAGTTCATTATCTAAGATTTACTTCAGGAGTTTTCTTATTCCGTATGTATAAATCGTTGCCAGAATGGCAGTTATGCCATAGAAAATCCAGACGCCTCTAAGTATTCCCGATTGCAGATCACTTCCCAGAGCGAGAGAATGGAAGAAAGATATTAAAAATCCGATAGTGCTTATAATTAATATGTTGTCCCAATGTTTAGCAAAAAACTCCTTTTTTTTCAGAGCCTTGCCTATGTCGTAGGTAATCAAGAGAAGCCAAGCTATAATGCCAAACCATATATACTTTGTGCCGTAGTCCAGGAGTATATTATTAAAATTGAAATCAGCATTTATCAGCAATAATAAAGGGTGCATAATTATGGAGATCAAGATGATTATGGAAGTGTTATGTACAAAAAGGTCAAAATTAATGTAGCGTCGTAACCACGGCTCGAATACCCCGCTCATAGAGTGAAGCCATAAGAGAGCAAAAGCAAGCAATCCAAACGCCGGAAATAAATTTAGCAACAGAGTCCGGTCAAAAGACCAGATTAGTCCGCTAAGCCGTACCCAGAGCGGATATAATACCGCTAAGCAGGCGAAGATCGTTACGGAATATTTGATAACTTTTTTGTTCATGAGGCTAGTATCCATACTAACATATCGGAGGCACTCCGTAACTTTGCTGTTAAAAAGCCCGTAAAACCTAGCTAATTAACGTAGCTCTTTCTGTTTTTATGAATTTGAGCTAGTATTCTAAATATGAATATATTGAATGTACTTACATTTTTATCTTATATTGCTCTTAATTTGGATATTTTACTTCAGCTCAAAAAGGTTTATACCACCAAATCGGCCCATGATTTATCACTGCTCGGCCTAGGCATCAGGTACATTGCCATTTTAATAATAATGTTTAAATTTGTAAGCCTTAGCGACCTGCCTCTCATATTAGGCCAGGGGCTTATAGTGATCACTTTTACCGCCTACCTTACTCTGGCGGTTTCCTGCGTTTTAAGAACCAAGAATAATTTCTAGATTTATGAATATCGATAATATTAAACTCGGATTTTCTACCGGCACTTTGCATAAAACCCACAGCACCAAAGAAGCATTGAAAATTATGCGTAGTTTAGGTTACGATACGGTTGAGCTTGGCTTCGTAAATTTTCAGAGAATAAAAGACGGCTGGCTGGACGAAATTTCGGCAGAAGACTTAATAGGATTTAAATACGTTAGTCTCCACGCGCCCAAGCTTAATTACGGGAATAACAGTGATACTGAATTGATTTTTGAAAAAATCGGGAAGATTAACAAGATTAGAAAACTGGATACCGTAGTATTTCATCCCGACCCCGTAGAAGATTTTAATGTTTTTAAGAATGTTAAGTTCAGTGTTTCCTTCGAAAATATGGACGATAAGAAAGTTTCACATCAAAAACCTAAGGATTTTGAGAAGATATTTCCCTTGAGCGCTGAATACAGGCTAGTTCTGGATGTAAACCATATTTATACCAACGATAAGTCGATGAAGCTGGCAGAGCGTTTTTATGAGAAATTCGGCGACAGGATATCCCAATTTCACGTAAGCGGATATACCGGATATCATGACCCGTTGTTTAAAACAGGCCAGACAGAAATCGTAAAAGCGATATCGGATTTTAATATACCGATGATTATAGAGAGTGTCATATCTGCCGAAGATCTGGAGAAAGAGCGCAACTGTATAATAAAATTAATTTCCGGGCTGTAAATTTATGAACTTAGTCTATAAAATACTTAGGATTTCCTTCTTTGTTTTTCTGGATATTAGCGGGATTTTACTCGGAATATTTCTAGTCATTCTGGGGCTGGCGATGGTGTTCGGCTGGCAAGTTGCCGATTGGGTTAGCTGGATTATCCTGGTTCTGGGCATTTGCGCCTTTTTACTGCACATTGGCCATTATTTTGATTTGAGATATATGCGCTGGACTTTTGGCGAGGACTATTTTACTCAGAAGAAAAAGTAGTAAGTTTAACTCATAATAAAAATGTCAATTGAGAAACCGGAAAAAATGGGAGAGAACCCTTTCCCCGAAGCAGAGTTAGAAGAATGGGCTGAGGGATCTTATAGCAATAAAGCTGATGCATATGCCCAGGAGCTGAAGAGAGCTCACCTGAAAGCCATTAAGGAAAGAAATACCGAAGGGCTTAAGAGGTTGTCGAGGGTTATGTTTGTGCAACTCTCGCGTCTAAGAACGGAATCGCCGGAGAAGTGGAAGGCTCTTGACGATCTTTATCGTGAGCTTATCGGATGGCTCAATCAGAGGGGCTCGTAGAGAGCCCTTTTTTTATTCATCCAGATCTGGTAGCATGGTGCTTATTCGATCTTTGACATCAACCAGCGGAGATTCAATGGCGACGGAATTTAAGGTTTTCTCTTGGCAAGATGTTGAAAGAATCGTTGATATGCTGGTTGAAAAAATAGGCGCCAGCGGTTTTAAGCCAGACCTCGTTATAGGCATAACTATGGGCGGATTAGTCCCGCTTGCTCTGGTTGCCAAGAAATTAGGCGTTAAGGACGTTGATACCATTTCAGTTTTTTCATACGATAAAGATCAACAAAAAGAGCTCAAAATTCTGCGCCTTCCCCGGATAAACGGCCGAGGCAAAAAGATACTTGTCGTTGACGAAATAGCCGATACGGGGAGAACTCTGAAAGCGATTATGGAGACGGCCGAAAACCAATGGGGAGCCGATGAACTTAAGGTTGCCACATTCGTTGTTAAAAAGGAAACATCGGCGATTATTCCCGATTTCTATGCGATTGAAGGCGGAGGGGAGTTTATTATTTTTCCTTGGGAGAGAGATGAATTCCCGGAGCATTTCAGATAATATTTTTTGCATCGCCGGCCCCGTAACGCACATCCGTATGCGTTACGGGGCTTTTATTTATTAATAAAATTGTGTAGAGTTTATAGATCGTGTCTTCTTCTAAATTGTTCATTACCGTAGGGGTTATCGTTGGTTCTATGGTCGGAAGTTATATCCCATTATTGTGGGGCGATTCGTCATCATTCTCTATCTCATCCCTGTTTTTCAGCATGGTCGGGGGATTAATAGGTATCTGGGCCGGCTATAAATTGAGCAGAAGTTTTTAGAAATGTTAAAGAGACCTATAAATAATAACGAAAGTTTTTTTGAACTGGCCGGAAAAGAGGCTAAAAAATCTTTATGTCTAAGAGATAAATGTGGGGCGGTGGTAGTTAAGAATGGAGAAGTAGTTGGCCGGGGCTATAATGCGCCTCCCAATGATGATATCAGCCAAAGAATGTGCCAGACTGATTACAGAACATCTTTGAAGCCAAAATCCGATAGGACATGCTGTGTTCATGCTGAGTGGCGGGCGATCTTAGATGCTGTAAGGAATTATTCTGATATTTCGGGGAGCGCCCTCTACTTTACTCGTATTGACCAGAATGGAAATCTTCAAAGATCAGGCCAACCCTATTGCACTGTTTGCAGCCGGTTAGCCCTTGATGCCGGGATTAAATACTTTGGTCTTTGGCACGAAGAAGGTATCAAGCTTTACGATACTAAAGAATATAATCTGCTCTCTTACGATTTTTATAAGGGTTAGGCTTTAATTATTTATGAGGACAAGTATGAATCTAAAAAGATGCGGGTGGGTTTTGAGTAAAGACCCTCTGATGCAGAAATATCATGATGAAGAATGGGGGACGCCGCTGCATGATGATAATAAGATATTTGAGTTTCTGGCGCTTGAGAGTTTCCAGGCCGGTTTAAGCTGGAGGACGATACTGAACAAGAGAAAGAATTTTGAAAAAGCATTTTTAAATTTTAATCCGGTTAAAGTATCTAAATTCTCCAAAAAAGATTTGAGCCGCCTCTTAAAAGACACAGGGATAGTCAGAAATAGACTAAAGATAGAAGCAGCGATTAACAACGCGGCTAGATTTCTTGAAGTTAAGAAAGAATTCGGGACTTTTTCCAAATATATGTGGCAATTTGTAGGTAATAAGCCATTAGTCAGCAGAATAATGACGATGAAAGATTATAAACCGGTAACCAAAGAAGCCGAAGCTTGGGCTAAAGATTTAAAGAAAAGGGGATTCAAATTTCTGGGAGCGACTACTGTTTATGCCCATATGCAGGCTGTTGGAATGGCGAATGACCACATGATGGGATGCTTTAAGCGAAGACTTTAAAATGAATACTAGAAAAAATATATTTTTGTGGGTTTCGTATGATTTTGCGAATTCGATAATATCGATTGTCTTCTTTCTCTATTTTTCTCAATGGATAGTTATTGATCGGGGCGTGGCAGATATATGGTTCAACCTGACTTTTACTGTATCCGCCATCTTGCTCTTGATAACCGTGCCCACTACGGGAGTATTGCTTGATAAGTATTGGAGGCGGATATCGGGATTGAGGTATGCAACTTTCGGAACGGTTATTTTCTATGGCCTCTGTTCGGTTTTTGCTCTGCTGGGCTATAATATTTTGTCTTTAGTCTTCTTCACTCTGGGACTTTATGCCTATCTGCTATCTTTTACCTTCTATACGCCCCTAATTAATGACATTTCCTCGCCGTCTAATCTAGGCAAGATATCAGGATATGGAATCGCCGCCAATTATCTAGGACAGATTGTTGGACTGGTTTTAGTACTGCCTTTCGCTAACGGAAGCTTTAATTTATTTGGCGGTTTGCCAAGGGCAGAAACTCTTTTGCCGGCAATTCTAGTCTTCTTTTTGCTGTCTTTGCCGATGCTAATTCTTTTTAAAGAACCGCCTAAGGAGAAGAGAGCATTTAATCTAAGAAGTGAAACTAAGACATCGCTCGGGGAGACAAAATTACTTTTCAAAATGCCCGGTGTCTTTTTGTTCCTCTTGGCCTATTTCTTATTCAATGACGCGATTCTTACCGCTGCTAATAATTTTTCCATATTTTTGGAACAAGTTTGGCAGGTTTCGGACACGATAAAGACATATATACTTTTAGGTATCCTTGCCTCTTCGGCTATCGGGGGTTTTGTATCAGGAGTTATTGCCGATCGTTTTGGACATAAAAGGACCTTGATTTTTATACTTGCCGGTTGGGTTGTGATTCTGCCGGTGATTGCTCTTGTAAAAGATTTCAGTATCTTCGTTGTAACAACCTCATTGATGGGTCTGTGGTTCGGTTCAAGCTGGACTGTCTCCAGATCGGTTATGAGCTATTTATCGCCGGCCAATAAGCATAACCTAGCTTTCGGATATTTCGGTTTGGTCGAAAGAGCCTCGTCATTTATAGGGCCAATAGTATGGGGACTTATTGCTACAAATCTAATCTCGCTTGGGTCGGGCCGATATAGGTTAGCTGCAGCTATTCTAACTGTTTTTGTTGTCTTGGGACTTATTGCCCTTGTTCGAGTTAGAGATGATAAAAACAAATAAATAAAAACACCTCTGCGGTGTTTATTTGAAAATAGTTTGCCAGGTTTCGTTATAGAGACTGCCTGGTTTATTTCTGAAGGTAGCTAACTCCAAAGTGATTACTGCAAATAGCGTGGTCACTACGGCAAGGATCACAGATAGTGCAAAAGCTACTGGGCCGTCTCTGGCTATCCAATTATCAAAACAATAGACAAAAGTAAGAATTGTTACCAATGAACTTAGCCATAATACGATAGCCGGCTTCTTAAAGATCTTGAGCATAGCGACTCCTTATCTCTATAGCAAAGAACTTAACCATTATATGTGATATAATGGTTAAGTCAATTTTCTAGAAATTCAATGATCCAAAACACTCTTGAGGTAAAAAATTTAAACAGAAGTTTCGGCGCAATAAAAGCAGTCAGCGATATTTCTTTTAGCGTGGGAGAAGGGGAGATCGTCGGACTCTTAGGTCCCAATGGCGCCGGAAAAACTACGACTATAAATATGATCTTGGGCGTTCTAACGTCAGATTCCGGCTCTGTGGAAGTGGCGGGTTATAACAATAAGACGCACCGCTCTTTGGCTGCGGGAAAAATGAATTTTGCCGCCGTTTATGCCCATATCCCCGGCAATCTGACCGTTAAACAGAGTCTAAATGTTTTTGGGCGCCTTTACGAAGTTAAGGAGCTTAAAAATAAAATAAAAACGACTCTCAAAGAATTTGATCTGGAGAAGTTTGCTAATTCTAGAATTGGCTGGCTTTCATCGGGAGAACAGACCAGGGTTAATCTGGCCAAGGCAATGATAAATTCTCCCAGACTGATTTTACTCGATGAGCCGACTGCCTCGCTTGATCCGAGCGTGGCCGGGCTTATCAGGGAGAGGATAAGGGATTATGCCAAATTTAATAACGCCAGTGTTCTTTGGACCTCTCATAATATGCACGAAGTTGAAGGCGTCTGCGATAGAGTCCTCTTCCTCTCTAAGGGCAAGATAATTCTTGAGGGCAATCCCAAAACACTGCCTCAAGAATACGACAAAAAAAATCTTGAAGAATTATTTATATCAATCGCCAGAGAACCGTTGACCTTAGGATTCGAATAAATTTATGAGCTTAGCAAGAATATACGCAATCTTTTTGAGGCAAATATACCTGTTCAGCCATAACTGGACGCGTTTATTCAGTATCTTCGCCTGGATTTTTGTCGATGTTATCTTGTGGGCGTTTATTACTAAATATTTAAATACGGTCAGTTCTGGAAGCTTAGATTTCATCTCTATCTTCGTAGGAGCGATAATAATGTGGAACCTTTTTGTCAGGTTTCAGCAGGGGATGATTATGCCTCTCCTGGAGGATGTCTGGACGTCTAACTTTCTAAATTACTTCGGTTCGCCCCTTATGATATCGGAATATGCTGTCGGCCTTATGTCTGTGAGCTTTGTTACCTCTGTAGTCGGCTTCAGTCTTATGGTAGTGATTGCCGGGTTGGTGATTAGCTATAATATTTTCATGCTAGGTATTGGTTTGGCTGTTTTTCTGCTCGTATTATTTATTTTCGGTTTAGCCGTCGGATTATTCGCCTGCGGAGTGATCTTGCGTTTTGGCCCTTCCGCTGAATGGATTGCTTGGCCGATTCCGGCTATCCTAAGTCCGTTAGTTGGAGTATTCTATCCGATTTCGGTTCTGCCCCACGCCGTGCAAGCAATATCGAGGATTCTGCCTCCGACCTATGTTTTTGAAGGGATGCGCCAAGTTCTGGCTACGGGCACTTTGTCCTTATCGAACTTAGGCTGGGGTCTTGGCCTCGGCTTTGTCTATATGATCGTCGCTTTCAGCTTCTTTACTTATATTTACCGCCTGGTCTTAAGAAACGGTTTGATCTCCAGGTTTAGCGCCGAGGCAACGGAGTTCTGATATGAAACATCAAATCGTAGTAATTAATGGGGGAGATTCTTTCGAGACTTATGAGGATTATCTAAAGTTTTTAAAAGACTGGCAGATTAATTTTGAAGATTACCGTAACGGTAAGAAAGGCTGGAAAAGCAGGCTTTCGGAAGACCTTGGGCCCGATTTTGAGGTAATATCGCCCGACATGCCCAACAGGATCGACACTAAATATTTAGAATGGAAGATATGGTTTGAAAAATTTATTCCCCATCTTGATCAAGAAGTTGTCTTGATAGGTCATTCAATGGGCGGAACGTTTCTGGTCAAATATTTGGCCGAGAACGATTTTCCTAAGAAAGTGGCTGCTACTTTTCTCGTAGCCGCGCCCTACTATGAAAAAGGGCCCGATTATTCTCTGGCAGACTTTAAACTACCCGAAAATTTAGAAAAATTTAAAAAGCAGGCCGGCAGAACCTTCTTTTACCATAGCGAGGATGATCCTATAGTGTCTTTGAAAGATTTCGAAGGCTATAAGCAGAATCTAAATGATGCGATGGGCCGTGTCTTTAAAAATAGGGGACATTTTTTAAACGAATCCTTCCCCGAACTGATTGAAGATTTAAAAAGTATTTTTTGACATCTCGGTTTAATTTCAATATAATCTAACAAGTTTATTTACAAGGGTTACCCCATGTCTTCAAGAGCAGAACAACTATTGGCGGAACTGAATTCAGAGTACGCAAAACTTCATCGAGAATTTGAGGAAGCTTTTTGGATTTTTCAGATGGGGGATCATTCTATCGAAACCAGGATGAATGAAGCCGAGAAGACTCGCGATTTATTCAGGTCCGACTCTGGGAACCTTGCTAAAGTTCAATCAGTCCTCGCCGAACCGGATTTATCGGCTGAGCATAAGAGCCGACTTCTCGTCTGGGAGAATTTTTTTAAACTCTATCAAACTCCACCAGAATTAAGGTTGTTGCGGGATGAGATCGCCGATCTTGAGTCAAAAATAAGCCAAAAGCTTGCTAACCAGAGTGAGGGTTATGAGAATCCTGATACTAAAGAATTCGTCCCAGCCTCAAAGATAAAGATGAGGATGATGATAAGGACTGATCCTAACGAAAGTATCAGGAAGGCCTGTTTTTTGGCTCTGGAGGGGCTTTCTACGGCAGTTACAGATGAATACGTAAAGGTTATTACTTCGCGTAACAAATATGCTCAAGCTTTGGGATTTGAGGACTACTATGCATACCACCTTAGTATCAGTGAAGGAATGACCAAACAGGTAGTCTTTGATTTGTTCGGCCAGATCTATAGGCAAACCTTGGGTACATTTGAAGAGATAAGGAAACTGGAAGAATCCCAACTCGGGCTAAGAAAGCCCTGGAACTTTGCTTACATGATGGCAGGATCTTTTATGAATGAAGAAGATCCTTATTATGGCTTTGATGAAGCTCTAAGGCATTGGGGCAGATCCTTCTCTGCTCTGGGAATAGATTTTAAGGGCGGAACGTTACAGCTTGATCTCCTGGACCGTAAAGGGAAGTATAATAATGGATTTTGTCACTACCCGGACATTGTTAGTTTCAGCGATGGAAAAAGGAATCCGGGAGCGGCCAATTTCACCTGTAACGTTGTATATGGCCAAGTCGGCGCAGGACTTCAAGGAATGGAGACTTTATTTCATGAAGGCGGGCATGCTGCTGATAGGCTTAATTCGGAGCAGGGCGATACCTGTCTCAATACGGAATGGCCGCCAGCTTCCATTGCCTGGGCCGAAACTCAAAGTCAATTCCTGGATACGATGTTTAAGAGCATCGAGTGGAGGGCCAGGTATGCCAAAAATAAAGATGGCCAGGCGTATCCTTTTGATCTCTTTGAGAGGAAGATCAGGAAGTTACACCTCCTAGCCCCGCACGGACTGCATCATATTATGTTCGTCGCCGAGTTTGAGAAGATGATCTATGAAGCCAGGGATCTTGATACTAGCCGGGTTCTTGAAATTGCTAAGATGATGTACCAGAAGTATTTTGATAGAGACGGGGATTCGTTATCGGCCCTCAGTGTGCCCCACATATATTCCTGGGACAGCTCTGCCTACTACCATGCTTATGGTTTAGCGATCCTCGCTCTTCAGCAGTGGCGTGAATATTTTTACGAAAGATATGGCCATATAGTCGACAATCCGGAAGTTGGCCGGGAGATGACGGCAGTTTGGGAACTTGCTTCGGCTAAAAACTTTGCGGAATTTGTCAGACTAGCGACCGGCAAAGATCTGTCTTCGGAGGCATTCCTAGAGAATGCAACTATATCCGTTGAAGATCTCTTGGCAAGATCGAGAAAGAGGGTAGAAAGGCTAAATTCAGTTCCGGAATATGCCGGACCCGTTAACCTCAACGCTACTATCAGGATGGTCAGCGGTAAAGGAATCGTAGCCGACAACTCTGTAAGTTTTGAAGATATGGCAGAGAAGTATAAAGACTGGCTTAATAAATAATTACGAATAAACCCCGCCTAGGCGGGGTTTATTGACACGGGGTTGTGAGGCGGCAATATTTCTAGTATTATTTATAAAATTAATAAGCATAATGAGTCTTTGCCGACTGCCAGGTTTATATAAGGATAAACCAAGAGAGCGGTAACTGCTCAATAAGTAAGAATGTTTACGCAATCACAAAAAGGAAATGCTGCTATTATTGCAGTTATCATTGTTTTAATTGCCGGAGCGGTTTGGTTTTTATTTCTTAGGGAAGAAAATCAACTGAATAATCGGCAATCTTCTAACGAACCTGGTCCGGCGATGATGTCACCGAGTATTGAGACGAATGACGGGGTAACTTCTGTGCCGACATTTTCTCCTGTCCTAACCCCAACGCCGACTCCTACGCCGAGGGCAACAGTATCTAATGTCCGAGAGTTTATTGTGCTCGGGAATTCTTTTAAGTTTAATCCGGCCGAAATAAGAGTTAGGAAAGGGGATACGGTCAGGATAGTTTTTAAAAATGAAGGGGGAATGCACAACTGGGTTTTAGATGAATTCAATGCCAGGACTAAAACTCTCCAATCCGGTCAAACTGATACGATTGAGTTTATTGCTAATAAAACCGGAGCCTTCGAGTATTATTGCTCTGTGGGTAATCATCGCCAGATGGGCATGGTAGGGAGACTTATTGTGGAGTAGGTTAATTATTTAAAAACCCAGCCTAGGCGGGGTTTTTAAATTTGAAGAGGGATTTGCTACGGTATTATTCTTAAGTTAATCTCATTAGAGACATCGTTCAGATTTAAAGTCGGACCAACTCTTATAGTAAAGTCAGCCGGTAGGGAAGTTAACATTGACGGAGGAATGTCGACTGTCCAGGTTCCGGAGGTATTACTTGGATCAAGGGTGCCAATAGTAGTGTGGCGAACTCTATTTCTGTCGTGGAGCTGAACGGTGAAATATCTCCTGGCGACTTCAAGCTGATTGCCTAGATTGTTGCCCCGAATAGTTATCTGATCGCCGACTTTAGCGCTAGTTGGCGTTATCTGAGCTATTAAACGATTGGATAAAGATCTGGCCGGGTCAATTCGGATGACTAGCCGGGATATCTGGTAACCTCCATCCCGCGTCCGAATGGTATAAGTCTTGGTACCGGTTCCCGGATTAGGATCTGATAAAGTGCCACTAAGGCCAGTTAGATTTCTCCAAAAATTCCCGTCTTTAAAAACAGTGAAAGTGTCGTTGCCGTTTCCTAAGATATTGTAATCCAGAGCAACATTACAACTCGGATTCGCACCGCTAATGCCCAGACGGCAGGCAAGCCATGGCGAAGTTAGGGTTCCGCGATAGTATGTCCTTACATTAACTGAAGCTAAAATGGCCTGAGTTGAATCGTTAACTATTCTGTAAGTTATAGTTCCGGCTCTAGGCGAAGTCTCTGTTTGCGATCCGGTAGTTGCATTGACTGTGGCCCATGTTTGACTGGAACCGGTTGAATCAACCTTTTTAATCTTAAGGTTGGCAACCGGTATGTTGGTAATACTGTAGCTTATATTAACGTTACAATTTGGGTTAGCGGGATTGGCTCCATAAGTGCATGAGACTGGATTTGCTGCTATTCTTGCGCATCCGCCGGGACAAGGAAGAGGTGTGGGCGTTGGTGATGGGGTAGGCGAGGGCGATACGGTAGGAGTCGGGCTGACAGTCGATCTTGGCCCAGCTGATACCGCTCCCCAGCCGAATAAAGAATCTTTGCCTGTTTGTCCAAGGTCAATAGCTGTTGCGAAGATCGTCTGTTCTATATCGTCGACGGTATAAGTCGGATTAGCAGACTTAATAAGGGCGATCAGTCCGCTTACGAGCGGAGTAGCCATACTAGTTCCGCTTTTAAGTCCCAGGTTATTTCCGAGCAATGAGGAGTATATATTTACGCCGGGAGCGGTTACGTCAACACCCGCTCCAACACCTGAAAAACTGGCCAAGGCATCAGATGCGTTTAAGGCTCCGACGGTCAATGAAGCGTCAACACAGCCAGGCAGAGTTACTCCATTTCTGTTGGTATTTCCTGCCGCCGCGACGACTATGGCGCCGTTATCTCTGGCGTATTGTATTGCTTGGGCCATTTGGCGAGTGGTAGCGTCGTTATTGTCGCAAATATTAGGGAAATTACCGCCTCCGACACTGATGTTGATTGCATCGGGCCTGAAGTCGTCAGCCGTACCGATTATTCCGTCAGGTCCGTTAATTGCCCAGTAAATTCCGGTTACGATGGCGCTGTAACTTCCTTGTCCGCGTGCATCCAAAATCTTACCGGCAATTATCTGGGCGTCAGGAGCTATGCCTTTTGCTCTCGAGTCAATGCCATCAGCCGTAATAATGCCGGCAACATGGCTTCCGTGTCCGGGAGCGCCGGTACCGCCAATCTGATCGTCCATAGGATCGGAATCGCCGTTTACAAAATCCCAGCCGCCGATATAACTTGAGCGCAACTCGGGATGGGTGTAATTATAGCCCGTATCTAAGATAACAATTCGCCGTCCTTGGCCGGTATTTCCTGTGTTCTGAACGCTGGTTGCGCCTATTTGATTGTTGGCGTCAAAATCCTGAGCTTGAAATACAGGATCAACAGCAAGGGCTATGGCGCTAGTCGGGCAATCCAGGGCGATAAAATCTTGATAGCCGATCCCCGGCACTCGTCCGCATCCTGCGGCAAAAGCTTGAGCGGCCTCTGTTTCGTCTTGGGCGATAAATCTGGATCCTGTTTGACAATCGGTATCTAGAGTGCAAGATCCGACCGTTCCGTTAGTACAAGCGTTACTGATACATACTGCATTACAATCAGTGTCCTCCGAGCAAGCTAGACCGCTGTTATTACTGCAGAAACCATTATCGCAAGTCGGTTGGGTTATTACTGCTTGAGTGCCAGTCGACGGAGTTCCGAGCTGTTTTAGATCTAGTTTCCCGCCTACCAATTCAGGGTTAATGGTGTTAAGAATGACATATGCCGATGCCAATAAAACTAAACCTATAACCGCATTTGACATCATTCCCTTGGCCGTTGAGATATTCCCCGGATTCGCCGCCGAGGTCAGCCATAAAAATCCGGCTCGAAGAAATACTATAAAAACCGCCATGCCCACCAGCAGGAAGGAGTAGGTAATAAGGTTGTTAATTAAATCCTGAAAATCGGTAGCCACCGGAAGTGATAATGTTGACGCTGAATCTGTGAGCGAGAGAGGGTTAACAACCGCGTTAAATCTAACGGACAGACGACTAGTAGTAGTGCTGGCTTGGAACTTCATACTGCCGTCGCCTTGGTTTATATTCCCCTGAACGGTGACCGAATATTCTCCTTCCGGCATATCTGAAGGAACCCCAAGGGTTAGCAGGGTCTTGTCCGCATTTACTGATCCGAGAATTTCTCTAGTAAGGCCAGTTTCTACATTTGTCAATATGACATTCGTGGGCAGCTCACTTCCGGATATTTGAACATTCTGGCCCGGTTCAGCAATAACCGGTGAAAGATCGCACAAAATCATGTAGCCTGGAATACTTTCGCAAACAGCCAGCGGTCTCGGTGTTGCAGACGATATTCCGCAGGTTTCCGGAGGCAATCCGCCGGATAAATCATTGCGGGGAGCGTTATCAGGAACGGTGATAACCTTCATTCTGCCGACAGCATCATGGTAAGCTATCGTGAATATTCCGTTTTTATAGACCGTGCTGGTGTTAACTGCTTCGATATTTAGGACAATACTATCTCTTTCGCCCCACGGATGGAGATAGAAGTACATAGGCCCGACATTCCAGGAAGCAGAAATTACCCAAGGACTTCCGTTAACTTCGAATATCTGATCGGGAATTTCAGCACTGCCCGGAGGTCCAACTTTGAGGTCAATATCTTTTTGATCAGACAAGCAGAAACCTCTGACAGGACCTCGGCCACCATATGCAACATAATCACCCAGGCCCAACCTGAGATCAAAGAATCCGAACGGCGTAGGATAATCATCAAGTACCAATACGTTATCATCCCAAATGCAGATACTCTCGTTCGCATTGGTGCAAGCCGTTGCCATCAGGGAACCGCTAATTCCGCCTAACCCCCCGGTATCATTTTCGTCTCCGCTAACTATGAGCTGGTTGTCTTTGGCTATTTTAAAAGGCCAGTATGACGCCCAGTGGCCATCTTTTGCTTGAAATGAACCATTGTTTGGACCACCACTGTTAACAAGATAAGGATCGTCCGGCATTCTAATCGGAACCCAGCTCCCGACTTTGACTTCGTATCTTGCCATACCGAGAGCGCCGTTAACATTTCCCAGCTCACAAATAAATGTCAGAGTATCGGGTAATATCCAGCGACCGGCTATGCATCTGCTTCCCGCCGGTAGTTGGTCTATCACCATGGGCTGGAAATCCCAATACTGTCCCGTCTGTAAATCAGTTACCCAGCTTTCGCCCCAATTCCCATAAGCAACGTATCTTGTGTCGGGGGATAATTCAGCCCACCAGCCGTTTCGTGTCTGAGGAGGTTCCCAGCTTGAAAGTATCTGTGGGAATTGTATACCTCCGGTGGCAGGATTTACGTTACAAGGA
>Ga0209542_10005969_pt1 | contig 23993 bp, 24 predicted proteins | sample RifCSPhighO2_01_FD_184028 | JGI IMG/M metagenome (GOLD analysis project Ga0209542, IMG submission 184028) | Soil microbial communities from Rifle, Colorado - Rifle CSP2_plank highO2_0.1 (SPAdes) (version 2) | ecosystem: Environmental > Terrestrial > Deep subsurface > Rock core/Sediment ...
GGGCTCCCGTCAATTGGGACCCCGTTATGTCCCGCGTGCCATAATTGCTGGAACACCCGCATGCCGTGGGGCCGGATGGCCCGCATCAATTGTTCGTACCCTTCGATTACCGAATCGTCGAAGTTGCAGATCGAAGACGGGCAGGTGGGATGCACCCCTGCGATTTCGAGAATCGTCAGACCAACGCCGCCACGCGCACGTTCGACATGATAGTCTATAAGGCTGGGGACAATTCCGCCGCTACCAAAATGCGTGCTGTGAGCGGTTCGCACCACCCTGTTCGGGATTTCGACACCGGCGATCGAGATCGGCTCTAGGGCTTTCATTTCCTCTCCATCTCCCTCAGCGCGGCATGAATCCCGGACGCTCTGATTGCCCGCCAGATAACAGCCACAGAACTGGATTGCAACACTATATACGCACTGTTATACTTTTGACGCATGGCGAAGCGGGCAGTGACCTGCGATTTCCCTGCACTCTTTCGCGACGCTGCCATCAAGGCACGGAATTCAGCCATTTCTGGCAGACTCCGAGCACTCAGATCGCGCCGGATCGTTCGGCGATTCGCCTCTCGTGACAGAGTGATAAGGACCTAAACTTGCTAAATCTCTTGCCAACGCAATCAAAGCGCGGCATCAAAATTATACACGAAACTCTTTTTGGGATTATTATGCATTTCAACCCTACCGAAGAGCAGGCGATGTACCGTGAAACCATCGCAAGGTTTCTTGATGACCGGTATTCCGTTGCGCACAGACAGCAGTTTCTGGAGCAGCGCCGCGGATACGATCCGGAAAACTGGTCAGCGCTGGCGGATCTGGGCGTGTTGTCCTTGCCAATCCCTGATGGTTTGGGCGGTCTTGGCGGAACAGCAGCGGAAATCGCTATCATACAGGAAGAATTGGGTTACCGGCTGGCCGTTGAGCCATTTTCGGAAAACATTGTCATACCTGCGGTAGCCCTCCAGGAATTCGACGACGAGGGTCGGGCGCGAACCCTGGCTGCCGAGATGCAGGCAGGAACCAAAACCGTCGGCGTTGCGCTCTCAGAAGGTGCCAGGCGGTTCGACGCTGCCGCAATCGCGTGCCGAGCGAAGATCGATGGCGGAAACATTACACTATTGGGCACCAAGCACGTCGTTTCCTATCCAGAGGCAGACTTTCTCCTGGTTAGCGCCCTTCTGGCGAATGAGGACGCTGAGAATGGTTTGATACTATTGCTTGTGCCGGCAGGAACCGAAGGGATTTCAACCAGGACGTACAGGCTCATCGATGGGACCTTGGCGGCGGACTTTGAATTCGAAAACACCAGATTAACATCCGCAGCGATGGTCGCCAGTGGCGCAGGTGCTGTCCGCGCTATTGAAGGCATGCATGACCGGGGTGCCCGCGCAGCTGTCGCCGAAAGCCTGGGGATTTTGAGGCGGATGTTCGAACTGACGACCGAGTACACGAACAGTCGTGTTCAGTTTGGGCGTCCGCTCACCGGAAATCAGGTAGTCCGCCACCGTCTGGCCGAAATGCTCATGCATTACGAATTGGCACGAAGTGTAGTTGCCGGGCTGTGCATCTTTCCGGCGGGAACACATCACGCTGCCAAGCTCGTTTCCGCCGCCAAGGTAACGGTCGCAAAAGCCTTTGACTTCATTGGCAAGCAGTCAATCCAACTTCACGGGGGCATCGGATTGACGGACGAATATGAACTCTCACACCACTACAAGCGCGGACTCGCTTTGCAAGAGATGTACGGCAACAAGCGAGAGCACGCTCTGCGACTAGCCAAGCTTTCAACGTCCTGAGCCGCGGGGCGGCTCTGATGCGGGCAAGAAGATCAAGGGCAGGAAGCGCCGCGGCGTGGCTCTACCTCGCCTTGATCCAGCTCATCACCCGCAGACTCGCAAGCTCATAAAATCATCACCAATGATTCTGAATTCAGACTCTACGAAAACATCTCTTCGCGAACGAGATCGAGCGTGGATCTAGGATCAGCCAGTATTTCGCGACCGATCAGGCCCGCCCAGTAATTCTCGGCTCCGCCCGCCAGGCGCGAGGCATGGATTCGTCGAATAAGAAGATTGAGATCGTGTTCGCCGCTGATTCCAATTGCCCCGTGCAGGCCGTGAGCGATCCCGGCAACGACCGGTGCCGCACGCGAGGCGATCAATTTGGCGCTTGCAGCTGCCAGGGGACTTGGCCAACTGCTATGCCGGACTGCCGTCTCGCAGGCCATTCGCGCGGCGACTACATGTTCGCTAGCAAGCGCAAGATTCTGCTGAAGCACCTGTTGGCGCGCTATCGGTTTCCCAAATTGGGTACGCTGGAGGGAGTAGTCCACACACATTTCCAGAACTGCCTCGCTCGCGCCGACAATCAAGGCGGCATACAGCACTGCGGCAGCCGGGGCGGTCTTTGTCACGCGGCCTTCTTCCATCCCGATGGCTGGCTCTTTCCTCGAAAGCGGATCGCGGGAAGCGCCGACCGTTTCGACGCCATCCAGACGTTGTAGTTTCACTCCGCGCGAATCCTCCGTCAGAACAAAATTTGCGTGTTCCGCACCTGGGAGTATCAATGATGGAACGCCGAGCACGATTGGCCCGAGGCGATAATCGCTTCCCGCTTGCGCCAGCAAGGCGCGGGCCACGATGGTCTCGCCGACCGGGAGCGGAACCGCTCTTCGTCCCAGCGCCAGGAAGAGAGGCAGGACAGTGGCAAAAGACAGATTCGCCCCGCCGCTCTCTTCGCACACTAGTGCATCAAGGAAACCCGAAGATTCCAGAGTAATCCAAATTTCTGGATCCAGCTCACCCCGTCCGATTTGCCGCAGGGTCGCGCTGCTGAACAGATCGGCAAGCATCCGGTCAAACGGTTCAAGAAGGCCGATTTCGTCCATTATCGCAACCCCATTCCGCGAGCGATGATGCCTCTGAGAATCTCCCGCGTTCCTCCTCTTAGAGAAAAGCTCGGACAGATCATCTCGATGTAAGCCAATGTCTTGTACAGATCCTGATCGACGTCTTCCTCGGGATGGGACGCCAGGTCATCGCCCACGATGCGGGGTATGTCTTGCTCGAACGCTGTGCCGAGATCCTTGACCATCGAGGCTTCGACGACAGGACTTTCGCCTAAAGCCAGCTGCGCAGTGCAAGCGAGCGACATAGCGCGTAAACTGCTGAATCGCGCGACCAGAGATCCCAAGGTGCGTGCGGTCGTTTCGTCGGATCGCCCAGAATTCCGCAAGTGCTGTCGCCAGCCGTCCAGCAACACCAGAGACGAGTAAATCCGTTCAGGACCGCTTCTTTCAAAGGCGAGCTCTGCGGCTACCTGTTGCCAGCCCTTTCCTTCTTCACCGATCAGCGCGGAAGTATCGAGTTCCACGTTATCGAAGAAAACCTCCGCGAAATGTTCGTCTCCAGCGAGATCCCTTATCGGCCTGATTTCCACGCCCGGTAAGCGCAGGTCCACTATCAATTGGGAAAGGCCCTTGTGCCGATCTTCCGGCGTGCCGGAAGTGCGGACCAGAGCGATCATGTAATCCGAATGTAAAGCGTTGGTGGTCCAGATTTTCTGGCCATTGAGGAGCCAGCCGTTGTCGATCGGTTCGGCCCTGGTCCTGACACTTGCCAGGTCGGAACCCGTGTTTGGTTCGCTCATACCGATGCAGAAAAATATTTCGCCGCGGCAAATCCCGGGAACATACTTGTGGCGTTGGGTCTCGGTGCCGAACTTTAGAAGCAGGGGCGCGCTCTGACGTTCAGCAATCCAGTGGGCCGAGACCGGCGCGCCCGCCGAAAGCAATTCTTCCACGACCACGAAGCGCGAGAATGGGCCTCGCCCCGCCCCGCCATACTCTTCTGGCAGCATCAGTCCGATAAGACCGGCCTGGCCTAAACGGCGGCTGAATTCGGCATCGAAACCCATCCATGATCGTGCGCGACGGTCCATAGGCATATTCGCCACCGCACTTGCCGCAAGATCGCGCGCGCGCGAGCGGAATTCCTCATCCGCTCCCGGAATGTCGGAAAGAGAAAAGGAACTGAACATGTATGAGGCACACTCCCCGAAAGCGTGTGGCACGCCTGGTTCACCGATCATTGCATCCGTACCGATTGGGGTTGCGGATATAGCAGCGGTTTGACTAAACACCCATTCCGGCCAAAAGTCCAACACGGAGTATAATTTGAAATGAGCTCATTCCTAAAGGTTTCTCGCGAAGGGCCGGTGGCTATTGCAACCCTCAACAGGCCTGAGCAACGCAACGCCATTTCCACGCGCGATGATAGCAGGGAAATTGAGGAATTTTGCCGCGAAATGACCGAAGATCATACTGTCAGAGCGATCGTCCTGACCGGCGCAGGATCCGCTTTTTGTGCCGGTGGAAATGTTAAGGATATGGCGGCCAGGCAGGGAATGTTTGCAGGCAATCCGTATGAACAGCGAAATCACTATCGGCTTGGCATTCAAAAGATTCCCCTTTCCCTGTACGAACTCGAAGTTCCCGTGGTTGCGGCGGTCAACGGACCGGCGATTGGCGCCGGACTTGATCTCGCCTGTATGTGTGACGTCCGAATAGCCTCGAAAACTGCAGCATTCGCAGAGAGTTTCGTCAAACTGGGAATTATCCCGGGAGATGGTGGTGCCTGGCTCCTGCCGCGCATAGTGGGAATGGCGCGCGCCAGCATCATGACATTGACCGGGGCCGCCATTGATGCGGCAACCGCGCTTGAATTCGGACTGGTGACCGAGGTGGTGGAGCCAGAGACCTGTCTCGATCGAGCCTTGGATATCGCCGACCGAATCGCAGCGAACCCCGGCCATTCGACACGTTTGGCGAAACGGCTTCTTCGAGAAGGTCAGGACATGAAGTTAGGCCCCCTTTTGGAACTGTCAGCTGCTTATCAGGCCTTGGCGCATCACACAGCCGATCACATTGAGGCCGTAGACGCCTTTATTGCAAAACGTCGGCCCGTCTGGGCTGACGAATTGTCGCAAACTCAGTTTAGGGCCCGTGATTGACTTAAATTATGATACGCGTTATATTAATTAGATAAGGCTCAAGCGGTGGCTATGGCCGGGCTGTCTTATGCTAGGATAGGATGGTATGACTCATCGCATTCCGGTTAAACCGGTGTCGTAGCCGGATATTTCAAGGTGTGATGCATCAACATCCCGGCACCTTGGTATCACTGGAGAAATCGCGCAATTTAGCGGCAACGTCGGTTGACCACCATTGATTCGAAGCGCTTTGTCACGTTTTCTGCGGGGGCATGGCTGAAACATGGAAGGTTAGGTAAACTTGGATATTGATCTAGCCCCAGAGGATCTCGAATTCCGTCGAGAAGTGTTATCCTTCCTTGAGGAGCATCTGTCGGCGGACGTCCGTCGCGCGAGTCGGTTATCCACCGGCGTATTCGTTGATCCCCCCTGGTCAAAAGAATGGCATCAGGCGCTATATCGGAAAGGCTGGATTACCCATGCCTGGCCTCGGGAATACGGCGGATGTGGCTGGTCTCCCATGCAGCGATATATCTATGAGAGCGAGGCATCACTCTGTAGCGCTCCTGCCGTCGCGCCCATGGGAATCAATCTCGTCGGACCAGTCATCTGTGAGTTCGGTTCACCCTGGCAGAAGGAGTTCTACCTACCTCGCATTCGATCCGGCGAAGACTACTGGTGCCAGGGCTTTTCCGAGCCTGGCGCCGGCTCTGACCTTTCCAGCCTGAAGACGAAGGCCGTGCGGGATGGCGATCATTACATCGTCACCGGTGAAAAGATCTGGACGACCCATGCGCATTTCGCGAACATGATTTTCGTGCTCGCGCGCACGTCGCAGGAGGAACGGCAGCAGCAAGGGATCAGCTTTCTCCTCATCGACATGAAATCACCGGGTGTTTCGGTTCGACCGATCATTACTCTTGGCGGCGATCATGAAGTTAACCAGGTGTTCTTCGACGACGTTCGCGTGCCGGTCGAAAACCTCGTTGGTGAAGAAGGAAAAGGCTGGAACCAGGCCAAGTACCTGCTTGAATTCGAACGAGGCGGCGGCGCGCCATCCGTTCGATCGCGCGTGGCGCTTGAGCGATTCAAGAATGTCCTGCGGAACGAAGTCGGCGATTCCCATGGCAGTCGCCTGATTGACGAAAAAGATAGGCAATTTCGATTGGGCGAACTGGAGGCGCGAGTGATGGCGCTCGAAGCGCTAGACATGCGGCTAGTCGCAAAGCGACAGACCGGAGAACGTCTCGGCACGACAGCTTCGCTCATCAAGACGCTCGCCTCTGAGCTTCTCCAAGAGATCGAAAAAGCTTCGGTGGAAGCCCTTGGGGCCCATGCGCTGCCTGATTTGGCATTCGATGGTCCAGCATTCGCAGTTTCCAATGAGGCTCCAGTGCCAGAACACGGTTGGGCAATAGTCGGTAGGCATCTGAACGGTTTGGCGGGCACTATCTTCGGCGGTGCCTCCGAAATCCAGCGCGAGGTCATATCCAAGGACCTGGTAAAATAACGTGGACTTGTAACGGTCGACTAAATAGCGTGACCGTCAAGAGGGGTTTTTGCATCTTTCTCCGATCTACGATGTCGCGATCGTAGCGGTGTATGCTTGGGTTTGCTGGCTCGGCCTCAGTTGTACCGGTTAAAATCGTTTGTCGAAGGCATGGTCGTATACGCTGTTCGAATATGAAGCCGTAGTGGCGGGGCTCCTAACGTTTGAATTCCACGACAAAGCCGATGCCAGGAAATGAAATAGGCTTGCCGTCGAACTACACACCTCTGAGACAATCCGTGCGGTGACCGGATCAATGCCCGATCGACATGCAGAACTGATGGGGTCGTCTAATCGCGCCGTTGGATGCAAGCGGATTCTGCATTGACCGTATGCCGGGTTCAGGGTCGTCTTCGCGGTCGGTATGAACCGCCGCATGTTGGGTCTTCGAGGACGGAACCTTCGTATGTGGACGGCGCACTTGGCGAAGAACCAGTGCATCCCATCAGACGGAATGGTTCAGCCCACGTCCCGGTAGGGACGGAACCGCTAAGCCCTCCGAGAAGATCCTGCGCGAGATCGCGCAACTCGAGCTCGCGCTCGAAGATGTGCACGTCTCCGTCGCGGAGCAGCGCCTCGTGACGAGCGGCCAAGACGATCCGGACGAGGAGCCCGCTTCTGCCGACACCGGCTCCAAGCTGCGTCCGTCCCGGCGTCCGCGTGTCTCGGCGGACACGCCGCGCGAACGCCAAGAACTCGATCCCGGTAGCACCTGCCCGGATTGCGGGGGCGACCTGCGCCTCGTGGGTGAAGACGTGAGTGAGATCATCGAGATGATCACGGCAAAGCTCAAGGTCATCGAGGTCGCTCGCCCGAAGAAGTCCTGCCGCTGCTGCGAGAAGATGGTCCAGGTGCCGGCCCCCAGCCGCCCGATCCCCGGCAGCATGGCCGGCGCAAGCCTCCTCGCCTACGTGTTGGTCTCCAAGTTCGACGACCATTTGCCGTTGTACCGGCAAAACGAGATCCTCGCGCGCATGGTTGTCAATGGGCACCGAAGTTTCCGCAGATGTGGGCGGTTAAAATTCCCTATGTTGGGGTTGCGGGATTTCGGTGATCAGCCGTGATCGGGATCTTGATTTCCTTTTATTGGCGGGCGGCCGCGACGCTTCGGCGGCGGCGGATTGAACGAGGCGACGCTGCGTAGGTTTTCGGGCACGAGCGCGGCGTGTTCCCGCATGCGGTAGCTTGAGCCCTCGATCTGGATGATCGACGGCATGATGGAGGAGCCTGTCAAGCAACGCGGTAGCGACGACGGGATCGCCGAAGACTTCGCCCCATTCGGCGAAGCCGCGATTGGATGTCAGGATCATTGCACCGATGCCCTCGTGAGGAAGCGGATCTTTTCTCGGAGCGTGCCTTCGCGCTCGGCCTTGGCAAGCTGGGCGATCAGATCGGCGAGCGGGATAAAATAGACCGCCTTGCCAGCACGGACCGCCTCGACCGCAAGCGCGGTTGCAATGTGGCTCTTTCCGGTGCCGGGCGGCCCCAGCAGATGGACGACCTCGGCGCGTTCGATGAAGTCGAGGCCGGCGAGCGCCAGGATGCGGTTCTTGTCCAGCGAGGGCTGGAACGAGAAGTCGTAGCCGGCCAACGTCTTGACCACGGGCAGCCGGGCCATGCGCAGGGCAGCCTTGATCCGCCGGTTCTCGCGCAGTGACAGTTCTTCGCCGAGCAATGCGTCGAGCGCCTCGATGCCGTCGATCTGGCCCTGCTCGATGCGCCGCAAGGTCGCATCAAGGATTTCGAGCGCTCTGGGCATCTTGAGGCTCACGAGACTCCGGCGGATCGAGTCCACGCGCGCGGACGGAGCCGCGCCGTTCATGGCCGCCCCTCCATTGCCAGGCTCGCGCCGATTGCCTCGTAAATCGCCAGCGAGCGCAGCGGCACATGATCGCCGATCCGACCGATCATCATCGTCGGCCGATCGGGCGTGCGCGCTTGCGGCCGCCCGGTGCGATGGCGCCGGTCGATGCGATATTGTCGGCGCCCTTCAAGTACGGGATGCTCGGCAACCACGATACCGCGGTCGATGATGCGGATCAGGTCCGGCAGCTGCTCGATCTCGACGACCCGACGTGTCCAGTCGGGCACGCTGTAGTAGTTTCCACCAACCGCCACGAGCCCGTCATGGCTGACCCGCCTCTCAAGCTTCAACACCGCATTGAAGCGGTGCTCAGGCAGGCGCTGCAGTTCGTCCTGTTCTTCGGCAAAGGCTTCAGCGACCACGCGCTGGGTCGTGCCATGGACCCGTGCATTGGCGACCGTGTCGAGCCAGACGATGAGCTGGGCATTGAGGTCCTCCATGGTGCGGAAGGATCGCCCCAGGAAGAAGTCCTCACGGATGTAACGGAACGGCCGCTCGACTTTCCCTTTGGTCTTGGCGCGATAGGGCCGGCACGCCCTCGGCTGGAAGCGGTAATGCTTCGCCAGCGCCAGCAGCGAGCTGTTGTAAACGATATGACCCTGGTCATCTTCGCCGGTCACTGCCGTCTTCATTCGATCATAGAGGATCTCGATCGGCGCGCCGTCCATCGCCTCGAACGCCTGCATATGGCAGCGCAGCAGCGTCTGCAGATCCTGATGCAACACATAGCGGGCGAACAGAAAGCGCGAGTAGCCCAGCACCATGCTGAACAGCCAGACGATTGTCGCTGACAGAGTAATCTGCCCCAGTTGTGACAATTGAATATTCCCCACTTCTTTTGATTTCACGCTGTCCGGGGCGCGCCCCGGACAGCGTGAAATCGGAAAAATTCGGGCAAGTATCTCCGGCGAGGAGGTGCGGGCGCGATGAAGAAGTTTGGGGATTTGATAATGATCTTGGACTTACACCGTCAGGGGCTGAAGATCTCGATGATCGCTCGTCAGCTGGGTATCGACCGCAAGACTGTCCGAAAATATCTTGCCCGGGATGTGGGCATTCCGGCTTACGGGCCGAGACAGCCGAGAAAGCGGTTGATCGATGGCCATGTCGATTATCTCAAGCAACGGCTTGATGCCTATCCCGGCCTTACCGCGCAGCGTCTGATGCGCGTGTAGCGCGAGATCGGCGAGCGTGGTTATAAGGGCGGCTACAGCACGGTGCGTGATGTTGTGCGAGAGCTGCGACCACCGGGCAGCGGGCGCGGGTTCGCAGTACGCTTCGAGACGCCGCCAGGCCATCAGGCGCAGGTCGATTTTGCCCAGTTCCAGGTCCGCTTCACGGACCAGCCGGACAAGGTTCAGATCGTGTGGCTGTTCTCGATGGTGCTGGGCTTCTCGCGATTGATCTGGGCTCGTTTTGCGTACCGTCAGACACTGCAGACGGTCCTGGCGTGCCACCGGGCTGCGTTCGAAGCGATCGGCGGCGTGCCGCGCGAGATTCTTTATGACCGGATGAAAACTGCGGTCATTGGCGAGGATGAGGAGGGCCGCGTCGTCTACAACCGCGCGCTTTGTGACCTGGCGGGCCATTATGGCTTTTTGCCCAAGGCTTGCCGACCTTATCGACCCGAGACAAAGGGCAAGGTCGAGCGACCGTTCCGTTACATTCGGGAGGACTTCTTCCTGGGAACCGTCTTCCGCAACATCGATGACCTGAACGCGCAGCTGGCGCGCTGGCTTGTCGATGTCGCCAATGCGCGGGTCCATGCAACGACCGGACGCGTCGTCCACGAAGCCTTCGCCGAAGAACGGCCGACATTGCAGAGCTTGCCGCTGATCCCCTTCGGATCGGTTCTGAAACTTGAACGAAGGATCAGCCATGAGGGGATGGTGAGCGTTGCGGGTAATTACTACTCGGTCCCCGACGCCACGCGCAGGCGCATGGTGGAGGTCCATAGCCTGGCCGACGAGATCCAGATCTTCGAGGGAGACTTGTTGATCGCCCTGCATCCGATGCTCGATGGCCGGCGCCAACGCTCGGTACTGAGCGGCCACAGACGGCCCAATCGTAAACGCGATATATCAATACTGCCCGCGATAGACGGTGATCTCGTCACTTGCAGGCCGCTCGATATCTACGCAGCCATTGGAAAGCGACTTGCCGCATCGGGAGAAGCGGCATGAATAGCTTGCTTCCCGAACCCGCCGCGCCGCTGCTTGACCGGATCAAGACCTGCATGGTTGGCCTCAAGATGCCGCGGGCCATCGAAGTGGTCGATGCCTGCGCAGCGCGGCTTGATCGCGGTGAAATCACCGCGATGGAAACGATCGAACAACTGCTCGTCGAGGAGTTGACGTTCCGCGAGAACCGACGGATCAAGACGGCGCTCGTGATGGGACGGCTCATCACGTTCAAAACGCTCGCCGGCTTTGACTTCAGCTTCCAGCCATCGCTCGACAAAGCCAGGATCCTGGCGCTGGCCCAGTTGTCCTTTGTCGATCGCGCAGAGGTCGTCCATCTTCTTGGGCCGCCGGGGACGGGCAAGAGCCACCTGGCGACCGCTATCGGCATCGAGGCCGTGAAGGCGGGGAAGAGCGTTTACTTCATCCCGTTGGCCGATTTGCTGGGAGCCTTGGCCAAGGCCGAACGCGAAGGAACGCTGCGTGAGAAAATCCGGTTTTACTGTAGACCTTCGCTGCTGATCGTCGACGAAATCGGATATCTTCCGGTCATTCCGGGCGGCGGCAACCTCTTCTTCCAGCTCGTGAACGCCCGCTATGAAAAGAGCGCGATGATCCTGACCTCCAATCGCGGCTTTGCAGAGTGGGGGGAAATCTTCGGCAGCCCGGTCGTCGCTACCGCACTCATCGATCGGCTTTTGCACCACGCCATCGTTATCCAGATCGATGGCTCAAGCTACCGCCTGCGCCGCCACGCCGAACTTCTGCCCGAACACGTCCGCTCCACCGCAAACCTCTCGCCGCCGGCGCCGGAAGCACCAAAACGGCCCGGACGACCGCCCAAAAACGGAGGCGCCATGCCCCAAACAACCTGAAAACCAACCGCCGCAAAAGTGGGGAATTTTACTTTGACATAAGTGGGGAATTTTACAGTGTCATTGACAGACGATGCGCGCCACGCCAGGCTCGTCGGTAAACTCAACAACGAAGCGCGCGAAGTCGACCTGGCCTTGGACGCCGGCCCTGGTCTCGAAGCGGACCTCGTAAGGTCTGACATCATGTTCGGGCCGGATCGCCGCCAGATAGCGCTTCACCGCCGTGTAGGCGCCCATGTAGCCCATTTCCCGGATCTCGCGGGTCAGGCGCGACGCCGTCAGGTCGGGGAACGCTTTTACGCGCTCGCGCAGGAACTCCATGTACGGGGCGATCTTACACGGCCGCCCTATTCTCCGTGGGCCGTAGGCCGGCGCTTCCACACCGCGCTCGATATACTTGCGAACAGTCTTGGGATCGCGGCCTGTGCGGCGGGCAATCGCAGTTACCGACAGCCCCTGCCGGTGCAGCTCCAATATCATCATGGCTTCTCCAAGTCGGATCATCGGCGTCGCCTCCTGTCGGGAGACCTTCTCGCGCCAATTTTTGCGTTCCCCAAAGAGCCGGGGTTAACCCCGGCTCTTTGGGAAACCAGGACCAACAATCAGGGAATTTTCAAAGCCCACTTTTGCGGAGAATTACACGCCCACTGACACATGGGCGCCGATATTCCGCGCAGCACGCTCGCCGACTGGTGCGGCCACTCGATGCGGATCCTGCAGCCCGTAATCGACCAGATCGAGGCATCGGTCCTGGACAGCGACATCCTGCACGCCGACGACACGCCCATCCGCGTGCTGGCCCCAGAACGACGTGCCAAAGGTATCGGCAAAGGCGTCAAGCAAAGCCGGATCTGGGCATATGTCTGTGATCAGCGTCCCTGTGACCTGATCCCCATCTTTCATCCAGCTGCAACTAGAGGCCGAGGGGTGTTGTCGCGCATAAGCGCAGGCTGACCTGACCCCCTGGTTTCCACCAGCCGGGATCAGAGCCCGGCCTTTTGCACTGCTACCCAACCTTGGACCACGCCGGTCATGCGCTCCGGATCGGGCATGCCGCACCGCAGCAGCATCCAAAAGTCGTCGGCGCGCGCTCGACCGCGCCAAGGCTGAAGCGCCGACAGCAAGCATCGGATGTATAAACTGATTTCTTCGGATCTGAGATGGCACACCTCCCACCGCCCCGAGCAATATAATAAAGTGCCATAATAAAGTTCTTTACCAAATACCGAAAAACTGCTCAGCTTCCAGCCGGGCGGCGAGAATCTTTTCCTCTCCGGAAATCTCCTTCTGGCCACCTCTCAAACTCGGGGCAGCTCGGCGAGCTGCCCCATTTTTGAACATCGACAATCGGGGAAAAGGACGGGTTCGCGCAAGAAACTAAAAAATCGAGACAGGGAGAGAAGGGTGATGAATAACAAAGCCTATTGGTTGGCAAGCGCCGTCCGGATGGCGTTGCCACAGGTCTCAGAGCCTGAGCCGAAATTAAGTTGAGTTTTATCAGCACGTTAGATTGACGCTAGCGCAGGTTGTTGATTCCGGGATTTTGCAACAAACTTCCGGAGATCGACGATGTGAACCGATACCACTCGGGGGCAAGATGCCCCTACAGAATTGACTTTGCCAAGCGATTTGACCGATGCCGAATAGGCGGTGCTGGAGCCCTTCTTTGCGCCATCCTCGTCTGTGGGGCGTCCGCGCAAGTGGCCGCTCAGGCGCATGATTGAGGCGATTTTGTATTTGCTGCGCGGCGGGCTGCCGTGGCGGATGCTGCCGCCGTGCTTTCCGCCCCTCTCGACGGTGCGGCGCTGGTTCTATCTGTGGCGCGACAACGGCCTGTGGCTCTCGCTCAATCATGCCCTGCTGTTGATTGGGCGGGAAGCTGTAGGCCGCGAGGCTTCGCCCAGCGCCGGAGCGATCGACAGCCAGAGTGTGAAGACCTCGAGAAGCGGCGGGCCTCGCCGCTATGACGCGGGGAAGAGGATCAAGGGACGCAAGCGCCACATCCTGACCGACACCGATGGCAATCTGGTCCATGCCGTGATCCATACTGCCGATATCCAGGATCGCGATGGCGCGCCGTTGGTGCTGGCCGAGATCGTCCGTCGCTTCCCCGTGGCTGCGCCATGTCTTTGCCGATGGTGGCTATGCGGGCGAAAAGCTCAGGGATGCCCTGCGCCGCATCGGCAAATGGACCATTGCGATCGCCAAGCGATCGGATGCGGCAAAAGGCTTCGTCGTGCTGCCCATCCTCAAGCTCGCTTAGCTGCCGCATCTGCGAGGGCTTTAGCCCAGCATATTTCTTCTTCCAGCTGAAGCAGGTCGCCTAGCTGATCCCAGCCTTGCGACAGACTTCTGCAACCGGCGTTCCTCCTCGCCCTGCTTGATGACGAACGCCTTCTGCGCGTCCGTGAACTTCGATGCCTTCATGCCGTAACTCCTCGCCCAGCCAAGGATATCTACGGCAGAAAACTCTAACCGCAACTGGTCCAGAATTCAGGTGGCAGAGCACCTGAAATGGAGACGGCGCCGTTCTTAGAGGTCAGAGCCCCACGCATCCCCGCAGGGTATCGCGCAGCACCCCAGTTGAATTGCTGAGCGAGGCTTCGCCTTCCAGTAGCCCGTTGATGCGCAGCATCACCGTCCCGCTTTGCTGCATGAGCAGGGCAACAAGTCGCGTGCCCGTCACGCCGCCGATCCATTGCGTGCCGTTGGCATTGGCGCGCTGAACGGGGATGTTGACGAGCAGACCGGAGAAGTTCCACGTCATCGTCAGCGCATTGTCGGCGGAGGGCTTGTTGAGCAGCATCGCCATATAGGGCTTTCCGCCTTCGCAATAGAGGCTGAGAGCTTCAATGTTGGGCGATGCCGCCGCGCTCACATAAGCCATGGGCGCGCGACCCTGCACCGGTACAACTTCCCAGGGCGTACCGGGAAGCGGCACTGCCGTTTCGGGCGGGCTTTTATCCAACAACGTCATAATTTCCGGCGCGACCGGTAGCCTACCGCCTGTAGCAGGCGGATAGACCGTTAGCTTGCCGCGCTCCCAAAGGCCCACTTGCACCGCCTGGCGCGCCGGGTCTATCATTACATAGGCCTGCTCCACACCGCCCTGATGCTGCGCATTGCCGGAAAGATAGTAATAGTTCCCGGCCCGCTGCAACGGCGAGACGGCTGAGAGATTGGTCCGCAGCGCAGCCATCTTTGGCCCCATCCGTGCCTTCAATGCCGCAGCCACGGCACCCTTTTCGAACAGATCGATATTGTCCTTGGCGTAGCTTCCCGGATATTTGCCGACGAGGCTGGCGAGGTTGGTCCATTCCGCTGGAATGCCTTGCACGGCAACCACCGGCTCAGGCCGTGGCGGCGCTGGCGTGCTAGCGGGGCCGCTGCCCTTGCAGAGCGTGAACAGGCCGCCACCCGTGAAGGCCTCGTGGAAGGAATCGGGGCGTTGGCCGCGCGGCAGATCGGATTCAAAGCGGATGACACCGCGCTTCTCGTCGTCGTTCACATACATGAGAACCCGACCAAAATCATTGTTGCTGACTGGAAAGGGAAAAAATACTGCCATGATGCCGTCATAGCTCTGGCCCATGAAGGTGAGAGCATATTCCACCTGAGAGGGCTTTATTTCGCGGCCATTGGCGCGGAACGTCATGCCCTTTTCATCGATGGTCACGCGCGGTTCCATTGAGCAGTCGCCGCGCGGGGCATAGCTGCCAAAGATGTGGTCGATGCCCTGATCCTTGAAGCTGGACAGCGGTAGCGCCTGCGCATTTGCGGCAGCAAGCGTGGCAATGGCGCAAGCGGCAAGACCTACACCGGAAAGGCGGATTGTGGACGGCATGTGAAATGGCAATGTCATGTCAAATCCCCATCGAAGTAGTGACGGTTTCGCGCGCACTTGACTCAATCACGCGGTAAATCGATGCGCCGCTCGCCTCGATCCTCTTTGGCATCAGGATAGCTGACTCAAGGGATGCTTTGGTTCTGGTCATGGATGCCCCCACGGAAAACCCTGTCCCGGCAGTGATCATTACGTGGTTAATACGATCTTGATGACTCGAAAATGAACGGGAACGAATTGGCCGATGCTGTTCTCTAATGAGTCAAGGTCTGGCTACTCGGTCCTGAGCGGATGTTGCCTTTGGGTGCCTGCGTTCTCTGCGTGCTCAATATCGGCACTTGATGGGGTCAGCTGGGTGCGAGCGTGGCTTGGTTGAAACCGCAGTCGGTCGACGGGTCGGCCGCATGCTACAGCATAGGCGCCATCATCTGCTCCCTCCCTCGGGCGTTCGCTCCCGCTCGGGAGCTCGGTGCGGCCTCCTGTCTTGTATTGGGGCCGAAGGTCAGGCCGGCTGGAACTCAGTGCCATTGCGGAGCATGGCGTGCATGTTGATTGCGAGGCGCCGGGCGAGCGCGATCCGCGCCTTGCGCATGGTCGAGCGCGCGGTGATTGCGAATGCCCAGTTCTTCAGCTTCAACTCGCCCTTGTAGCGCGTCAGCATGACGTTTGCTGCTTCGTGGAGCAGGGTTCGATCACGCCGGTCGCCAACCTTGGAGATGCCGCCGACATAGTCGATCTCACCCGACTGGTAGCGTCGCGGAACGAGGCCGAGATAGGCGCCAAGATCTCGCGACCGGCGGAAGCGGCCTGGATCGTCGATGGCCGCCGTGAACGCGAGAGCGGTCAGCGGGCCTACGCCGGGGATCGTCATCAGCCGGCGGCAAGCATCGGACGCGCGGACGAACTTCTTGATATCTGCGTCGATCGCCGCGATCGCTCCGAGCACCGCGTCTCGGGCGGCAACGAGCCCGCGCATGGCGCCGGACAGGCCAGCGATCCCGTCGCTCATGGCGATCACTTGGTCTACAAACGCGGCATTTAACCCACGCGGTGGCCGGACCCCGAACACCACTGCCAGCCCGCGGATCTGGTTCTCGAGCGTGACTCGCTGACCGACCAACTTTTACGAGCGATGATCAGCGCTCGCACGGCATGTGCCGGCAGCGACTTTACGTGCACGGATTTAAAGAAGCCCGTCCTCGCCAGTTGCGCCAGCCCGCGGGCATCGTTGCGGTCAGTCTTGTGCGTCGCCAATGTCTTGAGGGCCTAGTAGGCTTGCCGGCTCTCGATGCAGATGACGGGCACGCCAAGCTCGACGAGGCCGTGGTAGAGCATCGGCGCCATGCGGCCCATCTCGAACACCACCCGCGTGCACGCTGGTGCGGAAGCCAAGGCCGCCGTGATGGCATCCGGCGACGACGGTGCGTTTGCCTCGTGAATCACCCTCCCGTCGCGATCAAGAACGCAAATGTGGGTCTTCTCCAGCGACACGTCCAGGCCAGCAAAGTAATCCATGATCTGTCTCCTCTTCTACGCCAGAGCCGAATATATCGGTCTCCCTCGAAGAGCAGCCAGACCATTACCCCATGTTGAAAAGTCCCTCTTGCGGTGAAGTTCCGGTCCGGATTCAGTTTCTCCGAGATCAGGCAGATTTGCCGATACAGGGTGAGCGCACGGTGATGCAGGAGTCGCTGTTCTACGGCTTCAGCCTCGAATATCTTGTGCCGACGGATCACCTGTTGCGGTCGATCGACCGGTTCGTGGACTTGAGCGATCTACGCGAGCATCTTCGGCATTACTACCGCGAAATAGGCGGCCATTTTCGTAGCGGGCGTTGACGAGCTGGAAGAACAGGTTGGCGCCTCCCGGCGTGGCCGGCAGATATCCGATCTCGTCGACGACGAGCAGCGATGCCCTCGTGAGGAAGCGGATCTTTTCTCGGAGCGTGCCTTCGCGCTCGGCCTTGGCAAGTTGGGCGATCAGATCGGCGAGCGGGATAAAATAGACCGCTTTGCCGGCACGGACAGCCTCGACCGCAAGCGCGGTTGCAATGTGGCTCTTTCCGGCGCCGGGCGGCCCCAGCAGATGGACGACCTCGGCGCGTTCGATGAAGTCGAGGCCGGCGAGCGCCAGGATGCGGTTCTTGTCCCGCGAGGGCTGGAACGAGAAGTCGTAGCCGGCCAACGTCTTGACCACGGGCAGCCGGGCCATACACAGGGCAGCCTTGATCCGCCGGTTCTCGCGCAGTGACAGTTCTTCGCCCAGCAACGCGTCGAGCGCCTCGATGCCGTCGATCTGGCCCTACTCGATGCGCCGCAGGGTCGCATCAAGGACTTCGAGCGCACTGGGCATCTTGAAGCTCACGAGACTCCGGCGGATCGAGTCCAGGCGCGCGGACGGAGCCGCGCCGTTCATGGCCGTCGCTCCATTGCCAGGCTCGCGCCGATCGCCTCGTAAATCGCCAGCGAGCGCAGCGGCACGTGATCGCCGATCCGACCGATCATCATCGTCGGCCGATCGGGCGTGCGCGCTTGCGGCGGCCCCGTGCGATGGCGCCGGTCGATGCGATATTGTCGGCGCCCTTCAAGTACGGGATGCTCGACCTGGGTTTGCAGAGTGTAATCCGGGGCAAGCCGGTGCGCACGACGATCAGCGACAAGGCTGCGCCATGCCCACTCGGCCAAGTGAACCGGCAGTTCTGTAGCGCGACGATCTTGATGAGACGGCGTATTGCCTCATTCATTCATGCTCCCGAAGATATCTTCAGTTGCCTCAGGTAAATGCTCCCGTAGCATATTTGGGCTGGAGGGGCGATGGGCGGCGGAGCGCAGGCCTGCGATATTGCCGAAGCGTAGCCGCCCATCGCCCCTCCAGCGTCAGCTCGCCATGGAGACGCTTGGCGTCTGCGCCATTGGGCCGAACACCAGTTGATGCGCTTGCTCTGCGCGCCAGATCTTCAGGCGTCTTTGCACCGTCCGAAGCAGGGCGTCGGGATGTTCTCCGGGATGGACGGCCTGCAACTTGTCCAGCAGTTCACGCCCGGTCCGCCATGGCTCGGCCAGGAACCAGTCGTGCAGTTCGCCCGTCACGGATAGAAGGGAATCAGGCCGCCGCCGCTCTCTCTTCTGTTTCGACGCCGCCCGGGCGGTCGGCCGGATTTCACCATCTCGCCAAGCGAGGCGTAATCCTGTCAGGAACTGATCCAGGGCGTCGTTGATCGGGGGAGCGGTTTGCGGAGTAACATCTTTCGTCTCGCTGGAACTCGCAAATCGACATGGCTGGTGACTTCTCTATCGCCGGGTAGTGAGAAGATGTCCCGTCACTCCGATTAGGCCGATGCGATCTGTTCTATTGAATGGGCTTGCCTTGTCTCCGCTTCGCGACGCCGAGACGAACTCGATAGCAGTGTCAGCCTTTGAAATGGCTTGCGAGATGCCTCCACAGGACCAGCCAAGGCGTTCCATGGGAGGCCAGCAAGTCGGCGGCGCGGTGGGTAAACGACAGACACATGACACAATTTTGCCGGGATCGCAGATCGTACAACTTTCTCAGCCAGCGAGGTGCAATCAAGTCCCTTGATAAAGACCTTTACCAAATACCGAAAAGATGCTCAGTTTCCAGCCGGGCGGTGAGAATCTTTTCCTCTCCGGAAATCTCCTTCTTGCCACTCCTCAAACTCGGGGCAACTCAGCGAGCTGCCTCGAGTTTGAACATCGACAAACGGGGACAAGGACGGGTTCGCGCAAGAAACGAAAAAATCGAGACAGGGAGAGAAGGGTGATGAATAAGAAAGCCTATTGGTTGGCAAGCGCCGTCCTGATGGCGTTGCCACAGGTCTCAAATGCTCAGGAAGCCATAGCCGAAGAGCCAGATGGCGGTGACAATGTCATCGTCGTGACAGCGCAACGTCAGGCGCAAAGCTTGCAAGACGTGCCGATCGCTGTCAGCGCATTCAGCGCTGAGGCGCTTGAAAGCCAGCAGATCGAAAATGCCTCGGATCTACAGCTGACGCTGCCCAATGTATCTTTCTCGAAAGGCAATTTCACCTCAGCTTCATTCACTATTCGCGGCGTTGGCGACCTGTGCGTCGGCGTCACCTGCGATGCTGCGACCGCAATCCATGTCAATGGATCACCCTTGTTCGGAACACGCCTGTTCGAGACCGAATATTTCGATCTGGAGAGGATTGAAGTCCTTCGCGGACCTCAAGGCACCCTGTTCGGCCGGAATGCGACCTCCGGGGTCGTGAATGTCGTGACCGCGAAACCCAAACTCTCCCGTTTCGAGGCTGAAGCGCAATTCGAGTATGGCAATTTCAACAGCATCGAAGCGCGTGGCATGGTCAATGTCCCGATCGGGGATATGATCGGCGTGAGACTGGCGGGCATATATGTGAACCGCGACGGTTATACGACGAATCTTTATGATGGATCGGACATCGACACTCGGGACCTTTACGCGTTGCGAGGCTCACTTCGTTTCGAGCCCGGTCCTGATACGACGATCGATCTCATGGGCTATTATTTCCGGGAAAAGGACACGCGCCTCAGAAACCAGAAACAAACGTGCCAACGCGATCCATTGGGCGTGCTCGGATGCCTGAACAATCGACGTGATTTCGATACCACGAACGCAAATTCAACGGTCGGTGCGACGCTCAGTTCTTCCGAGTTCTTCGCCATTCAGGGCATTCCCGCCGTACTCGGCCTTGGCAGCCTTTATGGCCCTGACGGGTTTTCCGGGTTTCAGGAACCTGGCGATGTGCGTGTCGTCAACACGGCCTATACGCCCTTCTATTTTGCGGAAGAGCTACAGGTGCAGGCGCGCCTTGAGCAAAAATTCGGCGCGATGACCCTGACGGCCACCGGCATTTATCAGGATACTGAAGTCGATTCCAGGCAGGACTATTTTCTTGGAATTCAAAGCCGTGCCGGTTTCGCCCCGGCGCTCAATACGCTGGCCTTTTTTGCGGCTAACGGATTGCCGACGGGTCTTGCTCCGCCGGCGCCGGCCTTTATTCCCGGCTCCTCGGCCTATTTTTCGCCGATTGCCGGCGCTCTCATCCCGGACGGTCCGCAGGGCGTGCTGTGCACCTCGGATAATGATGATGGAAGCAGAGGCGCTTTCGAAGGGAACTCGCTGTGTTCCGAAACGCCGCTTTCCTTCGATCGATCTTCGGAACAACGCGAATCGTGGAGCGGAGAGCTCATCCTTACGAGTGACTTCGACGGGCCGTTCAATTTCCTGTTGGGGGGAATTTACGCGAAATCGAAAACCACCGACAATAGCTATTATGTGAACTCGTTTGCGCTCGATTACGCCAGTGCCATATTGGGTTCATTCGGCTCCTTGTCGGGCGGCCTTCCGCCATCCTATTTCGCGACGTCGATGTATCGGAACAACTCGCTGGAATCGAATCTGGAGAGCTATGGGATTTTCGGCGAGGTCTATTTCGATCTAAGCGACCGGCTGACGTTGACCGGGGGGCTGCGTTACAACAATGACAAGAAGGATGTAACGGCGCGTACGACACTGATCAGTTTCCTGAACCCTTATGCCAATGATGGAGATCCGTTCGATACCCCGATAACGCCTCTCACCGGGCCGTCTGGACTTTTCGATGCCGACCCGGGGACACCGGGCCAACAGCTCGCCCAATTTCGCGAAGTAAGCTTCGACGAAATTACCGGACGAGCAGTTCTGGCCTTCGAGGTTACGCCGGACAATTCACTCTATGCATCTTACTCGAGGGGTTACAAATCCGGCGGTATCAATCCTCCGCTTTCTCCGATTTTCGCCGTCAGCGAGAGTTTCGGCTCTGAATCGATCGATGCCTTCGAGATTGGCTCCAAGAACGTCTTCGCAAATGGCGCGTTGCAACTGAATGCCACCGCATTTTACTACAAATATAGTGGACTGCAGCTCAGCCGCATCGTGGCAAGAACGTCTGTGAATGACACGGTTGACGCCAATATCTGGGGTGTCGAACTGGAGTCTGTCATCAGGCCGGACCCGAACTGGCTTATCAATCTGTCCTTCAGCTATCTCAATGCCAAGGTCGCCGGCGATCAATTCTTCTCCAATCCGCGTGATCCGGGCGGCGGGGATCCTGATGCCGTTATTATCAAGGACATCAGCAATGGTGCGCACTGCGCTGTGACGGGACCTGCGCCCGGCGTTGCTGATGCGTTCGTTGCGGGTGTAAATGCGGCTCTCGGCCTTCGCGCACCGCAGGAATTTCCTTCGGACGGCAATATCGCCTCCAGCGGTGCGTTCGGCATTTGCGGTGTCCTCGCGAGCGCCATCCCTGCGAATAGCGGCATCCAGGTTTTGAGCCCTGGCGTCGAGGTTAACATCAAGGGCAACACATTGCCCCAGGCGCCGAATGTAAAGGTCTCGATGGGCGTGCAGTACACGGCAGAGGTCGGAAATGGTATGACACTCGTCCCCCGCGTCGACATTTCCATGACCGGAAAGCAATATGGCAATATCTTCAACGGCAGGATTAATCGCATCGAACCTTTCGTACAGGCTAATGCGGTTTTGCAGTTGAATGGTGCCGACGAGCGCTGGTTTGTCCGGGGGTTCGTTCAGAATATCTTCGATAGCAACTCAGTTACCGGACTTTATGTCACCGATGCATCTTCCGGCAATTTTACGAATATCTACACGCTTGATCCGCGGCGTTATGGTGTCGCGATCGGCGCAAAATTCTAATGATTTAGCTTTCCCAATCTAACGGGAAAAATCATACCGCATGAAAATCGCGGCGTCGGAGTGCCAGTAGTAGGCCCTCCGACGCCGATTTCATGCGCCAATAGCAGTCTTGGGCGAGGGATGGGTGTGAGATACGTCCGGCGTACGCAAGGCGGAAGCTTGCGCCTCGCGCGAGCGACATGGGAGGCACATTGGCTCCTGCCCTTCGAATCTGCAAAATTAACGCTGGGGGTGGGGACGCGGACCGACCGGGGTCGGCGTTTCATGTTCAGTGGGCTCGGCGGCGGTAGGTGTTTCAGGATCGGTAAGCGAGCCGGGCTGGCTGTGCGTGGTTTCGGCTTGGAGTCCGGCAGTGCCGTCCCTGCCTTTGCCCCTTAACGAGTCGATTTGTCGTTGGCGCATGTCGAGGTAGAGGGTTCGTGTTTCGACATAGGGATCAGCGCTTTGCTCTCGCAGACGCTTGATCTCGGTGTCGCCCTCGATCCGATCATTGAGTTGCCTGATCACGGTAGTCGGAACTGCATAGGCGGTGCGGTTGAACGGCGCGCCCACAGCCGTTGGCACGACGAGCAAGTCGATGCTGTTTCCAGCCAGATCGCGCAATGTTGTTGGGCCAACGAGCGGGAGATAGAAATAAGTACCGGGCTCGACGCCGTAAAAACCCAATGTATTGGCAAAGCCGTTGCGCCGGTAGGGCAGGTTGAACGGCTTGGTCTTCGCAACATCGACAAGACCCCCGACCCCGAAGGTCGTGTTGACGACGAAGCGGCCGAGCGTCTCGGCGGCCTTTCCGATCTTGAACTGCAACAGGAAGTTCAGGAAATTGACGGGTTCGCCAAGGTTTCGCAGCGCATTGCCTAGCCCGTCGCGAACGGGTTCGGGGACGATCCCTTGATAGCCGGTAGCGACGGGGGCCACGAATGCCTTGTCGATCGACTGGACCGCCCGATAAGATGCAATATTGGCTTCTTGGAGCGGATCACCAGCAGGCGGTTCTCCACGCGCAGTCACCACAATATCAGCGGGTGACGAGGAAATTTCGATCGGCGGCTCGCCCGCTGAGGAGGGCGGCGCGGCAGGAGAAGGGGAATGTCGGTCATCGACGGTCGGCACGACGACCGGCGGTTCCAGCGGTGTCCGGGCGCCTTTGTTTCCCTGCCGCTCGGTCTGCGTCTGGGTTTCAGCTGGAACGTCCACGGCAGGCGGCGTTGCCCCTGACAGCAAGAGAAACGCTGCGACGGATGACAGGCTCATCGCGCGCTCGATCCAGTGATCATGTAACCGATGAACATTAGATACATCTGCTAAACTCCGGCGGGGGGGCATCAACCCGAAATTGTGCTCACCGCCAGCAACTGTGCCTTGCCGCCGGACCCGCGATGCGGGCAGGCCATCTTACCCTTCCCTCATCAGGAGGGAAGGGTAAACAGGTTCGGCCTGCCGCTCCGCCGCATGGAACCCAGGACCGCCGCCAGTTGACGCCCTCCGCTGAGGAATTACGATCTTTGCTGAACGTCGTGTCTTGGAGCTTTGCTCTGTTCACCTGCGCCGGCATCTGTTGATCTGCCATTGCCCTTTGTCAGCGGCGGCGGCGCTCTGTAGCAAAGCCTCGATCGGTGGCGATGAAACGCTCGATCATGGGTACGGCATCTTTTCAGCCGGCAAGGGCTCAGCGAGGCCGGTCGCTCGGGCGTGGACTTCGGCATAGATGGTCAAATCGCGGAATAGCGCCCCTGGAAGGTCGATCGACAGCTTCACCGGCTTATCATCGGCGATCGGACCGAGCCGCAGCTTGGTCATGGTGCGGCTCCCGTAGCGGGATCAAGGATCAGGTCGCGCGTTACAAGGATCCTGAGATCGAACCCCGGCCAGATCGTGATTGTCGGCTGCATCTGGAGTTGCCGCTCGACGACCTGGCGGCCCGTCTCGTTGATACTGTCCTGGGCCCCGCCGCGTATGGCCCGGACGAGCCG
>Ga0209542_10005970_pt1 | contig 23992 bp, 35 predicted proteins | sample RifCSPhighO2_01_FD_184028 | JGI IMG/M metagenome (GOLD analysis project Ga0209542, IMG submission 184028) | Soil microbial communities from Rifle, Colorado - Rifle CSP2_plank highO2_0.1 (SPAdes) (version 2) | ecosystem: Environmental > Terrestrial > Deep subsurface > Rock core/Sediment ...
TTGAATAACTCTGCCCCTAACAATGTCACCTTGGACTACCCCGTCAGCGGAGACACGACGTTCACCAACCGAACTCCGCACTTTAACTGGACGAATTACACCAACCCCTTAGACCCTGATTATGACTCTGTACGATTCCACTTCCAACTCTGCCTGGATGAGCCCTGCACCAGCGTCATCGAGGAAAACACGAGCATCACAAACAACATCTACTACAGAGCCAGCGAACTGGACTTCACCACGTACTACTGGCGCATCCAGGTCAACGACAGCTTTGGCACCCTTGGCAACTGGAGCAATGCCAGCAACTTCACCCTGGTCAAATCTGTAGACATCAACCTTACTACAAATCAAACCTTGTTCGGTACGCTGAACTTATCCGAGTCGAACGACACCAGCGACGGAAGTCCAAGCCCCTTCCTCGTGAACAACATCGGCAACTTCGAAGTCAACCTCAGCCTCAACTCCACGGCGCTTTGGAAGACCGTTGGCATGAATACAAGCAATTACATGTACAAGTCGAACGACACGGCCACGTGCAGCAACTGCTACGATCGAGCGAATAGCATCACGACCTACCGAAACATGAGCAGTGCCTACCTCATTATGTTCCTCAATACGCTCAACCATACCCTCGGCAAGAACCGAGCAGCAGTGGATATTAACATCACTGCCCCGGTGAACGAACCTCCAGGTGAAGTAACCGGCTTAGTCACCTTGCAGGCGGTGAACTCATGAAACGCGAATTGCTTATATGGACACTGATCCTAGTTCTTGTAAGTAGCTATGCATCTGGCTTAGGCATAGCGCCGGGAGAAACCGAGATCCCTTACAAGCCAGGCGACAATACTCGCGTGGATCTAAAAATTATGAACAGCGGACATCAAGAGCTGAAAGTGGTCTTGTACGCCGAAGGCGAACTGGCCGACAAGATCACCTTCCAAGACCCCATCTTAGACATTCAGAAAGACCAAGCCGAAGTGAAGACAAACTATGTGATCCACCAGCCTGGCATCGGTGAACTGAAAAAACAAGGCACCCACGAGATCAACATCGTAGCACGGGAAATCATAGGAGAAAGCAAAGGAGCGATCGGGGCGAGCCTGGCCGTAGTCAGCCGACTCAAACTCATGGTACCCTACAAAGGCAAATACGTGCGAAGCAGACTGTTTGTGGCCAACTTCCAAAATGGCCAGCCCAGCAACTTTGTAGTCGAGACCGAGAACCTCGGCGATGAAGATGTCGTCCAAGGCCAAGCCAGCGTAGATGTCCTAGGACCCTTCAATGAGAAAATAATGACGCTAACCAGCGATGTGCAACGCATCGGTGCCAAGAGCCGCGTACTCTTTACCATTCCCTGGACGCCCGACTTAAACCCCGGCCAATATCAAGCAGTAAGCACCGTGATTTATGACGATCAAAACGTGCAAGACAGCAAACCCTTTGTACTCGGCGAACAAAAAGTAGACATTGAAAGCATTGATGTAAGAAACTTCAAACTCGGAGGCATTGCCAAATTTGAGATCCTGCTCAAGAATAATTGGAACACGCCATTTGATGGCATTCATGGAGAAATTACTGTTGTGAAAGACGGAAAAATCTACACCCAATCCAAGACCGAAAGTGTTTCAATTGACCCAAGAGAAAAGAAAGTCATCAATGGCTATTGGGACACGAACACCGTCGTACCAGAGAAATATGAGCTCAAGATCAAACTGTACTATAGCGATAAAACAGAAGAAGACAGCTACCCCATTACCGTCACACAGAATGAGATTGTAGCGGAAGGGGTCGGGCGAGTCATTGGCACGGTGCAAACGGCACAAGACAAAGTCATGACGTATGTTTACTTGTTGACCTTACTTGTGATCCTCTTGATTGCGATCAATGGCTACCTCTACTTCCACAAACCCAGAAATGGCACCGCAGTACCTGGTGGAAGTGTTCCCTTGAATGTGATGACGGCGCCCATGGCCCCTCAACCCAGCACCCCTCAAGCAACGACAACGACCGCCAACCCGCCCCCTTCAGAAACACGGCCTGCCCAAACCACTCAAACGCCTACTGTTCAAGAACCTGCTCCATTCGATGCTGAGCATCATGTTGAAATCGAACAACACCTTAACGAACTCGAGAAGATACAAACACACATTGAAACGAAACCGAGTCCTACAGACAATAGCAAAGTGCATTAATTCCCATTTGCTAAGGTCGTGCCTTCTTGCAATCCCACGAATAACCATTTATGAGGCAAAGCGGTAAAATTCACAAACTATTTAAGCAATCCCACCATTCTAAGAATATGAAAAATACCAATCAAAAAAGGTTTGAAAAGCTAATCGAAGAAGCACATAACGATCCTAAGATTATGCGCGAAATCAAACGATTTGTCAAAGTGGCGACCTCTTAAGTTTACAATAAAATTTATATACTAGATCATCCTTATTTAACCATACTATGAAGCAAGAAATCAAAACCCTAATAAAGCAAAAAGAAATAGAGAGCACTATAAAACCCAATATGACCACTCAAGAAGAATCAGAAAAACAAAAGCTCATTAAGCGATTAAAAAAACGCTCCGATGAGATAGACGAATATATCGTAAATGGCGGCAAGTTATACACAAGAAAAGATTTAGGAGTTTGAGATCTTATCTCTTAACTTCTTGATCGTCCCCTTCTGCTTATCCTCGCTTGTCTTCATTTCAAACTCAAGAACTACGAATGTATCAACCAATTGCTTATATTGAAAGTACAACCTAATAGGAGGATGCAAATTCTTCAACTCATAAAGACCAAGTGAACCATCTAACAACTTACCCGCACCAAGCCCAAGCCTTTCAATTTTATCCAACATCTTCTTCAAAATAGACTTTAACAACCGATCCTTTTCTAATTTCTTCCATTGCTTCGCAAACACAGGATCAAACCCAACAACATATCGCTTCTCCATTGCCAAACCGAAAGAAATATCGCCTATTTAAACCTTACTCAAGAACTGTCCGGCGTTACAAATTCAAAATTCTCATCAAATAATATGTCTCTTGTTGTGCCTTTCCTTATGAACAACTCTGGTCTAAAGACTGGAGTATAGATAACTGCGTAGCTTATGCTACTCTATTGTACGCAGCTATCTATATGTGAACTGCGCTAATCATGTTCTCTAAGTCGCACAGTTCACTATATCTATGCATAAAACTGGAGTTGTTCATTCCAAGAACTCGCCCGTAAGAAGTGGCGAGTTCTTGTTATCAAAGCTGCGATTATCCTGTTCGTATCCACTAAAATCCTCATTTGACAAAGCCATGCCTTCTTGCAATCCCCTGCTTTATTCTGTGACCGATTTCCTCCGCATCTTGCTCTGTCAACCTGCTCTTTGCAAGAAGCTTGTCTATAAGATCCAATTTCTTCGCTTTTTCCCACATAGCCTGTCTCGCTACCTCTGTCCATTTAATGTCTTTGTGCTTTTCCATGATTTGATGCAGCTCTTCTGGAACCGCCAGCGTCAGATTCGTCATATCCATCACCTTTTTACTTATTTATGTTAGTTATTTAATTCACATGTTTATATAGTTTATGCATAATCCAGGATCACCTCCATGAACTCGAGAAAATACAAACACACATTGAAACAAAGCCAAGCCCCACAGAAAACAAATGGGATCAAGAACCTTAAGGACGCTCATTCAATGGAGGAGGAATTGCGCCCCTTGAATCCGCGCCTTCACTGGAAAAATGGTCTTCAAGGTTCTCTTTTTTAGAAGGGGCGAAAACACCCATCACTTCAAACTCTAGATTTTTTTGAGGAAAGAATATATCCCCCTCAAATCGCTCGGCACCTTCTAAATCTTTTCCTGCCAAACCACACAAGGCTTGGTATAATCCCTCTCTGTACAACTCGACAACTGGAGTAGGCGTAGAAGAAGGACTTGGCGCTGCAGGAGATGAAGACGGTGAAGGAGAAGGACTGGGATTAGGCGTTGCGGAGTTAGCTTTTTTATACAATGCTTGACCATCCACAGGACCTTTTATTGCAGCGAACATCAACAACTGAGAGTGTGCTTTCAAAGCATCCGACGCATTGTAGGAACGAGCACTGAATGGAACATTATTGGACATACCCCCCAAACTGTTTCCATGGATATCGAAATAAAAGAAAGCCTGCACTTTACACCCTTCTCGACTATCCTGAGGTTCACCCTCGATCTTCACAACGTAGATTGCATCCCCTGCCTTCTTCATTGAAGGCGTTGGAATGGCCACCGTAGGCTCTGGTGTTGGAATTGGAGTTGGAGTGGATGTAGGCGTTGGCGTGGGAGTACTTGTAGGAGTAGACGTAGGTGAAGGAAAAGGAGAAGGTGACGATGAAGGACTGGGAGTGGGAGTAGCAGTAAGTGAAGGTGATGCACTCGGTGTTGCGAAAGGATCTAACACCAATTCATCTAGACCTTTTATTCGCGTGACTGTCACTGAAACCCCTGCATCTGAATTATACCCTGCACTCACCCAGTTAAACCCCGCTTCATATGGATTTTTAAGTTCGCCAGTAGCATTTCTAAATGGATAGGTCAAACGCTCAGCCCACACACCCTTTTCAGCTAACAGCGTTTCTGCCGTGAGGTTTCCAGGAAGGTATTTATCCCCCTCAACCGCATGCTCTTTAAGAAAAGTGTACATTGCTTTGTTTAATGGCTCTTTGTTCCATATGTACTCCACTGGAAAAGGAGTTGGAATGGGCGTTGATTTGGGTGTAGGACTAACCGTCGGAACCGGTGTGGGCGTGGCTCTACTAAACTTCTCTTTAATTTTACCGCACCCGGTTAAGGTCATGAGACCTGCTAAGACATAGGGCAAAGATCGTTTGAGCCTTGAAGGATTCATGCTCATCGGAGAGGAGATTGTCTTTATAAACATTAGCCTTTTTAACCACTGTACAGTAGTTTTTCCTACCGGGCTTGAGAAACCCTCCGACGCCTTTATAAGCCCATAAACTCCCCCAACTCGAGTCGATGATGACGTAATCCCCGGCTGACCTAAGGGAGGATGAAAAAAACACAGTCTGAGACGCTTCTTTAACTAACGTAACAAAAATCCGCCGCTCGGAGCTATGAACAATCACAATTGTTCATCCCAGGAACTCGCTTTTCTCGAGTTCCTGATATCCTCGCACTAAAGTGCGAGGCTTTACGCTCCTCGCCTTGACAGGCGGATTTTTGGAACTTCCAAAAATTTCGTGCTAAAGCACGAGGCTTTAGACCACGAAATTTTTGTTAGTAAACACTACAACCTATACTCAGCGACATAAATAATTGAACAAATAGTGTTTATATCGCTGGTCGATAGCAGAAGGAAAAAATGTACGGAAACTAATGTCTTCTGCTATAAAATAGAAAATAGAGAAGCTAACCCTGCTCCTCTTCCTCGCTCTCAAATGGGTCCTCTGAAAACCCTACATGGTAGAAATCCATTTTCAAAACCACCCCCTTATACACCCCTGAATGCCTATTTAATATTTAAATATTGTGAAGCTAAATACTCAGCGACATAAATATAGATAACTGCGTAGCTTATGCTACTCTATTGTACGCAGCTATCTATATGTGAACTGCGCTAATCATGTTCTCTAAGTCGCGCAGTTCACTATAATTGAACAAAGTAGTGTTTATGCCGCTGGTCGATAGCAGAAGGAAAAAATGTACAAAAACTAATGTCTTCTGCTATAGTTGTGCGAGGGAGACTCGCTTTAACTCAGACACTTTGTCAAAAGCCCGGTCTTCTGAAAGAATGGTACTAATCTTATTCCGCATTGCAGTCACTGCATGGATTGCATCTCTAGGATCCAAACTACCCTTTTCCATTAATGATTGAGCCAAACTTACTATCTCCCGATTAGCCTCTAACAAAACCAAGTTACGCAGGTTTAAAAAAACTTTTCCTGCTTTTAGAGCAAACTCTCGCCCTTGCTCTCCTCTCACTACCCATACAACCTCATCATAGGTTAATGAAGAAGTAAATGCTTCTCGTTTATTCAACCGTACCTCTTGAATAAAAGATCTTGCCCTATCCCCTTTTATACCTCGATCTAAAATAGCCAGGATAAAAATATTTGCGTCTATATACATTACCATCCCTTCTTCTTCATATACTCCTTCATCCGTTCCTCATGAAGCAGGTGCCAATCGACTTTACTCCAATCCCTTTTTTTACCCCTAATCGACTTAGCCATCTGATCGAAAACTTCCTCTGTTTTTTCTTCATCTTTATCGATCATGATCCCTTCCTTATCCAAATACACCCTTACGACATCTCCTGGGACAATTCCTTTTACCTTTCTTAGAGCCTGGGGTATTACGATTTGGCCCTTAGGCCCCACCCGCCGCTTTTCTTCTAGTAGTATTACCATTAGTTATACAAAAGTATTACTTGTATTTATACTTTTCTCTTCGACTCCACCCCTACACCCCTCAACACGGGCTAAACCCACAGCTGGGGCAGAGGACACAGCCACTTAATGAGATGAGCCAATTCTGACAATCCGGACAAAACATGCTCTGCATCCGCACCCTTTGCAAAAACCCACTTAAATAGACTGCCTCTCCCTGTCCAGTGGAAGTGCAAAAAGTTTTTATACCTCCAACTAACCTTATAGACTATGAAGATTGCCCTGATACTGCTTTCCTTATTCTTCTTACTCCTTATTTCCTGCGGAGGAACCTTCCCCAAGTTCAGCTGCCAACAAGACAGCGACTGTGTCAGCTCCATACAAACTGGATGCTACCACATCTGTAATCCTAAACAAGACAAAAATTGCTATGCTACTGAACTATGCCCTGCCATCCACAAAAATAAACCCTCCCCTCACTGCGAAACATCACAAAGCTGCCGACCCCCCCTACGCTACGCCTGCGAACGCAACACCTGCCAACCCTATGACTTTCAAAAAGAAACTGACTGTAATGTTGCCAGTGACTGCACCCGTGCGAGCCAACAAAGCAACTGCTACGAAGCTTGCGACTCCCGCAAACAAGACTGCTCTGCCCTTCCCCTGTGCCCTTCTGCTAACCTTCGAACCCATGCCGAATGCAAAGAAAAACGACCCTGCCTAGAACCCCTACAGATTGCCTGCCAAGAAAGCCAGTGCTTAGCTACGGAATGCAACCAAGACTCCGATTGCACTACTATCACCCTCTCCGGCTGCTACACCCCCTGCGACCCCTTTACAAACCCCTACTGCGACCAACTCCCCCTCTGCCAAGCCATACCCAACGCCAACGAACTCATCTGCCCCGAATCCATCGGAACCTGCCGCCAACCCAACCAGATCGTTTGTGAAAATCACCGGTGCAAAGCGATGGAGTGAACAAAAATCTGTTCTAGTCCCACCAACGCTTCCGAAGCTCATAGAAAAAAATCGTCGGAACATAATAAGTGATGTCTGCAAGGATTGTGCCTATGAATATGGCAAATGTGTAATTGGAGATCAATGTAGGCATCACAGCCAACCAAAATGGACGCAGTACAAAACTATCTAGATATTCTACAGGTCCAAACTCTACAATCAAATTACGAAACAATTTCAGAAGCCTTATCCAGCGTCAGTCTCTTCTACGCTTCCAGTCCCGCGCAGCTATTGTGCCATAATAAGCTATGTTTTCTGCCCATGTTCCCACATAGGCAGATAGAATTCTTTTTGTGTCCATGAAAAAATACCATTCGAAACCATCAACGTTGCTAGAGTCCCCGCCAACTCGGGCCAACCATAACGCTTTAACCACTCCTTTATAGATAACTGCGTAGCTTATGCTACTCTATTGTACGCAGCTATCTATATGTGAACTGCGCTAATCATGTTCTCTAAGTCGCGCAGTTCACTATATCTTATTACGCATCCCATTTTAAGTTCCCATCTATTAAAAAAGCCTCTCAAAACCTTTATAAATAGCCCTCGGTTTTTCACTCGTATGCCAGCACCCCGACATAAAACCAGCCGATTTCGTAAGATCCATGTCCGCGTACCCGGCGGAAGCACTCATGTTCATTATAGAGAAAGAAATCCTAGATTAGGCCACTGTGCACAGTGCGGAGGCACCCTTAAAGGCGTTCCCCGCGTCAAAGCAACTGCGATGAAGCGCATGCCCAAAACACAAAAACGGCCTGAGCGACCCTACGGCGGAATGCTCTGCAGCCCCTGCATGCGACGACATATTATAAACACTATCAAACGATAAATCTCTGAAGGCCACGCGGCGACGCAGCCTAATTCTCCAGAGAACAAAGGTGAAACCCATGGAAATCGGAAGAATTTGTGTGAAGATTGCCGGCCGAGACGCTGGAAAAAAGTGCGTTGTTGTAGAAGCCATTGATAGCAATTACGTCCTGATTGACGGCCAAACTCGACGAAGAAAGTGCAACATCCGACACCTAGAACCCCTTCCACAGATGGCTGAGATCAAGAAAGGCGCTGACCATGAAGCGGTGAAGAAAGCATTGAAGACATTAGGAATTGAAGTCACTGATACCAAAGCTAAGAAGAAGAGCGAAAAGCCGACCAAGAAGAAAAAGGCCAAGGCTGAAAAAACTCCTAAAATGGAGAAGAAAACAGAAACCAAACCGGAAACGAAAAAAGAAACTCCTAAAAAAGGACACCACACAAAACCCCCTAAAAAATAAAACGAGTGCTTTTACGTGTGAGCTTTCTTCTTTTTTTATATTCTTTATGCACAAACTTTAAATAGTTAAGACTCCCAGAATAAGCAACGGTGAGCGAACATAAACAAGCATGACCGACACGTAGAACGGTTGTGGACGCAGATCCGCGACCAGTACGATAGTGTACATAGACATGTTGTTCTCTACGGATTTAAACGACGTAAAAGAAAAGTAATCGGTGAAGTGGACCTTATTGGGGTGCGAAAAGACGGGCTTGATTTATATGAAGTGAAATGTTCGCATCGCGTCGTCAAAGCCCGGAAACAGCTCCGCAAAGCCAAACGCATCTTAAACGAGCAAAACGCCAAAACCTACTTCTACAACGGAGAAAGTGGACAAATACACTCCATTCTAGTATAAAATAAACATTTCTAAAAGCAATTACTGCTCCACAACCTACATCAACTTGAACTTCGCCTTCCTTCTCGCGGATTGCTTGGGTTCGTGCTCTCGGTGCTTGATGATGCTTAGAAGCTTATCCACCGCTTCCTTTGGTGAATGAACCGGAATGACTTTCTCTGTATGACGCTTGTCAAAATAATGACCTGCTAACTGCTCCGCCATGCCCCCACTGGGCTTTAACGCCACCATCGGCTTATCCAATATATAACCATAACTTGCCTCATTGACCGTACCTGCACCGCCCCCTACCAGTATTGCACCGTCACAGGAATTGAGATTGATCGAGTCTCTGGACCACATCATGCCCGTAGCGACCACGACATCCGCGTATTTATTGACTCGGGACGTGTTCTCCCAAGGGATGATGGCCAAGGTAAGACCCCCTTCTGCTTTAGCGCCCTTTAATGCGGCTTCCATGACACCGCCACCCCCACCTGTTAATGTAATCATACCCCGCTTTGCGATTTCCTTACCCACTTCATACGCAAACTTGTAAGCCTTGGGTGTACAGATGATCTCAGAACTTCCTAAGACCGCAATCTGCATCCGCTTCTTCACCTTCATGAATTAAACTGCGCAGAAAGAGTTTATAAAGTTTGCTTGGAACGGTCACTCTCCTCTGAAAATGCATAGATGTAAAATATCCTAAACCCCACCACTAACCACTGGACATCTCCGCACAACCTTTTTTAAAGGAGGGAGATTTCTAACAGACAATGAGAGACGAGAGCTCAGCATTGGCTGTTTTTCAAGGTAAGAAGATCCGAAGAATCTGGTTTAAGGACGAATGGTGGTTTTCTGTAGTGGATGTTGTAACGATATTATCAGAACAACCCAATTTTCAGAAAGCAAGAAAGTACTGGAATAAGCTCGCTCAAAGACTAAAAGAGGAGGGTAGCGAAGTGGTGACATTTTGTCACCGGTTGAAACTGCCTGCGGAGGATGGAAAATTAAGGGAAACTGATTGTGCCAACACCGAAGCTTTATTTCGTATCATTCAATCCATCCCTTCTCCTAAAGCCGAACCCTTCAAGCAGTGGCTAGCCAAAGTCGGTTACGATCGGGTGCAGGAGATCGAAAACCCTGAACTCGCTCAAAACAGAGTAAAGGAATATTATGAGCTCAAAGGCTATCCAAAGGACTGGATTGATAAGCGCCTCCGAGGAATAGCTATAAGGCAGGAATTAACAGACGAGTGGAAAAACCGGAATGTAACAGAAGAAACCAGCTTTGCTATTTTAACGAACGAGATCAGTAAAGCCACATTTGGTAAAACAGTCCAGGAGTATAAGGAATTTAAAGGCTTAAAGAAGAAAAATCACAACTTACGAGACCATATGAGTGATTGGGAACTTATCCTGACCATGGTTGGTGAAAAAGCTACAACCGACATAACTATTGCTAAAGATGACAAGGGATTCACCCGGTGCAAAGACTCAGCCCAGGAAGGCGGAGAAATCGCCCACCATACACGAAAAGAACTTGAGCAAAAAACAGGAAAATCTGTTGTGACTCGTGAAAACTTCCTTAGTCTAGAAGAAAATAAAAAGAAGCTGGAAGAGAAGAAAAAACCTCGAAGATTAACTTGAAATCGATCCATTCGAGGCGAAAGAAATATATAGCCAATCCAGTTCCATAGAAAAAACGAGAATACTATGAAAATCTTTATCCTCAGCCCCAGTACTGATTTGCTATTAACACCCGACCTAAGAACAAAACTTTCGGCTGCAGGCGAAATTATATATGTAACAGAAATCAAACCGTTTCAAAAAGTAACGGAACTCTTTGCTGGAAATGAAGACCGAATCCTTGCCATAGACCCTGATTTTTGCAACTGGAAAATTCCAGACTCTCTTATGGACCAAATACCTTCTCTTAAAGCAATTTGCTTACAGACCACTTCCTTTAGCTGGATTAACCTAGAATATGCCAAGCAAAAAAATATTCCTGTGCTTAATGTCCGAAACTGGTCTACATACTCTGTAGCAGAGTGGGCTGTCATGATGGCCTTAAACCTTGCCCGAAGAGTACCTTTGATTATCAAAGACCAATGGGGCAAAGACTTTAGCAAACACCAAGGTATGGAGCTTAAAGGAAAAACAGCCGGCATTATCGGACTAGGACACATTGGAAAACGAATCGCTGAAATTTGTCAAGGCCTTGGAATGAGCGTAGTCTATTGGTCTAAACACTCACGGGATGAGTGCTTTTCTTACCAAGAACTAAACCAACTTCTGTCTACATCTGATTTTATATTCCCTGCCCTTGCCAGTAACCCTGAAACCAAAAACCTTATTACCGATACGATGATTAAGACACTCAAGAAAACAGCCATTTTCACCAGCATTACCCACCCCACTAATCATGAACTCCTCCTTGAGATGGTTGAGAAAGGCCAATTGTTTGGATATGGCTTTGAAGAGGAAAGCGGTAAAACATTTGTTGAATACAAAGGCAATATATGGGCAGGTCCCGCCCTTGCCTGGTGCACACAAGAAGCTGGAAGAAGAAATGCCGAGCAATGGGTGGATAATATCGTCAACGCAACCCAAGGGATTCTTAAAACAAAAGTCAATTAGGCTTTCTTAAATAACCCAGCGAGCGAGGCAACCGACTGACCCAGGAACGGCTAAAATCTGGAGAGATTGAGATGGAAGATAACCTTTATCATGAGCTCAAAAAGGCGGTCGAGATATAGCCTTCTTTCCGAAACCTTTAAATAACACAAAGTATTACATATGATTCTTAGTAGATGTAAAGTGATTCACTTTGATTGTTTCCAATAGCTCCCCCTTGATTCTGCTGGCCAAGATCAACCAACTGAAGCTGTTAAAAGACCTATTTGGAAAGGTCTTTATCCCCCGAGCTGTGTATGAGGAAGTCATCGTCCACGGCAAGCAAGAATCCTACAGCGATGCCTTCTTGCTGGAGAGAAGTATGGATGAACTTATCTTTGTAAGAGACGTAAAAGGATCCTGGATGAAGGAAGCGATTCGACTAGCAAAAGTCTTAGGAAAAGGAGAAAGCGAAGCCATCCTGTTAGCCACACAAGAGCGCGCTAATCTCCTTCTTATCGATGACGCTGAATCGAGGAAAACCGCTCAAGTGCATAAGATCGCTTGCCGAAGCACACCAGGCCTGTTACTGGATGCGTTCCGAAAACGAATATTACGCCGAGAAGAGTATATAAAAAACATCCAGTTGCTCTCCGAATTTGCCTGGCTATCAGGCGACGTCGTTGCTTATTTTTTAGATCAAGGATATATCTGGAAAGGTGAGAAAAAATGAAACTCAACAGAGTCAGTATAACCCTACCGAACGAACTCCTGACGCAATCCGAAGCGATTGCAAAGGAAAAAATAGAAGACCGCTCGACCGTATTAAGAGAGCTCATCTCTTTAGGCATACGGCAGTACAGGCTAGAGCAAGCCATAACCTTGTATGGGCAGGGCAAATTGAGCTTGGAGAAGGCGACGAAAATAGCCAACGTATCCTTATGGAAATTCCTCGATGTGATGAAAGAGCGTAAAATGCCCCTACGCTACGACCTGGAAGACTTAAAAAGAGAAATAGGAGAAATCATGAAGAGTTGAATCATCATGAAATGCACGCCCTATAAAGTCAGAAATGAAAAAAATATAATTTGAATTTGTAATTGAAACTTAACAGTCCCCCCGGAAAAGCCGCCGAAACCTATATAAACCCTCCACGTTCTCTTTACGACGAGGTATAAGGATGGGCGAAGTTAAACCTAAAAGTGTCAATACGCTTCAAAAAGGACACTATGTGCTCATTGAAGGAGACATCTGCACGATCGTAGACGTTCAAAGCAGCAAAGGCGGCAAACATGGCCACTCCAAGTACCGCATTGAAGCCGTCGGCATGAAGGATGGCCGAAAACGACAAATTGTCATGCCCTCCGGCAGCACCATTGATACTCCTGTTATTGAGAAACGAAACGCTCAAATCCTTAGCTTGATCGGCGAGAAAGTCAATGTCATGGACACAGAAAACTTTGAAAATTTTGACATGCCCCTCCCTGAAGAATTCAAAAGTAGCATCCAAGAAGGCACCATCGTCCTGTACTGGGACATGATGGGTGAACGAGTGATTAAAGGCATTAAAGGAACGGTAGAGACTCCTGAATAACGCTGGCTAACCGCTTGAACAATATCTAATAGCTTACTTCACCTTTAACCACCGACCAATCTCCACGCCAGCAATCTGACCTTCCACCACATCTTGAAATTGTTCCAGAAACCTACTTCTGAACCGATACGTATTTCCGTTCTTGACATAAGCCAACCACCCCTCCAGACCGGTATAAACCTGATCATAAGAAACCCTCTTCTCAAGCAAAAGCTCCCTGTATCTTAACATCCTTCTTTGCATCTTCCGAATATTTCGCTTCGCTGGCAATTTATGATAAGGAAAAACCCTAAACCCCAGTAGACCAATCCCTCTTGGCAAAGGCATTATTTTTGATTTGTCTGGATGCAGGTTCAACTGAATTGTTTCTAAGAACTGATTGATCTTACATTTATAACCTGATAATATAGAGGGATTAGCATGAAGAATCACAAAATCATCCACATACCTCAAGTAGTACCTAGCCCTCAAGCCATGCTTGACAAACTGATCGAGCTCGTTGAGGTAAACATTTGCAAAAAACTGAGACATCAAGTTCCCAAGAGGCATTCCCTTCCCTCTTTGTTTCACATGGTGGTTATCTAAAATCTGCGTGACCAGCCACACTACTCGTGGATCGCTTATTCTTTTCTTGATCAAGCCAATAAGTATCTTTTGGTCGACTGTGTCGAAATAATGCTTCAAGTCAGCCTTCAACACAAAAGCAGCTCTTCTATTGTTCCTGGTTACTTTTCGCTTGAACTTATCAAATCTTTTTAACGCTTTCAACGTGCCCTTCTTCTTTCGGTTTGCATACGAATCGTAAATGAACGACTTGTCAAAAAGAGGCTCTATTACCCTGCAAAGGGCATGATGAATCACCCGATCCCTAAAATCAGACTTGCTGATCTTTCTTGTTTTAGGATCACGGAGGATGAAGGTCTTCAAAGGCCTTGGCTTATAGATATGAAACAACAACTCTATCCTTAGCTGTAAAAGGTTGTCCTTCAGATTCTTCTCAAATTCCAGCACATACGGCTTTTTTGTCTTATGCTGCCTTGCCTTCTTATATGCTAAGAACAGGTTATCATACGAACAAAGCTTGTCCCAGAGAGATTTATACGTCTTCATAAAATGTCCTGGTCATGCTGGGTTATTCCAACAAAACGCGCGTTGTTGTTGAGGTTGTTGTTGCCATTCAAACCGTTGTTGTTGTCGCCTAAAGCCAACAAACGCCCGCGAACGTAGCCTTTTTACCCTTATAAACACCACTGCTTCATCTTTTCATTGCTTACTCAGTGTTGCAGTTGAATTTTATAACCCATTCAGGCCTTGGTAAAAAGGCGTGTAGCCCAAGCATCATTCCTGATTTCATCAGGAACTATACCAGGACAAACCCTCTCCTTAGAAAGATTATTTATAAACTTATTTGTACAATGCCGCTAAGCGGGCATCAAATTCGAGTCTCGCTGCATTTGGAACGAAATCTGCTGATAACCTAAGAAGCTGCTCCAAACATGGAGCTGTTTTTTGCGCGGCGCCTTCGGCGACCTTGGGTACCCCAACAAAACGCGCGCCGCTGTTGAGGTCGTAGTTGCCATACAAACCGCTGCTGCTGCCGCCTAAAGCCAACAAACGCCCTAAGGGAACATCCCCCCTTAAATCATCGGAATGCCAAATTCCTATATTACTTCCATAGATTCTTTCATGCGCTTCTAAGTACTGCTCTGCCCTTTCCTGACCTCCTAAGAAAGGAATGGTCTGAGGATGCTTCAACGCATTCTTGACCTTGATTACTTCTGAAGAGGCATTTTTAAGAACATCATGACCTACTGTCCAAACCAATTGGTCGCCATTTTCTGACGAAAAACCATCCAGGTCCACCAACCGCTGAAACTCTTTTTGCGGCAATCTTCCCGCATAATTGACCAAACCCAGCTCTTTAGCCTTTTTTATATTAACCGAAGATGAAAGGTAATTAGGAACATGCGCGTATATGACTACTGCTGTGCCAGCCTTTGTTCGGCCGGTCGCCCGTATGCTAGGCGTATGGACAAAGGTTTGCCAAAATCTTGATCCTTTCTGTACTCGGATTCGAGCATCTGCCAACTGGGGCATGAAAATGGCCGAATGATCTTCTTTCTCACAGGCCTCTAATGCTTCTTCCTTGGTATTGGCATAGAATTCCTTACCATTGAGAATGGTAGGAACTTGAAGCTGGTTCGGATCCATTTTAGAAGGATGAAGCAGATGTCCTTTATAAATTTTACTATCTTTATTACTTTATAGTAGAAATTAATAACTATTTTAGTTTAGAGCATAAAGTATATAAATAAGTATACTTTTTAGTATTCTTAGGAGTTGGTGGCTGTGGAGATTGGGAAGATCAGCATAAAGCGTACCCCTCACTACGTAGCCGACCACAGCGATGTGCCCTGGGACTTAGTCATCACCACGATCCTCTCCCCACATAAAGTACACCCGAATAAACAACATGGCAAAAGACGCTGGACTTACATCAAACGATTCAAAACCTACGTTATCGAAATCCACGCTGAAAAAGACCCTGTCGAACCCATTATTTGGGTTATAAACGCGTTCAAAGTAAAGAGGTGAAGAACATGAAATGCACCCAATGCAAATCGGAAATGGAAAAAGTACAGTTTGACGTTGGATACGGAATAAGCGTCGACTCCTTACACTGCGAAAAATGTGGCTTCAACATAACCCAAGATAAGAAGCTCAAAAATGCTCTTTCCACCCTACGAGAACAAATGAGCAAACCTGTCAAACTCGTCCGCATCGGCACCGGCATTGGCGTCCGATTCAGCAACGAAGTCGTCAAAAACTACCATCTCAAAGCTGGAGAAAAGGTTTTACTAAAACCTGAAATGGATGGAATTAAGTTTGTGATTGAATCCTCCGCATAACTTGCCGAAAGATACAACACTGCGCGTTGAACTTTCCTTTCTGAGGAAAGGAAAGCTATTTAAAGCTCTCCCATTCCCATAAAATAAAGGTATTACTATGGTAAAGTTCCCTGAAGCTGAAACCCGCATCATCCGAAACATTTTCATATGCCGCAGATGCAAAAGTAAAGTTAGAGCTCAGAACCTGCGCGTCATCAAAGGTGAAGTACGCTGCCGAAAATGCACTGGACGCAAATTAAGGACGATAAGGAAGAAGTAAGCTTATTTTTTCTTAGAAGCACTTGGCAAACAACTTAAGATATCTTTCATTACCTCATTCAGGGGTTTAGTCACATCGATAACGGTTCCATAATCAAACTTAGAAACCAAACTATGAACTGCCGTAGCGGCTCCCTCTCCATACGATTTCTTTCGCTTACTGTCCCTTTCTATACATACCTCCAATGGAGCTTTCAAGGTAAATCCGCAATGTGGATAAGGCAAGCGCTGGACGAGGTCATTGATCACTTCTTTATGATAGAAACATGCATCTAATACCACGATTTTTCCACTTTGTAGCTTATCCTTTACCCAAGGAATGATAACACTGTTAGCTTTAATGAAATTCTTCGCAGGAATACAACCCTCTTTTTCATCGACTTTATCTAAACTTTGCTCTTGAAGAACCTTATCCATGTCAACGTATTCCGCATCGAGAACATCAACCAGCTTCCTAGCAATAGTAGACTTTCCACAACCCAACGGACCACGAAGAATGATGAAATAACCACTATCCATACTCTAACCCATTTCACAGACTAACTCGGAATCAGGGATGGAGTCGGAAAGGGACTGGATGATGATCGGATTTGTCTTAACGGTTTCATTGCCTACCTTCACCTTTAACGTGAGCCGAATCTCAATTTTCCCTTCGTTCACGGCCGCTCTCAACTCCCACTGTGGGATCTTTAACAAAGCCTCTTTAGGAAGATTCAGGAACTCGGAAGCGTCAAATATCTGAACTCCCATAATTCTATTCTCCGGATCGAAATGCAGAACGACGTCATCTAACTCTATACTCTTCCGGTACAATCTATTTGCAGCCTTAAATAGCAGAATATCGTACTGATCATCATAATCCATCTCCCCCTTCAGTAGTTGTTTTTCCATTTTTCAAACCCTTGGAAGGTGATCTTCTGTATGAAACGTGACCACTTGTATCCTATCTGGACGTATGTCCATGACCAGCTTAAGCAGCTCTTTTTCATTCCTATAAAACACCGCATAAAGCCCATTTCGCTGCACGCCTACCAATACAGGAACCTTTGTCCGAATAAACTCTTTAATCACCCTTTCTTTAAATACATTTCTCTCTCCTTCCTCTAAAAGTAAAAACGTATGACCTGTGGTTGTAATCTGTTCTTCTCCTATATGTTCTATGATCTTCAAGAAATCTTCTACTTGTATAACTCTTTCTATTCTATGCATTTTTACCATCTTCCAGAACACTTTCGAAATCCTTCAAAAAGCTTCTTTGACAAAAATCGGAAGATTTCCGATGAAACTGAAAAATAACTGGGAAAACCGGCAAAACCGCCATAACTTATAAAAACATCCTGTTTTTGAACTTGTAGCTCAAAACAGCACAAGACATAAAAAGCCATTCAGTATATTAAGACCATGAGCTTCTTAAGTTCTTTAGCCCAATACAAATACATCCTACTCTTCTACTTAATCTTGATTGGCTTTATCTACTATCATCGAAAAAAATTCCAATTCCAAGCCAAAATCATTGCTTTGTACCGAACGAAACTCGGCATCAGCTTGATGGACAAAATCGCCAAAAGACACCCCGTTCTTGTACGAAAACTGGCTACCATAGGCATCTACGTCGGCTACTTAGGCATGCTGGTCATTCTCTATTTCATCCTGCATGGACTCTACTTATTGATCTTTATACCTAGCGCCCCCGCAACCTTCACCCCCATCATACCCGGCGTGCCCATTCCCGGCAGCCCCATCTTTGTACCCTTCTGGTACGGCATCATCAGCCTATTTATTGTGGTTGTCATCCATGAATTCAGCCACGGCGTTGTTGCAAGAGCCTATAACATCCCTGTGAAAAGCTCAGGTTTTGTACTTTTTGGCCCAATTCCCGGCGCCTTTGTCGAACCCGACGAAAAGAAACTACGAAAACAATCTGCTAAAATACAAAACAGCTTGTTTGCAGCAGGACCCTTTAGCAATGTTCTCACGGCCATCCTCCTTATTATTGTATTTGTCGGCATCGTAGGTCCAACCTTTACTCGACTCTATAGCCCCCTGGGCATCGCCTTTAGCACGCTAGACGAAGGAATGCCTGCTCTAGCTGCAGGCCTGAAAGTCGACGAACTCTACACCCACGTCAATGGTCAAGAAATAAAAGACAGCAGCGCCTTCACCAAAGCTCTTCAAGACTTAAAACCAGGCGACACGGTAACCATTGGAAACGAGAACAACCAACATTCTGTTACAGCCACCAGCCGAAAGGAAAACCCAGAAAAAGGATACCTTGGCGTGCACGTCACTACACGATATACAAACGAGGATAGCTTAGGTTTCCGACTCTTCGGCATGCTCGTTGAATTCCTGAACTGGCTCTACATCCTCAGCCTAGGACTCGGACTGGCCAACTTGCTGCCCCTTGGACCCATCGACGGTGGAAGAATGTCCCAACTTGCCCTGCACAAGTTCTTTGGCGCAGAGAGAGGAAACCATTTCTGGGCCAAGACCAGCCTATTCCTAGTCGTCATGCTTTTAATCCTCATCTTCGTACCGATTATTAAAGCCGTTATTTAGACCCTCAATTTACGAATCTCCTGAAGAATATAGAGGACTTTGAATAACCCCATAATATAGTGTTCAAAGTCCTAATAGATGGCTTTGAAAATGGATTAAAAACAAGGATATTCAAAGCCCTCTATAAACAGACTTTTTCCAGCAATAAATAAAACCATAGCCGCCTACGATCAAAGTTACAGCTAGAGACCAAATCAATGTGATTAAAGCTCTTCTAGGTATAATAAAATTATTCGTTAAAAGATAAATTCCTGCGCTGATTATATAGGTTAACACAGAAATAGTGATTATATTCAATAATTGCAAATTTCTCTGATATTTGAGATCCAAGATGTTCTTTTTAATATGCATTCCCATTCGGCTCACCAAACGCCAACCCAAAGAAAAAGACCCCTAAGAAGAAAATAAGCACGAACAAACCTCCTAAAATCCAATTAATGGGATCCCGGCTGAACTGACCTATAATTCCAGCTCCACCCGCTATGATTCCTACGACAGCCGCAGCCAAATAGAAAATTCTGCGTAAAGAAGCTCTGTTCATGTTCCCAAACCACTCCTCTTGTTTCTTTCTCATAACAAACGAGAAGCTTACTCGCTTAATAAAGCTTTTCGAAGAAAAATCGTATTCTTTCCGTTGTTTTCGCCATTCTTCCGACAAAATCGGAACCACAAACCATTTATATTCTCTTCACTCCTTATGTTTTTATGAAGCTTATCCTTATTTTCTTCTTAACCTTACTCATTTTTACCAGCTGTGAAACCACCTCTGAAAAAACAAAAAGCGGCTTCATCAAACAACCCGGCATCACAGGAGAACCTGCCCAGGCCTGCACTCTCGAAGCCAAGGTTTGCCCCGACGGAAGCAGTGTGGGCCGCACGGGCCTGAACTGCGAGTTTGAACCCTGCTCCTCCACGACCTCTCTCGCCCCTCAAACGCTAGTACTTGAAACCCAAGATGGAGCAATCCTCACCGGAACTCTTTACCCCTCCAATGAACAAAAAGCAATTGTTCTGCTCCATATGCTCGGCAAAAACCGACAATCCTGGCAAAGTTTTGCCCACACCTTACAAGAGACGGGTTATGCTGTCCTAGCAATTGACTTGCGCGGACACGGAGAAAGCATTTTACAAAATAATCAACGCATTCACTACGAGTCCTTTGACGCCGACCGATTCAATGATATGACTTATGACGTAAAAGCAGCGAGAGACTACTTTCAAAATAAGATTGTTTATATCGTTGGAGCGAGCATCGGGGCGAACCTGGCGCTGAAATACGCCGCGCAAGATCCCAATGTACAAAAAATCGTTTTGCTCAGCCCAGGGCTTGACTACCGAGGCGTTAATATTGAGCAAGAACCGTACTCTGGTAAAATACTGATTGTGACCAGCGAAGATGACGCTTACAGTGCCGAGAGCTCCAAAAAACTCGCAGAAAATCGCAACGTAAAACTCCAACTGTACGAAGCAGCCGGACACGGAACGAGCATGTTGGTTGCCCAACCTGAATTGGCCGGATTTTTGGTTGATTGGATGAACCAATAAGCAACCCTTACGTATTTAACCACCCTCTCTTTCCCCAACTAATGAGCGACTCTGTCAAACTCTACAACTTACTCACCTACTGGATTCAAAACGCAGAAACCCTCCTCAAAGAAAGAGCTACTTACCTACGTGGTAAATTTGGAGACCTTGAAAAACGTGTCTTTGGAACTGAAGTCTCCGTCCGCGTCCAAAATCCCCTTGCGATGCTCTATGACCGCGCCCGAAACAGCCTTGTTCACTACGCCAGCTACAAAGACTCTTCGCTTGAGGGCTTAACTGATGAAGTTGCTGCTGCCAGGAACCCTTATAAACTCCTCCAAAACGCCCAAGAAGCCTTCTCGAAAATCCCTCAACCCCTTAGAATAGGAAAAGAGAATAAGATAAAAATATAGGTATAGAAAAAGAAGAAAAATTTACGCTTTAACCTTCTTCATTTCCTTCCAGGCCAGCTCGAAGAGTTCTTCTAAGGCATTGGAGAAGAACGGCGTGTTGATCCAGATCCCGATGTCGTACGTCGGATGGACTTCTTTGTCATCCATCAACATGAAGATGAGCTCCTTGCCATCCACGACACAGAAACGCGATTTACTGTCTGTATGACGGACTTCGGCGACCTTACCCACCAGCTTCGCGGCTGCCTGGGTTTCCTTTGACATGGGCGCTGCAAGGCGAATTTTGACGCCGCGCTTAGCGATCTTCTCAAAAACAGGCAACAAGGCTTCGACTTTACGCAAAAACCCATTCGAAGTCGTCATGATCGTCACTGTTTTTTCTGCACCTGATATGGTGAGCTCCATGTGGTTGTATAGGTTATGACGCCCTTTTAACGAACCGGTAAGATCGGTCGGATCCACGAGCTCTACCCCTTGCGTGTGCAAGTTGCTCAATTCACCCAGAATCTCCGTGTTCTTGAGGTTTTCCAAGCGCTTGATGGACTCATCTGCATCTATCCTGACATTCTTTTTTACCCGCTCTACCACTTCTTTGGGCGATACCGTGATGTACTTAATCGGCTTACCGAGCTTCATCACAACGAAGCCCTTTTTCTCTAAAGACTCTAAGATGTCGTAGCTTCGACTTCGAGGGACATTTGCAATGTCTGATAGTTCTCCTGCTGTAGAGACTCCACGGCTGAGAAGAGCCGTCCATATCTTAACCTCGTACAAATTCAAATTAAAATATCGTCTCAACCTACTTAAAAATTCATCTTTTACAATCATATCCTACACCCCCTAGGAACGGGGAACATCAAAAACGATTACTGCAAGCAGTATCATTTTTGTAGTTCACGACCTGCAACCGTGAACAAACCAAAAACTACACAGCAAAACTGTGTCTTTTTCGGTGTTCGCAGTTATTCACTGTGAACAAATATTCACCCCTTTTTAATACCGAAAACGAATAACTACTATAAATATGTTACTCTTTTTCACAATCAGCCAATAATAACGAATCTCAATTCTTTTTTATCACATAAAAACATTCATTGGCAACTTCGAATGTCTTGTACGTCCAATGATTCTTTTCCAAGATTCGCTCAAACCACTTTCTTTTTTCTTTTTTTATTTCTTTCTTGCCCCCCAGGCTCCTCGTCGAGAAAGACACCACCAACCACGTTGCGGGAAGATTAGGCAATAATGTTTCTGAAAATCCCCAATCGATTGCTTCTAGGCTATCCAGTGCTTTGAACAAGAAGCATACATCACTTTTGATAAAATCAGTACATTCCGTTTTGTTGAATTGAAGAAGGTCAAATGCAAATGCCTGCCCTTGGATGTTTAAACCATCAAAAAAAGCCTGAAGAAAGGCTGCGTCTGACTCGCAAAGTTCACTTGCAAGGTACTCAGGACTACAACCCAGATAAGGATATGAAAACGGATTCAGACCACATGCCAAGTCTAATATTTTTTTCGGCTTCCCTGTAATGGCGAAAATCTTTTTGTACACTTCTTCATAAAAAGGTAAACGCTCCTTTGTGGAAGTATGCAAGGCCAATACCTTATTATGCGCTTCTGGTGTTGGGTTCTGAAGCAAGGCCTGAAGCAGTTTATCTTGCTTTGAATGCTCCCAGAAAACCCCGTACACTTCCCTTAAACGACTGCGAACCTCTTTTGTAATGGCCTTGCACTCTGCACTGCGCTCGAACTCGGCCCAAGTATGACTCTTGGCCATCTTATCCTGGACTGAGTGATTGTTTTGCAAACACTCCTTCAAGAGCCGAGCTGTAAACGAAACGCCTAAGCCTTCCAAGCCCTTCTTTTTCCTTATATGAACCAACCACTCCTCTTCAAAGCGCATCCCCCTCTAAATGGACTGAAGGATATAAAGCTTATCCTGAGCCATAATTCTTTTAAATCACCACTTATAAATGGGTAAAAGGCACAATATTTAAAAAGACGCCTTACTCCTTCTTAGGTGTGGGGATGCAAGCACACTGATGAAAAACCCACCCGAACCTTCTAAACCTCTTGATTTACCTAAAGGACACTGGCTCGAAGCCTTCAACCAACCCGGCGAGATTACCGAAGAACAACTTTTAATCTACGAAGCCATCCACGCTCGAGAAATCCGACACTGCGCTGAACAAAAAATTAAAGCATATGAAACCCACCTAGAAACTCTAAAGACACGGCTTAAATACAAAACCACCCATCAACAAGCCCTTCAATGGACTGAACCCGACTACACTTTAGAAGATCTTCTGCAAGCACAAAATGGAGAATTGGATGCAACCTACCGAAGAACCACTGGGCCCCATGTCCACTATGAGGTCCGACTGGATGAAAACGAAGAAGATGGACAGCCTGAAAGAAGCATTCGACTATCTCAACTGGAAAACTTACTTGGCCAATCCATCCCAATAACCCTTGCTCAGTTTACCACTTATGAAACACACCCTTAATTTTATTGTTGCTGGCTTGATCGCGGCGACTAGCTACGCAGGATCCTTCAAAGAATCAGATATAGAATATGCCTGGAATAAAGCTTTGAAAGCCACTCACCTTGAAGAAAGAGCCAACGAGTTTTCCATTCCCCCCCTCTAAAAATGAATACCCTGACCAGCGCTTAGCCAGAAATCATGAACAAGTGTTAGGAACATATAACTTCTTTTCAAACACCGTTATCGCGGTTGACCGAGAAACCCTTGCTCATGAGTATGTTCATTACCTCCTATCCTGCTGCAAACCTTAGTATGAAAATCAGTCTTAAGACGCTAAACAAACCCCATTCTGGCAGAGGCAAGCAACTTCCTCTGAATTGATTCCATACTCATCACAGAAATATTCTACCAATGTATTTTGGTTTGAACAGTAATCCTCCCTGAAATTATTGTAGTCAGCGTACTTATCATACGTGGAGCCTTGCTGAGCTGGATAAAAACCAAGGTCCGTATCCATACAGTTTGGGAAGGCCTGCTGTATACGTGGCTGCTGAGACGCCAAACCTGCTAGGTTATGAACG
>Ga0209542_10005972_pt1 | contig 23990 bp, 22 predicted proteins | sample RifCSPhighO2_01_FD_184028 | JGI IMG/M metagenome (GOLD analysis project Ga0209542, IMG submission 184028) | Soil microbial communities from Rifle, Colorado - Rifle CSP2_plank highO2_0.1 (SPAdes) (version 2) | ecosystem: Environmental > Terrestrial > Deep subsurface > Rock core/Sediment ...
CGAAACGACCGCATCTTGGTCTTGCGATGAATGGATTAACACCGTGGGAAAAGCTACAGACATTTGAACGATACAAGAGTATTGAGTATCCTATTTTGTTATAGAAGTGTTACCGTAATTCGTGAACTGAACACATTAAAAGAGCAAATTATGGGGTATCGAGGGCCTGATTTACCAGTTTATCAGCAGCCTTATTTTCTTCGCGCGGAATATGGCGGTAGGTAACCGGAATGCCGATTTCCTGTTCTAATTGCCGAACCTGCAGTAATAATACCTGCAAATGCGCCTGTTTTACTTTATATCGGCCGTTTAACTGCTCACAGACGAGTAGTGAATCGAGATAAACGCTGATTTTCGTAAACCGTAAACCGTAAACCGTCAATCGTTCCTTTGCTTCCTGCAAGGCGGAAATCACTGCATAATACTCCGCTTCGTTGTTGGTTTTTATACCAATTCGTTTTCCGAATTTTATTACGGTTGACGGTTTACGATTGACTATTTCCGACTGCATAACAACTCCTACCGCCGCTTGCCCCGGATTACCCCTGCTTCCACCGTCTGTATGTACTGTTAATTCCATGGACTATTTATTCCTCACCGTCTCCTTTATCCGAAACCGGCTCTCTCGCTTCGCGCCTGGCGAAGGGCAGCTGCGTCAGCAATAATACAACGACAATCGCTTCGCTTACTCCGGTTGTTACTGCCGCTCCGGCGGCGCCGAAACGGGGAATAGCGACAAGATTAAGCGCTATATTCGCCATCATTCCGATGGTATAAATACGCACTAATGTCCAGCGACGATCCTCTGCAATCAAGATCCACATACACAAGGCGGAAACAAAAAAGAACGGCAGGCTTACCATGAGAATGCGAAAAGGGAGAATAGAAGCGGCAAAATCCTCTTTTATCATCGTCATTAGCGGAGCGGCAACAATCCCGGCGACCGAAATCAATATTGACGCCGTAAGAAGTATTTGTAATGAACGTTTTTTGATTTTTTCCGCTGCGGGTGTGGATTCCTGGTCTGTCTGTCCGGAACGGTCTTTCTTGTTTTTTGCGTTGAGTAACACCGGATACAGGGAATTCATGAAAAATATCGGTATGGTCAGGGGAAGTTCAAAGACTTTACTCGCCAATCCATACACGCCGACTTCTACCGTCGTCCGGTAAATAGTCAGCATAAAAATATCGGCGCGGAAATGGAGAAGGCTCACGACGAGCGTAATCCCGAGCGGGAGCGATTGGATAAAGAGAGATTTGCCGCGGCGTAATGCCAGTTCAAATGGACTCTTGTCATCCCGGTACCGCCGCGCGAGAAAGTATGCGGCAACTGCCATGACGCCGCCGCCGATGGTATAACCAGTAACCAGTAACGGCATAGGAGCAGTCATCCTGCTTAGAAGGAACACGAGTGACAGCGTCGTCACGCTGCCGACACTTGCGGCAAGTACCGAACGGTCATAGCGCAATGCACACTGGAATAACGCGTTATACGACGAATATAATCCCTGCGTGAGAATAGTCGGGAGCAATACAATAATACCGATGATGACCGCCGAGGTAAATCCTTCCTGCGTTGCCTCGTCTGACGGAAGAAAGGGTAGAATGGCAAGAGCGATAAAGATTAATACCAACGCCCATACGAAACGAGTGAAGAATAATGATGCAAAAGGGTAATTTTCTGTTCGTATTTCGCTTTTCGCTGTTTGCTCTTCGTTTTTTATGTTTTTCTTGTTATGTGTTTCATGTTGCGTGTTATGTGTTGTCTGGCGGAGCCAGACCGCATTCATGCCAAAATCAACTAATAGATAAAACAGCGAAGCATACGCCGTCATTTTAGTAAAATCCCCGTACCCCACGACGCCATAAGTACGTGCGATAACGAGCGTGATGAGAAAGGTGATCCCGGCGGTGACGAATTTACCAATAAGTTGCACGAGCGTATTGCCGGCGATTTTTAAGGGAAGTGACATGCAGCTATTGTATACCACTCTGCTTTCAAAATGAAACCGGTATACCCAACGGAGTCCCGACCCGCCGGCTGGCAGGGGACAGACTGGTATAGCATGCAGGAAGATATTACTACAGATCAGATGCAGAACGGTATTGACAAATATATATACAATCGTATACTATGGTTATGGATTCCTCATTTGATTGGGATGAAGAAAAGAATCAAGAGAACGTTAAAAAACATGACATCTCTTTTTATCAAGCACAAAAAGCTTTTCAGGATTCACAGCAACTAATCTATGAGGATGTCAAGCATAGTACAGAGAAAGAGAAACGATATTTCTTGCTCGGAAAAATAGGAAAGCGTGTTTGCACTGTTAGATTTACATATAGAGGTAAGGTAATCCGAATATTTGGTGCAGGGTACTGGAGAAAGGAGCAAAAACTATATGAAAAAGAAAACAAACAAAAATGAAATAGTCATGGGTACATTTGGCCCTATGCGAAGAGTTGAGAATTTTCTTCCTTCGCCGGAAGAACTCGTGTTGAAAAAACCAACACGCATGATCTCCATTCGACTTGATACTGAAAGTATACAATTCTTTAAACGAGAAGCGAAGCGTCTCAATACTTCCTACCAAGGTATGATCCGCACGCTTATCCAAAAGTACGTTACTCACGCCAAACAGGGGTAAGGGTATTTGTTGACAGTAGTTTATAGGTGTCCTACGGTGTTCGTACAACTCACCTTATGCAGCTATATGGTTAGTTATTTGATACACTGTATACTGTGTGATGAGTCTTACAAGATTACCTTTGTATGGTAGTACCAATCCAGCCTGGCTCTCTAGATCAAAAGAAAATGATACGCCCACGATGGCGTCAAATCCTGATCTTGGTTATTGTGCCTCTTTTGACCGGTTGCTACGTGTTGTTGAATCATTTTATCGCTAACCAACGCCAGTATGTGACAATAGTTGATCCAGGCAGAATAGTTGATCCTAAAAGCACTGGTGGAAAAAAACTACCGGGAACGGAAGATATGAGAATCTATGGAGAGGATAATTTTTCTGTGTCTCCTGATGGGCGTTGGCTACTGTATTATTCAGATACCGATGGCACCCGTGACCTCTTTTTTGTACTATACGACACAATAAACCAAAAAAGGCATGAAATTAACCTTAGCGCCATGCTAAGGAGTGGGCAGCACGATATGGAGGACCACTTGCTAAAGTCGGCTGTTGGAGTACAGATGGTAAACGTGTATATATCTCCGGCACGTCAAATCTTTTTTTAATTGACGTTACATCTTCTCTCTTTGAGATGGAAGTAGACGAGACTGCGGAAATTGAGGTGCGTGAGCAGTATTTTGATTGTCCTCAACGTGCATTACAAGAGGCTAGACAAGAGGCAAACACGGTTGTTCAAACAGTTACGGATTCTTCTCATCAATTTGATCTTGTTGATGCGCGCAATCCGGAAAATATTCTTGTTCGTCATAAATCCCGTTCGGCTAACTATACCGTTCATCTTGGTCATGTATCGATTTCGCCCAGTGGTACTTATATGGCCTATGTTGTACAGGGAGGTAGTGGGGGTTGGGTTAACCCATCACGAGGGTATGTTTTGGATGTAACTGCAAAAAACGCATCACCTCGACTACTCGGAGCATCTGTTTATGGTCCAATTAAATGGAGTCCGGATAGTACGGTTGTCTATGCAAGTTTAGATGATGCAATTTATCAATGGGATGTGCGGATGTTCAGATAGACAGGTTTAACGAGACTTCTGCAGTGTGAGTCACGGAGGAGATAAGTGGTGAATACTTCTGCATACGGCGGTCGTACAACTCGCCTTGTACAGGCAAGATGTCTGATAATATTACAGTGCTCAATTAAGGTGTGTGGATAGATCACGACTCCCTCCCACGGAAGAACTCTTGTCTTTAGTGAAGACTATCTATTGTCCTCTATAGTATTTGCTCCAAAAATCTCTGGTATACTACAGCCATTATGTATGATGCCGATATAAAAGATGTTTGGAAGCGCTTCCTTGAAAGCTTTCACAAGCGGAATCGTATGCAGAAGACACTATGGCTTCTTTATGGTGCCATATTTGTGTATCTGATAATTACTGGACGTATTACAAGCTACGGATTAAGTGCTTTTCTTACTATCTCACTACCGATATGTTTCCTTGTAGACTGGTTGTTACGAAGCCATGTTGGACGTAACTAAAATCCTGCATACGGTGGTCATACAACCCACCTTGTGCAGCCTTGAATAGCCATTCACAGAAGAAAGTATCGAAGAAAAAACCCAAAAAAACAGGATTCTATCTCGTTTTTCACTAGCGCGAAGGCAGACGTTACTGCTGCGGGGGTTGTGGATTGGATGGGAAGGTAACCGGCTCGAGCGGCGGGAGCTGTCCGGGCTGTTGGTTTGAGGCCGGTGGGGGTGGCGTAGCGGAAAAACCATTGGTCGGCGGTTGAGCACCATAATCCGTCGGTTGTCCCGGCTGTGTCGGTTCACCCGGAAGACCTGATTGATTAGCTTCGCCCGTCATTTGCGTCACCTGACTGGCATTCAACGTCGGCAAGTCTGGTTGCACGCTACCCGCTGGCTGTTGCGGCATGCCGGGAGGCGTTGAATGATCCGGCTGTATGCCGGCTTCTGCACCCGCTGATAGTGGCATACCAGAACCGGGCTGTTGTGCGGACGTCTGCGCCATGACACCTTTGTCCTGACTACTTGCTGCACCTGTATTTCCTGATCCCATAGCCGCGGAAAGCTCCTCTGCTTCGGCAAGCGTTCCGGCGTCAATAACGAGCGGTTCTGCAGTCCCTTCTGTTTGTTCCGTCTTTTGTTTCTCCTCGTCAGGCTTTTTACCTTCCTCTGCACCTTCTGCTTTCTTCTGGTCTTCTTTACCAGCCTCTTTACTAGCTTCTTTACCGTCTGCTGATTGCTGCTCTTCCGGTTTTTTTGTCGGTGTTCGTTTGGTCACAAAGGTAAAGTCTTCCGCTTTTGCGTCGTAGTCGACGACAACAATGTCTCCACGCTTCATCTTCCCTTGAATAAGCATCGTAGAAACGGGATTTTCTATAAGCCGCTGGATGGTCCGGCGAAGGGGACGGGCCCCGTAGACCGGGTCGAACCCTTCTAAAATTACTTGTTCTTTTGCCGCTTGCGTTACCTCAACACCAAACTCCTGCTCCTCCATATTTTTCTCCAAATCTTTCAGCTGCAGGTCCAAAATCCTAAGCATGTGGTGGGCCTGCAGGGGGCGGAAAACAATAATCTCGTCAAAACGATTCAAAAGCTCCGGCCGGAAAAAAGTGCGTAATTCTTCCAGAAGCTTCTCTGCGAGCGGGGCAAATTGCGCCTCATATGCCTCTTCGTCCTTCTTGATCTGTGCTTTATTGCCATACGGCGCGTTTTCACCCATGACGAGCGTTTCCAGTTCACCTTTTTTCCAGGGCTTTCCGCTCATGTGCGCCCAATAGGTATCTTTCTGGATAATGACTTCGTTTCCCGTGGGGGTAAAGAAGTGTGCGTCCCATGGCTCTGCGGCATTGGGAGACGCGGGCTCTTCTTTTTTCTCTTTTTCTTCTCCTTCGGTCGCTTCTTTTTGGCCTTCTTCGCTTTCTGTTTTTTGGTCGGAAGATGCGTCAGTTGTTTCAGATGCCGGCTTGGCCGTTTCTTCAGGCGCCGTTTGTCCAGCCGCGGCCGCTGGTTCAGGTTGAGGAGGTATTTCTGCTGCAGTTGGCTGTTCTTGCTGTCCAGTCGCCGGCGTTTCATTCGCAGGTGGCACTGTCGCTTCCGTTGATTCACCGGCTGGCATCTCGCCTTGGCCGGCAGTCGGCGCAGTCTGATCTGCCGCTGTAGCGGCATTCATCGTGTCATGGTTTTCCCCGTCGGTTTCCTCTGTAGACGGCATTTCGGCGCCTGGCTCGCTTCCTGCAGAAATCTGCTGTTCTGACGTCGCATCTTCAATTTCTATTCCTTCCCGGACATAGTCGACGCGCGTCGTCGTGCGCCACGTCGTACTCGTCAGGTTTTCTCTTATCCAAAGCCTGCTGCCGACTCCGATAACTTCCTGTTCTGTCGGGCTGATTGCGTGAGTATCCCACGCGCCGGTCGGTAATTGCTGATCCGGTTTATCCGGCTCGGCGTTTTCCACGGTATGGTTTTTGAAATAGTCGAGAAGCGTCACTTTATCCCACTGTTTTGCAATGGTCGATTTACGGCGGAGAAGAATGTCTTTCTGCGTAACGATTTCTTCCCCTGAAGGAAGGATGGTATGCGTATCCATACCGTCGAGCGGAAACTGCTGGCCGAGATTAAGATTTTCCTGTCCGATCACCACCTGTCCGCTGAAATACTGTTCCAGCGGCTTTTTAGTCCAGTTACGCTTTCCATCTTTTTCATCACCTTTCAAATTCCGTTCCCAAAAATCTTTGCCGCGCGTGACGATCTCGCGCCCCGTCGGCGTGACGACGTACGTGCCGATCGGCTCGGTGGTCACTTCGGAAATCGATCCTACTTTCATACCTTTCAGTAATGCATTGTTTATATGACCGGTGCCGAGATTCGACGTGCAGATAAGGATAGTGTTTTTAAAGGAAATCGTGCGGCCTTTATTATCGGTCAGCCGTCCGTCATCAAGAATTTGCAGGAGGATGTTAAAAACGTCCGGATGTGCTTTTTCGATTTCGTCAAGAAGAACGACCGAGTAGGGATGTCTCCGGACCGCTTCGGTGAGCTGGCCGCCTTCTTCATAGCCGACGTATCCGGGAGGCGCTCCGATAAGTTTGGCGACTTCGTGCTTTTCCATATACTCGGTCATGTCTATGCGGGTCATCATGTCCTGGGAACCGAAGAGTTCGTCGGCCAGTACTTTTGCCAATTCTGTTTTACCGACGCCGGTGGGCCCCATAAAGATAAAGGAACCTATGGGTCTGCGTGAAGAAGCAAGACCGGCGCGTCCGCGTCGGACTGCTTCAGAAACGGCGCCAACTGCCTGATCCTGGCCGATGAGTTTTTCTGACAGTACATTTTCCATTTTTGCCAGTTTCTCTGATTCAGTCTGTGTCAGGCGCGAAATGGGGATGCCGGTCCACTTCGATATGATTTCGTGAATGATTTCCGGCGTGATGACACTCGTGGTCTGACCTTTCTTCAGTTCATGCTCCTGCCGCTTTTGTACCAACTCCTTTTCCAGTTTGGTGATCTCGCGATCGATCGTTCCTTCCCGAACGGCATTGTTTTCTGCGCGCGCCTCGTCGCGTTCCGCGGTGAGGCGTTTTGATTTTTCCTCGAGCGTTTGAATTTCTTCAGGCAGGGAAATTGCCGGAAGTTTGGTCGAACTTGCCGCTTCGTCGATAAGATCTATTGCTTTATCCGGCAGAGAACGGTCTCCGATGTACCGTGCAGAAAGATGCGCTGCTGATCGGATTGATTCATCGGAAATGGATACTTTATGGAACGCTTCGTATTTGTCTTTAAGCGCGCGCAGCATCATGATAGCCTGATCAACCGACGGTTCCTCAATGAGGATGGGCTGGAAACGCCGTTCAAGCGCGCGGTCTTTTTCAATGTATTTACGATACTCTTCAACCGTCGTAGCGCCGATTGTCTGCACTTCCCCGCGCGCGAGGGACGGCTTGAGAATGTTGGACGCGTCCATGGTGCCGCCACTGCTTCCGGCGCCGACCATGTTATGGATTTCATCAATAAAGAGTATCATCTGCCCTTGACTCGCTTTGACTTCGCTCAACAACTGTTTGAAGCGGCTTTCAAACTCACCGCGGTGTGACGCGCCGGCAAGGAGTGATGTCAGATCAAGTGAAAGGATGTGGCGATTGGTCAAAGTCTCGGGTACGTTACCTGATACTATCCGCTGGGCAAGCCCTTCTACAATTGCCGTCTTGCCGACGCCGGCATCTCCGATAAGCACTGGGTTATTTTTCGTGCGGCGGGAGAGAATATGCATGACGCGCTCGACTTCTTTCGAGCGGGCGACAACCGGATCAAGTTTCCCTTCGCGGGCGAGCTGTGTCAGATCAGTCGCAAACTCGCTGACGGCGCTTTTTGCCTCTTTTTCTTTATCCCGCTTCATGCCGACTTTTTTCCGGAGCTTATCGTCGGTGACGCCGAATTTACTCAAAATCTGCGCCGCTACTCCTTCTTTTTCCTCTACAAGACCGACCAGTATGTGGTCAGGCGAAATAAACTCATAGCCGCCGGTGCGCGCGTCGGTAAAAGAAAGCTCCAGTACTTTCTTTACGCGAGGCGAGAATTTCGGCGCTTCTGCTGCCTTTCCGGTCTTAAATGTTTTCTCGACTGCCTTAACGATCTCTATCGGCGCTATCTTGAATTCTGAAATCAACTGATATATGCCGGAATCCTGCAATAGCCCCCATAATATGTGTTCTGTATCGACAAAAGGCACTTTGTATTCTTTTGCTTTGTTTACCCCGGCAACAAGCGCATTATTAGATCGCTGGGTGAGACGAGAAAGTATATCCATACCCGCGCGCTTCTGCACCGATGCGGCACTCTGTCCGGTAGGTTGCACAGGTATTCCGTCGGGTTGCGGAGGTGACTCCTGCCCTGATAAAGGAGGAGGCGGAGGAGGCGGTTTTGCCATAGCGTCTTCAGGATTATCAGGAGATTGCGGCAATGCATTGGCCGGCTGGTTGGTTGTTTTAGTCACGGTCGTTGTCGTCTGCTTGGTCGTTTGCGGAGTCGAGGATGGTGTCTGCGTAGTTGTTGCGGAAACAGATGCCGACGGTGACGGTGATTCGGTATTACTCACAGACATCGTCGTTTCGGTCTGTACGACACTCGCGTCCCCACTTTCGTCAGGTTTCTTTTTCTTGTTTATATAGCGACCGATATTAAAAAGACTTCCGGGCATTGGCTGCAGTATAACGGAAATTAAAAAGGAGTGTCAATAGCGGGGTTATAAGGACTCTTCCAATAACGCTGCTTCATCGTCGAGAATAGTCAAGTCGGTTTGATCTAAATCAGCTTCGAGATCAGCCACTTCATCTGACGATGATCCCTGATCTACCATCGCTTCTTCCTCCGTCATCGCCTCGGGTATTGGCGATGTTGTTATTTCTGTTGGAGTTTCGACAGCAGGCGGCGCCATAATTTCTTCTTCCGGCGCAGACAGCAAAAGATATAAAAATATACTGCCGATGATCACGCAGACCACCAGAATAGCGGCGACGATGATCAGCATCTTATTTGAGCCAGCTTCAGGAGAAAATGTTCCGTTTGCGGGAGGAACAGCAGGCGGCGGCGTTCCGCTGCCCGATGTATTCATTGAAGGAGCTTGAAGGTCAGCGTTCATCGTTGTATCTCCGGGCGGAGAAGTTGAGAAAGACGGGGCAGCATTCGAAGGCGGCGTGGACGGAAATGACGGAATATCCAGCAGGGATTTTGGCTGGTCGGTGCTCGACTGCGGAGCGTCTACATTTGAAATGGATGGAGGAGGCGGAAGGCCGCCTGTCTGCGAGGGGTTTGTTGCAGAAGGTTCAGATCCAGGAACGGACGTCATACCCTGGTCTGTCTGCGGTGGTTGCCCTGATGTCGGTTGTTGATTGTCCATAGAATGTATGTTTATAACACTGGATTATTTGCAGCTTCCGGCATACGTGCTTCTTTTAATGCGGCGATGGCGTTTCGAAGCGCTTCATGTGCAGTTTGCAGGTATTCTTTTATATCTTGTATTGCTGTTCGTATCTCGTCTGCAATGGCGGTTGGTCCTTCGGCAGCAGGCAGCGCATCGAAGAGTTCTTTGAGATGCATGAGCACCGATTCGGCATTTGCAATCGCTTCATCTGCCGTGTCCATGTATTGATCCGTTTCAGTAACATCAGTACCCTTTCCCTCTTCTTTATCGATACGACTCTGCACGCGTTCTGCCAGCTTCTTTATCCGCGCCACCAAGCTGCTGATCCGGTTGTATGCGAAAGTAAAGCGTCTCTCTCTCGTCATCTGCAGCCGGTTTGCGAGTCGCTCCTGCAGATCCGCTTTTCGCTCACCGACCATCTGTGTTACTTCATTACGTCGCTCCTGAACCAATTCACGGACTTCATCCCTGCGTTCGCCCTGCGTCTCGCGAAGTTCTGTTTTTAATGCTCTTTGATTGACTGTTTCGTCGCTATCTGTTTCCGTCGTACTAACTGAAGTGTCGCTCTGCGCATACGAAATTGAGACGACCAGCAGGCTCATGATAACGATCATTACGACGGCACTCATTTTCTTCATGTATATCACGATACTATGGCAGTACCAACCTTGTCAAGGCGACAGACGGGAGAGGGTATGTAAATCCGATAATTATTGTGTTTTCTCTGTAATAAATTGGCGCGTATCCAATGATTGATTACTGATAAACTGCTATAATGACAGCGAGATTTATGAAGAAGACTCTAAAGCATAATTTACTTCCTGTTTCCGTATTTATCACCGGATCATGCGTCCTGATTGTTGAAGTTGTTGCCGTTCGAGCTCTTTCGCCTTACTACGGTAACACGATATTTACCGTGTCAAGCGTAATAAGCGTGATACTTGCCGCTCTTAGTATAGGGTACTACGTGGGAGGGAAGTTTTCAGATGGCCATCCGTCGTTACGGTGGTTTTTCGGAATAATTCTCGTGAGCGGACTTGCTATCCTTGCACTCCATTTTCTGGGCACGATCATTCTGCCAATTTTGAGCATTAATTTTTCTCTCATCAGCGGACCGCTCGTGTCTTCTTTGCTCTTATTCCTCGCCCCGGCTCTTTTGCTTGGCACACTGTCGCCTTACGCCGTCAAATTACAGAGCGTTCAGTTTCCAAAGCAAGGAGTTGGAAGTATTGCGGGGAAAATATTTTTTTGGTCTACGCTCGGTAGCATTATCGGCAGTTTGCTCGCAGGTTTCATACTCATACCGAACTTTGGCGTAGATCATATTTTTATAACCACCGGGGTTGTTCTGTTTTTTCTTGGATTTATTCCGCTCGCGTTGTTTGGTAGTGAGAAAAAACGCCTGTTTCAATCTCTGTTGGTATTTGTTATCTTCACTGTCATAACGTTGTTTGCCGCTCAACAAGCAGAAGGTGGTGTTATATACAGCAAGGACGGCGTATACGAGAAAATTACCATTTACGATGGCGTATATGGAAACAGGCCGACAAGATTTTTTCAGCAAGACCGTAGCGGGTCGAGCGCAATGTTTCTCGACTCGGATGATCAGACTGATCTCGTTTATGACTATACTAAATACTATTCAGTGTACCAAGTTTTCAAGCCAGATGTTCAAAATGCCCTCATTATTGGCGGCGGCGCATACTCCATACCGAAAGCGCTTTTGGCAGAGTTGCCTAATACAACAGTTGACGTCTCCGAAATAGAGCCATCATTGTTCGGCCTCGCGAGAGAATATTTTGGCTTAAAGGACGATTCTAGATTGCAAAATTTTACCGAGGACGGTCGCCGCCTACTTCGAGATTCGGATAAAAAATACGATTTGATATTTAGCGACGTATATTCACTTTTCTCCATTCCTGCTCATTTCACCACGCAGGAATTTTTCGGCATCGCCAGGGATAAACTGACCCCCGATGGAATATTTGTTGCTAATTTAATTGGAAATTTATCGAGGCAGCAGCCGTCATTAATCATGGCGGAGATAAAAACATTTCGAAGCGTTTTTCCAAACAGCTATTTTTTCGCAGTCGAGTCGCCGGTAAGTACCGACTCGCAGAATATTATTTTCGTCGGGTACAACAGCAACAACGCAATAGATCTGAAATCACCGGCAATCGCTCAACACCCGGATCTGATAATTCGTTCGCTTCGTGATAAGGAGATTGCCATTGACAGATTTGAATTATCGCCGTATCCGATTCTCACCGACAATTTTTCTCCGGTTGAATATTTAACGGCTATTGTTCTCCAGCGTACTTTCGGCGAAAAACCTTTTATTGACGGCGACGAAATGATTGCGGTAATAGAACAACAATTGCGTTACGGGCCGCGTTACATGAGCGCACCGGGCCATAAAGAAGTACAAAAATTCCTGATTGCCGAGATGAAGGCATTAACCAATCAGGTAAAAACGCAAACAGGGGATTATACTGGCTCGGACGGAAAGACTCATAAACTCACCAATATCATCGGCAGTCTGTACCCGTCTCAAGAGCGGCGTATGGTGTTGGCAACCCACTATGACAGTAAAAGGCTCGCGGATAAAGATTTAGTTCACAAAGACCAACCAGTACCCGGCGCTAACGATTCAGCTTCGGGTGTCGCAATTCTCATCGAACTTGCACGAATTCTCCGTAATTCGCATGTGCTGCCCAATGTAGGCATAGATTTTGTCTTTTTTGACGGCGAAGAGGGCGACGAAAATCAAGGTGGCGATTATAGCGACTGGAAGCCACTCGGTTCCACCTATTTTGCCGGGAATTTAGATGAATTGTATCGTAATAATAAGCCGATATCCGCGATTGTCATAGATATGGTGTGCGATAAGGATTTGAGAATCTATAAAGAACGATCGTCCGTACAGGAAGCCCCGTCTCAAGTAGAAGCGTTCTGGAATGTGGCAAAAAAAATGGACAACAGCGCTTTTCAGGATCAAATTTCGCAGGTGATCCGCGATGATCATACACCTCTCAATCAGGCGGGGATTCCCAGTATTCTCTTGATTGATTTTGAATATTCTCCTTTTCACACAACGCAGGATACGGCAGATAAATGCGACGCGAACAGTTTACAAACGGTTGCTGAAACCGTATGGGAATATATTAATTCCGGGATTTAGTTGTGGTCCGAGGCGGGACTCCCACTTATGCTAAAGCTGCGGCCGGACATGCGAACCCAAATTGTGTGCCGCGGGAGGGAGTCGAACCCACACGTCTTTAAAGGACAACGGCTCTTAAGGCCGGCGCGTCTGCCAGTTCCGCCACCGCGGCATCACCCGTATTGTATCAAACAACGGGGAAAAGGTAAAAATTCACGAAGACTGTTATTTCCCGAAGTTACGCTGTTGCTCCTGGTACCACGTGAGGGCTTTGTCAAACTCATTTGGGGTAAACTCGGGCCACAGTAAGTCAGTAAAATAAAATTCCGCGTATTCCAGCTGCCACATGAGAAATCCGGAGAGCCGTTTTTGACCTCCTGTTCTTATCATTAACTCCGGATCCGGCTGTCCGGCGGTATCGAGAAATTGATTGAAATTTTCAGTAGTCAAATCTTGATACTTGATACCTGATACTTGATACTTTTTGATGGCCCGTATAATCTCATCCCGCCCCCCGTAGCTTAACGCAACATTCACGGTTATCGTCGTATTATTTTTCGTCTTTTCAATCCATCCTTGAACCATCTCCTGAATATCGTCAGGAAACATCGCGAGATTACCAATAACGTTCACCCGCACGTTCTTTTTATGGAACGAGTCTACTTTTTTATGCAAACCTTCCCTGAACAGATTCATTAAAAATTCCACTTCTTCTTTTTCCCTCTTCCAGTTTTCTGTTGAAAAAGCCCAAAAGGTCAGGTACGAAATACCCAGTTCAATCGCCCGGTCTACAATCGGCTCGATGCGCTCTTCGCCGAGCTTGTGTCCCTCAAAAGGAGATTTGCCTTGTTCCCGCGCCCAGCGGCGATTTCCGTCCATGATGAGCGCAACGTGTTTAGGAAGATTTTTTCTATCAAAGTCCATACGGTAGGTACTACGATGATACGTATCATCGTAGTAGTTTAGAATAAATGTTTATCTCTCAAATACGTGCCTTTTGAGGGATGGTTGGCAATAATATTCCTCACATATTCAATCTCTCTGAGTTCTTTTGTTAGGCGACTGGCGTCTTTTTCTTGAACAATTAAGTGAATATCCTGACCCGTGTTAATGGTAAAGTATACTTCTAACCCTTCTCGTCGCCATTTTTTCACCAGCTTCATAATTTCGAGCGTCCCCGGTGTCCAGTAGATTAATGATGGAGTAGAGGTAAGCATTATCGCATGCATTTCGAGCGCCTCTGCTTCAATGAGTTCTCCGAAACGGGTAAAATCTTTTTTCGCTAATAATTCATGGCAGGATTTAATCTTGTCTTTCATATGCGATTTTCTAACGGGAAAAAATGGGCTGGTACCGACCAGTTTCTGCCCTTCCGAAGTAGAAACGTCTTTTCTTCCCGTACTGACAATCGCCACTACGTCAACAATATTCCAATAATCCGGTTTATACAGAGAATACGCATATGAATCTTCAGACGTATCACCATCCAACCATTCCACAAATCCATCGGGAATTGACCGGCACGCAGATCCCGAACCCTGACGGGCAAGTATTGATAATTCTTTTTCTGATAAATTAAGATCGGCAGCTTTTGCCGCGGCGACGGTTAACGCGGCAAATCCGGAAGCAGAAGAAGAAAGACCGGTGCCGCGGGGAAAATTAACTACCGTGACAACCTTTGCCTTTGTTTTCATGCCGGCAATCTTCCGGACGCGATCGAGATGGAGAATCGCGCGGTTTTCTTCGTTTGATTCACGCGTATCGTTAATAACGATCTCATCTTCGGTATACGAATCTTCAAACTCCACCGTCGTCGTTGTCGTCATGTCTGATAGACACATCGAAATACTCCCGTTTTCAGGGAGGCGCAGCGCTTCGTCTTTCCGGCCCCAGTATTTGATAAAAGCGATGTTCGATGGTGCGATTGCGGTGGCTTTCATATTAAGGACGGAACAATAATGTCTTAAAAAATATGTATTTATCTCCTTTAAGGTATGAAAGCGCTTCTTGTTTAAATTTTTCTCCGTGCTCATGATGTGGCTCAAAATTATCAATGAGTTTTTCTAATGAAGATGCCTTTTCCCGACCATAAGCAACGAATTGATGAGCAAGCCGCGTTGCCCATGTCTCTTGTGCCACGAATACAGAGAAAAATGATTGTTGCCACTGATACTGATATTCTGCCAGTTTTTTGACTTCGTCTCGAAATACGCTGGGTTTAAATTTTGTCATTCGTCTTTGTGTGTGAGATTTTATGGCTTCGTTGATAGCTTCATCAATAGACATGTGCATAAAATCTTCACATTCCCCTATATAATAACAGCGACGAAATATAACATATGCACCTGACTGCTCAAACAACTTATCAGATAGATAAACCCATTGTTCAGATAGGGGAATATCTTGAGCATGACGGTGCGTTTGGATAAGAAGAATAATTTTGTCCTGTATTTCCTGGTCTAGAGAAAAATAAGAGAGAAATTTTGAAGCTTCCCGCACGCTGATATCCGCGTGGTCTATTTTTTCGGTATTTGGCCGTTCTAGATCGTGAATAAGCCCGGCGATATAAGCAATATCTTGATTTTGTTCTGATTCTCCAAAGAAACGGGCAAAAAACTTGGCACCAATTGCTGTTCGTTTCAAATGTCCATAGCCATGCACTTCAGATAGGTTATGAGTACGGTTCCGCACTTTTTCTTCTATTTCTGGAATGGGTAAAGAGTTCATTGTTCAATTCTAACACTAGGAGCATTGGGAGAAACATCGATAACGGTACCGCCAACTTTTGTAATCGCGTCTGTAACCGCTTTCCTTTTTTCTTCGGAGACTATCGCAATCATACAATCTCCTCCTCCAGCGCCGGAGAGCTTTGCGCCGTACGCGCCGGCTTCTCGTGCCACGTAAATCATGTTGGCAAGTTTGGGAATAGAAACACCGAGCGCTACAAGGAGTCCTTGATTGAAATTCATCAGCATGCCGAATCGATTCCAATTTTCTTTTACCAATTCTTCTTTTGCTAAGTCCACTAGTTCGTGAATTTGACTATAAATTCCGTCAACAACAGTCGGAAATTCCTTTGCTTTTTCAGAAACCTGATTAATCAGCGTCACCGTATCGGCTTTCACTCCTGAATAACCAATGATGAGTGGTAATTCCTTTATTTTTAGCGGCTCAATGACTTTTCCTCCGGTGACAAAGTATAGTGTCCCGCCATAAATTGCAGCAGCAATATCAAATCCCGATCCTTTCCCTTGAATATCCAAAACTGTTTTGAAAGCAATATCAAACAATTCTTTATTTGAAAGTTTTTTTTCCGTGAGTTCTGAAAGGGCTTTGACAACACAAACAGTAGAAGCTGAAGAAGACCCAAACCCGAATTGGGAAGAAAATTCAGAAGACGTTGTTACCCGAACACCATTTTTGAAAGGATATTTTTCTTTAAAATTTTTAACGGCAATTTCTACAAACTGCGCACCTTTTGGGATTTCTCCTTTTCCCAATTCTGAAAGAGGCTTTTTATAATCCTGAACCTTCACATCAGGAGCCTTGAGTTCGAAAGTAGGGGAATTAATAAATTCAACGGTTGCCTTCATCCGTTGGTCAACAGCGGTGACTAGACATGGGTGATTGTAAACAACCGCATGCTCACCTAAAAGCATGAGTTTTCCTGGTGCTGAAGTAGTAATTCTAATCATCTCGGTGTCCTGCGAGGATCAGTTAAATCCCAAACACGATATGCGATTGGCTTAAGTAATTTCAAAACTGTAGATTCAATATAATCTCGTACTCCCACAAAGTCTTGCGGGTGTTTAGGAGAGTGAGCCATAGCACCATTTCGAAATACTCCGGGAAATTCCTTATCCAACTCTTCTGAAAAATATTCGTTTACTTCTAAACCAGCTTGGCTTACGGCGTTTTCGAGTGCATTTAATTTTTCTCCTTTTTTACTCTTGTCTCGGAGAAATACAGCCTCTATGTCTAGCAACCAAACCCCATCTACAATTGCCATTTCTGATTCAAAATGTTCCCATTCATCTGCGGATATGTTAGGGTGAGCCGCCTGTCTTGATTTCAAAAATTGATTTTTCCATTCTTCTCTTGAAATAGTCGTTCCGCTTTCAGCTTCATAGGATTTTTTCCGATGATCTAGGTGATCTTGCACACGTTGATCCAGATACGCACTACATAGTACATCATCTTCCTGAAATGCTCTTAAAAGAGCCCGTGAACTGGCCGCCACATATTTTTCCCAGCCGTTTTCTGTAAACATCGGTCTCTCTGTCCAACGTTCACCCGTAAAGGCCAAAAAACCTACTGATGCTTTATGTACTTGTTCTTTTATTCCCATTTTTTCTCCCTGATTCTAGGCGTACCCCTTCTTCTCCTAATGTTATATTATACATTGATTTGTCATGTTTTGACGCGATTTCTTTCAATTTTTTCTGATCGCGGTGATAGGCGAGAATAAACCCAACCGCTTCCTTTTTTCCGCCGCCGCCGAGGATTTTTGCCGCTCCTCCTGATTTTTCAATATCCTGAATTAACGGAAGAACTTTATCGCTCACGACACCCAGTCCTTCAAGCGTTTTTTCACCCCGTTTAATCGCGTCAATAAGCAATCTTTCATTCCCTTCCTTTAACGCAACCGTCACGTCTTTGGTCGCCTGTTCGTTTTGGTCAAGTAACATACGCCCGTGATCTTTATACTTTTCAAGAAATTTTCCGACCATAGCGACCATCTCTCCGGTATTTTCGTGTGGTTGTCCTGTATCAATGAGATGAAACGACGCAAGAGACGAATGAATGCGGAACGGCAGCTGCCAGATGGTCTTTAAAAAATCAAGTTCTTTTCTAAACCAGACAAAACCGCCGTAGGTGCAAATACTGTTATCTCCGCCGGACGGCGTGCCGTGTTGTTTTTTTTCAACTTCGTAGGCGAGTTTATTGATCAGTTCCGGGTTCCAGATTTTTTTAAAAAAATAAAGTAGCGCGCCGACGGTTGCTACCGAAACGGCGGCAGAGGAACCGAGATGCCGACCCGCCGGGATGGCTGATGACACGCGAATCGTTGCCCGGACGTCTCCGTTTAATTTGAATCGCTCTTGAACGACCCGGACCGCCTCGCGTATAAGCCTGTCCTCGACGTCGGATTGGATGAGTAAGCCTTTGTCGTTTGGCGTAACGGTCACGGTAAGACGCCGGTTTATGGCAGCAAGAAGCGCCGGCGCTCCGTACACGACCGCGTGCTCACCCATTAAATGAATTTTGCCGGGAGTGGAGACAATAACTTTCATAAATTACGCGATCCGAAAAATCCGAATTTGCATCGTCCGACGCCAAAGGCTATGGCCGACGGCTGTCCGAATGATCCTAACAGACTATATTCGGATAATCCGGTCCGCCAACCGGCGGATCGTAGATTAGGATCGCTATATTGGCTTAAACTTTATGCCGTACGGAATCACGCCTTCGTTATCAGGCGATTTTACCCGACGAAGGACTGAAATAACAGACTGTCCGATTTTTATGTGCTTGTGTTCATAATCCACCAACTGCCCGACCGCGTGTCCGCGGTTTTCCAACTGGACGAGCACGACCGGATACGGCGCCTGACCTTCGTATCCAGCAGGAGGCACGCGAATAACCGTATACGTCATAATTGTCCCGCGCTTGCCCAATAGCGCGCGGACGTGCTTCTGATTACGCCAGAGTTTAACCGGACTATTATTCATGAAAACATTAAAACATGAAAACATTAAAACAATTTGTTTTTATGTTCTTGTGTTCTCGTGTTTTCATGATCGAAGAAGATGTACTACTGCAACCGCTCCGCTTCCGCCAACATTGTGGGTTAACCCAATATGTGCGTTTGCTGCCTGCCGTTTACCGGCTTCGCCGCGCAATTGCTGGGTAATTTCGACGATTTGTTTGACGCCTGTTGCGCCTACCGGATGACCGCAGGCTTTTAATCCTCCTGATGGATTTACGACAAGTTTTTTTGATGAGTTGAGGGTAAATGCACCCTGACCAACCTGCTGTGCTGCTTTTTTCATCCCGTCGCTGAATCCTAAATCAACAAGCGCCATAAGCTCGGCAATGGTAAAACAGTCATGTGCTTCAGCAACATCAATGTCACGCGCGGCTAGTTTTGCTTGCTTGTACGCTCCCTGTGCCGCACGAACCGTTGCGGAAATGCTGGTAATACCACTACGATCCGCCAGATCGAGCGTATCGGTTGCAACTGAACTGCCGACAATGTGCACGGTACTTTTACGGGTAGTCTTTGCAGCTTCGCCTAAAATGACTGCGGCGGCACCGTCAGAAATCGGCGAGCAGTCGAGCAGTTTCAAGGGATCCGCAACATACGGACTTTGCATAACATGCTCAATGGTCATTTGTCCCGCGGAGCGGGATCCGGCTCCGCCGGAGAAATGCGCATACGTATTCAAGCTTGCATGATAATGATTTTTTACGGCAACCGCCGCCATATCCGATTCTGTTATCGCGTACTTCTGCATGCATGCATGCGCCATGAGTGCGTAGAGACCGGGAAAGGTTAATCCTGCTATCCGTTCCCCGTCACTGCCGGCGCCCATGAGCGCCGATGCGACGTGCTCCGGCTTGTGGTCAGTCATTTTCTCAACGCCGATAACGAGTACGCGCCGGTATAATCCGGATAAAATACCGAGGACTCCTTGGTGGACGGCGAGCCCGCCGGATGCACACGCGCCTTCTACTTTGGTCGACGCGGCCGTGATCCCGAGCTCTTCCGCGTAAAATGCGCCGAGATTTTCCTGGTTGCCGAGCATGCCGGAAAGCATGTTGCCGACATAGATTGCGTCGATATCCTCAAGAGCAACCTGCGCATCGGCAAGCGCGCCGTTTACCGCCTCACGCACGAGCACCCGCGGAGACGTATCCCACAATTCACCGAACTTTGTTGTTGCGACCCCTAAAACAGCGATATTCATACAGGTATTGTTTTTTAGTTAATTTTTAATAAACTTGCTCGTTGAGAAAGCGATCCTAATCTACAAATTCCATCCGGATTATCCGAATATAATCTGTTAGGATCATTCGAATGTGGATTCGGATCATTCGGATCGCGTTATATTACTCCTCTCATCTTTAAATATTCCACATACGAACAATATTTTTTCATATGAAACTTTTCCGCAACGGCATGTTGTTTCTTCCGGAGCATGGCGAGCTGTTTGGTCGTCCGGAAAATAAAGGCGTCCGCACCCGCTCCAGAACCGTACGATACCATAAGGATTTGCTCATCAGAACGGGCGTTATCCAGCGTATTGGCAAGTCCGATGAGGCTTGATGCAGAGTACGGGTTGCCGATTGAATCAACGATTAATGAGTGGCGCAATTGTTTATCCTGAAATCCCAGCCGTTTTGCAATTTGCCGGGGAAATTTGCCGTTGGGCATATGGAACACGACGTATTGAAAATCGTCCGGTTTCAGGCCGTTTTTTTCCATTATGGCGGTTGCCGCACTGCTGACATGACGAAAGTATGCCTGCTCGCCGGTAAAGCGGCCGCCGTGGCTCGGATAAGAGATTCCGTCCCGGCGCCAAAAATCCGGCGTGTCGGTCGAGAATGAAACAGAGTCGACGAGCGATACGGCGACCTTCTCGACATTGCTGGTCAGGACAAAAGCTGCCCCGGCAGACGCGGCGGTGTATTCCAGAACGTCGTGCGGTTTTGCCTGCGCGCAATCGGCGCCGATGGCCATACCGTACGAAATTTTTTTCGCGCGCAGCAATCCTTCCACGATAATCATGCCGGTCGTGCCCGCTTTACACGCAAACTCTGTATCTGCGGCAAAATAGCCGGTACCCATGCCTAAAAACTCCCCGATAATCGTCGTCGTCGGATTCACCGCATACGGATGCGACTCGCTTCCGACAAACAAAGCGCCGATGTCAGCTGGTGTTATGCCGGCGCTTTTTACCGCGCGCCACGCGGCTTCGTATCCCATGGTTACCGTATCTTCATCGCTGCCGGCAACCGATTTTTCGGCAACGCCCAAACCCTCGAGGACGTGTACCTCATTTTTCCCCCATACCGATGCGATGTCGGCGGCTTTTAACCGCCATTGGGGAATATAGATACTGTAGGATGCAATACCGACCATATACTCAAATACTAAATTCAAAATTCTAAGTTCCAAACAATATCCAAATTCTAATATTAAAACCTTCAAAAGTTTAAAATTTGAAATTTAGAATTTATTTGGAGCTTCGAATTTCGGATTTAGGATTTCCACGCGCCAATATCTCATGCGCGTGGGCTAGGCTTCCTTCCGCCAAACTCGCAAGTAATGAAATCTCGCCCGCTAAGACCGCCCCTCCAACCACACTCGCAAATTCAGCCACTTTCCCCGTCCCCGCAACGCCCATAAGCTGAAGCGCCTCTTGCTGTGTTGCAAGTTCTGTCCCGCCGCCGACGGTGCCGACCATGAGAGACGGCAGGTGAACAGCGACATACACCTCTTTTTTTCTCACCTCAACTATCGTCATGCCGACCGATCCTTCTACGACGTGTGCCGCATCTTGCCCTGTTGCGATAAAGAGAGCTGCAATCACATTGGCAAACTGCGCGTTAAATCCCATCGAACCGGAAAGGGCAGAGCCGACCATACATTTGGCAAGCCACACGTCATAAAATTTTTCAGGAGTAGTTTTTAAGACCCGCTTCACCACATCAGCTGATAATAGTACTTCAGACCGCACTATCCAGCCGCGCATACCGATAGCATTCAACCACGCCGGCTTTTTATCTATATCAAAATTACCGGCAACGGCTATACAGGGAATATGGGTTTCTCTTTCAATCCGCGCGACCATTTTGTCTGTTGCAATGGTGGCCATATTCATCCCCATCGCGTCCTGCGTATCAAAATAAAACCGGATAAACACATATGGGCCGGCGGGAACAATATTGCACTGCGTCAGTGTCAGATGTTCCGAAGTCGAAGCAGCTTCTTTTTTGAGCGTTTCAAAATAACGTTTGACAAAACCCTGCAATTTCATCACTTCGAACGAATCCTTTACTTTAAAAACCGGCCCGCGCGTTACGCCGACGCGCTGGACGACAGAAATCGCGTTGCCGCTTACCGTTATCGCCTTGCACCCGCGGCTGACCGATGCGACTAACGCACCTTCAGTCGTTGCGAGTGGGAGATAATACGTTTTTCGCCGGCCGCTTTTATCATTCAACAGCAGCGGACCGGCAATCCCGACAGGTACCTGTGCCGCGCCGATGAGATTTTCGCAGTTTTTCGCTCTCACCGCTGCTTCGCTAAGAGTGTGCGAGCCGATATGTGAGAGCGTAACACTCAATTCTTTTTCCAAAAACGAGCGCCGTGAAGCCGCCGATGGATAATCTCGCAGTGACATAAAAATAGCACTCCTCGGATCGTGGGTTACTCTGTTAGTCGGCGATCGGGGAAAAATCATTCGAATGCGATCCGAATGATCCAGATTTGCATCGTCCGACGCCAAAGGCTATGGCCGACGGCTGTCCGAATGCTCCTAATAGTTTTTTCGGATAATTCGGATGGAATTCGTAGGTTAGGATCGCTTTATATAAACGGAATTCTGAATATTCCTACTCTATAGAGAATAACGGCATACAGCGCCCCCAGCGGGAATATCACCAGCGAAACACCCGCTATCCGGAAAAAGTCCAGCCGCATGCCGAACCGCAGCGTCAGATAGTACAACACGCCCTTCCAGTAAAAAAGAAAGAGGGAAAATACGATGAATAAAAAACTCAACAATTGTCCTTGAACCGATGCGGTGCGCGGTGGAGGAAAGGATAGCCATAAGAGCGATGTCGAAAAAAACCAAATGAGCGTCGGCATGAGCGAATATGACCACGGCAGGAAAAGATTTTGAAGCGTCCCTTTTCCGCCAAACAGACGGCTCATGAGAAACAACGCGCCGATGACTAGAAAAAACGTTGCGACAAAAGCAATGGTGAGCTTAACGAAATTGAACGAAACCAGCAACGGATGCGAGCGAAGCCCGACATGAATAAGCGTTGTCCATCCGAAATAAATCAAGCAGAGCAAAAAGAGAGGAATAACCTGAATACTATTCTTCCCTGCAGCAAGTTTCCGATAAGTATTGTACGGATGTTGAATAGAACCCCACGAGTTTTGAAGAAAGAGGATGAGAGATTTAACGCCTTGGGCAACAATAAATGAGTATGATAACTTCATTGTCATCCTGAACTTGTCCTTCGGTAAACTCAGGATGGTGAGCTTGCCGAATCCATTTCAGGATCTCTAGATGCTGAAATAAATTCAGCATGACGAGATATAGAATTAAAATCCATGTTGCAAAACTGAAACCAGCTTAACAATCAACGCGCCAAAAACAACATAAAGGATAAGTCCCATTCCGAACGAACCGACAGCAAACCACCGCCATGGCGCCTCTTTTGCATACGGGATAACCGCCCGATACAGAGGAGTCAGTGGTCCCATCGTTTGTTGAGGAATCGCTGAAACCTCGTGCATTTTATGGACTAACATTTGATATGTCTTATCGGTATTCATATATTTTGTTATCCTATGGCGTTACTATATCCCTTTAAAAACAAAATGTCAGGTTTTCAATCAGTCATCCTGAATTTATTTCAGGATCTCTGAACAATCTAGAAACAGATGCTGATCCCGCCACGGCGGGACAGCATGACGAGAAATACGACATTTTGTTTTGAGAGCGCTATAGTTAGTCGTAATTTTGTGTAATTTCCTTTACCCTCCCCTAAATTCGGTGGCAAATGCGCGCCTTGCACGAAATAACATACTCTCAACACTCTTAAAACTCATAGAGAGTTCCTGCGCAATCTCATGTACCGTAAACCCTTCCACGTACCGAAGTTTTAAGATTTGCCTGTACCGGGGGGCCAGTCTATTAAACGTTTCTTCTATCTTTTCCACCAGCAATGCCTGATCAAGTTTGTCTTCCGGTGTCGTCAACAACATTAAAATGGACTCAATCTGCGGAAGACAAACAAAAACAATACGCTTGATTTTTTCCCTGCGATAGTGGTCAACGATTTTTCGCTTGGCGATACTGCAGAGAAATGTTGATACGGTACAGCGGAACGAGAAATCCCGCAGAGCCTCAAGAGCTGCCATGAAGGTATCCTGCGTTAGTTCCTCCACATCTTTCTCCAGGCCGATGCGTTGGCGGATAAACCGGGTAATGCG
>Ga0209542_10005973_pt1 | contig 23990 bp, 24 predicted proteins | sample RifCSPhighO2_01_FD_184028 | JGI IMG/M metagenome (GOLD analysis project Ga0209542, IMG submission 184028) | Soil microbial communities from Rifle, Colorado - Rifle CSP2_plank highO2_0.1 (SPAdes) (version 2) | ecosystem: Environmental > Terrestrial > Deep subsurface > Rock core/Sediment ...
GGCAATAATTTTGTCTATAAGTTGGTCATTGGACATTTCCAAAGAAAAAATTCCAACTGGAATTTTTTCGTGAATTGCAACGTGCCTCGCGATGTCAATCGCGAATGAAGTTTTTCCAAGAGAAGGACGAGCAGCAAGCACCACCAGATCCGAACGTTGAAGACCGGACAAAATGCTATCCAATTCTTTAAATCCGGTTGGCACCCCGCGCATCATCCCCGTGCCTTTGTGCAAATTTTCAATTCTTTCCCAAGCTTTGTCCAAAACAGAACCAACGGAAGCAAAACCTTTCACCAACGAATGCTGTCCTATGGCAAAAATTCTTTTTTCGGCTTCGTCCAAAAGCGTATCAACATCTTCACTCTCTTCGTAACCAAGCTGGGAAATGCCGTGAGATACGGAAATCAAATCGCGCAGAATTTTTTTCTTCCTTACAATTTCGGCATAATAGGAAGCGTTTGAAGAGGTAGGAACGCTATTTACCAAACTTGTAAGATAAGAATGTCCGCCAATATCTTCAAATTTTTTGTGTTCCTTTAGTGTATTTGCTACAGAAAGAGTATCAATTGGTTTTTGACTGGCAAAAAGCGATAAAATCGCGTTAAAAATTGTTTTGTGCTCTTTTTTATAAAAATCTTCTTCGCGCAAAGTATCCACCACGGCATTCATTGTTTCTCCATCCAGCAATAAGGAACCCAAAAGAGAAATTTCGGCATCAACATTTTGTGGAGGCATTCTTGGATTTTGTTCTTTAAGACCCATAACACCAATATGACACAGTGGACTTAAATTAAGAAAGTGTAGAAGCTGGGGATATTTTTGTGCCGTTTGGTTGATCTTCAATAATATAGCCTTTTTGCTTTATTTTTTCGCGAATTTTATCGGCTTCTGACCAATTTTTGAGTTCGCGAAATTTTTCACGTTGTTGAGCAAGGTCTAAAACAATCTGCGGAGTAGGGGAGTATTTTATATTTTTAAAGCCAAGACCAAGTACTTCATCAAATTCATACAATAATTTTAAGTTAGCGCCACCTTTTATGGCTTTCCATAATATTGCAAGCGCCTTCGGAGTATTTAAATCATCGTTTATTACATTTTTAAATTCATTTTTGTATTTTGTATTTTGTATTTTGTTTACGTTCTGTTTTTTATTTTTTAACTTGTATGTCGCTTCATACAATCTTTCCAACGCTTGTTCCGCGCCGGCAAGCGCTTCCCAAGTAAAATTCAATTTACTTCGATAATGCGCTCCCAAAACAAAATAGCGGTAGGCGAGGGGATTAATTTTTTTATTTTCTATATCGCGTAAAGTAAAAACATTTCCTAAAGATTTTGACATTTTTGCGTTGTTTACCAAAAGATGTTCGCTTTCCAAAAAATAATTCACGAATTTTTTTCCCGTGGCGGATTCCGACTGCGCTATTTCATTTTCGTGGTGGGGGAATATCAAATCTATCCCTCCGGCGTGAATATCAAAAGTATTACCAAGATATTTCATACTCATTGCGGAGCATTCAATGTGCCAACCCGGCCGTCCGATACCAAATGGCGCCGGCCACGACGGTTCACCGTGTTTTGCGAATTTCCACAAAGCAAAATCTTGAACATTTGATTTGTCGTATTCGTCAGCAGAAACCCTATTTAGGTGTCGGACACCTAAATTGACTTTGCTCAACCGTCCATATTTTTTAAATTTTGAAATATCAAAATAAACGCCGTCATCGGCAATATAAGCAATTTTTTTTTGAAGAAGTTTTTGGATGAGTAAAATCATTTCTTTGATATGCGTTGTGGCTTTTGGATATTTCCACGCTTTTTTGATATCAAGTTTCTTTAAATCTTCAAAAAACGCTTTTTCGTATGGTTTTGTAAATTCAAAGATACTGCTTCCATTTTTTTTAGCGTCACGAATTATTTTGTCCTCTACATCTGTAATATTCATCACGTGTTTTACTTTGTAGCCATTTTGTTCAAGAGTCCGGCGCAAAATATCTTCAAAAATATACGTGCGCAAATTGCCTATGTGCGCGTAGTTGTAAACTGTTGGTCCACAGGTATAAAGTCCTACTTGCCCCTTATTCTTTGTCCCCAAACCCTTTAAAGGTTTAAATATCACCTTTTTACGCGAATATGTATTGAAAAGTTTAAGCATAAATATATAATAGAGGAATGTATGGAAATTTCAAAAAGGCTTTGTTTGGAGGAATAGCGGCATTTATAGTGTTTGCCGCTTTTTTTATGGGAATTTATATCGGATCGTCGTCAAATAAAACCAATAATAACCCAGAAAATGCGAATTTTGAACCATTGTGGGACGCATGGAACATAGTTGAAGAAAGATACGTAAACTCTAACAAGCTTGAAGAAAAAAACATGGTATACGGAGCCATTTCCGGACTTTTAAAATCCTTAAATGATCCTTACTCTGTATTTTTTACACCGGAAGAACTCAAAGATTTTCAAATAGAAATCAACGGTGAGTTTGAAGGGGTTGGAATGGAGGTTGGCATTAGAAAAAATATATTAACGGTTATCGCCCCTCTTAAAGGCACGCCAGCGGAAAAAGCGGGAATCTTGGCGGGAGATAAAATTTTACGAATTGATCAAACTTCTACTGCTGATATTTCCGTGGAAGAAGCAGTAAAATTGATAAGGGGAGCAGGAGGAACCAGTGTAAAACTTACCATTCTTCGTAACGGAGATGACAACGCAAAAATTTTTTCCATAACAAGGGGGTTGATTAAAATACCTGTTTTGGATACCGAAGTGCAAAGTTCCGGAGAAAAAATTTCATCAAACAATGGACAAAAAATAGAAAACAAAAAACAAGAATCAAAGGATGTATTTGTAATAAAACTTTACAACTTTGGTGAAAGTTCAACAATAAATTTTAGACAAGCTTTAAGGCAATTTTTGGAAAGCGGAAAAAAGAAACTAATACTTGATTTGCGAAATAACCCCGGAGGGTTTTTGGAAGCCTCTGTGGATATCGCAAGCTGGTTTTTACCACAAGGAGAAACGGTTGTTATAGAAGATTATGGTGGAAAAGAATCTCAAAAAAACCATCGAAGTAAGGGGTACAATGTACTTAAAAATCTTCCGATAGTTGTACTTGTAAACAAAGGTTCGGCTTCAGCATCGGAAATTTTAGCTGGAGCGCTTCAAGATCACGGTATCGCAAAAATTGTCGGAGAAAAAACTTTCGGCAAAGGTTCAGTACAAGAGCTTATACCTTTAACACCGGATACTTCAATTAAAATTACAGTGGCAAAGTGGCTCACTCCAAAAGGACAGTCTATTTCAGAAGGCGGACTTACACCAGACTTTTTGGTGGAAGAAAAGTCGGAAGATCTTGAAAAAAAGATTGATAAAATAATGGAAAAAGGATTAGAATTGCTTAAGTAATAAAATTTAAATATTTAAAGTTTAAAGATTTTATGAAAATAATTTTATTAAAAGATATCGCCAAGGTAGGCAGAATAGGGGAGACAAAAGACGTATCTGATGGATACGCTAGAAATTTTCTTTTGGCGAGGGGATTTGCCAAAATCGCAACAACAAAAACAATAGAAGAATCAAAACAATTTTTGGCGCGCGCGGCCGCTATCCGAGAAAAAAAAGCGCAAGAAAAAGAAATTATTCAAGAGAAAGAGAAAAAAGAAAAAGAAACTATTCAAAAAATAGAACAGAATAGGGAAGAGGAAAAAAAGAAAAAACTATTGAACCGATACGCGGTTGACTCGTCTAATTGACCCGTCAAATTTTGTTTTCCTGCGCGATTCAAATTTTACTTTTCCGCTTTTGATGGCAAAAATTGTATTGTCTTTTCCCATTTTGGTTCCAATCCCACAAATAAATTTGGTACCACGCTGGCGTACCAAAATAAAGCCCGGTTTTGCTGTAGAACCGTCTTGAACCTTTATGCCTAAATATTTAGGCTGTGAATCTCTTAAATTTTGCGTAGACCCGCCGGATTTTGTATGTGCCATAAAAAATGCTTAAATATTTAAATGTTTAAAAATTTAAAGCTTAAAGATAAATTAGCAAATTTTATAAAAAGAGTCAAATTGTTGTATAAACAGAATAAATTAGATTTATTCGTGTTTACAGTGATCATTTTAACTATTTTACTAATTTTGGGATTATGGAGACTGGAGAAGGTGAGACCACAAAAAGAGCCTATTCAGTTGTCGCACAATATATCTTTTGCGACATTTATTTAAATACATCTGTCACATTGCTTTCCCCGCTCGCAATTCCGCGTAAAATATCCAACGATGGTTTCCAGACTAATTCCACAAAGATTTCATAAATATACCAAAAAGGCGCGTTTAAATAGTTATTCCAAGCATATACTATCCAATTTCCAATAAATCCAAAATTATCCTTTAAAATTGGATTCTGGGATAAGGCGCTCAAAGAAACACCAAGAAGACTCAAAATTATCACCAAAAGAGCCAAAATTATAATTATGTGTATAAATCCTTGTTTTTGATAAGACTTATGTGCCATAAAAATCAATAAAGCCTATAAATACGCTAATGGGTTCAAATATCCGCCAAAAGGCAGAAATTCGCAAGTACTGCGTGGAAGCTTGGAAGGTCCAAACTTAACTGTATTTGAATCGTAAACTGTAAAATGCAAATGAGGACCCGTAGCATAGCCAGTGCTTCCTGAATAACCTATTAAAGTTCCTCTTTCCATTGTATCACCCTTCTGAACCCTTATTAGCGACAAGTGTGCATATAAGGTAGATAATCCGTTCGGATGCTCTATTAAAACCCATTTGCCGTAAGAAAGACACGGTCTTTGAGTCCATTTCCCAAATTGATCGGTATCGCCAATTTCTTTTACTACTCCCCTCTCTGATGAAAAAATTTGAGTACCTGTTGGGGCTTTGATATCAATTCCGTTGTGCGGTTTACCATTGTATAAAATTTTTGAATACGGAGTAGACCCAAAATCTTGAGTGAGCACAGCGCCTTTTATAGGCCACAACAAAATTCCGGATTTTGCTTCTGGAAGTTTTTTAAAATCAATATTTCCACGCAATTCATCTTCAATTCGCTGGATTTCATCAAGTATTTCTTCCCTCTGGCGTTCTTTATCTTTTAAAAGTTGTTGATATTTTGTTTCTTCATTTTTAGTAACAGCCAAAAGTCCGGATTTTTCTTTTTTTTGTGAATTTTGTATGGATTTTTTATCAGAAAGTTCAAATTTTAAATCTGAAAGATTTGCGCGAACTCCTTCGGCTTCGCCCTTTTTCTTATCTAAAAAAATTTTTGTGTCATTTAAAGTGTTTACGTTTTGATTAATTGATAAACTCAGTTTTTGATTTTCTTCTATTGTTCCCCAAAAATCTGAAATATTCTTATATGTAAGAATAACTTCAATAGCGCTTAGTGCTTCAGCTTCATTTAATTTTCTTAAATTAGAAGAAAGGGCGTTTTTTAAACCTTTTATTGAAATTTCCGCTTGAGTTATTTGCGAACCCAGATCTTTTATTTCAAATTCTTTTTTTTGGATTTTTTTTTGCGTTAATGAAATTTGGGAATTTAAATTTTTGATTTCTCCCTCAACCCTTGTGATTTCAGATTTTAAAGTTTTAGATTTAACCTCTACTTCTACTAAATTTCCTTGATATTCTTTTATTTCTCGTTCCAAACGTTCTATTTCCTTGTTTTTTTCCTCAATTTTAGCTCTAAGATCGCTTTCATTTTGAGCAAAAATAGGACTAGAAAATAGGGTCAAAAATAAAGTCAAAATTAGAAATAGACGAATAACCATGAATTTATTTTATCATAAATGTTGTTTCAAGAAAGCTGATGAAATTTCTTCGCTTCAGAAACTTATCAGCTTTCTTGAGTGAAAAAGACTATATCAATTTTTCTCTAGCCATTTCTATTCTGTTCAAACTTTCTTCTTTTCCCAAAATTTCCAAAATATCAAAAGGCGGAGGAGAGATTTTTTTACCAGAAAGGGCAACACGCAAAGGCCATAAAAGCCTTCCTCTATCCCCCATTTCTTCCGCCTTCGGCAAAAATATTTTTTCCAAATTTTCTTTGGTAAAGTTATTTTCATCAGCCGTTTTCAAAATATTTTTTGAAATCTCTAATGAAGATTTTATTTCAGAGTCATTCATGTCTTTCCACGAAAGCAAATTTTTGCTGTATTCGGGTATTTTGAAGAAAAAATCAATTTTTTCCGGAAGCTCCGAGAGTTTTTTGAGACGAGGTTGTTCTAATGTCAAAATAGCAGGAAATGAAATGTTGGATGTTGGAATTTGAAAATTTTTCAAAAACGGTTTTGCCAATTCCACCAACTCCTCTTTTGATTTTCCGCGAATATATTCTCCATTCATCCAGTCTAATTTTTTTATATCAAAAATCGCGCCAGATTTTTGCACTTTTTCAAGTGAAAATTCTTTTATTAAATCTTTCAAAGAAAATAATTCACGCTCATCTCCCGGATTCCAACCCAAAAGCGCCAAAAAATTATTCATTGTCTCCGGCAAATATCCACATTGACGATAAAAATCCAGCGATACTGATTCTCCGTGTTTTCTTTTGGATAACTTTGATTTATCAGGAGCCAAAACCAGCGGTAAATGCGCGTAAATCGGTCTTTTACCACCCAAAGCTTCTAAAAGAAGAATTTGTCTAGGAGTATTTGATATATGATCCTCCCCTCTTATTATATGCGTAATTTTAGACTCAAAATCATCAACCACAACAGCCAAATGATACAATGGTTCATTTATGTTTCTTGCGATAATAAAATCTCCTAGTTCCGATATATTCATTTCTACTTCTCCTCTAATTAAATCTTGAAATTTTATTTTTCCTCCCGGGTTGCGAAATCGCACCACTTCTCTATTTGCGCCTTCTTTTTCTTCGGAAACATACGCCAAACCCTTTTTAATAAGTTCGCGCATTTTTTCTTTGTAAATCTCGGTTCTTTCGGATGATTTTAAAATTTCTCCGTCAAACGAAAGACCAAGCCATGAAAGTGAATCAAAGATATTTTTTTCAAACTCCGGTTTTGACCGCTCTTTATCTGTATCTTCAATGCGTAGTAAAAATTTTCCACCGTTTTTTCTGGCAAATAAAAAATTAAAAAGAGCGGTTCTCGCTGAACCAACATGGAAAAGACCAGTTGGAGACGGTGGAAAACGAACTATAACTTTTTTTTTGAAAAAATTAATCATGGATTCCTAATTTTAAAACTTCGCGCGCTATGGCATCGGCTGCATCTGGACGCGAAAATGATTTTGCCGCTCCGCTCATTTTTTGGATTTTTTCTTTGTCATTCAAAATTTTGTTTATCTGCGACAAAAGAATATGTGGTTTCAAATTTGTTTCTTCTACAACCTCGCATGCGCCCTTGGCGGCGTAATTGTACGCGTTTTCTCTTTGGTGGTTTCTACCAGCATTGGGAAGAGGTATTAAAATTGAAGGTATACCCCACATTGCAATTTCAAAAATAGAACCTCCTGAACGCGATACAGCAAGTGAAGCAACACGTCCAGCGTTTTTAAGATCTCCCTCGTTCAAAAACGCAAAAGGATGATAACGATGTTTTAGGGGTTGTTTTTCTAAAATTACATTGGATCTTCCTTTTACGTCAGAAAAATTTTTTTCTCCAGTCTGGTGGATTATCTGATATGTTAAAACGAGTTCCGATAAAACATCTAGAATGGTTTCATTAATTTTAGCTGAACCTTGCGAACCTCCCAGTACCAAAATCGTTGGAACACCCTCTTCAAGTTTGAAGTGAAGCAATGCTTCAGATAAATTACCACCCACAATCTGCGAACGCACCGGATTTCCGGTAACTATTACTTTTTTTGCATCAAAAAATTTTGTTGTTTCTAAAAAAGAAACGGCTATTTTTTTTGCCCATTTCCCAGACCACGAATTTACAACCCCAGGTATAGAATCTGTTTCATGTATAATAACTGGTATTTTAAAAATTTTTGCCGCAAAAAGTACAGGAAAAGCAGGATACCCGCCTTTTCCAAAAATAACATCGGGCATTATTTTATATAAAATAAAAAATGAGGAAATAACACCGGATAAAGTTTTGATACCATCAGATATATTTTTCAAAGAAAAATATCTTCTTATTTTTCCAGCTGGGATTTTGATAAATTTAATTCCTTCTTTATCAAGCAGTGTTTTATCCATTGGGTCGTTAGACACTAAAATTATTTCAACTTTAGCAACGCGCTCCACCTCGGCAATTTTAAAAATAGAACGAGCCACCGCGATTAACGGATAAAAATGTCCACCACTTCCACCACCTGTTAATACTATTTTCATATTGTGTGTTTTGAAATATTCAGTAATATCCCTACTTCACCCATCATTATTGCCAAAGCCGATCCCCCATAACTTACAAAAGAAAGAGGTATTCCAGTAAGCGGAATAAGTCCTGAAATTGCGGCCATGTTTATAAGCGCCTGATATATTAAAAGAAAAACAATTCCAGCTCCCAAAAGAAACCCAAAAACATCGGGTGCTTTCTTTACTATATATATTCCACGGAGAAAAACAAACAAAAAAATCACAAGCGCGAAAATTCCGCCCAAAAATCCCAGTTCTTCACTAAGCACTGCAAAAATTGAATCCCCCAAAACCTCCGGCAAAAGTCCCAATTTATGAAAAGAGAGTCCGAAACCTTTTCCAAAAATTCCACCGGAACCTATTGCCGTAAGCGCCTGATTTAGTTGGTAACCAGCTCCAGCCACATCATAAGCTGGATTTAAAAAAACCATCATTCGTTCCAAACGATATGGTTCAAAATAAATTAAAATCGATAAGGCAATCAAACCTAAGAGCGCCAAAAGCGCTATTTGCTTTAATTTCCCTCCGCTTATAAAAAATAAAGAAAATACTGAAAGTAAAAGAACAAGCAAGGTTCCAATATCCGGCTGAAACACCAAAAAAGACGCCACAAACCCACTCATTATTGAAAACGGCAAGAGTCCAAATTTAAATGAAGAAATTTCTTTGGATCTGGACTCCAACCACGAAGCTAAATACAAAATAAAGGCGAATTTTAAAAACTCGGACGGTTGAAAAGAAAATCCCAAAATAGAAATCCATCTTTTAGCTCCTCCTAGGTGTAAACCCAAAGGAGAAAAAACTAAAAACATTAAAATCACCGCTAAAAACAAAAAATGCAAAGACCAATTTTTCCATTGTCTGTATGGAAACTTTAAAGCAAAAAGAAAAAGAAATATTCCCGGTACAATTCCCAAAAGCACTTGGTGAGAAATAAAATAATATGGCTGACCGAATTTCAAAGAAGAAATATTCAACGACGCGGAAGCAAGCACAAAAAGTCCGAAAATAATCAAAACAGAAAAAAGAACAAGAAAAATGGCATCATATTCCGCAAAAAACTTTGTCATAATTTTTTTAAAATTTTTCCGAACTTTCCAATAAATCTTTCTTCAAAAAAAACAGGTTTCCCTGAAATAAGTAAAAGCTTAATTCCGGAGGCGTATTTATACGGACTAAGATATGTTGCTAAATCCTTAAAATTGTTTTTATCAAAAATATTAATGTCCGCCGTAAAACCTTCTTTTAAAATTCCTCTATTTTTCAAACCCAACAATGATGCCGGAATGCCTGTAACCTTTCTTATGGCTTGTTCAATTGTTAAATTCGCTTCCCTGGAAAGTTTAGAAATAAACCGCGGAAAAGCTCCAAATGACCGCGGATGAACCAAATCTAAAGATTTTTTGAAATTTAAGTTGTAACCCGCTCCGTTACTGGATATCGCAGAATAATCTCTATTTAAAGCGTTAAATAAATTTTTAGAGTTTACAACGCGTCCAAAAATAGAAACCGAAAGATTGTTGATTTTTAAAATTTCAAGCAATGTTTCTTCGGGGGTTTTTTCAAGATTCAAAGAAATTTGTTGAAGCGTTTTGCCGATTATTTTTTTGTTTTCTGAAGCCGCGGCAATCAAAATATTTTCCGAATGCAAAGTCATATTTTGCAAATCGTAAATTATGTGATCTCTGATGGTTTGATTATTTAATCTTTCTAAAATTTCATTATCACTCCCGTCTTTTGCCCACATCGGAAGCAAAGAAACAAGTCTGGAACCTGTTCGCAAGTAAGGAAAAACATCAAAAGATATATCAACCCCGTCTTTTCTCACTCTTTCTATAATATCAATGGCTTTTTTAAAATCCGGCCAAGCGCCTCTTCCCACCGCTTTAAAATGAGAAATAACAGCGCGAACACCGCTTTGACGCGCCAAATCCACAACCGAAACTACCGAAGGCAAAAAGTTTTTTCCTTCATCTTGAAGATGTATTTTGTATAAACCGTTTTCTTTTTTAATTTTTTTTAAAAAATTTATTGTTTCTTCTTTTAACTCTTCAGTCAAATTATGAAAAGAAAAATTTGACGACATCCCAAACGCCCCTTCTTTTAAAGATTTTTCTAAAAGAAACATTCTTTCTTCAGGATTTTGACCGTTTTTAAACAAAGTTTCCTGTCCCACCAGTGTTGCGCAATTTGGTCCTACTCCAATTTTTTCAAGTGAATTTAAATATTCTTTCATTGTATTCCAATTGGAATTTAAAGTTACTGATTCTTCTTTTATTATTGGAGCAAGAGATTTGCCACAATTTCCAAGCAAAATAGTCGTAACTCCTTGAGAAAGCAGACTTTCCTGCAAGGGTGAGTTAAAAAGTGTTCCATAGTTATCTGAATGCGATGTTAAATCAATAAAACCCGGAGAAACATAAAATCCGGACGCGTCAAAAACAAAATCCGCTTTTTCTTGAGACAAATCACCAATTTTTGAAATTATATCTTTTTTTATTCCAATATCACCCAAAAACACTGGAGAACCAGTACCGTCAACTATGGTGCCGTTTTTGATTATTACAGAGTAAGACATACATACATGATACTATTTTCTGTTAGTAAAAGCATGTTTTAAAGTGTTTTCATCCGCGTATTCAAGTTCAACTCCGTAAGAAATCCCTCTTCCGAGACGTGTTATAGAAATTTGAGAACTTGCTAATGTTTTTTTTATGTATTCAGATGTAAAATCACCGAGCTTGTTGGAAGGAAGCGCTAAAATAACTTCTCCCTTCTCTATTTTATTTTTTAAAATATTAATTCTCTCGCTTGGATTTTTATTTTCTCCCAAAGGATCAAAAAGTCCACCTAAAACAAAATACAACCCCTTGAAAGAATTGGTTTTCTCAAAATTAAATAAATCACTATCTTTTTCTACAACCATTATTTTGGATTTATCGCGGTTTGACGATTCGGCGCAAAAACTACAAACCACAACTTCTGGAGGTGAGGTGGTAAAAATCCGAAAACAATTTTCACATCTTCTCAAATGCTTATTTAAATCCAAAAGCATCTCCCCCATCTTTTTTCTATCGCTTTCCGAAAAATCAACCAATGAATAGATAAATCTCCCCGCCTGCCTTGGACCAATCCCCGGAAATTTCTGAAAAAAATTTTTTAAATCTTGAAAAAAATCCATAAGTCTTTAAATTTTTAAACATTTAAATATTTGTTTCTTCTGGTTTTTCAAGTAGATTTTCTTTGAATTCCATATTATCACCGGTTAATCTTAACACATCTTTATCTATTTTTTTAAATTCTTTTTGCGCGCTGTTATAAGCGTTTACTGTTGTGCTTAAATTTTTTCCAACTTTTTGCAAAAAGTCTTCATAACTCAAAAGATGCTTGCTTAAATCTTCCACGCGTTTGCGTATCTCTTTTGCCGATTCTTCAATTTGCATAGCGCGCAAACCTTGAAGTATTGTTTGCAAATACGCCAAAAATGAAGTTGGGGAAACAATAACCACCTTTTTTTCTTTAAAAGCGTACTCAATAAGGTCGCGCGTATTTACTTTTACCGCGCCAACTTGATTTATCAAAAGGTCGTAATAAATGGCTTCCGAAGGTATAAACATCAGCGCGAAATCCATTGTTCCCTCCTCCGGTTTTACGTATTTTGAAGTTTCGTCGATTCTATTTTTTAAATCCTGCCTGAATAATTTTTCAATGCGTTCGCGTTCCTGTGGATCTCTGGTTTCTAAAATCCTGTTGTAATTTTCCAAAGAAAACTTTGAGTCAATTGGAATTACTTTATCTTTTACAAAAATAACCGCGTCCACTATTGTGCCGTCTTTAAATGGATACTGAAGTTGAAAACTACCCGGAGGCAAAACATTGTCTAATACTGTTTTTAAATAATATTCTCCCAAAACTCCGCGTTGTTTTGGATTTTTTAAAATATCTTGCAAATTTTGTAGCTGGTCCGCGAAATTTATTACTTGCTTGTTTGTTTCGTCAAGCTTGGTCAGCTTTTCAGTAACATCGCGTATTATTTTGGCGCTTTCGCTAAATTGGTGCTGTAAAATTTTGGTAGACTCCCCCATTTTTTGATCCAACTTATTGTCAATATTTTTGGCAAAATCGTTTATTTGACTTTGCAACATCAAAAATGATTGCGAAAACGACGAGTCATCATTTTTTCGACGAGAAAAAAAATAGAAAATAAAAGCCCCCGCAACAGCCCCCAAAATCACAAAAATTAAAATAATTCCCATGTTCATGTGCGTAGGGAAGGATTCGAACCTTCGTAGCCCTTCCGGGCGGTGGATTTACAGTCCACTGCGATTGACCACTCCGCCACCTACGCAATTACACTAAAATATTAGCCGTTTTTTCTTGTTTTGACAATCGCAACGGATGCTGTGCGTTTATAGTAAATTCGCCGTTTGTAAAATCAACGTAAACTTTGTCTCCGTTGCGAATCTTGTTGGCAACAATTTTTTCCGCCAAAGGATTTAAAATTCTACTTTGAATCAAACGTTTGAGTGGACGCGCCCCGTACAGCGGATCAAATCCTTCTTTTGCCAATGCGTCTTCCGCGGACTCGCTGATTGAGACGGCGATATTTCTGTCAGAAAGCCGTTTTGTAAGCCTTACAATTTGAATGCCCGCTATTTTTTTGATATTTTCAAGAGTTAGAGAATTAAACACCACAATCTCATCAAGTCGGTTTATAAATTCCGGTTTAAACCTCCTTTCAAGTGAATCGTGAATTTTATTTTTTAATTCAAATTCCTTTTCTTTTTGTGTTCTTTTTTTGTCTCCATTCACAAATCCCAAAGACGCCATCTCACGTATAAATTCTCCGCCTATGTTTGAGGTCATTATAATAACTGAATTTTTGAAATTTACATGTCTGCCTTTAGCATCTGTAAGCCGTCCGTTGTCCAAAATTTGAAGCATTATATTAAATACTTCTGGATGAGCTTTTTCTATTTCGTCAAACAAAATTACCGAGTACGGTCTATGACGCACAATTTCTGTAATATTACCGCCTTCCTCATAACCCACATATCCGGGCGGAGAACCTATAAATTTTGAAACCGCGTGGCGCTCCATAAATTCCGACATATCAACTCTTACAAGAGCTTTTTCATCATTGAACATAAATTCAGCCAAAGCCAAAGCAAGTTCAGTCTTTCCAACTCCCGTGGGACCCATAAACATAAAAGATCCAATTGGTTTTTTTTCATCCGCGATTCCGGCTCTACTTCGGCGTATAGCTTGGGCGATTTTTTCTATAGCTTCGTCCTGCCCCACCACTCTTTCACAAAGCGCGTTCTCCATTCTCAATAATTTATTTTTTTCTTCTTCCAAAATTCTTTTAACTGGTATTCCGGTCCAACGCGCCACAACATCCGCAATATCATCTTGCGACACCTCTTCTTTCATTATGCGATGCGAGCGCTGAAGTTTTTTTAACTTTGCTTCCTCTGCAAAAATTTTGCTTTCGGTTTCAGGAATTCGCCCATACCTAATTTCTGCGACTTTTGAAAAATCTCCTGATCTTTCAGCTAAATCCGAATCCTGCCGAAGCGCGTCCAAATCTTTTTTTAGTTGCCTAATTGAACCTATTGTTTCTTTTTCGTTTTTCCAACGAAGCTCCAACGATGAACTTTTTTCCCGCAAATCTTCAATATTTTTAAGCGCTGATTTTAACTTTTGTTTTGAAATACCATCACTTTCTTTTTTAAGCGCTTCTTTTTCAATTTCAAATCGCATTATATCTCTTTTCAGATTTTCCAATTCCAAAGGCATGCTATCCATCTGCAACCTCAGAGACGACGCGGATTCATCTATCAAGTCTATGGCTTTATCAGGCAAAAATCTGTCAGTTATGTATCTTGCTGAAAGATTAACGGCAGAAACAATGGCGCTGTCCGTAATATGCACACCGTGGTGTATTTCGTATTTATTTTTAATTCCACGGAGAATAGCAATCGCATCTTCTTGTGCTGGTTCCTCCACAAAAACAGGTTGAAATCTTCGCGCTAGCGCCGCGTCTTTTTCTATATGCTTTTGATACTCTTTTATGGTGGTAGCTCCAATCACGTGAAGTTCTCCGCGAGCAAGAGCGGGTTTTAGCATGTTAGAAGCGTCAATCGCGCCCTCCGCAGCGCCAGCACCCACAATTGTATGAAGCTCATCAATAAACAAAAGTACTTTGCCTTTTGCTCTTTCAAGTTCTTTCATTACGGCTTTTAACCGTTCTTCAAATTCACCTCTGTATTTGGTACCAGCAACCAAAGCTCCTAAATCCAAAGAAATCAATTCTTTTTCTTTTAAAAATTCTGGAACATCTCCTGTTACAATCCGTCTGGCAAGTCCTTCCACTATCGCGGTCTTCCCCACTCCCGCTTCCCCAATTAAAACCGGATTATTTTTTGTGCGTCGAGAAATAATCTGCATGACTCGTCTAATTTCATCGTCTCTGCCGATAACCGGATCAAGTCCGTCTTCTTGCGCCAATCGCGTAAGATTGCGGGCGTATTTTGAAAGCGCTTGGTATTTATTTTCCGGCTCAACATCAGTAACGCGTTGGGAACCGCGAATATCCGCTAAAGCGCGCATTATTGTTTCTTTATTTAAAGAAAATTTGGAAAGAAATTCTTTGGCTCTAGACGGCGCCTCCAAAAGTCCCATAAATAAATGTTCTGTGGAAATAAAATCATCTCTTAAATAAGCCGCCGCTTTGTGCGCTTCTTCAAGTACACGAGCAAGTTCTGGAGTTAAAAAAATCTGAGGAGACGGAGAAAGTAAATTCGCGTGAAGTGTTGATTCAAGCGAATTCGTAATCGCATCCATAAGATATGTTTGATCAACTTCCAGTTTATCCAAAAGTGAAGGCACAATACCATCTTCCTGCAATACCAAAGAAGCCAAAAGATGCATCACATCTATTTGGTTAGCTCCTCTTTCTATGGCAAGCTCGTGCGCTTTTTTGAGCGCCTCTTGAGCTTTAATTGTAAATTGCGAAAACGGAGGCATATACCTCTTATTTTACTCTAAATCTTCCTTTCTTCAAGTGTTGCCTCAAGTGTTGTTTCTGAGTTGTCGCGAAGGATGGTGATATTAACTTTGTCTCCAGCTTGCCGTTCTTGAATTAATTTTGCAAGTGGAATTTCTTTTGTGATATTTTTATCTCCAAATTTTATAATTATATCGCCTTCTTTAAGTCCGGCTTTTTCCGCTGGAGAATCTTTTTCTACGCCAACCTCCCCACTTGGACCTTTTATAATTTTGGCTCCTTTTTCCACCATTTCATATCGCACACCCAAAAAAGGATAAATTATTTTTCCAAATTTTTGCGCGTCTGAAAGTCCTTTTTTAATTTGATTTATTGGCAAAGCAAAACCAACATTCTCCGCTCCTTGCGCTACAGCCGTATTAAGCCCAACAGCCTCACCCTTGAGGCTCAAAAGAGGTCCACCGGAATTTCCGGGATTTATCGCTGCGTCAGTTTGAATAAGATCGGTCAATTCCTCGGCAATTCCTCCACCTGAAGCTGTAATATTTCTTTTGAGACCAGAAATTATACCTATGGAAACAGTATTTTGAAACTCGCCTAAAGTATTTCCTATCGCAATTGCGGTATGCCCTATTTTTATAGCGTCCGAATCACCCAAAAAAACAAATGGAAAGTTGGCGCCTTCTATTTTAAGAATAGCAACATCATGCAATGGATCGCGCGCGACAACTTTCGCAGGCATGGTTTTGCCTTCGTTGGTTACTATTGAATACTCGGCGGATACATCCGCAACCACATGCTTATTGGTTATTAAAAATCCGTCGGAAGTGGCAAAAAATCCAGTACCCGAAGAAACCTGACGTTTTTCGGTTCCTTTTTCTCTGTATTGAGGAATTTTTATATCCGGAAATAAATTTCCAAAAAGATCATCTTTAGGAAATGGATTTATAAAATACTGTTCAATGACCGGAATATCTTTTGTGGCAATAACGCTTACCACTGCCGGAGAAACCCTGTTTACAATATCTCCTATTAAAACATCGCGAGAAAGAGCGCCAATTTCCAACTCTTTTGTTTCTTCTTTTGCCAGAGGCGGAACATTTGGTTCAACACTTGCCGAACGTTCAATAACTTTTTGTATAGTTTGTGTAATTCCTACAGGCGCTTGTTGCACTAAAGAAACCGTAACAATACCGGTAAAAAGAGCTGTTACAAAGCTCACCAAAAAAACCAATGTTACTAATTGTTGTTTAGTTAAATCCTCCATTATTTATTTTATATTATATTTATCGAGTAAAGAGTTGGCAAATTCCCAATTAATATTTTGAAAAAATGCTTCAATGTACGCCTTGCGCGCAGTAGCGTAGTCCAAAAAATACGCGTGTTCATAAACATCCATTATCAAAATCGCTATCATATTCCAAACTCCGCCCTGATTGTGTGAGTCACACAAAATATTTTTGAGCTTTTTTTCATCAAGATCGTACCCCAACACAACCCAACCGCGAGCTGCAAGCCCCATTGCCTTAAATTCTTTTTCCCAATTTTCATACGAACCAAAATCCTGAACAATCAAATCTTTGATTTGATTGTTCACCCTGAGCGAAGTCGAAGGGCTACCGTCTGGAGTTAAATTCTCAAAATATCCTTCATGCAATTTAACTCCGTTCAGCGCAAACGTTTCTTCCATCTTTAGTTCTCTCAAATCGCTGTGTGTGGCATTGGTGGAAGACAAATCAACATTTTTTAATTTCTCTTCTATTTCAGAAATTTTTTTAACATATCCGGCATAAAGAACATCATGATGTTCACTCAATTGCTTTTCCGAAAGCCCTTTTAATTCTTTATATTTTAACGGTTTAATAATTCGCATAACACTTTTATAACATAATCTAATTCTTTTTTGTTTGTGTGTCTTCCTAAACTGAATCTGATTGAAGACTTTGCGGCTTCTTCGCTTTTATCCAAAGCTAATATCACATGCGATGGTTCACTAAATTGCGAAGCGCATGCGGAACCGGAAGAACAGGCAATACCTTTTAAATCTAATTTTATCAGAAGCTCCTCGGAGGAGCAACCCTTAAAATAAAAATTAGCGTTATTAGGCAAACGATTTTTTATGGAACCATTGAGTTCTGTGTTGGGTATTTGGTCCAAAATAGTTTTTATAAAATAATCTCGGAGTTCCGTGAGGCGTTCTGATTCTTGATTCCTATTTTTTTGCGCGATTTCCAACGCTTCCGCTAATCCTACAGCCAAAACCACGCTTTCGGTACCGGACCTTATTCCACCTTCTTGCCCGCCTCCATAAATCAATGGAGAAATTTTAACATTTGATTTTTTATATAAAATTCCAATTCCTTTGGGACCATAAATTTTAGAAGCATTGAGTGTAAGCATATCCACACCCAATGTTTCTACTTTCAAATTTAAATATTCTGAAGCTTGGCAAGCATCCGTATGAAAAATCGCTTTTCCCTTTATTCTATTGATTTCTCTAATCGGCTGGATTGTGCCAATTTCGTTATTCGCGTAAATTACACTCACAAGTCTCGTGTCTTCGCGTATCGCATTTTTTATGTCTTCTGGTTTTACAATTCCGTCATTTCTTACTCCAACATACGTTGTATCACTTCTTTTTTTTGACGGCTCAAGGATAGCCGGATGTTCTATTGTGGTTGTTACAATGTGCCCCTCAACACCTTGAATCGCAAGATTATCAGACTCTGTTCCTCCGGAAGTAAAAATTATTTCCCCTGATTTACATCCCAAAATCCCCGCAATTTTTCTGCGCGATTCTTCTAAAATTTCTTTTGCTCTTGCCCCTTCAAAGTGAATACTGCTCGGATTGCCAAAATATTTTTCGGCTTCGTCCATCGCTTTTTTCACGCTTTTATCCAAAAGAGTAGAAGCGGCATAATCAAGATAAATTCTTTTCATTAGTATAATATTGACAAAATTTAAAAAATTTGCAATACTCTTTTTAGAATTTATGGAATGATGTTCTATGAAATCAAAAAAGGCGCAGATTGATACCAGTCATTTTTCAGCAATTGGCAAGAGGTATTATCAAGAAGACAGATATGTTCTGTCTACGGGAAATTTTGGATGGCTTCTTGCAATTATGGACGGCCATAACGGAGTTAGAACAGCCAATTATTGTCATGAACATCTTTTGGAAATATTTTTTGCAACGTATTCTTTAATTGATACTATTAAAACACTAAATGAACAAACAAAAAACTTTGAATCTGGTTCAACCATTTCTGTTGTTCATATACCAAATGACGCTTCCGTTGCAAATGTCGCCGTACTGGGAGATTCCCCAATTATCATCAAAATAAAAGACGGTTCTATTTTTGTAAGTCCGGAACATAATGTGCGAACCAACTTATTAGAACGCGAAGCCGCGATAAAAAGAGGCGGCATATATGAAGAAGGTTACATTTTTGACGACAGACTTCATTACGGCCTTCAAATGTCCAGAGCGCTTGGTGACTCTTTTTTAGATTCAATTTTAAACAGAGAGCCGGAAGTTTATGAAGTTGAACTCGGACCAGAAAGTTTTGTTGCTGTATTTTCTGACGGAGTTATTGACCCAGGGCATAAAGATTCAAAAACTCAAATTGATCGCTTGATAAAACTTATAGAAAACGGGGCTAACGCACAAAAACTTGTTGACGACGCGTTAAAAAGAAAAACCAAAGACAACGCCACCGCAGTTATTTGGCGGAGAATAAAATAAACCATAACTAATCACTTAGGTGTCCGACACCTAAGTGATTTTTTTAGTCATTTTTTAAAAACATTTTTACACCCCTTTTCCAAATTGTAAATCCTTTTTTAAATCCTAAAATTGAGGTCCAGTAACCCAAAGAAATTAAATATTTCATTATCCACGGAAGTATTCCGGAAAAATGAAAATTTTCCTTTTCAAAAAGAGCGTATTTTCCGCCCAAAGGAATTATAAAACCGGGGAAGTTGGGTTTGTATTTGATAAGCTTATTTTTCTCCACACTTCTTAAAATATTTTTGGCGACAAATTTTGCTTCTCTTATTGCCACAGAAGCTGTCATTGGCAAGGGTTTTTCGGTTTTTTCATTTATACAACAAACTGCGTCCCCCACTCCAAAAACATCTTCATACGGAATCACACACAAATACTCATCCGCAACAGCGCGGGGCACAACCCCATTTGTCACAACACCCCCCGTCCAAACCAATATATCAAAATCGGTGATTTTTTCTATTCCGGTATTTAAAATAATTTTGATTCCGAGGGATTCTAGCCTTTTTTGGGCCTTTTTTTGAATCCACCAACTTGCCGTCTGAAGCAAAACTGGCGCGCGGTCCACAATTACGCATTCCGCGTAATGCTCCGGTCTACCATGTATTTTGGAAAGTGTTTTTAAATATCCTACAAGTTCGCCGGCAAATTCGCACCCAGTAAAACCGCCTCCGCCGATTACAATTTTGAGCAATTTGTTTTTTGGAGAATTGGCAAAAAGTTCATCTATCGCGTTTCTCACCAAAAGCGCGTCGCGCAAGTTCTTGAGAGGCATAGATTTTTTCTTAAGCAATGGAATATTAAAATAATTTGTTTCGCTGCCAACTCCCAAAACCAAAAAATCGTAAATTTTTTTAACCCCAGATTTTAAATTTATTTCTTTATTTTTAAAATCAATATTCAAAACTTCGTCTTCTATAATAGAAATATTTAAATCGTTCCAAAAAATTTCTTCAAAAGAAACAGAAGAAGTTTTGGCAAGTTCATGAAAATTTATTTCCGTGTGCGACAGTTTTTCTGGCAAATAGACAGTGGCAACCTCATAAAAATTCGGATGAAAAGAGTGAAATTTATTTTTGTCTATTAAAGTAATATGGGTATTTTGTCCATTTTTGAGTAAATCTTTGGCAACCCTCACACCACCAAAACCCCCTCCCAAAATAACAATTTCGTGAATCATTGTTTTATTATAACAATTTTTGAACCTTTTTTGGAGCCACCTCCCAGATTCGAACTGGGGACCTTCGCTTTACAAAAGCGTTGCTCTACCGGCTGAGCTAAGGTGGCAAAATCTTATCGTCATGTCCATTGCCGTTTCCATTTCTTTCTGAAATTCCTCGGATAGCGTGAGCTTTGCGAAAAAGAAAACTTTCTACTTTTAAAACTAGGATTCTTGACTTTCGCAAAAATCTTTCCAAAACCTTAAGAAAATAAGAGTGTGCTTCGCTGTACCACCACTCAACAATTTTGGCAGTAATATTTTCCATAAAAGTGGCAAAGTGAAATTCAACTATTTCCTCCCTGTGCCGCAAGGCAATTACCGAAATTCCACCCATGCTTACAAAAAAAATAAAAAAATAAACTAGCATAAATTAAAGTTCAAATCTTGAAAATCTTGCCACCTCTATTTTTTCGCCAAAATTGCCTGAATTTTGTTTAATTAATTCTTCTACCGTAATAGAAGGGTCTTTAACATACGGCTGGCTCAATAAAGATGTGTTTCCAAAATGAGCATTCATTTTCCCCTCTAGTATTTTTTGAACCATATCTTTTTTTCCAATTTTTTCTGCTTCTTCCGCAAAAATAGCCTCGGCTTCTTTTCTAGCATCTTCCGGCACTTGATCGCTACTTATATAGATTGGCTTCATACCCGCTATATGCAAAGCGATATCGTGCGCCAAATTTTGGAATTTTTCTGTGCGCGCCACAAAATCTGTTTCGCATCTTAATTCCAACAAAACTCCCACTTTTTTATTGCCGTGAATATAAGCCTCTACAACTCCTGATCCAGTTGACCTACCAATCTTTTTTTCAGCCAAAGCTTCTGAAGATTTTTTGAGTTTTAAAACCGCTTTTTCAATATCGCCACCAGTTTCTTCAAGCGCTTTTTTGCAAAGCGCTATTGAACTACCCGTAAGTTCTCTCAATTTTTTTATGTTATCCATTTTGTACTTGTGTTTCCGTAGGTTTTTCCTTTAATCCGTCTTCAAAAGATTTTTGTAAACACTGTAAAACAATGGAAACCGCTTTTTGAGAATTATGGTTAACTGGTATTGGATAGTTTATATTTTCAGGATTGGAATCAACATTTATCAATGCCACGACGGGAATATTCTTGGTCAAAGCTTCTGCGAAAGCTGTTTTTTCCTCATTTGGATCCACTATTACTAAAGCGTCTGGAATAGATTTTAAATTTTTGATGCCGTTAAACATATTTCTCAATTTTTCAAGTTTTATCTTTTTTACAGTCCTTTCTTTTTTGGCATATTTTTCAAACCCTCCGGTTTTTTCTTCTTCTTCAAGTTTGTGCAAATAAGCAATCCGCCCGCCCAATACTTTAAAATTTGTAATCGTTCCGCCAAGCCATCTTTCTGAAACATAAGGGATATTTAGCGCGATTCCCATTTCTTTTATATGATTTTTGGCGCTTGGCTTGGTGCCAACCAAAAGAATATTTTTGCCTTCACGACCCAACTTTTTTAAAAAATCTTCCGCTTCATTAAGTTTTTTTTCCGTAAGTTCAAGATCCAAAATTTCAATGTTGTTGCGCGCTCCAAAGATAAAATCCTGCATTTTAGGATGTCTTCGCACGCGAGAATATCCAATATGCCCACCCGCGTCAAACAGATTTTGCACAAAATTGTCTTTTTTCTTTTCTTCCAAAATTGCGTTCATAAATACAAAGATAGCTCAAAACTATTGAGTTTGCAATAGGCATGTGCTAGAATAGGTCAAATGAAGCAAGGAATACATCCGGAATACCACAAAAGTAAAATCAAATGCGCCTGCGGAGCCGTTTATGAAGTAGGTTCCACAAAAAACACAATGGAAGTGGAAATTTGTTCAAATTGCCATCCTTTTTATACTGGAAAAGCCAAATTGATAGACGCTGCCGGAAGAGTTGAAAAATTCAAGGCAAAATTGGCAAAAAAAAGCCTAACTCCAAAAACCAAAAAGGTAAAAAGAAAAAATTAATAATGAACGCTGAAATTAAAAGAAAACTTGAGGAAGCGATTACCGAATACGACGCTCTGGAGATGGATGTTGCCGAAAGTTTTAAATGGCCTAGAGAAAAAATAGTCCGGTTTGGAGAACTTTCAAAAATAAAAGTTTTGTGGGACGAACAACAAAAACTTGGCAATAATATATCTGAAAAGGAAAAAGGTGAATTTGAAAAAAAATTCGCGGAATTTTTTGGAGCAAACACCGGTGAACGGCGCAAAGCAATTCTTGAAATAAGAGCCGGGGCCGGAGGGAATGAAGCAGCACTTTTTGCCGCAGACTTATTTAAAATGTATCAAGCGTATTCCATCAAAAAAGGGTGGGAGTTTTTTGTAATTGATGAATCAAAAAACGATCTTGGTGGATACAAGGAAGTTTCAGCGAAAATTGAAGGAAGAGGGGTTTACGAGGCATTAAAATATGAATCCGGCGTGCATAGAATCCAAAGAGTGCCGGCAACAGAAAAATCCGGAAGAATTCATACCTCAACCGCATCTGTAGCAATACTTCCTGTCGCTGAAGAAAAAGAAATGGAAATAAAAGAAGCCGATTTAGAAGTATCTTTTACCAGAGCCGGAGGTCCGGGTGGACAAAATGTAAATAAAGTGGAAACAGCGGTGCGGATTCTACACAAACCTACTGGGCTTGTGGTGCAATCGCGCGAAGAAAGAAGCCAGCTAAAAAACCGAGAACGCGCAATGGAAGTTTTGCGCGCCAAACTTTTGGACGAAAAAATAAGAAAAGAGGAAGAGGCCCTGCGAAAAGAACGCAAAGAACAAATAGGTACCGCTGACCGCTCCGAAAAAATCCGCACATACAATTTCCTCCAAGACCGCATAACCGACCATAGAATAAACAAAAATTTCCACAACATAGAAAAAATAATGCAGGGAAACTTGGATTCTATCGTTGAGCAAATGATTGAAGTAAAGTGATTTGTTCCTGATATTTTACGGCGATTGCCATGATATCGTCGCCATAAAATCGGTAAGCCGGCTTGTTCCAATTTGACCCCGCAAGATATTTCATCGCCGCTTTCCACTCCGATTGAGTATTCCCCGCCTTTGCGCCATTGTCGCGCAATAAAAGCGCTGACGCCACAAAAGCGTCTTCAGCCTCCCATGGATTTGGAGGATTGTTGCCGGTTATTTTACTAACCCCTTTTTTATAAAGTTGCCAAGTTGTTGGTATAAATTGAGCGGGACCCATCGCCCCTCCGCAATATCCGTACCAAACTTTTTTGGATACCGGCATTAAATCAGGATTAAGCCCAAGTTCGGATGTTATTTCCACAAACGCGGTCCGTTGTTTCGCGCATCTTGTGTGCGAAAGATCTTGTTTCCAATTGCCTTTCCCGACATTTCTCCCCAAATTGGATTCTTCTGTGATAACAGCAAGCAAAAAAGCCGGCCGGATACCTGTATGTTTCTGCGCCAAGTTAGCAAGCTCTATTGCTTTTTCAAAAGGAATATCCGGAGAACCTTCAAGTAAAAAAAGTTGAGAACGAATGCTTGCGGCGTCTTTCTTTTTTAAATCCACGACTTTTTGATAAGCTGATTCAACGCCTTTTGTAATTTTTAAAATATTTTTCTTCTCAGTCTCATCTACATCAAGCTTTTTTTTCTGT